>Ga0075428_100004261_pt1 | contig 15740 bp, 16 predicted proteins | sample RhiMetdeltSRZDD2_FD_75291 | JGI IMG/M metagenome (GOLD analysis project Ga0075428, IMG submission 75291) | Populus rhizosphere microbial communities from Tennessee, USA - Rhizosphere MetaG P. deltoides SRZDD2 | ecosystem: Host-associated > Plants > Roots > Rhizosphere > Soil | place: USA... | reverse complement strand
GTTGGCGTGCTGCGCGCTCCGCGCTGACGCGCTCCGCTTGCAAAGAGCCCGTCCAAAGAGCTCCCGGGAATGCGGGGTCCGTTCTTCGATAGCGAGGACAGGTGTCCTGCCCGGCAGGCCACCCGGCACCGTCAACGAAGAACGGACTCCTCACACCTCGGCGAAACTGCTCGGAACCTCTTCGCAAGCGGAGCGCGGAAGCGCTCCGCGCGCAGCGAGCCAACGGCGAGCGGAGTAAATAAGGCGGACCCCTTTCATCGAAGCCCCGGACTCCGCGCAAGGCGGCTCAGCGAAGTTCCGGACCCTCCCCGCAAGACGGCTCGGCGAAGCCCCGGGCCCCCGCGCGACCGGACCGCGCCCAAGCTACCCTCGACCCCGTGCGCTGGTCCAAAGCCTTCATCCCCACCTTGCGCGAAGATCCCGCGGACGCCGAGGCGATCAGCCACCGGCTGCTCGTGCGCGCGGGCTACGTGCGGCAGCTCACGGCGGGCGTCTACTCGCTGCTCCCGCTCGGCGTGCGCGTCTGCGCGAAGATCTCGCGCATCGTGCGCCGCGAGATGGACGCGATCGGCGGCCAGGAGTTCTCGCTGCCGGCGCTGCACCCGGCAGAGCTCTGGCAGCGCTCGGGGCGCTGGGACGCCATGGGCGAGGAGATGTTCCGCCTCGAGGACCGCAAGGGCGCGAAGTACGCTCTCGGCATGACGCACGAGGAGGTCTTCGCGCAGATCGCCTCGGAGATCCGCTCCTACCGCGACCTGCCGCAGATCTGGTACCAGCTGCAGACGAAGTTCCGCGACGAGCCGCGCCCGAAGGCGGGCCTCCTGCGCGTGCGCGAGTTCGTGATGAAGGACTCCTACTCGCTCGACCTCGACGCGGCGGGCCTCGACCAGGCCTTCCAGCGACACTTCGAGGCGTATCGCCGGATCTTCACGGGCTGCGGCCTCGACCCGCTCGCCGTCGAGGCCTCCTCGGGCGCGATGGGCGGCAGCGAGTCGGTCGAGTTCATGGTCGCGAGCGACGCCGGCGAGGACTGGGTCGCCGCCTGCGACGCCTGCGGCTACGCCGCGAACGTCGAGAAGGCGCGCTCGCAGCTCGCGCCGTTCGAGGACGGCCCCGGGCTCGCCGCCCCCGAGCGCTTCGCGACGCCCGGCCAGCGCACGATCGAGGAGCTCGCGCGCTTCCCCGGCGGTGCGCCGGCGGAGCGGCAGATCAAGACCCTCGTCTACGTCGTCGGCGGCGAGACGCTGCTCGTGCTGCTGCGCGGCGACCACGCGCTCGTCGAGCAGAAGCTCCGCGACGGGCTCGGCGCCGTCGAGGCGCGGGCCGCGCGCGACGAGGAGATCCGCGCCGCGCTCGGCGCCTCGCCGGGGAGCCTCGGCGCCGTCGGCGTCTCGGGCCTGCGCGTGGTCGCCGACGAGGCGCTAAAGGGCCGCCGCGACATGCTCACCGGCGCCAACCAGGACGGCTTCCACCTGCGCGGCGTCGACGTCGCTCGCGACCTTCGCGTCGACCTCTGGCTCGACCTGCGCGGCGTGCAGGAAGGCGAGCCCTGCGCGATGTGCGATTCGCCGCTGCACGTGCGCAAGACGATCGAGGTCGGCCACATCTTCAAGCTCGGCACGCGCTACAGCGAGAAGCTCGGCGCCGCCGTCCTCGACGAGGCGGGCCGCTCGCGCCCGATCGTGATGGGCTCGTACGGGATCGGCGTCGGACGCTGCATGGCGGCGATCGCCGAGCGCACCGGCGACGCGCACGGGCTCGCCTGGCCGCTGCGCGTCGCCCCCTACGAGGTGGTGCTGACGCTGCTCAACCCGAAGGACGCCGCGACGGCCGACGCCGCGGGTGGGATCTACGACGCGCTCGTCGGCGAGGGCATCGAGGTGCTCTTCGACGACCGCGACGAGCGCCCCGGCGTGAAGTTCAACGACGCCGACCTCGTCGGCGTGCCCTGGCGGATCACCGTCGGGCCCAAGGGGCTCGCCGAGGGCCGCGTCGAGCTCGTGCGCCGGCGTACGCGCGAGGCGCGCCCGATCGACCTCCAGAAGGCCGCGCGCGAGGTCGCCGAGCGCGTGCTCGAGGAGCGCGGCCAGGCGCCCGCGCTCTAGCCGCGAGCGGCCGTGGCCTCGGACGCCTCGCTCGCGCCGCGCGTCCACCTGATCGACGCCGCCGTCTACGTCTTCCGCGCCTACCACGCGCTCCCACCGCTCGCCGCGCCCGACGGCACGCCGACGCACGCGGCCTACGGCTTCACCAACACCCTGATACGTCACCTGCGCGAGGCGCGCGTCGAGCTCGCGGCGGTGTGCTTCGACCACTCGATGCGGAGCTTCCGCAACGACCTCGAGCCCGGCTACAAGGCGCAGCGCGGCGAGGTGCCGCCCGACCTCGAGCCGCAGTTCGAGCTCGCGAGCCGCGCGGCGGAGGCGCTCGGCCTCGCCGTCTTCGAGGCCGAGGACTTCGAGGCCGACGATTGCATCGCGACGCTCGCCGACGCCGTGGTCGGGGCCGGCGGCAGCGCCGTCGTCGTGAGCAGCGACAAGGACCTCGCCCAGCTCGTGCGCGAGGACGGCCGCGTGGTGCTCCACGACCTCGCGCGCGGCGAGACGCTCGACGCCGACGGCGTGCGCGGGCGCTGGGGCGTCGATCCCGCGCAGATCCCCGAGTACCTCGGCCTGGTCGGCGACGCCGTCGACAACCTGCCCGGCGTTCCCGGCGTCGGCCCGAAGGGCGCGGCGGCGGCGCTGCGCGCCTTCGGCCACATCGACGCGATCCCCGCCGAGGCCTCGGCCTGGAGCGGCGTCGCGGTGCGCGGCGCGGCGCGCCTCGCCGAGCGCATCGCGCTGCACCGCGAGCGGGCGCTGCGCACGCGCGACCTCGCGACCCTGCGCCGCGACGTCCCGGGCCTGCGCGTTCCGCTCGCGGAGCTGCGCTGCCGCGGTGCGGACCCGCGTGCGGTGGCCGACCTCTGCGCGCGCCTCGGCTGGGGGAGGATCGCCACGCGCGCGCTCGGCGCCTGATTCCGGCCTGCATTCCCGCAGATTGGATGTAGACTGCCATCGCGCGGCGCAGCGGTGCCGGGCGAAGGAGGGACGCATGGAGATCTTCAGCATGGAAGGCTGGTACTTCCTGCTCCGGTGGATCCACTTCATGGCGGGAATCACCTGGATCGGCCTGCTCTACTACCTCAACTTCGCGCAGACCCCGTTCTTCGGCACCGAGCTCGGCGGCACCGCGAAGAGCGCGATGACGCGCGGCCTGGTGCCGACCGTGCTGTGGTGGTTCCGCTGGGGCGCGATGGTCACCTTCCTCTCCGGCTGGCTGATCGTGCTGACGAAGCTCGGGCACGACGGCGTGCCGCTGGGCAGCGGCTACATGACGCGCATCCTGACCGGCGGCCTGCTCGGGTCGCTGATGTGGGCGAACGTGTGGTTCGTGATCTGGCCGGCGCAGCAGGTCGTGATCGCGAACGCCAACACCGTCGCCTCGGGCGGCCAGGCGAACCCGGCCGCTGCGGCGCGCGGCGCAAAGGCCGGCATGGCCTCGCGCACGAACACGCTCTTCTCGATTCCGATGCTCTTCTTCATGGCGGCGGCGAGCCACTTCCCGGCGCTCGGCGCGAGCCTCGACACGGGCGGCGGCGCGCTCGGCGTCTACTGGGTGGTGGCCCTGCTCGTGATGGCCGCGCTCGAGTACAACGCCCTGATCGGTCCCGGCGCGAAGACCCAGAAGATGCTGACCACCGTCTCGGGCACGATCCACGCCGGCCTCGGCGTCGCGATCCTGCTCTTCCTCGCGATGTCGGTGCTGTTGTAGCGCCTCGCGAGCGAAGAACGGACCACGCAGGCCCCGGACGAAACGCCCGCGGCCACAAGCAAGCGCCCGAAGGGCGCGCGCAGCGCGCCGCAGGCGCGCGGAGTAGAACGGGAAAGACGCGCCGAGACCGGCTCGCTCCCGATCTCACTTCACGCTCGCCAGATACGCCGTCAGGTCGGGGATGCTCGAGGACAGGTACTCGTACTTCGGCATCGTCGCGCCGGGCCGCTTCGGCGCGTAGCCGGGCGGGTACTCGTTGCGCAGCACCTTCGCCGCGACCAGCTCCTCCGAGGCGCCGGCGAGCTCCGGTCCGAGCGCGCCCGCCTGACGCGGGTCGGCGTTGTGGCAGGCCGTGCAGACGTTGGCGTAGACGAGCTTGCCGCGGCTCGCGGCGGCGTCGCCCGGGGCCGCCTGCTCCTCGCCGCCGCAGGCGAAGACCGCGGCGAGGGCCGCGAGCGCGAGCGCGCGCTGTCGCATCCGATCTCCCCTCCTCGCAGGAGGCGGCAGGGTAGCGCGCGCGCGAGTAGATTCGCGCGCATGACGCTCGCGAACGCGCTCACGCTGCTGCGCCTTTTGCTCGCGCCGGCGCTCGTCGCCTGCATCCTCGCCGGCGAGGCGGCCCTCGGCGCCCTCGTCTTCGCGCTCGCCGTCGCGAGCGACTTCGCCGACGGCTTCTTCGCGCGCCGCCGCGGCGATGCCTCGCCGCACGGCGGCGCCCTCGACCACGGCGTCGACGCCTGCTTCGTCGCCGCGGGGCTCGCGGCGCTCGCCTGGCGCGGCGCGCTGCCGGCACCCCTCCCGCCGCTCGTCGTCGCCGCCTTCCTGCAGTACGCGCTCGACGCGCGAGCTCCCGCGGGCGGCCTCGTCGCCAGCCGGCTCGGGCGCTGGAACGGGATCGCCTACTACGTCGCCGTGGCGGTTCCGCTGGTGCGCGACGCGCTCGGGCTCGGCTGGCCCGGGCCCGGCCTCGTCCGGGGGCTCGGCTGGCTCCTGGTCGCGACCACGCTCAGCTCGATGGCGTCGCGGCTGCGCCTCGCGCGAAGAGCTCGCGGTTCGCGCGGCGCAGGAAGCAGAGCCCGATCGCCGCGTTGAAGAGGATGAAGAAGTTGTGCTGCACGAGCCCGAACGCCGCCATCTCGCCGGCGTGGTCGGGGAAGAGCGTCACCCAGAGCACGATCGCGACGCCGCGCATGGGGCCCGGCGTCGCCGCCCCGAAGAAGATCACCGGCAGGATTCCGAGCATCTCCTGCATGCTCGTCTCGACGCCGAAGAGCCGCAGCGCCTGCGTGTAGACGACGACCGCGGCGAGCAGCGCCGGCGAGCGCATCAGGACGATCACCGCGTAGTGCCACGGCCGCGCCTTCCGGAAGGCGTGCAGGAGCTGCCGCTCGCGCAGCCGCGCGCCCCAGGCGAAGCGGCCGCCCAGCCAGGCGACCCAGAGCGCGAAGAAGCCGAGCGCCGCGAGCAAAATCCACGGGATCGCGCGGAAGACCTCCGGCATCGCATCGCCGCGCAGCCACACGCCGAGCGTCGCCCAGAAGAGCAGGTAGTAGAACTCGCAGAACATGATGAAGAGCATGCTCGAGGCGACCTGCCAGCCCGGGACGCCGCCGCGCCGGTGCAGGTAGAGCGCGATCGCGCCCTTGCCGACCTGCTCGTTCACGATCGAGAGGATGTAGGCGGCGGCACGGATCGGGAGCACGTCGGCGACGCGCACCGGCGCGTCGAACCAGCGCACCACTCGCCAGGTCACGAGCGTGTCGATGAGCAGGTAGAAGGCGGAGTAGGGGATCATGAGCGCCAGCCAGCGCGTCCACGAGACGCGCGCGAAGACGCCGCCCAGGTACTCGGAGAGGGTCGCGCCCTGCGCGGCCGCCGCTGCGTCGAGGCGGCGGTAGAGGAAGGCGAAGCAGGCGAGCGTCACGATCCAGGGGAGCGCGCGCTGCCAGGCGGACGAGCGCGGGGCGGGTCGCGCGTCGCTCATGCGGGGGCGAGCATAACGCGTTGACGCGGGCGCCGCGCTCTCGTTCAATGGCGGCATGGAGCAGGCGGGCGAGGCGGAGGGCGGGCGCGCGTGCGGCTCCTGCAGCCTCTGCTGCACGCTGCTGCGCGTCGACGAGCTCGCGAAGCTCGGCGGCACGCCCTGCGTGCACCAGCGCGCCGAGGGCGGCTGCGCGATCCACGCGCGGCGCCCCGCGATCTGCCGCCGCTACCGCTGCCTCTGGCTCGCGGGCGCGCTCGAGGAGGGCGACCGCCCCGACCGGCTCGGCGCGGTCCTCGACCTCGCCTCGCGCGGCGGTCTCCCCGAGCTCGTCGTGCACGAGCGCGAGCCCGGCAGCTTCGACGCCTCAGTGCGCCTGCGCGAGATCGCGGAGGCGTACCGCGTGTCGATGCCGGTGCGCGTGCTCGGCAGCGCGGACGTCCTCGACGCGGACCGACCCTTCCGCGTGCTCCTCCCCGGCGGCGAGGAGCAGCGCGTCGCGGGAGCTTCCGTCGAGACCTGGCGCGACGGCGTGCGTGTCGAGGTGCGGCGCGCCCCCTGGCTCGAGCGCCTGGTGCGGCGCGCCGCGCTCGCCGTGCGCCGGCTCCGCCTCAGGCCGCATCGGCGTGGACCACGCAGCGCCGCAGCATCTCGTCGAGAGGAGTGAGCGCGATTCCGAGCCGCCGGCACGCGCCGGCGGGGTCGACGCGGTCGTCGCGGTCGAGGACGCCGAGCATCGCGCGCGTCAGCGGCGGGTCGGCGAGCAGGCGCTCGGCGAGCCCGGCGCCGGCCATCGCGACGGCGCGCGGCAGCGGGAGCACGAGCGGGCGGCGTCCGAGCAGGCGCGCGGCGCGCAGCACGAGCTCGCGGTGCGTCAGCGACTCGGGGCCGGCGAGGTCGAGCGCCTCGCCGCCACCCGCGAGGTCGAGCGCGCGCGCGATCGCGAGCACCAGGTCGCCGGCGTAGATCGGCTGCTCCCGGCACGCGCCGCCGCGCACGAGCAGCGCCGCGGGGGCGAGCGCCTCGCGGCGCAGCGCGCGCGCGGCGAGGTCGCCCTCGCCGAGGACCATCGGCACGCGCAGCACGAGCGCCGGCGTGCGCCCGGCGAGGAGGATCCGCTCCGCGCGGCCCTTCGAGGCGAGGCAGGCGTTCTCCGCGTCGGGCCGCGAGCCGAGGATGCTGAGGTAGACGACGCGGCGCAGGCCCGCGGCCTCCGCCGCCCGCGCGAGCGCCTCGCACGACTCCTCGTGCGCCTGCGCGTAGCGGCTCGAGCGGCTCTCCTTCAGGATCCCGACGAGGTGCACCGCGTGCGTGCAGCCGCCCGCCGCCTCGCCGAGAGCCGCCGCGTCGCAGGGATCGACGATGCGGAGCTCGGGCGCGGGCTCGGTGCCCTCCGCGCGCACCGCCGCCGCCGCGCGCTCCGAGCGCACGGCCGCGCGCAGCGCGCGCTCCCCGGCGAGGTGACGCAGCAGGCGCCGGCCGAGGTGGCCGTTCGCGCCGGTGACGAGAATGCGGTCCTGCGAGGCGCTCACGCCGGCTCCTGCCTCGCGGATCGATAGCGCACGCACGGCGCGGCGCGCTCCCGGGTCGCCGCGTTGACTCGGCGCGCGCGGCCGGCTTCCATGCCCCGCCATGGCGCACGGCGTGCGGGTCGCCTCGGCGGTCGCCTTCGCGGCCTTCCTCGCGGCCGCGGTCTGGCTCGCGCGCCTCGACCGCGCGGGGCCGCCCCACGCGCAGCTCGAGCTCGCGGGCGGCGTCCCGGCGACGCTCTTCCTGCCCGGCGTGGAGGGCGCCGAGGCCGGACGCGCCTTCCTCGACCCGCCGCCGCGCGGCGAGCGGCCGCCGGCGATCGTGCTGATGCACGGCTTCGCGGGCGACCGGCTCTCGCTCTCGAGCCTCGCGCGCCGCCTCGCCGACGCCGGCTACGCCGTGCTCGCGATCGACGCCCGCGGCCACGGCGAGAACCGCAACCGCTTCGCGCGCGGCTGGGCGCGCTCCGACGTCTTCGCCGCCGACCTCGCCGCGGCGGTCGACTGGCTGCGCCTCTCGCCCTTCGTCGACGGCGAGCGCATCGCGGTGATGGGCCACTCGATGGGCGCCGGCGCAGCGCTCGACTTCGCGTCGCGCGACTCCGGCCTCGACGCCGCGGTGCTGATCTCGGGCGGCTGGCGCAGCGACGGCCCCTACCGCCCGCCGAACGCGCTCTTCCTCGTCGCCGAGGGCGACCCGGCGCCGATCCGCGAGCGCGCGGCCGAGCTCGTCGCGCGCCTCGCCGAGGTGCCGCGCGCGGAGCCGGGGCGCCGCTACGGGAGCTTCGCGGAGGGGACCGCGGTCGCGCTCGTGGTCGTGCCCGGCGCCGACCACCTCTCGATCGTCTGGCGCGGTGACTCCGTGCGCGAGGTGGTCGCCTGGCTCGACGCGGCCTTCGGCCGCGCGCGCGCCGCCGCCGATCCGCCGCGCGATCCGCGCATCCCCGCGCTGCTGGCGATGGCGCTCGCCTTCGCCGCCGTGCTCCCGGGGCTCGGGCTCCTCGTCGCGTGGCTGGCGCCGCCCGCGGCGGAGCGCGCGCCGGGCTCGCGCGCGCGCTCGCTGGTCCTCGTCGCGCTCGCGCTCGCCGCGGCGATGCCGCTGCTCGCGACGGGGACGCCCGCCGAGATCGTCTCCGCCGAGGTGCTCGACGCGGTGGTTGCGCAGCTCGCGCTCGCGGGCGTGGCGCTCCTGCTCTGGCTGCGCTGGCGCGAGCCCGGCGCGATCTCGCACGCGCTGCGCGAGCCGTGGCGCGTGCTCCCCGCCGCGGGGCTCGGGCTCCTCGCCGTCTTCACCCTGACGCAGGCCTTCGGCGTCGCCGTCCACCGCTCGACGCTCTCGCCGGAGCGCATGCTCGTCTTCGCGCTGGCGGCGCCGGGCCTGCTGCTCTTCTCGCTGCCCTTCCAGCTGCTGCTGCGCCGTGGGCCGCCGCTCGCCGCAGCGCTCACCTCGCTCGCCGGCCGCGCGGTCGTCGTCCTGGTGCTGGTCGCGGGCGTCGCGACGGGCGTGCTCCCGTTCGTGCTCGTGCTGATGCTCCCTCCGCTCTGCGGGGTCTTCGCGCTGGTCGAGATCGTCGCGGCCGGCATCTACGCGGGCTCGCGCAACCCGCTCGCGGTAGCACTCCTCGATGCCGGCTGGCTCGCCGCGGTGGCGGCTGCGATCATGCCGGTCCGCTTCTGACGCCGAGGAGCCCGCGCATGCAGCTCGAGATCGGCCTCAACCTTCCCGTCGCGAACCCCGGCCTCACGCCGCGGCTCCTGCGCGAGCTCGCGCTGCGCGCCGAGGAGGCGGGCTTCGCCGAGCTCTACCTCGGCGAGCACGTCGTGCTCTTCGACCGCCCGACCGACCGCTACCCGGGCTCGGAGGACGGCGAGGCCTTCTTCGACGCGACGCTTCCGATCCCCGACCCGCTCGTCGCCCACGCCTTCGTCGCCGCGGCGACCTCGACGATCCGCCTCGCCACCGGGGTGCTGCTGCTCCCTCAACGCAACCCGGTGTATACGGCCAAGCACGTCGCCACGCTCGACTGGCTCTCCGGCGGCCGCCTCGACCTCGGCGTCGGCGTCGGCTGGAGCCTGCAGGAGATCGAGGCCTGCGGCGTGCCGACGCCGCAGCGCGGTGCGCGCTGCGACGAGTACGTCGCCGTGATGAAGGCGCTCTGGACGCAGGAGCTCTCGCGTTACGAAGGCCGCTTCTACGAGCTTCCCGAGTGCCGCCAGTACCCGAAGCCCGTGCAGCGCCCCCACCCGCCGCTCTGGTTCGGCGGCTGGACCGACCGGGCCCTCGACCGCGCCGCCCGCCTCGGCGACGGCTGGTACGGCTTCGACCAGAGCGCCGAGCAGGTCGCCGACTGCGCGCGCCGCCTCGCGAAGCGCTGCGCCGAGCGCGGCCGCGACTTCTCCGAGCTCGGCCTCGCCTGCGGCGCCTACGGCAGGATGCCCGCCGACCGCGCCGCTCTCTCCGAGTACGCCGCCGCCGGCGTGCGCCAGTTCGCCGTGTCGATCACGACCCTCGACCCGGCGGGCATGCTCGACGACCTGCGGCGCCTCGCGCGGACGTTCGTCGACCGGAGCTGAGGGGACCGCGCGGACGGACGAGGGCCCCGAGCGCTACCGCCCTTCCCGCCTGCCGCGGATGCGGCGTGCGGCGCCGGACGCGACCGCGCACCAGGCCGCGAGCGATCCCACCGCGAGCCCCGGCCCCGCGACGTCGCCGAGCGCGCCGTGCAGCCACGGCAGCAAGAAGCCGCCGAGGGCGCCGGCGGAGACGACGAGGCCGATCGCGGTGGCGCGCGCGGTGCCGGCGCTCTCGCCGGTGAGGGCGACCATCACGGGGAAGACGAGGCCGAGGCAGAGGCCGGTGGCGGCGAAGACGAGCTCGACGGCGCGCGTGCCCGACGCGACGCCGGCGGCGAGGACGAGCGCGCCGGCGCCGCCGGCGGCGGCGAGGTGGCGCGCGTCGATCGCGCCGCGCAGCGGCAGGACGACGAGGCGGCCCGCGAGCAGGCCCGCCCAGAAGGCGCTGATTGCGGCGAGGCCGCGCGCGTGCGGGAGGCCGAGCGCGGCGCTCGCGTACGGCAGGGCGAGGACGGTGAGCGCGGTCTCGACGCCGACGTAGGCGAAGGCGATTGCGGCGAACGGGGCGAGCCGCGCGAGCGCGCCGGGCGGGAGCAGGCCCGCGTGCGTGCGCTCCGTCGCATGCAGCGGCGGCGGGAAGGCGGTGCGCAGTGCGGCGGCGGCGAGCGGGAGGTGCGCGAGGCCGAGCGCGCGGAAGGCGGTCGTCCAGTCGGAGTACGCCGTGAGCCAGCCCGCAAGCGGCGCTCCCAGCATCGCGCCGAGCGTCGCCGCGGCGTGGACGAAGAGCAGCGGCCGCGCGGCGCGCGCGCCGTAGAGCTCGCCGACGGCGGCGTTGAGCAGCGTCTCGTAGACGCCGAGTCCGACACCGACGCCGACGAGGTGCGCGCCGGCGCGCGCGAAGCCCATCGAGCGGTCGACGGTCGCGAGGCCAGAGGCGACGAGGAGCGTCGCCGCGACGAAGAGCGGGCGCCGCGGCAGGCGATCGACGAGCGGGCCCGCGGCGAGCACGCCGGCCCCGAGGCCGAGCGCGAGCAGCGAGGCGAGCAGGCCCGATTCGGCGAGGTCGAGGTGGAGGTCGCGCGCGAGCTCGGCCTGGCTCGCGCCGACGAGGACGAGCATCGCGCCGAAGAGCAGGAACGCCGCGAAGGAGAGCCCGATCAGTGGGTCAGACCATCCCCATATCGAGGCGCGCGGCCTCCGACATGCGCTCCGGGGTCCACGGCGGCTCCCAGACCAGCTCGACGGCGACGGAGGTGATGCCCGGCACCGAGCGCGCCTTGGCCTCGACCTCGGGCGGGATCTGCTCGGCGGCCGGGCACGAGGGCGAGGTCAGCGTCATGCGGATCGTCGCCTTCCCGCTCGCGTCGACCGCCACGTCGTAGATCAGCCCGAGCTCGTAGATGTCGACGGGGATCTCGGGGTCGAAGACGGTGTGCAGCTGCCCGATGATGAGCTCGCGCAGCTCCTCGGGGGTCGCGGCGGGCGCCTCGGCGGCGGACGGGGTCGTCGCCTCCATGACCTACTCCTCCGTGGTCGCGCTCGCGCCGCCGGCGAGGGCGGCGCGCAGCGTGTGCCAGGCCAGCGTCGCGCACTTCACGCGCACCGGGAACTCGCGCACGCCGGCGAAGACCGCGAGCTTGCCGAGCCCGGAGACGTCGGCGGGCAGCTGCGGGTCGCTCGTCACGAGGCGGTGGAAGCCCTCGAAGAGGTGCTCGACCTCGGCGAGGCTGCGGCCCTTCACCGCCTCGGTCATCAGCGAGGCGGAGGCCTTCGAGATCGCGCAGCCCGAGCCCTCGAAGCCGACGTCGCGCAGCACCTCGCCCTCGACGTCGGCGAAGACGTCGAGCTGGTCGCCGCAGAGCGGGTTGTGCCCGTGCGCCTCGTGGTTCGCGCCGTCCGGCCGCCGGAAGTTCCTCGGCTTCTTGTTGTGGTCGAGGATCACCGACTGGTAGAGCTCGCGCAGCTCGTCCATCAGGCGAAGACCTCGCGGACGCGCGCGAGCCCGGCGACGAGGGCGTCGACGTCCTCGCGCGTGTTGTAGAGCGCGAACGAGGCGCGGACCGTCGCGGGCACGCCGAAGCGCTCCATCAGCGGCTGCGCGCAGTGGTGGCCGGTGCGCACCGCGATGCCCTCGCGGTCGAGGATGGTGCCGACGTCGTGCGGGTGGGCGTCGTCGAGCACGAAGGAGACGACGCCCGCGCGCTCGCGCGGCTGGCCTACGAGGCGCAGGCCCGGGACCGCGGCGAGGCCGGCGAGCGCGCGCTCGATCAGGTCGCGCTCGTGCGCCGCGAGCGCCGCGGCGTCGAAGCCGCGCAGCCACTCGAGCGCCGCTCCGAGGCCGACCACGCCGGCGATGTCGGGCGTGCCCGCCTCGAACTTGTGCGGGATCCCCTGGTAGACCGTCTTCTCGAAGCCGACCGAGAGGATCATGTCTCCGCCGCCCTGCCAGGGCGGCATCTCCGCGAGCAGCTCGGCGCGGCCCCAGAGCACGCCGACGCCGGTCGGCCCGAAGACCTTGTGGCCGGAGAAGGCGTAGAAGTCGCAGCCGAGCTCGCGCACGTCGATCGGGAAGTGCGGCGCCGCCTGCGCGCCGTCGACGAGCACCGGCACGCCGTGGGCGTGGGCGCGCGCCGCGATCTCGCGCACCGGGTTCACGGTGCCGAGCGCGTTCGAGACGTGCGCGACCGCGAGCAGGCGCGTGCGCGGGCCGAGCAGGCGCTCGAGCTCCTCGAGCACGAGGTCGCCGCGGTCGTCGACCGGCACGACGCGCAGCCGGGCCCCGCGCTCCTCGCAGAGCATCTGCCAGGGGACGATGTTCGAGTGGTGCTCGAGGTGCGTGACCAGCACCTCGTCGCCGGCCCCGACCCGCGTGCGCCCGAGGCTCTGCGCCACCAGGTTGATCGCCTCGGTGGTGCCGCGCACGAAGACGATCTCGCGCGCCTCGGGGGCGCCGAGGAAGGCGCGCGCCTTCTCGCGCACCGACTCGAAGGCCGCGGTGGCGCGCTCGGAGAGCGCGTAGACGCCGCGGTGCACGTTCGCGTAGTCGTGCTCGTAGAGCGCGTTCATCGCGTCGAGCACGCGGCGCGGCTTCTGCGCGCTGGCGGCGCTGTCGAGGAAGACGAGCGGCCTGCCGTGCACCTGCCCCGCCAGCACCGGGAACTCGCGCCGTACCGCCGCGGCGTCGAAGTGCCCTGCCGAGCTCGGTGCCCGGGCGCTCACGCGCTCGCTCCCGGGGCGGCGCCCCAGAGGCGCTCGCCGAGCAGCCCCGCGAGGGCGGAGCCGAGGGCAGGGACCGGGAGCGCCTCGAGCAGCTCCGCGGCGAAGCCGCGCGTCAGCAGCTCGTGCGCCTCGCGCAGGCCGACGCCGCGCGTGCGCAGGTAGAAGAGCGCGTCCTCGTCGAGGCGTCCGATGCTCGCGCCGTGCCGGCACTTCACGTCGTCGGCGTGGATCTCGAGCTGCGGCTTGCTGTCGACCTCGGCGCCCGCGGAGAGCAGCAGGTTCGGGTTCGACTGCTCGGCGTCGGTGCGCTGCGCGCCCGGGCGCACGATCACGCGGCCGCGGAAGACGCCGCGCGCGGAGCCGGTGAGGATCCCCTTGGTGAGCTGGCGGCTCTCGCCGTGCGGCATCGCGTGGTCGACCAGCGTGTGGTGGTCGAGGAGCTGCTCGCCGCTGCCGGCGAAGAGCCCGTGGATGCGGCAGGCGGCGCCCTCGCCGGCGAGCAGGAAGCTCGCGTCGCTGCGCACGAGCGCGCCGCCGAGCGAGAGCGTGTGCGCCGAGAGCTTCGCGTCGCGGTCGATGCGCGCCGCGAGGTTGGAGACGTGGAAGGCCGCGTCGGACTCGCGCTGCACGACGACGAGGTCGATCGCGGCGCCGCGCCCGACGTCGACCTCGATCACCGCGTTGGTGAGGCCGCGCGCCGGCGCGAGGGCGACGTGGTCGACGATCACCTGCGCGCGGCTCCCGGGCTCCGCGACGACGAGCACGCGCGGGTGCTGGGCGCGGTCGGGCTCGGCCCCCGACGCGGCGAAGACCACGTGCACCGGCTCGGCGAGCTCGACGCCGCGCGGGAGCCAGAGCACCGCGCCGTCGTCGAGGAAGGCCGTCGCGAGCGCGGCGAAGGGGTGCAGCTTCGGATCGACCAGGGCGCCGAGGCTCCCTGCGAGCCGCTCGGGCTCGCGCGCGAGCAGCTCGCGCAGGCCCTGCACGTGGACCTCGCGCGCGATCGCCGGCGGCGTCGAGAGCTCCGGGCGATGGCGGCCGTCGACGAAGGCCGCGAAGGAGCAGGCGTAGACCGGAGAGGCGACGGCCTCGAGCGCCGCGCGCGACACGCGCGCCTCGGCCCCCGCCGGCTCGAAGGCGACGCGGGCGATCGGCGCGACGTTGGTGTAGCGCCACTCCTCCATGCGCACGTGCGGGAGCCCCGTCGCGGCGAAGGCGTCGCGCGCCTCGCGCCGCAGCGCCGCGAGCCAGGCGGGCTCGCCCGCGCGCCGCGGCGCCCAGGCCGCGTGCCGGGCCAGCCAGTGCTCGCGCGCGGCGTCCGGCGCGCTCACGAGGCCGCACCCGCAGCACCCGCCTCGAGCCAGCCGTAGCCGCGGCGCTCGAGCTCGAGGGCGAGCTCCTTCCCGCCCGAGCGCACGATCCGGCCGCCGGCGAGCACGTGCACGCGGTCGGGGACGATGTGCTCGAGCAGGCGCTGGTAGTGCGTGATCACGATCAGCGCGCGCGCGGGGCCGCGCAGCGCGTTGACGCCGTCCGCCACCACGCGCAGCGCGTCGATGTCGAGCCCCGAGTCCGTCTCGTCGAGGATCGCGAGGCGCGGCTCGAGGATCGTCATCTGGAGCACCTCGTTGCGCTTCTTCTCGCCGCCCGAGAAGCCCTCGTTGATCGCGCGGTGCAGGAGCTTCTCGTCCATCTCGACGAACTTCATCTTCGCGCGCACGAGCTGGAGGAAGTCCATCGCGTCGAGCTCGGGCTCGCCGCGGTGCTTGCGCTGCGCGTTCAGCGCCGCCTTCAGGAAGTAGGAGTTCGAGACGCCAGGGATCTCGACCGGGTACTGGAAGGCGAGGAAGATGCCCTCGCGGGCGCGCTCCTCGGGCGGGAGCGCGAGCAGGTCGCGGCCCTCGAAGCGCACGCTCCCGTGCGTCACCAGGGCGTCCGGCCGCCCGGCGAGCACGTTCGCGAGCGTGCTCTTGCCCGAGCCGTTGGGGCCCATCACCGCGTGCACCTCGCCCGCGCGCACGACGAGGTCGAGCCCGCGCAGGATCGAGACGCCGCCGGCGCTCGCGTGGAGGTCCTGGATCTCGAGCATCGGAGTCGATTCGCCCATCGCCCGGCTCAGCCCACCGCGCCTTCGAGCGAGAGCCCGAGCAGGTTCTGCGCCTCGACGGCGAACTCCATCGGCAGCTCGCGGAAGACCTCCTTGCAGAAGCCGTTCACGATCATCGAGACGGCGTCCTCCTCGGAGAGCCCGCGCTGCCGGCAGTAGAAGAGCTGGTCGTCGCCGATCTTCGAGGTGGTGGCCTCGTGCTCGACGGTCGCGGTCGGGTTCTTCACCTCGAGGTACGGGAAGGTGTGCGCGCCGCAGCGGTCGCCGAGCAGCAGCGAGTCGCAGCGCGAGAAGTTGCGCGCGTTCTCCGCCCGCGGGCCCATGCGCACGAGCCCGCGGTAGGACTGCTGGCCCTGGCCGAGGGCGATGCCCTTCGAGACGATCGTGCTGCGCGTGTTGCGCCCGAGGTGGATCATCTTGGTGCCGGTGTCGGCCTGCTGGTGGTGGTTGGTCACCGCCACCGAGTAGAACTCGCCCACCGAGTCGTCGCCCTGGAGGATGCAGCTCGGGTACTTCC
>Ga0075428_100004256_pt1 | contig 15747 bp, 10 predicted proteins | sample RhiMetdeltSRZDD2_FD_75291 | JGI IMG/M metagenome (GOLD analysis project Ga0075428, IMG submission 75291) | Populus rhizosphere microbial communities from Tennessee, USA - Rhizosphere MetaG P. deltoides SRZDD2 | ecosystem: Host-associated > Plants > Roots > Rhizosphere > Soil | place: USA... | reverse complement strand
AGCAGCTTGTCTGGCGACATATAGCCGCCGAGCGAAGTGCCATCGCTCAGAACAATCATCGGCGTGCCCGGTATCCCGAGCTGCTGCCCAAGCGCGTAGTGCTTCGCGATGACCGCATCACTGCACTGCCCGGTCGCACCCACCACATCACCGCGCGTCGCGCGCGTCAGCGCATCCTGCCGATCGCTCGCACACCACACCGCAGCCATCGTCTTCCACGCCTTCGTGTTCGGTCCTGATCGCGGGAACGCCATGTAGCGCAAGGCAATGCCACGCTGTCCGAGCTGCGCGAGCTCGCCATGCAGCTTGCGGCAGTACGGACAGTCGACATCGGTGAAGACGATGATCGTGTACTTCGGCTTCGCCGGCGCGAACAGAATCCCCTCGCCCGGCGCGACCTTCTCCAGCAGCGCACGCCGTGCCGCCCGCCGCGACTCCTCAGTCACGTTGCGATGAGAAGCAAGGTCGAGCATGTCGCCGACGATGAAGTAGCGCCCGTCCGCGCTCACATATCCCGACACGCCGTCGATCGACGTGAGGTACATCCCATTCACGGGCGAGCGCGCCGGCGCAGCAACTTGCGCGGCAGGATCGTGTGCCTGGATCGCCTTGTGCAGCGTGCGGGCTTCATCTGGGGCCAGCGCAGCAGCCATCGCCTGCATCGCCGTCACCAACACCAAGCAACCGAGCCATGACCGCATCATGGGCACATGGTGGAGCAGTGCAGCCGGCCGGGGATCGGCAGCCACTACCCATTTTTCGCGGCCGGGCTACCTATCTTGCGGCAGCGAAGGTAACTCGTGACCGAACGGCGGCCGGCCGGCTCTGGCCCGGGGATAGGAACGCCTTTCGTCGAACGTACGCCGCCGGCCACGAGTCACTGTTCGGAAAATGCAGCGGATCTGCTTGAGAATCGTTTTTTCGCGGGGGATTCCGTCACCGGACACGGAGGCGAAAAAAGGACGGCGGGCGCGGGTTCCCGCCGTCCGGAGAAGTCGGGCTGAAGCCCGACCTACGGGAACTTCAAAAGTCGGCCGTCAGGCCGAGGAAGATGAAGCGGCCCAGCGTGTCGTAAACCTGCGGGAACGTGTTGCCGTTGCAGAGCACGGCCGGGCAGCTGTCCTGTCCGACCAGCGGCGGGTCCTTGTCGAACACGTTGTTGATGCCGAGCCGGCCGGTCACATTGCTGAACACTCCCGTCTCGCTCATCGTGTACGCCGCCACCAGATCGAAGTAGTTGCGCGAGCCGAGCTTGCGATCGCTGAACGGCACAGCACCCGCGAGCTGCGGATTGCTGCTCGTGGCGTCGAGCTCGACGCTGTCGATGAAGCGCCAGGTCAGCGTCAGGTCCACACCAATAGGCGTCTGCCAATTCGCGCGCACCTTGTGGCGCCACTCGGGAATCGGCGTGCCGCACACCGTGCCGTACAAGCCGACGCAGTCGTACTTGCGCGCGCCTGGCAATGGCTCCGACACGAACTCGCCGACCCACGAGCCGACGGCATTCAGGCCGAGGCTGCCGGCGCGACCGAGCTCGAAGCGATAGTTCGCTTCGACATCCACGCCCTGCGCCTGCGACGACCCGGTATTGATGATCGGGTCCACGATGAAGCCGGTATCGCCCAGCCACAGCGAGCCGTTGGCGTCGCGGTGCACCTGGCTGCAGAACGTCGGATCGCCGGTCGTCAGACAGCTGTCGAGAATGAAATCGCCGCCGAGCGAGCCGATCAGCTTCTCGACCTTGACGTCGAAGTAGTCCAGCGTCAGCGACAGGCCCGGCAGCGCGCGCGGCGTCAGCACGAAGCCGGCCGAGTACGTATCCGACTTCTCGGGATCGAGATCCTGGTTGCCGCCGACCAGGCCGTTGTACTGTGCGGCCGGGTTCGCCAGGATGTTGCCGTACTGCGCCGGCGTGACGCCCGAGCGAATGCACTCCTCGAGCGACGCCTCCGGGCCTTCACCCGGCGAACTGGCGCACGGATCGCCATTGCTGTTGAGCTGCACGCGCGGCTTCAGGAACAACTCCTGAATGTTCGGCGAGCGCACCGCGCGCTGATAGCTGGTGCGGAAGCGGATGTCGTCGACCGGCGCCCAATCGAGGCCGAGCTTGTACGTGTCCGTGCTGAAGCCGAGGTTGTAGTCCGAGTAGCGATAGCCAGCTTCGAACGCCAGCCGCTGCACGAATGGCTTGTCCTGCACCAGCGGCACGCGGACTTCGGTGAACAGCTCTTTCACGTCGAAGAAGCCGGTGGTGTTGAGCGTCGGCGCGCCCTGCCCGGCCAGGTCGCCGGTCTGGAACGCGCGATCGGTCCGCAGATCCGAGCGCTCCGAGCGATACTCCGCACCGAACGCGAAGCCGATGCCATCAGTCGCGGTCGGCAGCTTCAGCCCGTACTGGCCGAGGTCTGCCGAGACCGAGCCGCTCAGCACCTGCTCGACCGTCTCGCCTTCAGTGAGACCTGGAATCTGCAGATACGCAAGCTGATCGGGCGTCACGCCGCCCGCAGCCTGGAAGATGTTGTACGGCACGCAAGCCGGATCATCGTTGCTGAGATCGATGTCTGCATTCACGCGGCACGCAATCTGCCCTTGCGTCGGCGAGCCTGCTCGGTTGTCGACGACCGCGTTCAGCGCCTTGCCCAGGCGTTCGCGCGAGAAGTCGTTCTGGAAGTTCTCGGCGAGGATCGAGGTGCCGTACAGGCCGTACACGTCGTAGTTCCACCCATCCGCGATGTCGCCGCGCAGCCCTACTACTCCTCGGAAGGACGTGTGCCGCAAGTCATCGAGACGGCCGCCGCCCTCGACGTTGCGCCGGCCGATGTTGATCAGCACGTCACCCGCGCCGGTATTGCCGCCGCAGAACTCCTGCACCATGTCCGGCGACAGCAACGGGTTGTCGCAGTTGATCGCACGGCTGCCGAAGAATGGCGGTTGTCCCGGGCCGCTGCCGAGGAACGCACCGCTCGCAGCAACCTGCGAGCGCGTGCGATCGTCCATGAACATGAATTCGGTGTAGACGCTCGCGTTGTCGCTGAAGTCGTAGTGCGCGAACAAGCCGGCCGTCCTGCGCTCGTCCGGACGCTGATAGTAGTTGTCCGGCGCAAAGTTGAACTGATCGGTCGGTGCGAACGGACGCAGCGAGCCGTCGGGGTTGACCGTAAGGTCGCGGCCATCAGCGAGGCGAAAGCGTGTGACAGCAGGTGTGCCGGACCCGCCGCAGCCGAACAGGCCCGGCTCGACATCGGACGATGCCAGCGCGCAAGCACTGAAATCGCGTGAGTCCTGCCGGATCGCTTCGAGCTGTCGATAGCCGAGATATACGGTCGCGTTGCCCCGGCCGTCCTCCGTGTTGATACCGGCGACAAACGTGAAGTCGCGCGTCGCGCCATCAATGATGTTGCTGTCCGGCAGACTGAAGCCCCGCTCGCGCACGATATCGGCGACGTCGCTGTCATTGTTGTGCTGGTAGAGACTGTACTGCGCGTCGAGCCGCACGCCTTCAAAGTTGTCGTTCATGATGAAGTTGACGACGCCCGCGACGGCGTCGGCGCCGTACACGGCCGACGCGCCGCCCGACAGCACTTCGACGCGCTCGATCAGCGCAGCCGGAATCTGGTTCAGATCCGGCGACGCCTGGCCGTTCTGCGTCGGATCGCCCGGCATCAAGCGCCGGCTGTTCACCAGCACCAGCGTGCGCTGCGGGCCGAGGTTGCGCAGGTTGACGGTCGCCGTGCCGGTCGAGCCGTTCGAAAGATTGCCGCCGAGATCGGCGAACGCCTGCGGCAGGTTGTTGATCAGATCCTCGACGCGCGTAATACCTTCGATCTTCACCGCCTCCGCACCGATCGAGGTGACCGGGCTGATGCTGGTCAGATTCGGCTGCGGAATGCGCGAGCCGGTGACTACGACTTCCTGGATCGACTGGTCCTGCGCATGCAGTTGTGGGATCGCAGCGATCGCGACAGCGCCAGCGGCGCTCGTGAGCGCGCGCCGGATGGCGCGCTGAATTGAATGAGACGTCGACGCATGATTCATGAGCTACTCTCCACCTGAAATGCGACGAGGAAGTTAGCAACGCATCTGCGTGCGCATCACGCCGCGATTGCGATTCGGCACGGTGAGGATTGCCAAAGCGATGTGTGTGAGACGCCACGCGGTGGCGTCTAGTGCTGGATCAGGCAGCGCGACCAGCCATGACGCGCGCGCGAACTTGTCGCGGCGTCAGCTTGGTCCAGCGCCGCATCTGTCGCACGAGTGTCGACTCTTCCGCGAAGCCGACGCTCGCCGAGACTTCGCTCATCGTCATGCGCGTCGACTCGAGCAGGCGGATCGCTACGCTGATGCGCTTGCGCTGCAGATATTTGCGCGGCGTCACGCCGTGCACGAGAGTGAACAATCGCAGGAAGTGATATTTGGAGAGGTACGCCATCTTCGCCAGCATGCTCAGATCGACCTCCTGCGCATAGTGCGTGTGCAGGAAATCAGTTGCGAGCGAAATGCGGCGATACACTTCGCGACGCGTGGACGGCCGAATCAACGCGATACGATCGACCTGCTCCTGCACGCGCTGGTGGTGGCACTGCATGCGTGCGAGCAGGAACAGCAGCTGCTCGTCGTACCACGACTCCTCGACCACTCCGCGACTCACGTGCGCACGAATGAAGCGCAGCACGGGACTCACGGAGTTCTCGTGCGGATGCAGGTTCTCCATGAAGTCTGGCGTGCGCTCGGCCGGCGTGTCGCCGCGCGCCAGCGCATCCTCGATCGACGCCGAGACTTCGCCGTAGACCTGCTCCGCCAGCTCCGGCTTGAAGCAGATCGCCAGCGACTCGACCGGTTGCAGCGCGCGGATGCTGGTGCTGTAGATCTGGCCGTGATTCAGGATGAGGAAGTTGTCGTCGTCGACGGCCAGCGTCCGGCCGTTGACGTAGCAGTGCTCGACGCCGCCCCACGCTGCGCGGATAGACAGCGTATGCGTGCAGGGACCGAACTCGGCGAGCCGCGTCCGCCCCCAGATGATGCAGTTCTCCCGGCCCCATTTCGACTGGAACCAGCTCTGAAACTCGGCGTTGCTCTGGGCGAGGTCGGGCAGTGAACGTAATAGCATGTCATCCAGCTAAATCGGATATCGCGTGTCGGAACTGACATCGCGGCCCGGCGCCACCTCGCTGGCGTTGATCGCGCAGGCACCGTTCGAGGTGCGCTCGAACAGCTTCAGCATCAGCGTGGCCAGCGCCGAATCCGGCGCGGACTCCGACAAGCCGACCGCCAGCTTCTGCCGCGCGAGCACCAGCTCGTTGTCGGCAATCGCGATCATCGCTTCTGCGTAAGCGCGTAGCGCGAGATTGCCGCTCGTATCCAGCCGCTGCAGGTAGAGCTTCGCTTCGGCGGGCTCGCTCTTGTCGAACATCAGCAGCAGGCCGAGCTGGAATCGCGCGATCTCGAGATCCGGATCGATCGACAGCGCCGCCTTGATGCCCGCAATCGCACGCTGGGTCAGTCCGAGCTCGGCATGCTGGACGGCAAGCAGGTAAATCGCGCGCGCGTTGCGCGGCTCACGCCGCAGCACCTCTTCCAGATAAGTCATGCAGGCGTGATGGTCGCCTGCCGCGCTCGCGTGCAGGGCCAGATGAAAGTATTCCTCGGGGTCGAGCATGGTGGGACCTTTGGCCAATTGTGTTTGCTGCTTGCTGAATCGCATTCGGCCGGCGGTTTACGCCATCGTTTCGGCGAGTGCCTACGTCATGCGTTCTGCCATCGCAATTCCGCGCCAAATCCCGACACTCGCGACCTCGAATAAAGATCGGCAGACGCCGCCGCTGTCCGCCTAAACTGCGTCCACGTATGAGCTCGACGTCCCTCGATCCGTCGCTGTGGCATCAGCTCAGCGGTTATCTGGATCGGGCGCTCGACCTGGAGTCCGGCGAGCGCGAGCGCTGGCTGGTGGATCTCGCCGGCACGCAGCCGCTCATAGCAGCAGCGCTGCACGATCTGCTTGCCGAGCGCGATGCGCTGAACGCTCGCGGTTTCCTGCAGCACCCGCCCAGCGACCTGGCCGAGATCCGGCAGCGTCATCGACCTTCGCTCGAAGGCAAGCAGATCGGTGCCTATACCCTCGATCGGCTGATCGGCCGCGGCGGCATGGGTGAAGTCTGGCTCGCCTCGCGCAGCGACGGCCGCTTCGAAGGCCGCTGTGCAATCAAGTTCCTCAATCGCCACGTCGCTCAGCCGAAGCTCGCGGATCGCTTCCGCCACGAAGGCCGCCTGCTGGCGCGGCTCGGCCATCCGAACATTGCTCGCCTGCTCGATGCCGGCTCGACCGACGACCGCCAACAGTTCCTGGTGCTCGAATACGTCGATGGCGAGCGCATCGATCATTACTGCACGGCGCACTCACTCGACGTCAGAGCGCGCGTGCGGCTGTTTATCGACGCAGTCGCTGCGGTCGCCCACGCTCACAGCCAGTTGATCGTTCATCGCGACCTCAAACCGTCGAACGTGCTCGTGACCCATGACGGCATGGTCAAGCTGCTCGACTTCGGTATCGCGAAGCTCCTGAGCCCGGACGATGCGCCGGATCGGGCTGCAATAACACGGGCGGAGGAGATCGTGCTGACGCCGGAATACGCTGCGCCGGAGCAGCTCCTGGGCGACATGCCCTCCACGGCCACAGACGTCTATCAGCTCGGAATGTTGCTGTACGTGCTGGTGGCCGGCGGCCACCCGCTGCATCGCGCCGGGAGTCGGGTCGAGCGGGTCAAGGCGGCTCTCGATGGTCGCCTGCCGCGCGCATCGCAATTCGCCACGAGCGAAACACGACAGCGCGAGCTGCGGGGCGATCTCGACGCAATCCTCGCGCGCGCCTTGAGCATCAACCCACGCGAGCGATACCAGACCGCAGCAGCGCTGCGCGAAGAGCTCGTGCGGTACCTGGAGCAGAAGCCAGTAGAGGCACGCCGCGAGGTCGCCTTCTATCAGACGCGCCGGTTCATCTCACGCCACCTGTTCTCAGTCGTTGGCTCCGCCACGGCAATTGCGGCGCTGTGCGCAACATTGGTATTCGCGCTCACTCAGGCACGATCGGCCGCAACCGAAGCCAATCGTGCATTCGCGCTGGCCACCCGTAATGCCGCCGTCACCGATTTTCTCGGGCTGCTCATTACCGAAGCCGCCGAGGCCGGCAAACCCGTCACCGTCAACGACATGCTCGCGCGCAGCGAGCGGCTCGCGCTCACTGACACGAGCGGCAGCCCCGAGAATCGGGCCGCGGTGCTCGCAATGATCGCTGCCCGTTACGGGTCGCTCGGTGATGACGTCAAGGCTGCGCGCCTGTTGGAGAGCGGACTGGCGCTCATCGCTGACTCGGACGACCAGGCGCTGAGATCGAAGTTGACATGCGCACACGCGCTATCGATCGCCAGCATCGGCCAGGTCAGCGACGGAATCGCGGCGATTGCACGCGAGGTGGATCACCTGCGCTCGGATCAGGAGAACACGGCGTACTGCCTGCTCTATCGCGCGTTCATTGCCGACAGCGACGGCGATGCAGCGAATGCCCTGAGCTACGCAACCCAGGCATTGGCCGCGTTTCGCGCGTCACCACGCCGAGCGGCGGTCGACGAAGGCTTGTTTCTCGGCGCGGTCGGGTTCGGCTATCACCTCAACGAGCGCAATCGCGAAGCCGACGAGTACTACCGCCAGGCCCTGCAGAGATACAAGGAACTGGGCCGCGACGGCGCGCCCGACGCCATCGCGATCCGCAACAACTGGGCGGTGGTGTTCGACGACGCGGGCGCGCCGAATCGTGCCCTGCAGATCTATGACGAAACCCTGCGCTCGGTCATGCAGCGCAATCCGGATGGCCTGCCGCCCGCCTATCTCGTCGGCAATCGCGCGCGGGCTCTGGAACGAGTCGGCCGCCAGCGCGAAGCGGAAGCGGCGTATCAGTTCGCACTCGATCTCGCCGGCCAGCAGCACAATGTCCTGGGTCAGCTGTACTGCCTGCTCGGCCTCGCCGCCAATGCGCAGGAATCGAACGACCCAGCGGCGGCGGCGGCCTATCTCGACCGCGCCGGTGCTCTGATAGATCCAAGCCTGCGCCAGAATCCACCACGCATGTCGCGTGCACTGGTCTTGTCGCGACAGCCTGCACAAGCGACGGCAGCACTCATCCAGGGCAGGCTCGACATCCTCGCCGGGCGCTTCGGCGCAGCGCGCATCCAGCTCGGTCGCGCGATCGCGGACGGCAGTCCGATGGTCGTGACCTCAGCGACCTGGGCGATCGCAGAGATTCAGCTGCGGACCGGCGACGCTCGAGCTGCCGCTGCGAGTGCGCAACAGACACTCGAGAGCTGCATCGCCATGCAAGGCGGCCTGCCCTACTCGATGAACACCGGGCACTCCTACCTCAAGCTGGCTCGCGCGCTGCAACTGCTCGGCAAGTCCGAGCAAGCGCGAGCCGCTGCGGCCAGCGCGGTCGAGCACTTGTCGAACACCGTGGACGAGGAGCATCCGCTCCTCGCCCAGGCCCGCGCGCTGTCGAGTCAGAACCGATAGTTCACCTTGCCGTACACGAAGCGGCCCGAGCGGCCGAACGGCGAGTAGTTGTTGAACGACTGCGTGCCGGAAGGATTGAGCGCCGGCGGATTCTGGTCCGGATACTCGTCGGTGAGATTGTCAGCGCCCATCGATGCGCGGATATGGTCTGTAACATCGAACCGCGCCTGCAGATCGACCAGCGTCTTCGCAGACAACGTGAGGTCTGCCGCCGCCGTCGTGCCCGGTGCGAGAACATCGCCGTAGCGAGTGGCGCGCAACGTCGCGCCGAAGCGCGATAGCCGCCAGTTCACGGTGGCCGAGTACTTGTCCTCCGGCGTGCCTTCCTCGAAGGTCAGGACATTGAGATGATCGAACAGCACTGGCGGCGGGTTCACGCCCTGCAGCTCGACCTGGGGCACTTTGGTCACGTCGGTCGAGTTGAAGTTCGCGGCCAGTGTGAAGTCGAAGCGGCCGGCGACTCCGGTGTCCAACGGATAGTTGATGACGATGTCGACGCCTTCGGTCCGGGTATCGACGCCGTTGATGAAGAAGCGCCCGCCGCCCAGGCCGACGAAGCCCTGCCTCCTCAGAAAGTCCACGACCGCCGCCGACGTGAGGTTTTCCGACAGGACGATGCGATCGTCGATGTCGATGCGATAGGCATCGACCGTGACGTCCAGATCGCCGAAGCGCAGCACTGCGCCGACCGAGTAGTTCTTCGACTCCTCCGCATCCAGGTCCTTCGAGCCGAGCGCCCGCGCAACCGGGTCGCTGGCTGGAAACGTCGTCACCTCGACCAGGCCTATGCCCTGAATGTTGTTCGTCGACGTTGTCTGGAAGAACTCCTGCTGCAGCGAAGGCGCGCGAAACCCGGTCTGCACCGAGCTACGCAACGCGAAGTGCTCGTTGAAGTCGTAGCGCGCGGCAAGCTTGCCGGAGACGTTCTCGCCGAAGTCCGAATAGCTCTCGCCGCGCACGGCCATCGACGCGAGCAGATGCTGCGTGAGGTTCGCCTCGAGATCGATGTATGCACCTACGGCCGTCCGGTCCTCATCCACTTCGTTCGACGGCCGGAAGCCTGGAAACACCTGCGCGCCCGGCGCGGACGGCTGGCCATTCGGCAGGAGAGCCCCGCCGTTGCGATACGAGTCGGGCTCGCCGGCGAAGATCGAATATGTCTCGCGCCGCGCTTCGAGGCCGACTGCGACGTTGAGCGGCGAAGCGAACACCTTCACTTCGACCGGCCGCACACCCGAGACGTTGAGCACCAGCTGATCGTAGTCGAAGCCGCCGGCATCGAACTTCGTCTTGCTGCTCGGCCCGATCGAGCGATTCAGTGTGTGATCGATCGCGAACTCCATTTTGTTCTTGCCGTAGACCAGCGAGGAATCCATGTTCCAGTTACCGAGCGCCCAGCGCGTGCCGAACGCCGCGGAATAGTCGGTAACGTCGGCTGCGATCAGCGGCAGGAAGCCATCCGGGTAGATCGACGGAATGTTGCGAGGGTCGCCGGCGGGGCGATAGAAGCCGGCGCCGACCGAGTGGCGGTCCTGCCAGCTCGCCCAACCATAGAGCTGGACGTCTTCCGAGAGGTCGTAGCCCGCATTCGTGAACAGCGTCTTCTGGTCGATCTCGGGCTCGCCGTACCAGGAGTTGAAGCGATCGAACGTCGCCTCGCGCGGATCGGGTACGCCGTTGACCACCGGATACTGCGGACGCGGATCCCATCCGCCGCGCTCGGTGTGCTCCTGATCCTTGTACTCTGCGGCGACAGTCAGGAATCCCGAGTTCGATAGCGGCAACCCTTTCCAGATCGACGCTGTCAGCGTTTCGCCGTCACTGAGACTGCGAGCGAGCTCCGGCGGAGCGGACCACGTTGCATTCGGCACGGTCGGCGGCCCGGTGCGAACGTCGAAGTCCGTGTCACGCCAACCGTACGTCAGATCGGTGCCGCCGCCCTCGCGTGCTTCGAGCAAGCGCACGTTGACGACGCCCGCGATCGCGTCCGAGCCGTATTGCGCCGAGGCACCATCGCGCAGCACTTCGATCGATTGCACGATCGCGCTAGGAATCGTGTTGAGATCCGGTGCCGCGGCACCGCGTCCGATCGAACCGTTGACGTTCACGAGGGCTGCGGAGTGCAGACGCTTGCCATTGACGAGCACCAGCGTCTCATCCGGCGACAAGCCGCGCAGCGTGGCAGGACGCACCGCGTCGGTGCCATCGTTCAGCCCGGGCCGCGGAAAGTTGAAGCTCGGCAGTGCGGCCGCCAGCGCCTGGTTGATCTCGGTTATGCCGAGGTGCCGAAGCTGGTCGCCCAGCACCACATCGACAGGCGCAGCAGTTTCGAGCGCCGAGCGGTCCGCAACACGTGTGCCCGTCACGACGACTTGCTCCAACGCATTTGCTTCGCCCTCACCGGCGGCATTCGCGTTGTAGGCTCCGATCATTCCAATGGACGATGCCGCCGCCAGGATGGCAATGCGCATAGGGACTCCTTCGTTTTTGGGCCAGGCGCACGGAGAGTCCGTGCATCGGGCCTATCGGAATGAGCGGCCCCGATCCCGACACACCCTGCCCTTAGGTCTGTCCCACGCGCTGCGTGTCATGAATGGCGGGGCTATTCCGATAGACCTTGGGAGGACCCCTCCTCCTTCGATTGCGCATTTCCATGCCAGCGCCTGCCACTCGCTCCGACACCCGCCTGATTCGCGGCATCAGCCGCTGGGCGCTCGTCGCGTTCGCGATCAATCTCACCGTCGGCGCCGGCATCCTCGGCCTGCAAGGTCGGATCCAGGCCCTCGTCGGCAGCTACAGCGTGGTGGTCATCGTCGCGTGCGGCCTGCTGATCGTGCTCATCGGGCTGTGTTTCGCCGAAGTCGCGAGCCGCTTCGATCGCACCGGCGGGCCGCAGCTCTACGTCTCGATTGCGATGGGGCCGGTCGCCGGGTTCACGGTGGGCTGGCTGGCGTGGATCTCACGGCTCGGTGCGTCGGCGGCAGTGGCCAACCTGCTCGTCGACTACGCGATGGTGCTGTGGCCGCCGCTAGGTACGCCGCTCGGTCGGGCGCTGACCATCGTGGCCCTGGGACTTGGCTACATGTGGATCAACATTCGCGGCATCCGACAGACCGCTGCCGTGAGTACGGTGTTCACGTTGTGCAAGCTGCTGCCGCTCGTCGCGTTCGTCGTGGTCGGCTTGTTCTTCGTCGATCCGCACGCCTTTCAACTCGGCGCGCTGCCGACGAGCGGCGATCTGTCCAGCGCGATGCTGCTCGCGGCTTATGCGTTCTTCGGCTTCGACGCTACATCCATTCTGGCCGGCGAGGTGCGCGATCCGGCACGCTCGCTGCCGTTCGCGATCATCGTTTCGATAGGCGCCGTGTTGTTGCTCTACGCGCTCATGCAGATCGTGTGTGTCGGCACTCTCCCGACTCTTGCCACGTCGCAGCGGCCACTGGCGGATGCAGCGATCGTCTTCATCGGGCCGATAGGTGGAATCGTCATCGCGTTGACTGCCGTCGTCGCCTGCGCGGGCGTCTACGGCGTTTCGTTCACGCCTACGACGCGATTGCTCTTTGCGATGGCAGATGGCGGTCAACTGCCGCGGAAGTTCAGTGAAGTGCACCCGGGCTATCGCACACCCGTGATCGCGATTGTCGCGACGGCAGTGGCCGTGCTGGCCCTCGCACTCTCGGGATCGTTCATCTATCTCGTGAAAGTGACTCTCATCTCGCGGATCGCCACTTATATCGCCACGTGCGTGACTCTGCCGCTGCTCAGGCGACGCAAAGACGTTCCTGAAGCGGCGTTCGTGTTGCGCGGAGGGCCCGTGCTGGCCTGCCTGGCAATCGCATGCTGCGTACTGTTTCTCGCGAAGAGCTCGATGCGGGAGCTGCTCGACGTCGCTGTGGCCGTTGTGGTTGGCCTGATACTGCTGGCCGCGAGCCGGATGAGCCGGAGCCCTTCTGCACTGCGCGGCGCGTCGGAGCCGCTACCTTGATCAAGACACTATCGCCTCGCGAGCTCGAAGCGGCGCTGCCGACGTTCATCGAGCTGCTGCAAGAGACGATCAACGAAGGCGGGGCGCTCGGATTCCACGCTCCGTTGGCTGCCGAAGATGCGCGCGAGTACTGGCGGGCACTGCGGTCCGAGCTCGAATCGGGCTCGCGGGTGCTGCTGGCCGCGACCGAAAACGGGCAGATCGTCGGCTCGGGTCAGCTGGCGCTTGCTCGGTGGCAAAACGCTACGCATCGCGCAACGATCGAGAAGCTGTTCGTCAGCGCGGCCATGCGCGGACGTGGCATCGCCAAAGCTCTGATCCACGCGCTGCAGGATGCAGCCCGGCTGCGCGGACGCTCGCTGTTGCTCATCAATGCTCGGCGTGCCGCTCCGGCCGAGCAGCTCTACAAGAGGCTGGGTTATCGCGAGTTCGGCGTGATTCCGGGTTACGCCAGGGGCCCGAACGGCGAGCGCTACGACAGCGTCTGCATGTATCGCGAGCTGCCGTTGTCATGACATCACGACCCTGCACCGGTGTGTCAGCAAGGACACAGCGGTCTTCACATTCCTAAACGGAGTAGGATTAAACCAAGTCCAGATTCGAAGGCACATACGCACATCGACATTCAGGCCGCGTTTTAGGAGCCCCGCTGTCGCGGGAGAGAACGCAGCCGCATCCGAACCGGGTCCTGGCAGTAGACAAGGGTTGGAAACAATGATGGATAGCGGGCTCATGGCAGTCATGCATGCGGCGGGCACCGGCGATGTGGAAGCGCGCGATCGCCTGTTCGCAATGCTTTATGAGGAGCTGCATCGGATGGCACAGCGAGAATTGCGGCGCGGCGCCGCGGTCACGTTGAGCCCGACGACACTGCTCCACGAAACCTTCCTCAACATCTCGCATCGCGAGTCGCTGGCGTTCGGCGATTGCGGCCAGTTCATGTCGTATGCGGCGCGCGCCATGCGCGGGCTGATCGTCGACTATCTGCGCAGCCGGCACGCGCAGAAGCGCGGCGGCGAGTTCGAAATCACTTCGCTCCCGACCGAGCTGCCGCATGCGCTGCAGGAGGATCGGCAGTCGCTCGAGATCGAGAAGCTCAACGAGGCGCTCGAGTCGCTGGCGAAGATCGACGCGCGGCTCGCCGAGTGCGTCGACCTGAAGTTCTTCTGCGGGTTTTCGTTCAACGAGATCGCGCAGCTGCGCGACGTGTCGGAGCGGACGGTGCAGCGGGACTGGGACAAAGCACGGCTGCTGCTCAATCGTTTCATCAACGAGCAGGAAGGCCAGCTGCAATCTGCATGATTGCTGTAGGTCGGGCTTTAGCCCGACTCTTCTGCCTTCACCGCCTGAACCCGTACGCGCGCTCCACCTTCGCGACGCGCAACTCGTACGCGCCGTACCAGTTCTTGCGTCCTTGCTCGCGCGCGAGCGTGTGCTCCGCGTTGCGCCGCCACGCGGCGATCGCGGCCTCGCTCGACCAGTAAGAAACAGTGATGCCGACGCCGGTCGCGTCGCGCACGCTGTCGACGCCGAGGTAGCCGGGCTGCTCGCTCGCGAGTTCCATCATGCGATCCGCCGCAGTAGCGTAGCCGGCATCGTCCTGGCCGGTGCGGATGGATGCGAAGATCACCGCGTAGTACGGCGGCTCCGGGGTTCTCGCCAGGTCAGCGTCGCTCACGGGTCACCTTCTTGCGCATGGCCGCCTGTGCGGCGTCGAGATGTGCGGTCAGGACTGCTGAAGCCGCGCGCGCATCGCGCCGCTCGCACAGCGCCGCAAGCTTGCGATGCTCGGCGATCGCGGCCTTGCGCAGGGCGCTGCCGGCCGGCTTGAGCTCGTAAACACGTTTCAGCGAGCGCCGCAGCTGCTCGATCAACCGCAGCAGCGTCGCGTTGTCGCAGCAGGAATAAAGCGCTGCATGGAAGGCTACGTCCGCGCTTTCGAGCTCCGCAGGCGTGTCCGCCTCCTCGTACTCCGTCAGCGCGAAGTTCACCCGGCGCAGCATCGCCGGCGTCGCATGCTCGATCGAAGCGGCCAGGGCAACAGGCTCGAGCAGACGCCGCACCGCGAAGATCTCATCGACCTCCGTCGAAGCCAGTTCCCGCACGAGCAGGCGGCGGTTCGGCAAGCTCTCGATCCAGCCTTCGGCAATCAGCAACGGCAACGCCTGCCGAACGGGCTGACGGCTGACGCCGAGCTGGTCAGCCAGCTGCTGCTGCCCGATAGCGCTGCCGGCCCGCAACGCGCCGCTTTCGATCGCACCCTTGATGCGCTCGACGATCGACTGAGTGAGCATGGCGCCAGTATGGATTATTGGATCCAATTATTCAAATGAGCGGTGCCGGGAGAGAAAAAGAGGGAAAACTCAGCGGTGCAGCATGAAATGTTGCGCTGCTGAGTTTCCCCCGCTTTTTTCTCCCGGCACCTACTTTTGCAGAGCCTCGAGGAACTGGCGGATCGGCGGCGCCATGAAGGTGCGCCGGCGGCGGTAGATGAAGAAGCGGCGCGGCATTACGAGCTCGTCGCAGCGGACGGGGCGGATCAGGCCGGCCGCCTGCTCCGCTGCGAACAAGGGCTCGGGCAGCCAGCTGAGATAGCGAGTCTGCGCGACGACTGCCTTGACCGTGGCGAGCGAGCGTGTCTCCACGGCGATGTGTGGCGGCTTGCCCCCGAGCCGCAGTATCAGCGCATCGAACCGCTTACGCGGCTCGGCATCGATCGATGGCATGGCCCACTGCAGCTCGAGCAAATCGGCAAGCGTGACCTTGCGCCTCTCATGCACAGGATGCGTCACCGCCGCGATGACGACCGAGCGGTCACGATGGCGGTGCTCGCACACCTGCACGATCTCTTCCGTTTCCGGTATCGACCCCGACAGGACCACGTCGACGTCGTTGTTGACGAGCGCTGCCGCGAGCTGGTCCTCCACTGCTTCGGTGATCTGCAGCTGCAGCTTCGGCCAATCCTTGTGAAATCGTTCGAGGAGCGCCGGCAACACGACGACCGCAGCGCTCGCAACCGTGCCGACGCGCACGGTGCCGCGGCCGAGCCCGAGCCGCACATTGATCTCTTCGATTGCCAGATCCGCCTCTTCCGTGAGGTGCGTGGCATACGGCAGCAATGCCTTGCCGAACGTCGTCAATTCCATGCCGGTGGTGCGGCGCTCGAACAGTTGCACACGCAGCTGGCTTTCCATCTGCTTCACGAC
>Ga0075428_100004255_pt1 | contig 15748 bp, 14 predicted proteins | sample RhiMetdeltSRZDD2_FD_75291 | JGI IMG/M metagenome (GOLD analysis project Ga0075428, IMG submission 75291) | Populus rhizosphere microbial communities from Tennessee, USA - Rhizosphere MetaG P. deltoides SRZDD2 | ecosystem: Host-associated > Plants > Roots > Rhizosphere > Soil | place: USA... | reverse complement strand
CGCCTACTGCCGCGCCTACAACCGCTGGATCGTCGAGTTCTGCGCGGGGAGCGGCGGCCGGCTCGTGCCGATCGCCCACATCTCTCTCGGCGACGTCGCGTGCGCCGTCCGCGAGCTCGAGCGCGCGGTGCGCAGCGGCGCGCGCGGCGCCTTCGTGGCGCCGCATACCCTCACGCGCCGGCCGCACGGCCACCCCGACCACGACCCCTTCTTCGCACGCGCCGCCGAGCTCGGCGTCCCGCTCGGCATCCACCCCAATCTCGAGCCGAAGCCGCCGATGGCCGGCGTCCACTTCGACGGCATGCGCGGGCAGACCTTCTACTTCGTCGCCACCTCGATCTTCGCGGTGCAGGCCGCCTTCACGACGCTCATCCAGTACGGGACCTTCGAGCGCTTCCCGGAGCTGCGCGTCGCCCTGCTCGAGGCGGGGCGCGGGCTGGATCGGCGCCTGGCTCGACCGGCTCGATTCGAAGTTCGCATCGGTCGGACGTCTCGATCCGCGGCTCAGGACGCCCCCGGGCGAGCTCTTCCGCCGCCAGTGCTGGATCGCGTGCGACCCCGACGAGCGGAGCGTGCCCGCGATCGTCGATCTCGTCGGCGACGACCGCTTCCTGTGGTCCAGCGACTACCCGCACTCCGAGGCCAACCCGAGCGGGATGCGCGATCTCGCGCGGCTCGCTGCGGCGCTCACGCCGCGGGCTCGCGAGCGCCTGCTCGGAGCCAATGCCGCGCGACTCTACGGCCTGCCCCTCGACCGCCCGTCGCCCGCCCCCCCGCCGACCGATCCGGCCGCCCGCTAGCGCTCCTCGCCCTCGTGCCGCTCGAGCACCTCGGCGAGCGCGGCGGAGAGCGCCTCGAGCGCGAACGGCTTGCGCAGGAGCTTCACCTCCTGCGCGGAGACGCCGCGCAGCAGCACCGCGTCGTCGGTGTAGCCCGTCATCAGGACGACGCCGGCCTCCGGGTGGATCCGCAGCACCTCCTCGGCGAGCCGGCGCCCGCTGCCGTGCGGCATCACGACGTCGCTGAGCAGGACGTCGATCCGCCCGCGGTGGCGGCGCGCGAGCTCGAGCGCACCGGCGCCGTCGGCCGCCGCGAGGACGCGGTGGCCCTGCGCGGCGAGGATCCGCTGCAGCAGGCGGCGCAGCGTCGCGTCGTCCTCCGCGAGCAGCAGCGTCCCGGTGCGCGGCGTCGTCGAGGCCCGCGGCGCGGGCGGCCCCGCGATCTCCGGCTCCCCGGCGAGGCGCGGCAGGTAGATGCAGAAGCAGGAGCCCTCGCCCACGCGGCTCTCGAGGCTCAGCAGGGCCCCGCTCTGCTCGACGATCCCGTAGACGCTCGAGAGCCCGAGCCCCGTCCCCCGGCCGAGCTCCTTGGTCGAGAAGAAGGGCTCGAAGGCGCGCTCCTGGAGCTCGAGGTCCATGCCCCGCCCGGTGTCGGCGACCGCGAGCGCGACCCAGGATCCCGGCGGGATCGCCGTGCCCCCGACCTGCCTCGGGGCCGCGAGCAGCAGGTTCTGCGTGCGGATGCACAGCGTTCCGCCGCCGGGCATCGCGTCGCGCGCGTTGGTCGCGAGATTCAGCAGCACCTGCTGCATCTGCACGGGATCGGCCTCGACCCGGCCGAGCTTCTCGTCGAGCTCGAGTCGCAGCGTGATCTCCTCGCCGACGAGCGGGCGCAGGAGCTCCACGGCCTCGAGCACCACCTCGTTCAGCTGCAGCGGCTGGGGCTCCATCACCTGCCGCCGCCCCACCGCGAGCAGCTGCGCCACCAGCCGCGAGGCGTGGCCCGAAGCCGACCGGATCTCGGTCAGCTCCGGGCGGAGGGTCTCCGCGGCGCCCCGCGTGCGCAGCAGCAGGTCCGCATAGCCTCCGATCACGGAGAGCAGGTTGTTGAAATCGTGAGCGATCCCGCCCGCGAGGCGCCCCACCGCCTCCATCTTCTCGGCGCGGCGCAGCTGCGCTTCGGCGGCGACGAGCTCGCGCGTGCGCTCCTCGACGATGCGCTCGAGGTCGGTGTTGAGCTGCGCGAGCTCCGCGTGCGCGTCACGCCATTGCGTGAGGATGCGGTCGACGATGGCGACGAGCAGCAGCGTCGCGACGACGCTCGCGACGGTCGCGCCGACCACGTGCGCGACGGCGATCCGCCCGGCGGCGATCGGCGCGCCCGGCATCATCGGCGCGTAGGGGATCGCGCCGGCCGCCGCGGCCGCGAGGGTCGCGACGACGAGGACGAGGCCGAAGCCGATGCCGGGGAGCGCCACGCGCCGCGGCAGCAGCAGGAGCTGGGAGACGGCGCCGATCAGGATCGCGATCCAGGCCGGGCTCGTGATCGGGCCGAGGCCATAGGCGACCGCCGCGACCGGGACCCACCACGCGAACGTCGCGACCCACGCGTAGAGCGCGTGCGGGCCCGGGCGCCGCCGCTCCCACGCGCCCCAGAGCAGGAGCGCCGTCCAGCAGGCGACCACCCCGGCGATCGCGTCGCGCATGCCGGCCAGCCAGGCGCGGTCGAAGTACGGCTCGACCTCCGGATGCACCACCAGGTAGGCCGAGCGCAGTCCGTAGGCGACGAAGAACGGCAGCGACAGCGCGAGCAGCAGCCGGCAGCGGTCGACGACGCTCCAGGCGAGCGGATTGCGCGCGCGTCGCGAGACCCACCGCTCGGCACTACCGGCCACGGTTCGTCGACCCACGTCGCAGACTGCGCGGCGCGCCGAGGGGCTGTCAAGCGACGCGCGAGGACGGCGCCCCCCTCGGGGATCCGGGCTTGCCGCACGCGATCCCCGCGCGATCATGCCTCGAGCCGCTCCGCGCCGCGGACGCACGCTCGGAGGACGCGATGTCGCTCGCCCTGCGCGCCCCCGCGGAGCCGCCGGTGATCCGCGCCCGGCCCGCCTGGGACGATCCCGACGCGGTGCGCGCGCTGATCGCGTCGCGCGGCCCCTTCCCGACCACGATCCGCTTCGAGGACTACGGCGAGACGCTCGGCGAGGCGACGACACTGCCGTGGTTCCGCGAGCGCTGGGCGGTCGACGGCGTCGCCGACTTCACCGCCGCCGAGCCCATCCTGCACAACCCGCACTTCGTCGCCGCGGCGCGGCGCTCGTCGGGCGCGCGCGTGGTGCGGCCGCAGACCGCGATCGTGAACCTGATGGGGCCGCAGCCCGCCGGCCCGGCGCACATCGACGCGCCGTCCTTCCGCGGCCTCCGGCGCGGCGAGACGCCGACGCTGCTGCTCGTGGTGATGGGATCCTCGGGGCTTTTCGAGCGCTGGCGGATCGCGATCGCGTCGGCGATCGCCTGGTGGTACGACGGCCCCGCCGGCGAGTTCGAGTACTGGCCGCAGGGTCCCGACGCGCCGAGCGAGGTCGAGCGCGCGCCCTTCGAGAACGCCGCGCTCGTCGGCGACAACGACTCGATGTTCCACCGCGTGTGCGCGATCGGCTGCCCCGAGGAGTACGCGCCCGCCGGGGCGTTCAGCATCCACGCCGAGCTGCAGCTGCGGCCCGACGGATCCGCGCAGGTCGTCGAGGGCGGCGAGGTGCGCTGGCGCTATGCGCCCGGGCGGCTGCGGCTCTCGCTGCTCTGGAAGGCGCACACCTTCGCCGACGAGGGCGCCGCGGCGGTCTGCGACGGCCACGAGGACGACCTCGGAGCGGAGCGCGTGCTCGCGGTCTTCGGCGAAGACCTCGCGCGCCGCGGCCTGCGCGTGCCCGAGCCGAGCCACCCCTTCCGCGACCCCGTCTGGCTGCGCGCGATCGCCGAGGCCTATCCGCTGCGCCGGCCCTACTGAGCGCGGGCCGCGCCGGGCGATCGCGCCGCGGTCGCTACTCGATCGTCGCGACCAGCGCGCCCACCGGGTAGGTCTCCCCCTCGACGCCGACGTGGCGCAGGATCCCCGCGACCGGCGCCTCGATCTCGAGCTCGACCTTCTCGGTCTCGAGCAGGTAGACGGCCTCGCCCTCGCCGACGGCGGCGCCGTCCGGCGCGAGCCAGCGCGCGATCGTGCCCTCGACGATCGCGTCCCCGGGCTTCGGGATCCGCAGCTCCGTCAACCCAGGGTCCGGCGCAGGGCCTCTGCGATGCTCGCCGGCGAGGGGTGGTGCAGCGCCTCGAGGCTCGCCGCGTGCGGCACCGGCGAGAAGGCACTGCCGAGGCGCGCGACCGGCGCGGCGAGCTGGCCGTGGAGCTCCGCGGAGACCGTGGCCGCGATCTCGGCCCCGGGCCCGCAGAAGCGCGTCGCCGAGTGCGCGATCACGAGCCGGCGCGTCTTCGCGACCGAGGCGAGGATCGCCTCGAGGTCGAGCGGCAGGAGCGAGCGCAGGTCGAGGACCTCGGCGCCGATCCCGTCCGCGGCGACCTCCTCCGCGGCGGCGAGCGCGTGCCGGAAGGTGTTGCCCCAGGACACGAGCGTCACGTCGGAGCCCGCGCGCCGCACCTCGGCCCGCCCGATCGGGATCCGGTACTCGGCCTCGGGCACCGCCGCCACCGCCTTCGGGTCGAAGAACATCGCCATGCTCTCGATGAAGACCACCGGGTCGTCGTCCTCGATCGCGCTCAGGATCAGCCCCTTCGCGTCGTAGGGGTTGCTCACGCACACGACCTTGAGCCCCGGCACGTGCATCAGCCACGCCTCGAGCGACTGCGAGTGCTGCGGCCCGGACCACGCGCCCTCGGTGGTGCGCAGCACGAGCGGCACGCTCGAGCGGCCGCCCGACATGTAGCGGAGCTTCGCGGCGTGGTTGGCGAGCTGGTCGAGGCAGACGCCGAGGAAGTCGAAGAACATCAGCTCGGCGACCGGCCGCAGGCCCGCGAGCGCGGCGCCGATCGCGGCGCCGACGATCGCCGTCTCGGCGATCGGCGTGCCGCGCACGCGTGCGGCGCCGAAGCGCGTCGAGAGGCCCTGCGTCACGGTGAACATGCCGCCGACCGGGTCGTGGATGTCCTCGCCGAGGAGCACGATGCGCTCGTCGCGCGCCATCGCCTGCTCGAGGCCCTGGCGGATCGCGGCGGCGAGGTTCAGCTCCTGGGTCGGGCCGACAGGCGCCGGCGCGGGCGGCGCCGCGGCGGCGAGCGAGCCGTCGTCGCTGCGCCGGGCGTAGACGTCGACGAGGAGCTCCGCCGCGGGCGGTCCCTCGCACCTGGAGGCGAAGGCGACCGCGTCCGCGACCGCGGCGGAGGTCTCGGCGTCGATCGCGTCGAGCTCGGCGGCGCCGAGCGCGCCGCGCTCGAGCAGCAGCGCGCGGAAGCGGCCGAGCGGCTCGTTCGCGCGCGCCTGCTTCAGTCGCTCGGCGTCGACGTAGCGCATGCCGTCGCCGAAGTAGTGGCCCTGGAGCCGGTGGGCGACCGCCTCGAGGAAGCCCGGACCGCCGCCCGAGCGCGCGCGCTCGACCGCCTCGCGCGCGGCCGCGTACACCGCCTGCGGGTCGGTGCCGTCGACGGTCGCGCCCGGGATCCCGTAGCCGGCGGCGCGGTCCGAGAAATGGCGCGAGCGCGTGTACATCTCGACCGGCGTGCCCTCGCCGTAGAGGTTGTTCTGGCACAGGAAGAGCACCGGGAGCTGCCAGGTCGCGGCGAGGTTCATCGCCTCGTGGACGGCGCCGATGCTGGTCGCGCCGTCGCCGAAGGAGACGACCGTCACGGCGCCGGTCTGGCGCAGCTGCGCCGCGAGCGCGAGCCCGTTCGCGATCGGTGGGCCGGCGCCGACGATCCCGGTCGCGGCGGCGAGGCCGGCTTCGGGCCACTGCAGGCCCATCGCGCCGCCCTTCCCCTTCGAGGTGCCGGCGCTGCGGCCGAGCAGCTCGGCGGCGAGCTCGCGCAGCGGCACGCCCTTCGCGATCGCGTCGCCGGCGCCGCGGTAGGTCGTGACCCAGAGGTCGCCCGGCGCCAGGCACTCGCTCACGCCGGCGGGGATCGCCTCCTGGCCCTCGACCGGCCAGTAGCTGAAGGAGAACTCGCCCGCGGCGAGCCCACGGCGGATGCGCACGTCGAAGGCGCGGATCGTCGCCATCTTGCGGTAGAGGCTGCGGAGACCGTCGCGGCCGAGATCGCTCGCCATCGCCTCAAGCCTCCCGGTCGCCGGCGGAGGGCGCCCCGCGCTCGAGCTCGCTCACGAGCTCGCGGAGCCCTGCCGCCACGAGGTGGTTCACGAGGAAGCGAGCCTGCGCGAAGGCGACCGTGTCGTGGACCTCGGCGTCGGTCGCGGTCGGCGCGCCGAGCCGCGCGGCGTTGGTCTCGGCGAGCTGGCGCAGCTCGAGCGCCACCGCGGGCGGCGCCTCGCGGCCGGCGCGCGCAAACCAGCCCTTGACCGCCGCCTCGACCGCGTGCGGGTCGGGGACGCCGTCGCCGGGCCGCCGGTTCGCCCACGGCGTCTCGACGAGTCCGAGCCGCTCGAGCGGGCTCTGCTGCTCGATGCAGCCGACCATGCCGCGGTAGGCGCGGTAGCCGAGCGCCTCCTGCACGCAGAGCGGCAGGTCGCGGGCGACGGTCGGCGGGACCAGCAGCAGGTGCGCCTCGTGCGAGCGCAGGTAGCCGGGGTTGAAGGACATCTGCGCGCCGACGCGCACCTCGCCGGCGCGGTTCGTCGCAGCCCCGTGGAAGGTCGAGCCGAGCCAGGTGGTGAACGATCCCTTCGGCATCTCGATGCGCTCGACCGGATCGGCGTCGCCCGGCACGCGGCCGTCGGGCCAGCGGTGGCTGCCGCGCACGATGCGCGTCGCGCCGTTCGTCTCGGTGAAGTCCGTGACCGCCCACATGAAGTTGAGCAGCCACTGGCGCTCTCCGCCGCGCGGGAGGTCGGGCCGGTAGTGGTTCTCGTCGCAGTGGAGGGTCTGGTCGCGCCCGCCCGGCTCGAGGAAGAAGACGGCCGTGCCGTTGATCACGGGCTGCGCGCCGACGACCTCGGCGGCGAGCGCGTGCAGCAGCGGGTCGGCGAGGAGCTGGACGTAGGTCGGCGACTTCGTGACGAGCCCCTCGACCTTCTTGAGCCCGCCGCCGAAGAAGGAGAGCTTGAGCCGCTCGAGCCGGTCGGCGTGCGGCTGCACCTCGGCGCGCAGCCGGTCCATGGTCGCGGCGTCGGCGCGGCGCTCGACCACCGCGTAGCCGTGCTCGCGCAGCGCCGCCAATACGTCGGCGGCGCGCGCGTCGCCCGGGAGTCGCAGCGCGACCATCCTGCCTCCTCGCCGCCGTCGGCCGCTCGGAGCCTAAGGCAGGCGGGTCCGCCGCCGCAATCACCCGCGAGCCGGCGGCGGGCTGGAGCGGCGAGGGCGCGCTGCTACGTTGCGCGCGCCCCCTCTCGCGGCCCGCCGCGGCCGAAGGAGACCGACCGATGCGGAGCGCCCGGCCGATCCGAAGCCTCGTCCTCCTGCTCGCGACCGCGTGCCTCTGCGCCGGCGCCGCGCCCGCCGCCGACGCGCCCTCGCAGGTCGGCACCTGGGAGCACAACCGCAAGGAATCGATCGGCATGCCCGATCCCGAGGCGCGCGAGACGGTCGAGATCCGCCGCTACGGCGACGTGCTCGACTACACCTGGACGGGCGTCGCCGCCGACGGCACGAAGTCGACCTTCTCCTACGCCTCCCCCGCCGATGGGAAGGTGCGCGAGCTCCCGGGCTCCCCGGGGCTGCGCGGCGCGATGACGCGCACGCCGTCGGGGATCATCGAGGCGAAGCTCTGGTTCCCCGACGGCTCCTGGGAGGAGAAGTACTGCCTGCTCTCGACGCCGACGCGGCTCAGCTGCTTCGCCACCTACTCCGACAGCGCGGGGAAGATCTCGCTCTTCAAGCAGATCTTCGACAAGCGCTAGCGTGGACTCCGCTCGCCTGCGCCTCGCTGCGCGTCGGCCGACTCCCGAGTCGGCCTCCTAGCCGGCCGTGGAGCCGCGCGCGCTCAGCTTCGAGGGCTCCGGCGGCATGCGCCTGCGCGCCGACGCCTGGGGCGACCCCGATGCGCCCGCCGTGCTTCTGCTCCACGGCGGCGGGCAGACGCGGCACGCCTGGGGCGGCACCGCGCAGGCGCTCGCGCGCGACGGGCGCTGCGCGATCGCCCTCGACCAGCGCGGGCACGGCGACAGCGAGTGGCACCCGGACGGCGAGTACCGCCTCGGCGCCTTCGCCGCCGACCTCGCGTGCGTGCTCGAGCGCCTGCCCGCGGCGCCCGCCCTGGTCGGCGCCTCGCTCGGCGGGCTCGCGATCCTCCTCGCCGCGGAGACGCCCGGCTTCGACCCGGGCACGGTCGTGCTCGTCGACGTCGCACCGCGCCTCGAGCCCGAGGGCACGCGCCGCATCACCGCCTTCATGACGGAGCGCCGCGACGGCTTCGCGAGCCTCGAGGAGGCCGCCGAGTACATCGCCGCCTACACGCGCGAGCGCACCCGCGCGCGCAACCTCGACGGGCTCGCAAAGGTGCTGCGCCTCGGCGACGACGGCCGCTACCGCTGGCACTGGGATCCGCGCTTCATCTCCGATCTCGGACCGAGCGAGCTCGTCGACCGCGAGCGCCTGCTCGGCTGCGCGCGCCGGATCGCGGCCCCGGCGCTCGTCGTGCGCGGCCGCCAGAGCGACGTACTGAGCCCCGAGGGCGCGGCGGAGCTCGTCGCGGCCTTCCCCGACGCCGAGCTCGTCGACGTCTCGGGCGCCGGCCACATGGTGGCGGGCGACCGCAACGAGATCTTCACGCAGGCGGTCGCGGGCTTCCTGCGCCGCGCGCAGGCGCGTTGACGCCGGCCCGCGGCGGAGGGCGCCATGCGCCACCTCGAGCGGCACCGCACCACGAGGATCGGCTGGCTGCGCGCCGCGGTGCTCGGCGCGAACGACGGCGTCGTCTCGACCGCGAGCCTCGTCGTCGGCGTCGCGGCGGCGCAGGCGACGCGCGCGGAGATCCTCGTCGCCGGGGTCGCCGGCCTCGTCGCGGGCGCGATGTCGATGGCGGCCGGCGAGTACGTCTCGGTGAGCTCGCAGGCCGACTCCGAGCAGGCCGAGCTCGAGACCGAGCGGCGCGAGCTGCGCACCAACGTCGAGTACGAGCGGGCGGAGCTCGCGGGGATCTACGTCGCGCGCGGCCTCGAGCCGGCGCTCGCGCGCGAGGTCGCCGCCCAGCTGATGGCCCACGACCCGGTCGGGGCGCACGCGCGCGACGAGCTCGGCCTCTCGCCGCTGCGGGCCACACGCCCGGTGCAGGCCGCGCTCGCCTCGGCCACGGCCTTCGCCGTCGGGGCCGCGCTCCCGCTGCTCGCGGCATGGCTCGCTCCCGAGGCGCGGCTCGCGCAGGCCGTCGCGGCGAGCTCGCTCGCGGTCCTCGCCGGACTCGGGGCGCTCGCCGCGCGCGCGGGCGGCGCCTCCGTGCGCGTCGGTGCGCTGCGCGTCGCCTTCTGGGGCGCCTTCGCGATGGCGCTCACCGCGGGGGTCGGCGCGCTCTTCGGCGCCTCCGCCTGAGCCGCGCGCCGCGGCGCGCGCGGAGCCGGCGGCGCTCGCGCTTCGCCGCGTCGGCGCCAGTGCTTCGCCGCGTCGGCGCTAGCGCTTCGCCGCGTCGGCGCTGCGGATCGCCGCGGCGACGTCGGTGGCGAGCCTCGCGAGCGCGCGGCTGTGCGCGGCCGCGAGCGCGTCGAAGCCGTCGCCCTGCACGGGCTCGCGCGCGAGCGTCCGGCCCGAGCGGAGCGGCCCGCCCGCGGTCGGGTGCACGGCCCACACGGCGTCGAGCAGCGCCGCGTCGCCGCGGGCGGACTCGAAGCGCTGCACGGAGATCGTCACCCGGTAGTCGGGGCGGAAGTTCGCGAGCGGAGCGCTCGCCACGTCCGCGCTGCCGAGCAGCACCGCGAGGTCGCCGGCGAGGGTCTGCGCCACCGCGTCGCCGAGCGGGGCGGCCCAGCGGTGGAACTCGTCGATCTCGACCTGGTTCGGCGCGACCTGGACGACGAACTCCGGGCGGTCGACCGCGGCCGGGATCGAGACCGGGCCGACCATGATGGCGACGGCGACGGGGGCGCCGTCGGCCTGCGTCGCGGAGGAGTCGAGCGTGTAGAAGCTCGACGGGGCGGTGGTGCCGCAGCCGGCGAGCGACGTCGCCAGGAGCGCGGCCAGGAGGAGCGACGCCCTGCGACCCGCCATCACTTCCCCTCCCCCGGCTTGCCGCGCAGCAGCGCCTCCGGATGCCGCTCGAGGTAGTCGAGGAGCACCCGCAGCCCGCGCGCCGCGCGGTTCACCTCGTCGAGCGTCGTCCCGAGCTCCGCGCCGAGCACCGAATCGGGCTGGATCAGCGCGTCGGCCGAGTCGAGCGTGCCGCGCGCGCTCGCGAGCGTGCGATCGAGCTCGGCGATCGTCTTGCGCAGGTCCTGGCCGATCGCCTGGAGCGGGAGCTCGTCGATCTTCTTGATGATGCTGGCGACGCGCGCCTCGAGCTGCTGGATCTCGCCGGGGAGCGTGGGGAGGCGCGGCGGGCTCGTCGACCAGTCGACCTGCGCCGCGGGCGCATCCGGGAAGAAGTCGAACGCGACGTAGAGCGACCCGGTGACCAGGTTCCCGCTGCGCAGCTGCGCGCGCACCCCGTGAGCGATCAGGCCGTCGATCAGCTGCCGGCGGACGTCGGCCAGGTCCTGCCCCGGAGCGAGGTCGCGGATCTTGACGCCGAGACGCGTGGCGTCGAGCACGATGGTGACGGGCACCTCGAACTGGAAGGTGCGGACGTCGACGTCCGCGTTGATCTCCACGACCTCGCCGATCGGGATCCCGCGAAACTCGACCGGCGCGCCCGGCGAGAGGCCTCGCACCGCATCGCTGAAGACGACCCGGTAGGTCTGCGGATCGTGGGCGGCGGGCTTGAAGGCGTCCGCCCGGTTCTCGAAGAGGGTGAACGTCGCGTTGGCCTCCGCCGCAGGCAGGACGGGCGCGGTCGCCGCCGTCTCGAACGCGATGCCGCCGACCAGCACCGAGAGCGCCGACTGCGTCTGCACGCTGAGGCCGCTCGCGGTGAGCGAGACGTCGATCCCGCTCGCGTGCCAGAAGCGCGTGTTCGGGTTGACGTACTGGTCGTAGGGCGCGTTCACGAAGACCTTCACCGTGAGCGAGCTGCCGCCGGGATCGAGCGCGTACGCGGCGACCTCGCCGACCTCGAGCCGCCGGAAGAAGATCGGCGTGCCCGTGTCGAGCGAGCCCAGCGTCGCGGTCTTCAGCAGGAAGAAGCGGCCCTGGGCGTCGCCGCTCACGACCGGCGGCGTCTCGAGCGCGACGAAGGCGCGGCGGCTCTTCTTCGAGGCGCCGATCTGCATGCCGATGTAGGAGCCGGAGATCAGCGTGGAGAGGCCCGACACGTTGGCCCCCGAGATCCGCGGGCTCACGATCCAGAACTGCGTGTCCTCGAGCAGGAAGTCCTCGGTTCGCGGCGCCATCTGCGCGCTGGCGATCGCGCTCTGGTGGTCGTCCGAGAGCCGGATCGAGCTCAGCGTGCCGATCTCGACGCCGTTGTAGTGGATCTTGGTCTTGCCCGCCTCGAGGCCCTCGGCCGAGTGGAAGACGATCGTGATCGTCGGTCCCTCGGAGAGGATCCGCGTCACGGCGACCCAGATGCCGGCCGCCGCGGCGACGAGCGGGAGGATCCAGATCGGGGAGAGCCGACCGCGGCGCGGGGCGACCGTCCTCGACCGGGGTGCGCTCGGGATCGCGGGATCGCCGTCAACCATCTCGAACCTCGCTCGCGCTCGTGGAGTCCCAGATCAGCCGCGGATCGAAGCATTCGACGGCGAGCATCGTCATCACCACCACCGCGGCGAAGAACACGAGCCCCGGCCCCGGCTCGACCGACATCAGCGGTTGCAGCTGCACGAGAGCCGCCGTGAAGGTGTCGACGAAGACGTCGACCATAGACCAGCGCCCGATGAACTTCACGATCCGGTAGAGCCGGGTGCGCGGCGCACCGGCGGCGATCGAGCGCCGCTGCACGCTGATCAGGATGTAGCCGAGCGCCAGGATCTTGCCGCTCGGGATCAGGATGCTCGCGACCAGGACGATCAGGGAGAGCGGCCACCCGGTCGGCGACCAGAGCAGCACGACCCCCTGCAGGATCGTGTCGGGCTCGGCCCCCGCCGCCGTGGTGGTCGTCAGCACGGGCAGCAGGTTGGCCGGCAGGTAGCAGACGGCGGCCGCGATCAGGCAGGCCCAGCAGCGCTGCAGGCTGTCGCGCTTGCGGAACGAGACCTCGTGGCCGCAGCGCGGGCACGAGCCCTCGCGGGCGCCCGGCGCGGGACGCGAGAGCAGGCCGCAGTGCTCGCAGCTCTGCAGTCCGAGGCGGAGCGCCGTCGGCGCGGACGGGCCCGCGGCGGGTGCGACCGCGCTCACGACCGGGGCACCGCCCCGCGAGGCAGCGGCGGCGGCCCGTCCGCCCACTCGATCCGGTCCCAGACCTCGCGCGGGTCGAGGCTCGCCTGCATCGCGGCGAGCAGGAACACCAGCGCCCCGAGCACGAAGAGCGCGAGGCCCGGGATCACGGTCGCGTAGTCGGCGATCTTGATCAGCGCGACCAGCACGCCGAGCAGCATCACCTCGAGCATGCTCCAGGTCGCCGCGGTCGGACCATGGCGCAGCAGCGTCCCGAGCCAGCGCGGCGGGCGCTCGCGCCGAGCCCCGAGTGCGATCGCGAGCGCGATCGCGATCTGCAGCGCCGGCGCGACCACCGCGGTGAGGAGCACGAGCACCGCGACGGCCTGCTGGTTGTTCTGCCACAGCTGCTGCGCGCCTCCGGCCACGGTGGTGAAGGCCTGCCGGCCGACCACCGTGAGGCCGAGCATCGGCACGGAGTTCGCGATCGCGTAGAGGACGGCCGCCGCCACGGCCAGCGCCAGCGTGCGGTCGAGCGCGTCCTCGCGGCGCCGCCCCAGCTCGAGGTCGCAGCGCGGACAGTGCGCCGACGCGCCGTCCGGGAGCTCCGGGAGGCGCTGGATCAGGTCGCAGTCGGGGCAGGCGATCAGCGCGGGATCGGCGAGCGGACGATTGCGCACTAGTCGAACTCCGCCGCCGGCGCCGCCGTCGGGAAGGCGGCGACCCAGCGCAGGAACCGCGCCATCGCCCGGTCGTCGCCGACGAGCGTGCCGACCTTGAAGCGGATCCCGGTGAGCGTGCGGGCGTCGTCGGCGAGGAGCGCGTCCATCAGCGCCTCCTGCCGGCGCAGGCGTTCCTCGAGCTCCGCGGCCGGCAGCGCGGGATCGTCGGGCACCGCCGCGACGACGAAGCTCTGCGCCGCCCTGGCGACCGGCGTCGAGGTGAAGAGGCCGATGCTCGTCGTCGCGGCGGCGGTGACGTAGGAGACGACGTTCGGCCCCGAGACGCGGATCCGCTGCTCGAAGCGCCCGAGCTCCGGGGAACGGAACTCGATCTCGTACTCGATCTGGTGGTCGCCGAGCCAGCGGATCGCGCTCGGGTCGAAGTCGAAGGCGAGCCCGTGGACGTGCCGCAGGTGCAGGAAGTCGAAGGTGTTGCCGACGCTGATCCAGGGCGCGACGCCGAAGACGTGCGCCCGGCGCGCGCGCACGCGGAGCTCGCCGGGCGCGAAGTCGCGCACCGCCGGCGGCGCGAAGTCCGGCGCCTCGCCGTTGAAGGCCCAGATCACCCCCAGCGTCTCCGCGCAGGGGTAGGAGAAGACGCGCGCGCCGGGGGGGATCGGGCCGTCGCAGGGGATCGCCGTGCAGCCGCCGCCGGGCCCGAAGCGGAAGTGGTGATAGGTGCAGCGCAGGTCGTCGCCGACGACGTCGCCGAGCGCGAGGTCGGCGCCCATGTGCGGGCAGCGGGCGGAGAGCACCACGGGCGCACCCGAGGCACGGCGGTAGACCGCGACGCGGCCGTTCAGGAACTCGCAGCCGAAGGGCACCCCCGGGCGGACCTCGTCGGAGAGCGCGACCGCGTACCAGCTGCGGTGGTGGCGCTGTCCGGGTCGGATCGCCGCATCGAGGTCGCGCCACCGCTCGTCGCCCATCGCCCTCCCTCCTCCCCGGCCTAGCGGATGTCCTTCACCCAGGAGGGGTCCTTCATCCAGAAGTCGCGCGCCTTCTCGAGCACGCCCCGGCTCGCGAGCGCATCGAGGTAGGTCTGCACCAGCGAGGCGAGGCGCGGGTCGTCGAGCGGGACGGCGATGCCGATCGGCTCGACGGTGAAGGTCGCCGTCGACTCGAGCAGCCCGGCGCCCGGGTGGCGCAGCACCGCGATCGCCGCCGTCTCCCGGTCGGCAAGCACGCCGTCGACCTTCCCCGCGAGCAGGAGCCCCACCGCCGCCTCGAGCTCGCTGGCGAGCACCAGCTTCGCGCGCGGGAGCGAGCGCTCGGCGAAGTCCTCGCTCGTCGAGCCCTCGAGCGCCGCGAAGCGCAGCTTCGGGTCGTCGAGGTCGTGCGCGGCCTGCACCGCCGCGAGCCGCTTCGAGCGCGTGAGCAGCGCCTTCCCGGTGGTGACGTAGGGCCCGACGAAGGCCGCGCGCTGCGCGCGCGCGGGCGTGATCGTCATGCCCGACATCACGAGGTCGACGTCGCCGCCCTCGAGCGCGGGCAGGAGTTCCGCGAAGGGGAGCGTGACGAAGCGGACCTCGAGGCCCATCGACTGGCCGAGGATGCGCGCGAGCGCGATGTCGAGCCCGACGAGGTCGCCGTTGCGCGTCGTCATGCTGAACGGCGCCTGCCCGCCCGAGGTGCCGACGCGCATCTCGCCGGTCGCGACCATGCGCGCGAGTCCGTGCGGCGGAAGCGCCGGCGCGACCGCCGCCGGCATGGCCGGCGCGGGCGGCGGCGTCGGCGGGTGCTGCGCGGCGCAGCCCGCGAGCGCGGCGAGCGAGACCGCGAGCGCGGCGAGCGAGACCGCGAGCGCAGCGGAGAGTCGGGACCGGCGACGGCGCAGGTGCAAGGGGGCCTCCTCGTGGGGCGGGGTCGGGCGGGGGCGCGCTCAGCCCGAGCGCGCGATCTCGGCGACGACCTCCCAGGTGCGCTCGACGGAGGCCTGCGCGTCGGAGCCCACGCCGACCGGCAGCAGCGCGAGCTCGTCGACGCCGGCGTCGAAGTAGGCGCGGAAGCCGCGGGCGAGCGCCGCCTGGTCGCCGTGCGGGATCACGGCGTCGATCATCGGGTCGGTCCAGCCGCGCTGCTGCGCGTGCTCGGCGTCGGGCACGCCGGCGCGCTGCAGCAGCGCCGCATAGGCGGCGAAGCGCGGGTAGAAGTCGAGGTAGGCGTGCACGCCGGCGCGCACCTCCTCGCGGCTCGTCGTGTGGATGCAGGGCATGATCATCGCGATCGGCGGCGGCGGGCGGCGCTCGCGCTCGGCGCCCGCGCGCACCTCCGGGACGATCGTCCGGGCGACGTAGGCCGGCGGTGCGAGCCAGGGCAGCAGGCCGTCGGCGCAGCGCCCCGCCGTGCGACACATCTGCTCGCCGAGCGACGAGAGCCAGAGCGGCACGCGCGGGGCCTCGACGTCGAGCTTCCAGTCGAAACGCAGGGTACGGCCCTCGAACTTCGCCGGGCCGTTCGCCCCGAGCTCGCGCAGCGCGGCGAAGTACTCGCGCGTGTGCAGGATCAGGCGCTCGAAGCGCAGGCCGTAGCCCTGCTCGATCACCGACGAGTGGCCGGGGCCGATCCCGAGGCGCAGCCGGCCGCCGCAGGCCGCCTGGGTGGTGAGCGCCTGCATCATCAGCACGATCGGGTGGCGCGTGTAGCTCGGGACGATCGCGGGCGTGAGCAGGATCCGCTCGGTGTCGCCGCCGATCGCGGCGAAGGCCGTCAGCGGGTCCATGTG
>Ga0075428_100004254_pt1 | contig 15748 bp, 12 predicted proteins | sample RhiMetdeltSRZDD2_FD_75291 | JGI IMG/M metagenome (GOLD analysis project Ga0075428, IMG submission 75291) | Populus rhizosphere microbial communities from Tennessee, USA - Rhizosphere MetaG P. deltoides SRZDD2 | ecosystem: Host-associated > Plants > Roots > Rhizosphere > Soil | place: USA... | reverse complement strand
CTCGGAATGATTAATTGGTGATTCAGGACGCGGGCAGCTCGAGGTTGAACCAGCGGAGCACCAGGGTCTCGATGAGGCACACCGTGAAGTAGCACGCGAGCCCGATCGCGGTCAGTGCGAGGAGCGCACCGAACACCATCGGCGTGTCGAGCTGGGCGTAGCCGGTCATCATGACCGCGCCGAGGCCGATGCGGCCGGCGACGAACTCGGTGACCACGACCGACACCGTCGCGAGCACGATGGCTCCGCGCAGGCCCGTCATGATGTACGGCAGCGCATTGATGAGGCGCAGCTTGAAGTACGTCTGGGCCGGGCTGGCGCCCAGCACCCGGAACAAGCGCTGGCTGTCCTCTTCCACGCGCTGCACGCCGATGATGGTGTTCTCCAGCACGGGGAAGACGGCCGTCATCGCGGCCAGCACGACCTTGGGCAGGATGCCGAAGCCCAGGATGAGCACGATCATCGGGGCCAGCCCCGTTTTCGGGACCGCCTGATAGAGCACGAGAAACGGGTGCAGGACCCCTTGCATGGTCTTCGACACACCGATGATCGATCCCAGCACTAGCCCGCCGAAGACGCCGAGCCCGAAGCCGAGGCCGATCTCCACGAGGGTGGCGACCGCGCCGGCCGAGATCAGCTTCCAGCTGCGCACGAGTCCGGCGTAGGTCTGGAGCGGACCGGGCAGCAGATTGCTGTCGTAGCGAGCAGCGAGGAGATGCCAGCCGACGAGGACCGCGATGAAGACGGCCACTCGCGCCGCGTTGTGCGTGATCAGCTCTCGCCGCCGCCGCTCCCGCACCGCCCGGATCTCGCGCTCCTCGAGCTCGCGTCGGGTGATCGCCGGCGTCACCTCGCGGCCGTCGACGAGGTGGCTCGCCGGCGCGACCGCGTAGGTGCTCATAGACGATGGTCGATCCGCGGTCTGGGCCATGACGTCTCGGCGCTCTACGCTCTTGGCGCGGCGAGGTTGTAGCGGTGCAGGGCCTTCCGCTCCAGCCAGGTGGCGAGCAAGTACACGCTGAACGCCAGCGCGGTGAGGACGACCATGGTGGCGTAGAGCAGCGGGGTGCTGAATGTTCCCATGGAGACGACGAGCAGCGCTCCGAGGCCCCGGTTGCCGGCCACGAACTCCGCCACGATCGCGCCGAGGGTGGCCATCACGGCCGCGATGCGGAGCCCCGCGAACACGAGAGGCAGCGCGCAGAAGACACGCAGCTTCGTGAAGATCTGCCAGCGGGTCGCGCCGAGCGACTGGAGCAGCCGCAGGCTGTCCAGATCGACCCGGCGCAGCCCCGCGATCGTGTTCTCGAGGAGCGGAAAGAAGGCGATGAGCGCGGCGAGCGTCACCTTGGAGGTGAGGCCGTAGCCCAGGAGGATGACGAGAATCGGCGCCAGCGCGACCTTGGGCACCGCCTGCGACACGACCAGGTAGGGCCGCAGCACGATCTCGGCCCAGCGCGACTGCGCGACGAGGGCACCCAGGCCGATGCCGAGCACGCTGCCGGCCAGGAAGCCGAGAACGATCTCGATCAGCGTCGGCGGCGTGTTCTGGGCGAGCGTGCCGATCTCGGTGACCAGCGCGCGCCACGTCGCCAACGGGCTCGGCACGATGATGGGCGGATAGACAGCCGCGGCCGCGGTCCAGAGCCCGAGGAAGGCCGCGACGATGACCGAGCGGCCTAGGAGATTGACGATGCGGGCCCGGCGCCGGCGCCGAGCCTGCTCCCGCACCTCGTGGTCGTAGAAGTGTCGGTAGAGATCCGCGTCGCTCGGCTGGACGAGGGCCTCAGGTGCCATCCCGGCTGCCCTCGCGCTGAGCCGAGAGGAGCTCACGCAGTCGCTTCACCGTGGCCACGAACTCGGGGCTGTAGAGCATGTCCCGGCCGCGGGGATGGGGGAGCGGGACGTCGACGATCTCCTGGATGGTCCCGGGTCGGGCGCTCATGACGATCACCCGGTTCGACAGGAAGGCGGCCTCCTGGAGATCGTGGGTGACGAACACCACGGTCTTGGGCGTCGCCTCCCAGATCCGCATGAGCTCGAGATTCATGGTCTCGCGGGTCTGGGCATCCAGCGCACCGAAGGGCTCGTCCATGAGGAGCACGGAGGGGTCGTGCACCAGGGCCCGCGCGATGGCGATGCGCTGCTGCATGCCGCCCGAGAGCTGATTGGGGTACTGATGCTCGAATCCATCCATCTCCACCAGCCGCAGCAGCTGCCTCGCCCGGGCCTCCACCTGCTGGCGGGGCAGACCGAATATCTCGGCGGGGAGGAGGATGTTCTCGAGAGCCGTGCGCCACCGGAGCAGGGCGCTCGTCTGAAACACGAGCCCGATGTCCCGACGACCCGGCTTCGAGACCTGCTCGCCGCCGATCGCAATGTCACCGTGACTGACCGGCAGGAGGCCCGCAATGCAGTGCAGCAGCGTCGACTTGCCGCAGCCGCTCTTGCCGACGATGCTGACGAACTCGCGCTCGCGCACGTCGACGCTGATGCCCTTGAGCGCGTACACCGAGCGCTCTCCGGCCAGGTAGAACTTGTGGACGTCGCGACAGCGAATGGCGACGCGACTGGCGGCACCGACCGGCGGTCTCTGGCCCGACGGCTCGCGGCCGTCGAGGATCGTCGCCGCCGGCGGCGCCTGGGTCACCGATTCTGAACGGTCCACTCCGCCACCTTCGCCGGGTCCGGCGGCTGCTTCAGGCAGCCCCACGCTCCGCCGAGGCGCTTGAAGTCACGCGAACGACGGGCGAGGTGACGCCGGAAGTAGATGACACCGAGATCCAGGATCCCCAGCTTCTGGGGGATGTCGGGATTGATCTCGCCCTCGGAGAAGACCGGGAAGTCTTCCTTCTCGTTGATCCGGATGACGCCGTACCCGCGGCGGTAGAGCCAGTACCACAGGTCCTGATAGATCCGACCGAACACCGTCTTCGGCTTCTCGGTGACGGTGAACGTCCACATGCGCGTGTCCGAGTCGGCGACGGGAACGCCCCAGCGCAGGTGGTTGGACGAGCCGAGCGGCACGCGGACGATCGTCGGCAGCTGCACGTTGTGGTGGTGGCCGAAGCGCCCCGAACCGGCCTTGAGCGGCTTCAGGATGCGCCACCAGATATGCCGGGGCCACTTGCCGAGCCCGGCGTATTCCTTCTGTCCGTATTCGGTCCGCTCCTGGGTGCAGGTGACGAAGTTGTCGCCCTCCTCCACGATGCGGACGCCGTTGGTCACCACCGGCTTCGGGCGGAAGAACTGCTGCTTGTAGTTGATGAGGTGCCACCACTTGAACCACCGGTGCAGGTAGTACTCGTGGTAGTCGATCCCCTGCCACACCGGCTCCGTCCAGTTCGTGTTCCACATCTTCACGCGGACGTACCGGGTCGCGCTGACCTCGGGATCCTTGAGCTCCCACGGCAGATCTTCTTCGAGCGGCACCGGAGGGGTCTGTCCCATCCAGATGAAGACGATGCCGTTGCTCTCCGCGGTGGGATAGCGCTTGGCCCGCATCTTTGGCGCCAGCGAGGAGTCGACAGCCTCGATCAGCCCGGCCACGCACTGCCCCGTCTCGTCGAACACGTAGCCGTGGTAGGGGCAGGTGATGGTGCCCTGAAAGTCACACAGGCCGTTGGAGAACCGTGCGCCGCGGTGCGGGCACCAGTCGGTCAGCGCGACCACCTGGCCCTGCTTGCCGCGGAAGAGCACGAGCTCCTCGCCGAGCATCTTCAGGCGGACCGGCCGCTTCCGGCCGACCTTCTTCGCCTTGATGCCCGGATACCAGTACTCGCGGAAGCCGAGCCGCGGGCAGAAGTCGAACGGGCCGATCTGCGAGGAGCCCTTCGCCTCTTCCTTGATCTCGGTCTGGCGGTTCTTTTTTTGTTCTTCAGGCTCGTGCAGCGTCTTCAGCATGGACGGACTCTCCTCAGGCCCGAGCGGTCATGAAGCACTTCGAGGAATTGAAGATGTGCGTCTGGACGAAGTCGATGATCTTCGGCTTGGCGCCGAGCTCGGAGAGGGCGCCGCCCAGGCAGACCCAGTTCAGGAGCTCCTGCTGGCCGGCGCTCTCGATGTCCTTCATGGCCAGGTCCTGCCAGAGGTGCACCTTGCCGTCGCGGAGCTCCTCGAAGCGCGCCAGATCCGCCTCGTTGTCGGGCCAGAGCATGTAGTGCTTGTCGACCAGAAACGCGTGGGACCAGCTCGAGGATCCCAGCAACACGGCGCGGTAGCGGCTGTCCTTGAGCGCACGGGCCGTGGCGGCGCCGACGTCGAAGCAGAGCTTGGCCGAGGGCGCCGGCGGATCGGGCTCCGCATCCGGGGTCGCGCGGAGCGGGCTGCCGCCGCGATTCTTGATGACGCTGCTGCCGTAGCAGTTCACGTGGAACGGCAGCACGGGGTACGGGAACCCCTTGCGGTCGTAGTCGAGGAACAGCAGCGTGTTGAGGAAGGCGTGCGGCAGCCCCTGATAGTGCAGCGTCTTGTACCCGTAGGGCATCGGATAGCCCATCTCGAGCAGGCGCGTCGTGAGGTACTTGGCACCTTCGGGATGTCCGGCGTGACGGTAGGTGTTGTCGGAGGGCTCGCCCCAGACGTTGAAGACCTCGGAGCCGTCGGTGTTGTAGCGCTTCTTCAAGAACGGCTGCGTCTCGTAGTTGTCGACGATGTAGATGCTGAAGGGCGGCACCAGGTCTTCGCGGAAGTTCTCGTACTGATCGTCGCCCCAGATGAGGACGAAGTCCGGCTTGAACGCGTCAATCTCCTCGCGCACGCGCCGGAAGCCTTCCACCAGACGCTTGCGGTGGGCGGCCGCGGCCACGGCGCCGTTGCTGCCGTCGGGGCCGTACTCCTCCTGCATGGCCTTCGGCCAGTTCCGCTGATCGCGCCAGTACTCGGGGACGCGGTCACTCTTCCAGTGACGCTCCATCTGCGAGGTCATGGCGTCGTCGGTGTACATGAGGAGGGGATAATGAGTGGTGCCTGCTAGCAGAAGATCAGCCATGGCTGCTCCTTCGCGCCGCAGAAGCGGTTCGGAATTGGTTATACCACGTGGGGCGCGAGCATGCGCCGGAGACCCCCGAGATGCCGACGGCCGACGAAGCTAGGCGCGCGCCCGGCGAAGCGCCAGGACCAGGATCAGGACGACCGCGGCGAGCACGGCGTACTTGCCGATCGCCAGCGCGGTGGCGAGAGCGGGCACGATGCGACCGGGATCCTGGTCTGGTCGCGCGAGCATGAACCACAGGAAGGCGTTCTCACCCTCGTCGAGGAGCGCCGCGAGCGCGCCGAGGCCGATGCCCCACACCCAGCGAGCGCCGCGCGGATAGTCCGGCTGCGCCCGCCAGAGCGCCGCGGCGAGCCCGAGGAAGAAGAAGCCGTAGGCAATGGGGAATGCGAAGTCGATCCCTTGAGCGGTGCGGGCGTCGTCGATGACGCCCGCGGTCTTCCACCTGCGCAAGAGCGTCCCGGCCATCGAGCCAGCCTCGGGCCGATCCGTGAGCCACGGATGCAAGCCCGAGAACTGCAGATCGAATAGCGTCGTCTTTGTCCGCTCGTCGAGCGGGCTGACCGCTGCCGACAGCACGGTGGCCAGCACGAGCGTGGCGACCATGGCGCTCAGCACCCACGTGGTGAGCCATTGCGAGTCGATGCGGTCGATGGCGGCGAAGACGCGGCTCATTGGTTAGCCCCGGGGCAGCGCCCACCCGTGGCGAGATAGTCAGTCACCTGCTGCGCTTCTTCCTCGACCCAGCTGGCGGCCAACTGCTTCTTGTCCTTGGCGGTCAGGTGCCACGACATGGGACCCTCGGCCCCCCGCTTGGGCTGCAGCGTGAACACGCACACGTCGACCGGGCGGCCGTTGACGGGTTGGCGCAGCCGCGCCGTCCAGCTCGTCGCGAAGCGGTTCAGCTCGATGTCGTTGCGGCTGACGGCCGCCCCGTCGCGAATCGCCTCCAGGCCGATGAGCGGTCCCAGCAACGCGGCCACCGCCCCGCTCTTCGGCGGGACGTCCCGCGGGTTGGCCCGGCGAAAGGCGCGCAGCTGGATGATCACGACGCGGTCGAAGTCGAGATCGCGGCCGTTGAGTCGCGCGGCCAGGACCGGATCGAGCCAGTCGAGCGCCGATGTCACCCCGAAGTTGTCGTAGTAGCCGCCGTCGATGATGTGGTGGCCGCGGTGATCTGTCGGTCGGGCGCCGGTCGACGCGTCGTCGAACAGATCGGCCCGCGCGGCCGGGGTCACGAAGGCGAAGGTCGCCGACAGACGGGCCGCCGTCCAGAGAGGCAGGTCGAGCTCCGGGTACTCGTTGACGGCAACCAGCGCCTCGCCGGCGCGCCGCCGACGTTCCTCGAAGAGGAACTCGGACATCGTCATCGCCCGTCGCGCCCGGCGCGGACGTTCGAAGTCGACGGGGGTCATCATCACCCGGCGACCCGATTCCATGATCGTCGCGCTGAGGATCGGGGCTGGGATCCGGCCCTGTGCAATCTGGGAACGGAGCGACGCCATCGTTCGATCGATGAGCACACCCTGCGGCATCCTCACTTCATCACCGTTGACCACGCCGTTGGCGGTCTTGAGCCACTGGCGCTCCAGCAGAAGCCCACGATCCAGGTCGAGCGGCACGATCCCGCCGGTGAGCAGCCGGAAGAAATCCCGAAACGCGAATCCGTAGGCCGTCGCCGCCAGGCTGCTGCTCATCGACTTCACCCGGGCATCGGCCGGCGTCTCGCGCCGTAGCGCGCCGTCGAGGTAGAAGGCAGCACCGACGGCTCCGCCCGAGATCCCGCTCAGCAGGCGGATCTCCTCCTGCAGCTGCGGGCGCGAGGCGACGAGCTTCTCGAGGGCCAGCGTCGTCCACCCGGCCGCCAGGATTCCGCCGCCGGACGCGACCACCACGACGAGATTGCGGCGGCCCGGCGGCCCGGCCTTCGCCACCGCGACCGGCGTGAGGGCGGCCCGGTCGCGCGGCGTCTGGGCGCCAACGGGGAAGTAGTGGTCCGTGCCCGACCATCGGTAGCCAAGAAGCATGATCACCAGCAAGGCCAGGACCGGCGACACCCGGTAGGGGCCCAGGATCGACTGCACGGTGGTGAACGCCAGCACCAGGCCGATCACGATGACGAGCAAGTACAGCACCGCGGGGAGCTCGCTCGGGAAGCTCACCCCGAACCAGGTCAAGGACCCCGTGGGCGGCGCCGGCGACGTCGCTTCCGTCTGGCCCGTCACGGGGGGCGAGGGAAGCGAGCGGCTGCTCTCGCTGTCGGCCGGGCCGGTCGCGAGCGTTGTCGCCGGCCTCGCCGGCTCGAAGACCACGGCGACGACGGTGGCCAAGACCACCAGACCGATCACGTTCGTCACCGCGATGAAGTGTGACGGGTAGATCAGACGGCGCCGCCCATCCTCCGCTTCCTGGAGGAATGCCGTCATCCCCAAGAACCGAAAGACGATCGAGACCCAGCTGCGGAACAGCTGTGCCGCCTTCACGGCCAGCGGCACCTTCCGCAAGCATGCCCAGAACGGCTCGACGAGCGGTAGGCCGGTCATCGGCGGGTGAGTGGCATCGATCAGCGCCGCGGGCGCCGACAGCATGATGAGCAGGAAGTACCCCACCACGAACCCCGCGCCGGCGGCGCCCAGAGCCCTGAGCCAGCCGGCGGCGCTGTACTGCACGATGATCCAGAGTCCGGGCACCGCCAGCAGGGTATAGAAGACGAACTGCGCCCCGGTGATCGGCACGCAGAAGAACTTCTCCGCCCAGGCCGGCACGTACTGCGTGGGGCTACTCTCGACCGTCTCGAACGGCCGGTAGGCCGCGCCGCCGTCGTGCCAGCGCTCGACACCGACGACGATCAACCCCTCGGTGAACATCAACGACCACGCCGTCCCGAGCAGGCCTAGCGAGACGAAGAAGATCGCCCAGGCCGTGAGGTCCACGAACAGGCCCCCGAGTAGCCCGTGGAGCAGCACCCCGTCGCGGGCGGTGAGCGGCAGGAAGACCAGCAGGACCGAGAAGAAGATGCCGTATTTGAGGATGCCGACGAGATTCATCAGCTGCTGTCCCAGGGTGAACCGCGGCACGGTGGCGGGGCTCGGCATGATCAACCCTCCGCGCGAGAGACCCGGCTGTTTACTGGTAGCATCAGTTGGTGAGGCGCCTCCTTCATCCATTCGTGCTCGTGGTGAGCGCAATCCTCCTGGCCGGCTACGCGTACATCGCCGCGCGATTGACGTCAACGGCACCGCTCCGGGTGGCGCTGGCGGCGCCGTTCATCATGGTGTGGATCCTACCGGTCGTCTACTGGTTCGGCGATCGGGATCGCCCGGGCCGGGTGCATGAATGGGTGCAGGCGCTGAGCTTCCTCTGCATGGGGTGGCTCAGCTTTCTCCTGGTGCTGACGGTGGGACGCGACGTGCTCCTGCTGGCGACGGCCGCTCTGCCGGCGCTGGCGGCGATGCACACGCGGCTCGACGAGTCGGGCGCCGCGTGGGTGCCGGTGGCCGCACTGGCCGCCGTCGGAGTCGGCGCGCTGGCCGCACTGCGGGGCCCCTACGTTCGTCGCGTCGATATTCTCGTGGAGGGGCTGGCGCCGGATCTCGACGGATTCCGGATCGTGCAGATCAGCGATCTGCACGCCAGTCCGACGATGCGGCTCGCCTACGTCCAGCGGGTCGTCGACATGACGAAGGCGCTCGCGCCGGATCTCATCGCGCTGACCGGCGACATCGTGGACGGGTCGGTACCGCGGCTGGCGGGCCACGTCGCGCCGCTCGAGGCGCTGGCGTCGGGGGACCGCGCGTTCTTCGTGCTCGGCAACCACGACTACTACTCGGGGGCGGGGCCGTGGACGGCGCACTTCGAGGCGATGGGATTTCGCGTGCTCCGCAACGCCCACGTCACCATCGCGCGTGGCGCGGCACGCCTCCTGATCGGCGGCGTCATTGATTTCGCCGCGCGAATGTCCGATCCCGACGCGCGGCCCCGTCCGGACCTCGCGACCGACGGCGCCGCGCGGCCAGCCTTCCGTCTGCTCCTGGCGCATAATCCGAAGATCGCGCCGCTGGCCGAGCAGGCCGGCTTCGATCTGCAGCTGTCGGGACACACGCACGCCGGCCAGTTCTTTCCGTGGACGTTCGTGATTCATTGGGTCCACGGGCCGCACGCGGCCGGGCTCTCGCGCCGCGGCCGCATGTGGGTCTACGTCAGTGCCGGCACGGGGACGTGGGGTCCGCCCGTGCGCCTCGGCACGACGCCGGAGCTCACCCTCCTGCGCCTCGTGGCTGCTAGCGGGTCGCCCGGTCACTAGCCGGCGGCAGCCTGCGACACCGCTTGAGGCAGACCTCAATCGCGGTGCCATCAGAGGAGGGACTTTCGCGCCGCGATGTCGCGCAGCCGGGCGCGGTGAAGTCGGCGTAGCGACCGACCCGTCAGGCGCGATACTCAGCGTGCGCAACGCATCGCTGACGCGCGTACCGGACCTTGACGGACGCCCATGCGTCGTGCGATCAAGCCCGCAGTGACCCGCAGGTCCGCAGCCAGCCGATCGCGGAAAGGCGCACGTGTTCGGGCCTCGGCTGGTGCGGATCCGGCGAACCGGGGAGAGCAGCAGGTATGTCCCGAATAGAAGTGTGGTGGTACGGCACGATCAGGAAGCCGTACCTCTGATGAAGCCGGCCCCGCTCGAGTACCTCACGGCATTGACGGTGGAGGAGGCGCTCGCCGCCCTCGCACGGTTCGACGGTAACGTGAGGCTGCTCGCGGGCGGGCAGAGCTTGGTGCCGCTCTTGAGCATGCGGCTCCTGCGGCCGATGGCGGTCGTCGATATCAACAGGATCCCCGGGCTCGACCGCATCGTCGCGGCTGATGGTGTGGTGCGCGTCGGGGCGCTGGCGCGGTACTCCGCGCTGGAGGCGTCGCCCGTGATCCGTGAACGGGTCCCGCTGCTCGCGAAAGCCATCCCCTTCGTCGGCGACCGACAGATCCGCAACCGCGGCACGCTCGGCGGCGCGCTGTGCCACGCCGATCCGGCTGGTGAGATGGCCCTCTGCGCAGTGACGCTGGGCGCGCGTCTGCGCATCGTCGGCCACTCGGGCCTCCGTGAACTCGACGCCGAGGCGTTTTTCCAGGGGCCATACACGACGGCGCTCGAACCGAACGAGATGCTCGAAACGGTGGAGTTCCCGGACGGCGCCGGCACCGAGGCGGTGGTCGTGGAGCACGCACGGCGTCACGGCGACTTCGCCGTGGTGAGCGTGGCGGCCACCGGCCTGCGCGCGCCCGACGGAAGCTGGCGCTGGATGCGCATCGGGCTCGGCGCCGTCGCCGACCGGGCTCGCTATGCGCGCCGCGCCTCCGAGGGGCTCGCCGGCACGCGGCTGCAGCCGGCCGACGTTACGGCGGCGGCCGCGCGCTGCCTGGAGGAGGCCGGCCCGACCTCGGACGTCCGCGCCTCCGCCGAGTACCGGCGGCATCTCGTTCCGATCCTCGTTGAGCGCGCGCTCGAGGATCTAGCGCGGCGGCGATGAGCGCGCGAATGACCGTGGCGCTCCTGGTCAACGGTCGGCCCTACGAGCGATCCGTCGAGAGTCGCCGGCTGCTCGTCGACTTCCTGCGCCACGAGCTGCAGCTGCACGGCACCCACGTCGGTTGCGAGCAGGGCGTCTGCGGCGCCTGCACGGTGCTACTCGACGGCGAGCCGGTGAAGTCGTGCCTCATGCTCGCGCCCCAGGCGCACGGCCATTCGATCACGACGGTCGAGGGGCTCGCCGGGCGAGGCGAGCTCCACCCCGTACAGCAAGCGTTCCGCGACGCGCACGCGTTGCAGTGCGGGTACTGCACGCCGGGCTTTCTGCTCGGCGCCGTGGCGCTGGCCGATCGCGGCGTTGCCCTCGAGGGCGCCGCGCTGCGTGAGGAGCTGGCCGGCAACCTCTGCCGGTGCACGGGCTACCAGAACATCGTCGAGGCCGTCGAGCGCTATCTGCGCCAGGCGGCCGCGGGACGGCGCGATGGATAAGCTGCCCTGGCTCGGCGCCAGCGTGAAGCGTAAGGAGGACGATCGGCTTCTTCGGGGCAGCGGCCGCTTCCTCGACGATGTCGAGGAGACCCTGACGCTCCACGTCGCCATTGGCCGCTGTCCGTACCCGCACGCGCGCATCCGGAGTATCGATGTCACACGGGCGCTCGGGCACAGTGGCGTCGAGGCCGTGCTGACCGGGCAGCAGGTCGTGGCCCGGACGGAAGCGATCACGGCGCTGCGGCCATTTGCCGGGTCGGCGCCCACGGCGTTCTACGGCATGGCGCAGGAGGTCGCGCGTTACGAGGGCGAGCCTGTCGTGGCGGTGGCCGCCGTCGACCGGTACGTGGCCGAGGACGCGCTCGAGCTGATCGACATCGACTACGAGCCGTTGCCGCACGTCGTCACCGTCGAGGACGCGCTGCGGCCCGGCGCGCCGCAGCTCCACGCCACCGTGCCGTCGAACGTGGTCGTCGAGTCGACCGTGCGCGCGGGCGAGCCTGACCGGCGGCTGGCTGACGCGACCGTGACGGTCGAAGGTACGTTCCGCATCAACCGGGTGAGCGGGGCGCCGATCGAGACACGCGGTGTGATCGCGCGCTGGGCCGAGGACTCCAGCACACTCGAGCTGTGGGCCTCCACGCAGACGCCGCACCTGCTGCGGGCCCAGCTGGCGCACTGCCTGCGCATGGACGAGACGGACGTGCGCGTGATCGCCCCGGACGTGGGCGGCGCCTTCGGCCTCAAGATCGGCGTCTACCCCGAGGACATCATCGCCGCGCTGCTGGCCATCGACACGCGTCGGCCCGTGAAGTGGATCGAGGACCGCACCGAGTTCTTCCGGGGCGCCGCCCACGCGCGCGAGGCCGTGCACACGCTGACGCTGGCCGCCGACCGCGACGGTACGCTGCGCGCGCTGCGCGACCGGTACCTGATCGACCTTGGCGCGTACCACGGGCCGCTGGGGCCGCCGCTGCTGACGAACGTCATGCTGGCCGGCCCGTATCGGCTCCACGACGCCGACATCCACCGGCGGGTCGTGCTCACCAACAAGGTGCCCATGGGCGCCTACCGAGGTTACGGTCAGGCTGAGTCGAACTATGTCCGCGAGGTGCTCGTCGATCGGCTGGCACGCCGCCTCGGGCAGGATCCTGCCGACTTTCGTCGCCGCAATCTCCTGCGACCCGATGAGCTGCCGTTCAAGAACGTCAGCGGGGTGACCTACGACAGCGGCGACTACGCGCGCGGCCTGGACCTGGCGCTCTCACGCGTGGGCTACGAGACGTTCCGCGCCCGACAGAAGGAATCGGGGCAGCAGGGGCGCCACGTCGGCGTCGGCATGTCGTGCTACGTGGAGTTCACCGGCTATCCGTCCTCGGCCTTCCTCGGTCGGGGCGGGGCGCGCTTTGGCGCCTACGAGAGCGTGACCGTGCGGATGGACCGCGCCGGGCGCGCGGCCATTTCCACCGGCGTCTCCACCTTCGGTCAGGGCACGGAGACGACGTTCGCCCAGATCGCCGCCTCGCTACTGGGGCTCGATCCGGCCGATGTCGCCATCCACCGCGGCGACTCCAAGGGCACACCGTACAGCGTCGGCGGCTTCGCCAGCCGCACGATGATTGCCGGCGCCGGCGCCATCGAGAAGGCCGCAGGGCAGATCCGCGACAAGATGCTGCGCATCGGCGGCACCATCCTCGGTGTCGACCCGGCCGCGCTCGAGACGACCACCGGCGTCGTCCGCCGCCGCGACGACCCGTCCGTGCAGGTCTCGATCCAGCGCGTGTCCGAGGCGGCCTTCCTCGGCTATCCGCTGCCGCCGGGTGAGGATCCGGGCCTCGAGGCGACGGCCTACTTCGATCCGCCGTCGTCGGCGTTCGGTTACGGCACCGTGGTCGTCCAGGTGGAGGTGAACGCGCGCAGCGGCGAGTTCGCGCTGCAACGCTATATCCTCGTCCACGACTGCGGCACCCAGGTGAACCCGATGATCGTCGAGGGCCAGGTGCAGGGCGCGGTCGCGCAGGGCATCGCGGCCGCACTGTTCGAGGAGCTCGTCTACGACCGCGACACGGGGCAGCTCGTCAACGGGACGATGGTCGACTACTTCATGCCCACGGCGGCCGACTTGCCGGTCTTCGAGCTTGACCACCTGGAGACGCCGTCACCGGTCACGCCGTTCGGTATCAAGGGTGTGGGTGAGGGTGGGACGATCGCAGCCGCTGCCGCCATCACCAACGCCGTATGCGACGCGCTGGCGCCCTTCGGCGTCGAGCTGGACCGTCTGCCGGTCACCGCGGAATCGATCTGGCGCGCGCTCGCCGCCGCACGGGCGAAGGGATAGCGGATGCAGATCCAGGAGACGTTCACCGTCGACGCGCCGCCGACGGCAGTGTGGAAGTTCTTCGAGGACATCGAGCGGGTGGCACGCTGCGTCCCCGGCGTGCAGTCGGTCGACGTGCTCGGACCCGACCGCTACAAGGTGCTCGCCACGCAGAAGGTTGGCTTCATCTCGGCCACCTTCGAGATGGCAACGCAGGTCGAGAGCAAAGATCCGCTCAAGTCGCTGGCGCTCTCATCCGTCGGCAAGAGCGTCAAGGGCGCGATCGGCAACCTCCGCTCGAAGGACCGCGTCGACTTCGAGGCCACGCCGGAGGGCGGCACGCGGGTGACGCTCACTTCGGAAGTCGCAGTGGGCGGGATGCTGGGCGCGCTCGGCCACAAGGCGATCGTGTCCAAATCGAAGGAGATCACCGAGAAGTTCGCCCAGGCGCTGCAGGCGGAGATCCGGGCCGGCGAGGCGGGCCGATGAGCGTGGTGGGGCAGTCGGTGGTGCGCACAGACGCGGCCGCCAAGGTGCGCGGCGGCGCGATGTACGGCGTCGACGTCCGCTTCGGCGGCATGCTCGTCGGCAAGACGCTCCGCGCCGGTATCCCGCACGCGCGCATCGTCCACCTCGACACGTCGGCGGCGGCGAAGGTGCCGGGCGTCCGGGCGATCGTCACCGGGCAGGACTGCTCCCGCCGCCACGGCCTCTTCCAGAAAGACCAGCCGGCGCTCGCCGTCGATCGCGTCCGCTACGCGGGCGAGGTCGTCGCGGCGGTGGCGGCGGAGGACGAGGACGCCGCCCAGGAGGCGATCGAGCGGATCGTCGTCGACTACGAGGAGTTGCCCGGCGTGTTCGACATGATGGCGGCGGTGGCGCCGGGGGCCCCGTTGATCCATCCGGACCAGATGTCGTACGAGCGCGCTCAGGTCACCGGCCTCGTGCTGAACCCCGTGCCCGACAGCAACATCTCCTATCACTTCAAGCTCCGCCGCGGTGACGTCGAGGCGGCCTGGTCGCAGTGCGACCTCGTGGTCGAAGACACGTTCTCGACCCAGTTCGTGCAGTACGCGCACCTGGAGCCGCACGTCACCGTCGCTCTCTACGACGCCGGTGGCGTGATGACGCTGTGGACCAGCACGATGGGCCCGCACACGCTGCGCGACATGCTCGCGGATCTTCTTCAGCTGCCGCAGCAACGCGTGCGCGTCATCACCAACATGGTGGGCGGCGGCTACGGCTCCAAGATGTACCTGCGCGCCATCAACCCGGCCGCGGCCCTTCTGGCCATGAAGGTGCCGAACCGCCACGTGCGTATCGTTTTCGACCGCGAGGACGAGTTCCTGACCTGCGCAGGCCGTCTGCCCACGCGAACCACCATCAAGACCGGCGTCAAGAAGGACGGCACACTGGTGGCGCGGCAGTCGACCATCTACTGGGAGAAGGGCGCCTACGCCGACATCGGCGCCGTCATCGTGCGGAACGCGAGCTACTGCTCGCTCGGGCCTTACCGAATTCCCCACGCGCGCATCGACGGCTACCTCGTCTACACCAACCGGCAGCCCGGCGGCGGCTTCCGGGGCCTCGGCATCCCGCAGGTGGCGTGGGCGGGCGAGCAGCAGGTGGACCGCGTGGCGCGCGAGCTCGGGATGAATCCGCTCGCGCTCCGGCGCAAGAACCTGCTCGGCGAGGACGATGTCAGCGTGACGGGCGAGCGCATGCACCGCGTCGGAGTCGGCGAGTGCCTGGAGCGGGTGGCGACCTCGATCGGCTACGAGACGCCGCTGGAGCGGACGGCGCGGTCGGGTGCCCGCCGCGGCCGCGGGCTGGCCTGCATCCTCAAATCCACGTTGACGCCGACGGCGTCGTTCGGCTTCGTCAAGCTCAACAACGATGGCAGCGTCGACGTGATCACGAGCGCCGTCGAGCATGGCCAGGGCGCGCACACCGTGCTGGCGCAAATCGCGGCCGAGGAGCTGTCGGTGCCGATGGACAAGGTCCGCTGCGTGATGCCGGATACGAGCGTGACGCCATTCGACCGGTCATCGACGTCCAGCCGCACGACGTTCCACATGGGGCTCGTGGTGAAGGAGGCCTCCGCCGACGTGCGGCGCCAACTCCTCGACATGGCCGGGGCCGTCATCGAGGTGGACCCGCGCGATCTGGAAATGCGCGACGGCGCGGTGGCCGTGCGCGGCGCGCCGGATCGCGAGCTCAGCTACGGGCAAGTCATCGCCAAGTTCTACGGCGGCCCCGGGACCGTGCTGGGCAAGGGCGTCGTCAACACCAAGCCGCTCTACGACACGATGAACGCCGAGACCGGGCAGTCGAGCCGGCCGTCGATTTTCTGGATGTACGCGGCCATCGCCATCGAGGCGGAGGTCGATCCCGAAACTGGACAGGTCACCGTCACCAGGATGGCGGC
>Ga0075428_100004253_pt1 | contig 15752 bp, 13 predicted proteins | sample RhiMetdeltSRZDD2_FD_75291 | JGI IMG/M metagenome (GOLD analysis project Ga0075428, IMG submission 75291) | Populus rhizosphere microbial communities from Tennessee, USA - Rhizosphere MetaG P. deltoides SRZDD2 | ecosystem: Host-associated > Plants > Roots > Rhizosphere > Soil | place: USA... | reverse complement strand
GCTGAATCCGCAGCTCGATCGATGGTCATGACGGTCGGTGATCCTACACGTATTTGACATCTGTCGATGATCGGCGCATTATAAGCGAGCGCTCATAAAATGAGCGTTCGCTTATATCATTTGAAAGGCTGTTTCCGACATGGCGGAGTTCCTCTCGCGGCGTGACGTCGACTTTCTGCTCTACGAGTGGCTTGACGTAGTCGAGCTGACCAAGCGCGACCACTTCGCCGAGCACTCCCGCGACACCTTCGACGCCGTCCTCGATTTGTCCGTCGACATCGCAACGAAATGCTTTGCGCCGCACAATAAGAAGGGCGACCAGAACGAGCCGACGGTGGGACCGGACGGGAAAGTCGTGCTGATCGACGAGATCAAGGACGCGCTGGACACGTTCACCGGCGCGGGACTTGTGGCCGGATCGTTCGACGAGGCAGTCGGCGGCATGCAGCTCCCGACGGTGCTGGCGCAGGCGTCGATGGCGTTCTTTCGGGCCGCCAACCCCAGCACCACCTCGTACGCCTTCCTGACCGTCGGCAATGCCAACTTGCTCGTCGAATACGGCACCGAGGAACAGATCGACACGTGGGTCCGACCGATGCTCGAGGGCCGCTACTTCGGCACCATGTGCCTGTCGGAGCCCGATGCCGGCTCGTCGCTGACCGACATCACGACCAAGGCCGTTCCCGCCGCCGACGGCACCTATCGGATCACCGGAACCAAGATGTGGATCACCGGCGGCGACCACGAACTGACCGAGAACATCGTGCACCTCGTGCTGGCCAAGGCCCCCGGCGGCGGCCCCGGGGTGAAGGGCATCTCGCTGTTCATCGTCCCGAAGTTTCTGGCCGACGGCACCCGCAACGACGTCGCGCTGGTCAGCCTGAACCACAAGATGGGCAACCACAGCACGACCAACGCGCTGCTGAACTTCGGCGACGGCACCCATCAGCCCGATGCCGAACCCGGCGCGGTCGGCTATCTCGTCGGCGAGGAGCACAAGGGCCTGGCCTACATGTTCCACATGATGAACGAAGCCCGGATGGCGGTGGGACTGCAGGCGACGGCGACGGGATACGCCGGTTACCTGGCGTCTGTCGAGTACGCCAAGGAGCGCACTCAGGGCCGTCCGGTCGGTGACAAGGATCCTGGGCGCCCGCAGGTGGCGTTGATCGAGCATGCCGACGTCAAGCGAATGTTATTGGCGCAGAAGTCCTATGTCGAGGGCGCGCTCGCGCTCGGCCTGTACTGCGCGATGCTGGTGGACGAGGGGCGCACCAGCGTCGGCGCCGAGCGTGATCGCGCGAATCTGCTGCTGGAAGTCCTGACTCCGATCGCGAAGAGCTTTCCGTCGCAGTGGTGCGTGGAGGCCAACAGCCTGGCCATCCAGGTGCACGGCGGATACGGCTACACCAAGGAGTTCGACGTCGAGCAGTGCTACCGCGACAATCGTCTCAACTCGATCCACGAGGGCACGCACGGCATCCATGGCCTGGACCTGTTGGGCCGCAAGGTCGTCATGCAGGACGGCGCTGGCCTGACCCTGCTTGCCGAGAAGATCAACGCAACCATCGACAAGGCTCTGGCGTCCGACAGCACTGCGGCCTATGCTCAACAGCTGCGTGAGGCAGTGCAACGGTTGGTCGATATCACCGGAAAGCTTTGGGCGGCAGGCGATGTCGCCACCACCCTCGCCAACTCGACTGTCTACCTGGAGGCGGCCGGACATGTGGTGGTGGCCTGGATGTGGCTCGAGCAGCTGATCGCCGCCAGCGACCATCAGGGCGATTTCTACGACGGCAAACGCGCTGCGGCACAGTACTTCTACACCTTCGAGCTGCCAAAGGTCGGACCGCAGTTCGATCTGCTGGCCAGTCTGGATCGCACGACGGTGGACGCGCAGGCAAGCTGGTTCTGACCGCGCTCAGGCGGTGGCTTCCGCCTCGGCGAGCTCACGCTTCCACTGCCGGAAGGTCTCCTCGGTGCGGCCGCGCCGCCAGTAGCCGGAGATCGACGCGGCCCACTTTGCGTCGACACCGCGCTCCTTGCGGATGTAGCGCCGCAGGTTGTGCATGACGGTCTGGGCCTCGCCGTGGATGAAGACCTGCACCTGCCCCGGCAGCCAGTCGGCTTCCTTGACTGCGGAGATCAGCGGTGCGTTGTCGCCCGCAACATCTTCGGGCACCAGGTCGGCGCGACCGCCGCGGTAGATCCATCGCACCTCGACACCTTCAGGTGCGCTGAGCGGGATCTCGTCCTCGGGTCCGGCGACCTCGATGAAGACTTTGCCAATTGCGTTGTCGGGCAAGGCCTCCAGCGCGGCGCCGATGGCCGGGACGGCCGCCTCGTCACCGGCGAACAGGTGCCAGTCGGCAGCGGGATCGGGTGCGTAGGCGCCGTTGGGGCTCGTCAGGTAGGCCGGTTGACCCGGGGTGGCCGCCGCTGCCCACGGTCCGGCGACACCGTGCTCGCCGTGCACGACGAAGTCGATGGCGATCTCGCGGCGATCGGCGTCGACGCGGCGCACGGTGTAGGTGCGCACGGTGGGCCGCTGCTCGACAGGTAGCTCGTTGAAGCTGTCCAGTGTGAGCGGCTGCGGCAGCGCGCCAACGTCGACGTCGTCCCTGACGAAGACGATCTTGACGTAGGCGTCGGTGTACTCGTTGGGGGTGAACGTGTCGAACCCCTCTCCGCCCAGGACGACGCGGGTGAGGTGCGGGGTCAACTGCTCACTGCGCACCACTTCGAACGTGTGCACTGGACGTCCTGCCACTATTCCTCCAAACCATCGGCCGGCACTTCGTTAGCCAACCTCATCGAGGATACGAGCGCGACCGAAGAGGTGGCGCGCTACCTTGTCAGCCCCTGGCTGTGGCAACTTATCGTCTAGCCAGCTTCCAGCGCCCACCTTGACGCACGACCAGGCCCGCGATCTCCAGCATCGACAGCGGACCCAACACTTGCGTCGGTGGCAATCCGGACGCGACTGCAATCTCGTCGGCCGTACGCGCGCCGCGAGCAGGAAGTGCGTCGTAGACACGCAGCTCGCTGTCGCCGAGCTCATCCAGCGCCGACGCCGGTCGCTCTACATCCGCAGCGAGTTCGCCAGCATGCCCGACCAGCTCCAGGACCTCGTCGGCGCGGGTGACCAGGTGCGCCCCGGCACGCAGCAGCACATGGCACCCGACGGAGGCCGACGACGTGACCGGCCCTGGCACCGCGCACACCCGACGACCCAGTGCCCGCGCCCATGCCGCGGTGTTGGCCGCGCCGCTGCGTGCACCGGCTTCCACGACCACGGTGGCGCCCGCAAGCGCAGCGACGAGCCGGTTGCGGGTGAGGAACCGGTGCCGCTGGGGCCGCAGGCCCGGCGGATATTCGGTGACGATCACGCCTTCCTCGCCAATCCGATGCAAGAGCGCGGCGTGGCCCGCCGGGTAAGAGACATCGATGCCGCCGGCCAATACCGCGACCGTGAACCCGTCGGCCGCCAGCGCGGCACGGTGTGCTGCTCCGTCGATGCCGTAGGCACCCCCGGACACCACGGCCACGTCCCGCTCCGCCAGACCGGCGGCCAGCTCCGCGGCTACATGCTCGCCGTAGGTTGTGGCCGCCCGGGTTCCGACGATCGCCGCCGCCCGCTCGGCCACCTCGTCGAGGCACGCCGGCCCCAACACCCACAGCGCAAGCGGGGGATGCGCCTCCGCCCGCTGCTGCGTGTCGACACCTGCGAAAGCGGTGAACGCCAGCAGTGGCCATTCGGTGTCCGCCGCAGTGACCAGTCGTCCACCCAGTCGCTCCAATACGGCAAGATCCCTTGCAGCAGAGTCGATTTCATAGCGAGCCTCGGTTAATCGCAGCAGCTGCTCATCGACGGCCCTTCGCTTCACCCGGTCGGCGGCTTCGACCGGTCCCACCCTGGTGACCAGCGCCGCCAATTGTCGGCAGGGCGGTTCGACGACCCGCGACAAGTAAGCGTAGGCCGACATCACGGAATCGGTCATCGCGCGCCCCCACCCTGACGGAAACTCAGCGCCGTGCTGACCTGCTCGACACCCGGTGAGGTCCGACCGGCGAGATCGGCCAGCGTCCACGCGACCCGCAACGTGCGATCCATGCCTCGAATGCTGATCTGGCCGCTGTCGAGCGCGGTTCGCAGCGGCTTCATCGCGTCCGCCTCAGGCCGGTACTTGCGCCGCAGCAGTGCACCGCTGACCTCGGCGTTGGTGCGTATGCCATGTGACCGCCAACGTTCTTCGGCGACAGCACGCGCGGCCGCCACCCGTTGCCTGACGACGGCCGTCGACTCGCCTTCTTCCGCGGCGAAGGCTCCCGCCCGGGCCATGTGCATTTCCACGCGCAAGTCCACGCGATCCATTAGTGGTCCGGAGAGCTTGCCGAGGTATCGCCGCTTGGCCATCGACGCGCAGATGCAGTCCTTCGGGTCCGCTGGCGCGCACGGGCACGGGTTGGCGGCCAGCACCAACTGGAATCGTGCCGGATAACAGGCGACGCCGTCGCGGCGGGCAAGCCGAATCTCGCCCTCCTCCAACGGAGTTCGCAGTGCTTCCATCGCACTGACCCCGATCTCCGCACACTCATCGAGGAACAACACGCCCCGATGCGCGCGACTGACCGCTCCCGGTCGGGCCAGGCCCGAGCCGCCGCCGACCAATGCGGCCACACTCGACGTGTGGTGCGGGGCGACAAACGGCGGCCGGGTGATCAGCGGCGTGCTGCCCGACAGCAGGCCTGCCACGGAGTGGATCGCCGTCACCTCCAGCGATTCCTCTTCCGACAGCGGCGGTAGTAGCCCCGGAAGGCGTTGCGCCAGCATCGTTTTACCGACACCTGGCGGGCCGGTCATCATCAGGTGATGGGCTCCGGCCGCGGCGACCTCGACCGCGAACCGAGCGTGCGATTGGCCGACCACATCGGCGAGGTCCATGGGCGGCTCCGGCATCGACGATGGAGTGCCCATCCGGTCGTCAAGCTGAGCGGCTCCGGTCAGCCACTTGTGCAGCTGCCCCAGTGTGCGTACGCCCCACACATCGATACCCTCGACCAGGCTGGCCTCCGCGAGGTTGTCGATGGGGACCACAACTGCAGGCCAGCCTTCACGCTTGGCTGCCAGTACGGCAGGCAGCACCCCCTTGATCGGACGGACCCGCCCGTCTAGCGCCAATTCTCCTAGCAGCACGGTCTTTTCGAGTCGCTCCCACGCTTTCTTGCCATTGGCCGACAACACCGCGCATGCAAGCGCCAAATCGTAGACCGAACCCATCTTCGGAAGCGTCGCCGGGGAGAGCGCCAAAGTCAGCCTCGCCATCGGCCAGCTGTGGCCGCAGTTGGTGATCGCCGCGCGCACCCGGTCCCGCGACTCCTGCAGGGCGGCGTCGGGCAGCCCGACCAGATGCACGCCAGGCAGACCGGAGCTGATATCGGCCTCGATCTCCACGATCTCACCGTCGAGGCCACGCACCGCCACCGAGAACGCCCTGCCCAGCGCCATCAGCCGACTGCTTTCAGGTGCGTGATCTCGGGAGCCCGGGTACGGCCGATGCGTACGCCGATCACGTCGATGCGCACCGCCGCCCAGCTGCCGCGCTGCGTCGCGAGCCACAGCCCGGCCAGCCGCCGCAGCCGGCGCACCTTCAAGGGCGTCACTGCCTGGGACACGCCACCGAATTGGTCGCTGGTTCGCGTCTTCACCTCAACGAACACCACCGTGCGCGCCGCGTCGTCGGCCGCGATCACGTCCAGCTCGCCGTATCGGCAACGCCAGTTGCGGGTCAGCACGCGCAGTCCGAGCGACGTCAGATGCTCAACCGCCAGCTGCTCTCCGAGTGCGCCGATCTCGGCACGGGTCAATGTCGTCATGACGCCACGGTCCGGACCGGCACTGACAAAGCACTGACCCGAATGCGTTGTTATCCCCAGTCGCGCATTCATCCACAATCGCCGCGCGCACGGTTTCGCAGTCGTCAAAACACGGGTATACGGAGCCATGGTCGACAATCCGCTCCAAAGCGCAGTTGAAAACGCAACCGACAACGACGCGTTCGAGTACGCGGCCCGCGCCGGGTTCGCGTTCAGTGGTGTGCTGCATCTCGTCGTCGGGTACATCATGGTGCAAATCGCGTTCGGCTCCGGCGGCGAAGCCGATCAGTCCGGCGCACTTGGGACGCTGGCGCGCCAGACCGGCGGTGCGCTAATCCTGTGGGTCGTCGCGGGCGGGTTGGTCGCGCTCGGCCTATGGCGGGTCGCCGAAGCCATCGTTGGTTCCAAGCCCGGCGAGCGCTCCAACTGGAGCGCAGATGACACCCCGGTGTGGAAGCGCGGGAAATCCTTGGGACTCGCGATTGTGAACTTCGCGATCGCCTTCTCCGCTGCGCGATTCGCGATGGGAGCCGGCAAACAGAGCAGTCAGCAGAACGCCGGGCTAAGCGCCCGAATGATGCAAACCGATTGGGGCAAGACCATTCTCATTGCAGTGGCATTGGGCCTCATCGCGGTCGGCGGCTATCACGTGTACAAAGGCGCATCCAAGAGGTTCTTCAAAGACTTACGCGTGTATGGCGGAACGGGAGTCACCGCGGTCGGTGTCACCGGTTACGTCGCCAAGGGCGTGGTGCTCGCCGGCGCTGGTGTGCTCGTGATCGTCGCGACCCTTCAGGCCGACCCGTCGAAGGCGACCGGTCTCGATGCCACGGTGAAGGCACTCGGCAATGCCCCGTTCGGAAAGGTCCTCCTCGTCGCGGCGGGGCTAGGTATCGCGGCGTTCGGTCTCTACAGCTTTGTACGTAGTCGCTACGGCCGGATGTAGCCCCTACATCGGCGCGCCTGACTGCGACAGCGCCTGATAGAGCGCGGCGATCTGCATCGGCTGGATCGCCGTGTTGCAGCCGCGCTGCAGGTCGATCAGCGGCGCCGCGATGCCGCGCAGCTCCTGATACTCCTGCGGGCGGCCGACGAAGTAGTCGCGTACCGACTGCTCGGCGCCCGCGCCCTGCATGCCCGCCGCCGTCAATACGTTGTTGGCTTCCTGATGCGAGTCGAGCCACGCGCCCGCCGCTGCGAGCACGCCGCTGGCTGTGTGGGAGAAGCCGCTCGCCGTGCAATCGGGCGCTGCACCCGCCGATGGAATCGCGATCGTCGCTGCGGCGAGGCCACCGAGCGCGCATGTGGCAAACGCGCCGAACAGGCCGCGGCGCACGGCAGTAACTGACATGGTCATTTCGGTTGTCCTCAGATGTTGTTGCCAATGGGTCACGCAACCCCTGACCTGAGGGCAAACGTACCCGCAGCGCTTCAAGATCAATCCGACGTTGACAATCTCGTAAGAACCTCGTCACGCTCCGCCGCAGCTACCAACTGGCATGGGCGGTCAGAAGGCCGACCCTCCGGCCAAAATGCGAACCAAATCTTCGGCACGGCATCAGATGAAAGTCAGCGAAGGGTAAGTTCCCTTAGGTAAAGCTCAGCTAAAGGCGTGGATAGGGAAGGACTTGACTGGATGCGACGACGTTGGAGCCGGATCGCCAGCCCAATAGTCATAGTGGTGTCAGCCCTCGCCGTCGTCCTCGGTGCAACCGCATGCTCGAGTTCCGGCGAGTCCGACGAGCTGCTGATCTACAACGCCCAGCACGAGTCGCTGACCAAGGAATGGATCGACGCGTTCACCAAGGAGACCGGCATCAAGGTGACCTACCGGCAGGGCGGGGACACCGAACTCGGCAACCAGCTGGTGGCTGAAGGTGCCGCGTCGCCCGCCGACGTCTTCCTGACCGAGAACTCCCCCGCGATGGCCGCCGTCGAGCGGGCCGGGCTGTTCACCGACCTCGGCGCCGAGACCATCAATCAGGTTCCCGCGCAGTACCGCCCCGCCAGCGGTAAGTGGACCGGCGTCGCGGCGCGCACGACAGTGTTCGTCTACAACAAGGCCAAGCTGCAACCCGACCAGCTGCCCAAGTCGCTGCTCGATCTTCAGCAGCCGGCATGGAAGGGCCGCTGGGGCGCACCGCCGACGAAGGCGGACTTCCAGGCCATCGTGTCCGCGCTGCTGCAACTCAAGGGCGAGGCCGCCACCGCGCAGTGGCTGGCCGGGATGAAAGCCAACGCAAAGACCTACAACGACAACATCGCCACGCTCAAGGCGGTCAACTCCGGCGAGGTCGACGGCGGCGTGATCTATCACTACTACTGGTTCCGCGATCAAGCGAAAACCAAAGAGATGAGCGGCAATACGGCGTTGCACTACTTCCGCAACCAGGATCCCGGCGCGTTCGTCAGCCTCTCCGGCGGCGGTGTGCTCAAGTCCAGCAAGAAGGCGGACAAGGCGCAGCAGTTCCTGCGGTTCATCACCGGCAAGGCCGGGCAGGAAGTGCTGGAGAAGGGCGATTCGTTCGAGTATCCGGTGGCCAGCGGTGTACCGGCGAACCCCGCACTCGTCCCGCTCACCGACTTGCAGGCGCCCGCAGTGGATCCTTCGACGCTGAACGCGCAGAAGGTGACGGACCAGATGACGAAAGCTGGGTTGTTATAGGTGGTCGCTCCCCCGGTTACGCGCCCGACGGCGCCGGTCTCGCGGACTGACAAAGCAGCCCGACCCGGCCCGCTGGTCACTGCCACCGTCGCATTCCTGGTCGCCGCCACCCTCATTCCGCTCGGTTACGTCGCGTGGGCCGCGATATCGATCGGGTGGACGCGCGCATACGAACTCGTAGTCCGGCCGAGGGTCGGCGAGCTGCTGTTCAATACCGTGGCCCTGGTCGTGATCACCGTGCCGCTGTGTGTGGTCATCGGTGTCGGTGTGGCGTGGCTAGTGGAGCGGACCGATTTACCCGCACGAGGGTTCTGGCGCCCGTTGTTCGTTGCGCCCCTTGCCGTCCCGGCGTTCGTCAACAGCTACGCGTGGGTCGGCGTGATCCCGTCGCTGCATGGGCTGTGGGCCGGCGTGTTGGTGACGACGCTGTCGTACTTCCCGTTCATGTACCTGCCGGTGGCCGCGACGCTGCGGCGGCTCGATCCCGCGGTCGAGGAGTCCGCGCGGGCACTGGGTTCCGACTCGACCGGCGTGTTCCTCCGAGTGGTGTTGCCCCAGCTGCGGCTCGCCATCCTCGGTGGTGGACTGCTGATCGGTGTGCATCTGCTCGCCGAGTTCGGCGCATTCGCAATGGTGCGGTTCGACACCTTCACAGTCGCGATCTTCCAGCAGTTCCAGGTCACCTTCGACGGCGCGGCAGGCAGCATGCTCGCCGGCGTCCTCGTGCTGCTCTGCCTGGTGCTACTGGTGGCCGAGGCTTCAGCGCGCGGTCACGCCCGTTTCTCGCGGATCGGAGCCGGTGCCCCGCGCGCCGCTACCCCGATCCGCTTGGGCCGCAACATGTTACCTGCTCAAGCTGGTCTGGTTGCGCTGGCGGTGCTGGCGCTCGGCGTGCCGGTGTGGACGATCATGCGCTGGCTGTGGATCGGCGGCGCCGACGTCTGGGTGCTCGACGACGTCGCCACCGCGTTCGGCCAAACCGTCGGACTGGCTGCCATTGCCGCCGTACTCACCACGGTGCTCGCGTTCCCCGTCGCGTGGGTCGCCGTGCGATCCAGCGGTGTGCTCGCCCGCGTCGTGGAAGGCGCCAACTACGTCACCAGCTCGCTTCCGGGCATCGTCACCGCCCTCGCGCTCGTCACGGTCACCATCCACGCCGCACGTCCGCTCTACCAGAGCGTCGCGTTGATCGTGTTCGCCTACATGCTGCTGTTCATGCCGCGAGCGCTGGTCAACGTTCGAGCCGGCCTCGCTCAGGTGCCGCCGAGCCTCGAAGAGGCGTCCCGGTCGCTGGGCAGCTCGCCGACAGCCACCTTCCTTCGGGTCACACTGCGACTGACCGCACCGGCCGCGGCTGCGGGCGCTTCGCTGGTATTCGTCGCTGTGGCAACGGAATTGACCGCGACACTATTGCTTGCGCCGACCGGAACCAGGACGCTGTCGATGCGGTTCTGGTCGTTTTCCAGCGAGTTGGACTACGCGGCCGCCGCCCCCTACGCGCTCGTGCTGGTGGTGCTCGCGATTCCGGTGACCCTGGTGCTGTTCCGGCAGTCGACGAAGGTGGCCGCGCTATGACGACCACCATCCTCGAGATCAAGGGACTCGCCAAATCCTTCAACGCGCACACCGTGCTGCACGACATCGACCTCGCCCTGCAACCGGGCACCACGACCGCCGTCGTCGGATCGTCGGGTTGCGGCAAGACCACACTGCTGCGGCTTATCGCCGGATTCGAGTCACCCGACGCCGGAACGATCACCATCGACGGACGGCAAGTCGCCAGCCCGGAAAGTGCTGTGGCCCCGCACCGCCGAAGTGTCGGCTACGTCGCACAGGACGGTGCGCTGTTCCCGCACCTGACCGTCGGTCAGAACATCGCATACGGATTGCGCGGCACCACCCGCGGCGAAATGCGTACCCGCGTCGGTGAACTTCTCGAAACCGTTTCCCTTGACCCGTCATACGCGTCGCGCCGCCCGCACCAACTCTCGGGCGGTCAGCAGCAGCGCGTCGCGCTGGCGCGTGCACTCGCCCGGCACCCGGTGCTGATGCTGCTCGACGAACCGTTCAGCGCGCTCGACACCGGGCTGCGAGCGTCCACCCGCAAGGTGGTTTCCGGTCTGCTCGCCGACGCCGGCGTGACAACGCTTTTGGTGACTCACGACCAGGAAGAGGCGCTATCGATCGCGGATCAGGTGGCGGTCATGCGCGACGGCCGGTTCACGCAGGTCGGTCGTCCGCAGCAGGTGTACCGGGAACCCGTCGACCGCTTCACCGCCGAGTTCCTCGGCGACTGCATTTCCCTGCCATGCACGGTCGCATCGGGGGTCGCCGACTGCGCACTCGGCCGCATCCCCGTGCAGGGCTCGGCCGCCGACGGACCCACCACCCTCGTGCTGCGACCCGAACAGCTTGTCGCGACGGTGGTTTCCGACAGTGAACACCTCGACGGCGTAGGGACGGTGATCGCCACCGAGTTCCTCGGCCACGATGTGTTGTTGACGATCGACCCGGCCGGCGACGCCGCCCCGCTCATCGTCCGCCAGCACAGCCTCAACCCACCGCCCATCGACGCCAAGGTGCGGATCGAGGTGGTGGGCACCGGGATCGTGCTCGAATGAGCTGCCGACTCCTCGACCACTTGCGCCGCTACGACGACAACGTGGCGGTGCTGACCGACACCCAGCAGGTCACATATCACGAACTCGCGGACCTCGTCGCTGACACCGCGCGAGAACTCGGCGGGCCTCGCCGCCTGGTGTTGCTCGAAACTCGCAATGACTTGGGCACTTTGGTGCACTATCTGGCGGCGTTTTCGGGCGGCCACGTGGTCTTGCCCGTCTCCGCCGGACGCGACCACGCCGCGATCACGCAGACGTATACGCCCGATGTGGTGATCGATGCCAACGGAATTCACGGCGGCGGCCGACGCGACCGATTGCACGACGACCTCGCGCTGTTGCTGTCCACCTCCGGCACCACCGGCTCACCCAAGCTGGTGCGGCTGTCCTACGGCAATCTGGTGTCCAACGCCGCGGCCATCGCCGAATATCTCAACATCCGCGAAACCGACAGGGCCGCAACCACCCTGCCGATGTCGTACTGCTACGGCCTCTCGGTGATCCACAGCCACCTGCTGCGCGGCGCCGGCCTGATCCTCACCGACCGGTCCGTCATCGACGACGAGTTCTGGGAGCTTTTCCGCAGACACGGCGGGACTGCGTTCGCCGGCGTCCCCTACACCTTCGAAATGCTGGAGCACATCGGCGCCGACGCCTTGGACCTGCCGCATCTACGGTACGTCACCCAGGCCGGCGGCCGGATGCCGCCCGAGCGCGTGAAGCTGTTCGCGGACCTCGGTCGGCAACAGGGCTGGGACTTGTTCGTCATGTACGGGGCGACGGAAGCCACAGCGCGAATGTCCTATCTGCCACCGCAACTCGCCTCGTCGCACCCCGCCGCGATCGGCAGGCCAATCCCCGGCGGCGCGTTCACGATCGAACCGAATGGCGAGCTGGTGTACCGCGGCCCCAACGTGATGATGGGCTACGCACACCGGGCCGCCGATCTCGCGCTCGGCAAGACCGTCGACGCGCTGCACACCGGAGACATCGCCCGCCGCGGACCCGATGGGCTGTACGAAGTGATCGGCCGCCGAAGCCGATTCGTCAAGATGTACGGGCTGCGGATCGACCTCCAACGCGTCGAGGCGAACCTGCGGGAGCACGGTGTCACAGCGTTCTGCACCGATGTCGACGACCGGCTCGCGGTGGCCGCTGCCGCTCACGACGAGGCCGAGGTTCAACGCGTCACCGCGGCCGCTGCCGGTGTGCCTGCCGATGCGGTGAAGGCCGTCACGGTCGCGGAGCTGCCAATTCTGCCGTCAGGCAAGCCGGACTACCAAGCGGTGCGCGACCTCGCACACACGTCGAACACCAACGAGCCCAATGTGATTGGTCTCCGCGAGCTGTTCGCCGACGTTCTCCAGATCGATACTGACAGCATCGACCCCGACGCCAGCTTTGTCGACCTGGGCGGCAATTCGCTGTCCTACGTGACAATGTCGGTCCGGCTGGAACGCGCGCTGGGCCGGTTGCCCGCAGACTGGCAGCGACTGTCTGTGCGCGAGCTGGAGGCCACGCCCAAACCGTTGCGACGGCGGTGGCCGTGGTGGGGCGCGACGCTGGAGACCAGCGTCGCTTTGCGCGCCGCCGCGATCCTGCTCATCGTCGGATCGCACGCCGGGCTGTTCGAACTGTGGGGCGGCGCACATCTCCTGCTGGGCATCGCGGGATACAACTTCGGCCGGTTCTGCCTCACGCCGGTGCCCCGAACCGATCGGGTGCGGCATCTGCGCAATACCATCGCGTGGATCGCGGCACCATCGGTGGCGTGGATCGTGATCGCGCTGATGATCACCGACGACTATGCCCCCACGAATCTGTTGCTGGCCAACAAGTTCCTTGGCCCGCACGACAGCATGACCGCAGGCCGACTGTGGTTCGTCGAAGTCCTGGTGTGGACTCTCGTGGCGCTGGCCGTACTCTGCTGGCTGCCGCTCGTCGACCGGTGGGAACGGCAGTGGCCGTTCGCTGTCGCGGTGGCGTTCCTGGCCGCCGGACTGGCGCTGCGGTACGACGTCCTTGGACTGCACCTCGGCCGCGACGCATGGTTCACCGTGCTGGCCTTCTGGTTCTTCGCGGCGGGCTGGGCCGCGGCCAAGGCGTCGACCGCGCTGCAGCGTGCGGCGGTGACCGTCGTGCTGATCATCGGCCTGCACGGCTACTTCGACCGCACTGAACGAGAGATGTTGGTGCTGGCCGGGTTTGCCCTGCTGATCTGGCTACCCGCGCTGCGCTGCCCGCCCGCGGCCACCGTCGTCGCCGGGGTCATCGCGGAGGCGTCGCTGTACATCTACCTGACGCATTACCAGGTGTACCCGCTGTTCGATGGTCACCCGCTGTTGGGCGTCATCGCGTCCATCATCGTCGGTGTGCTGCTGACCCAACTCGTCTCGACGGTCCGAAGGCGCCTAACGCTCGGCGATAAGCCCTTCCTGGGTCAAGGTCGCCGCGATGGCGCCGTCGGCGCGGATCAGGCTTGCGGTGACGACACCGCGGCCGCGCGCCGCAGCCGGTGAGCGGCACTCCAGCAGATTCCATTCGTCGGCGCGAACGGGGCGATGGAACCAGATCGCCGAGTCGGTGGTGCCACTGCGATGGGTGCGGGCTTTCATCGAATGGCCGTGCACTTGCAGCGCAGGGTCGATCATGTAGACGTCGGTGACGTACGCCGCGACCAACGTGTGGACTGTCGGATCGTCAGGCAACGGAACCGTTGCCCGCCACCACAATCGCCGCACGAACGCGCCAGTCGAGATGTCATCGTCGATCCTGATGTCCAGCTCGTTCAACGGCATCGACGGCGCAGGTCCGGCCGGCCCTGTGCGCCCCAGCGAGTCGGGATCGCCCGACATGTCGGCCCGGTGCCCGTGTTCGGGGCCGGGCAGCTCGGCGGCGAACGACACCGAGGCGGTCGTGAGCAGGCGCCCGTCCTGATGCGAGTCGACGCGGCGCGCGGCGGCAGTCCTGCCGTCGAACACCCGGGTCACCGTGTATTCGATCGGGTCGCCGGCCTCGCCGCCGCGCAGAAACTGCAGATGCAGGTTGGTCGGCGGCCGGTCAGCGTCGACCGTGTTTAGAGCCGCGGCGAGGCTCTGCGCGACGAATTGCCCTCCGTAGGCACGCTTTCCGGCCGGACCGCTGGCGGGACCGAGCCACGTATCCGCGTCCGCGCCCGGCTTCAGGTCGAGCAGCTTGAGCAGCGCGCTCACGCCACTGTGCCCGAATCCGTGAGCCGGCCGATCTCGTCCGCAGACATGCCCAGCCATTCGCCGAGCACCGCGGTGGTGTCATCGCCGAGCGCCGGCGCAGCGACTGCCGGCGGGTACTCGCCGTCGATCTCCATCGGCAGCCCGGGCGCCAGGTACTGCCCGATCCGGGGCTGGTCAAGAGAGCTGAACATCGGGTTGCCAGTCAGTCGCCCTTCGGTGACCACATCGGAGAAAGTGCGGTAGCGCTCCCACAACACCGAGGTCGCGGACAACCCCGCGCTGACCTCCACGGCACTGTGTTGCGAAAACCACTCGGCGAACAAGCCGGACAGCGCGTCACGATGGCGGAACCGCTCGCCCTCGTCGGTGAAGTCGGCGCCGAGTGTGTCAGCCAGCGCGGCAACGGCTTTCGTTGTTCCAGTGAGCTCGGTCAGGTCGCGGAAGTGCCGTCCCGTCAGTGCAACGATCATGAACGACACGCCGTCGCTACTGGTGAAGTCCTGGCCGTATTGGCCGTACACCGAGTTGCCGATGCGCTCGCGCGCGGTGCCGTTGACCATGACTTCGGTGAAGAGGCTGAGATTGCCGGCGGTGGCCAGCGCCACATTCTCCAGCGGAATGCTGATCTGCTGACCCTGCCCCGTGGCGTCGCGATGCCGCAACGCGGTGACGACGGCCAGCGCCGCGTAAATCCCGCACGCGACGTCCCACGCGGGCAGAACGTGATTCACCGGTGTCGCGAGCTCGGCGGGGCCTGTGACCATTGGAAACCCGATGCCCGCGTTGACGGTGTAGTCCACGCCCGTACCGCCGTCGGCGCGACCGGACACTTCGACATGAATCAGGTCGGGCCGCAGCCGGGTCAGCGTCTCGTACGAATGCCATTGCCGTCCGGCGACATTCGTGATCAGAACCCCGCTGTCGACGATCAGCCGCTGCACGAGGTCCTGGCCTTCGTCCGAGCGAAAGTCGGCCGCCACGGAGCGCTTGCCTTTGTTCAGGCCCGCCCAGTAGATGCTCTCGCCGTCGCCCGTGACCGGCCAGCGGTGGTAGTCGGCGGCGCCGCCGATCGGGTCGACGCGGATCACCTGGGCCCCGAGCTGGCCCAGCGTCATCCCCGCCAACGGCACCGCGACGAAGCTCGAGATCTCGACGATCCGCACCCCGTCCAGCGGCCGGGCGGCATCCGGGGCAACGCTCATGCGCTCAAGCTATCAAGCGCCCGGACCGGCCAGTTTGATCGCTGCGGCTTCGATGGTGTCCTCCGAGAGCAATACCTGCAAGGCGGCGTCACCCAGCGGGATGAAGCTGTCGCTGCTGGCCACCCGATCCACAGCGCCGGTGTACCCGTGCTCGAGCAGCTCGGCGAGCACGCCT
>Ga0075428_100004251_pt1 | contig 15758 bp, 6 predicted proteins | sample RhiMetdeltSRZDD2_FD_75291 | JGI IMG/M metagenome (GOLD analysis project Ga0075428, IMG submission 75291) | Populus rhizosphere microbial communities from Tennessee, USA - Rhizosphere MetaG P. deltoides SRZDD2 | ecosystem: Host-associated > Plants > Roots > Rhizosphere > Soil | place: USA... | reverse complement strand
GGGCGAGTTTGGCCGCACGCCGAAGATCAACAATACGGACGCGGGCCGCGACCACTGGGCCCCGGCCATGTCGGCGCTCGTCGCCGGCGGCGGATTGAAGATGGGTCAGGCGGTGGGAACGACGAGTGCCCGCGGCGAGTATGCCAAGGACCGGCCGTACAAGGTGCCGCAACTACTCGCGACGCTCTACCAGGCGATCGGCATCGACCCGGCCATGACCTTCCCGAACGGCAGCGGCCGGCCGATGTACATCCTCGACGACCGCAAGCCGGTAAGCGAGCTGCTGTAGTCCGGTATGCAAAACAAGCAGGGTTCCCGGCGTACCGGGAACCCCTTGCATTTGCGCAGGACCTCACAGCTCGTTGATTTTCAAAGCGTTCGCAATACCGAGAACGACATCATCGTTGCCGTTGCCCGGCACCTCGTTGTGCAACCTCACGGGATCGTGTGATCGCGGACATCTTGAAGTTCGGGTCGAGGACCCGAGCCCAGGCTGCTAGCGGGAGATGTACTTCGGGAGTTGATGGACCTAACGGGCAAACCAATGGATTGAGGCGCAGTGTCGGTCGAACTTTCGGCACCGCTAGATTCGCAGCGGGATTAGACTCGCCGGCCGCCGAGGTTGAACATCACCAGGTCAACGTCGGCCGCGTCCACGACGCCATTGCCATCGACGTCCGCGAACAGCCGGGTCAGGCCGCTGACCGGGCCAAACCGGTTACGCACCGCATTTCGATCCGTGGCCGTGACCACGCCGCCGCCGTCGAAGTCGCCGACCAGCAGGCTGACCGTCTTGGCCCAATCGCCAATTGGAACACCGCCTGGGCCAGTCACACCGGTCGCCGCGGACCCGTCGATCAGAATTGTCAAGCGGTCCGCCCATGTCGCAACCGCAGGTCCATCGATGACCCACGACGCGGTCCGCCGGGCGGAGTCGTACGCGAACCCGGACAGGGCGTAGGACCCGCCATCGGCGCCGATGAGCCGTAAGTCATCCGCGGCAACGGACACGTCAGACGAGAAGGTTACATCGATCCGTTTCAATTGCTGGAATGGAAGCGTCCGGGCGCCGAGCGATAGTAGATTGATCGACCCGGTCCCGGGACCCGGGAACAGCCGGACCGCGGTGACCTTGGGCGTCGGCTGGGCCGTCAGGTTCACCGTGACCGTCGCGGTCACCGTTTCGCCACGCTGGTCGCGTACCGTGTAGGTGAAGCTGTCCGTCATCGCGCCCGCAGCCCGCGGCGTGTAGATCAGCGAGTTCCCGACCTTGCTCACTCGGCCGTAGGCCGCTTGCGTGAACGAGGCAATGGACAACGTGTCATTGTCCGGGTCGGCGTCGTTGGCCAGGACACGCACTGTGACCGGGAATCCCGCCCGTCCGGCCGCGGTGTCGTCTTCGGCGACCGGGGACTGGTTCGCCAGATCGACGTCGATCGACACGGTGACTGGCGGCGACTGCTCGCCGCCCGCGTTGGCCCGGTAGGTGAACGTATCCGTCCCGGAGAAGTCGCGGCTAAACGGCTGATAGAACAACGAGCCGTCGGGTCGAAGAGTCAACCAACCGTTCTTCGGCTTGGTCAATAGCATCGCGGACAGCGGCTGGCCGCCGCCGTCCACGTCGTTGGCCAGGATTCCGCTGGCGGCCGGTACGTCCAATCGCAGGCCGTCTTCGAGGGTGTAGTGGTCGGCCCCGGTCGTGATCGGGTCGTACCGCCAGAGTTCGTTGCCGGTCAGGCTGTCTTCATGGCTGAAGATCGGCACGCCGTTGAGTACGGTGACACCCGCATAGGTATGGGTCCCTACCGCGATCGGACACGTCCCCGCCGCCGTGCCATCCGACCGCCAGAGCGTGTTTTCGCGGGACGTTGTCACGTCGATGAACAAGGCTCCGCCCAATTCGAATATGGAGAAGTCGAAGGCGTCCCGCGGGCCCGGCGGGCCCGGGACCAGGTCCTTGACCCGACGCGTCCCCGCGGTCGTGCCGTCGGTGGTCCAAAGTCCGTAACCGTGCAACAGGTCGTGGCCGAGGAAGTACAGTTGGCCGCCGAGAACAGTCAAGCCGCTCACCGGCTTGGTGAAGGTTCGCAAGAGGAACGTTCCGGCCGGCGTCCCGTCGGTGCGCCACAGCTCATCCCGCTCGTTGTTCCGATTGATGAAATAAGCAAGTCCACCGGCTGCAACCAGGTTGGCACTCCGGGGCGCTGACCGGACCAGGATCGTCCCCTCGGGAGTGCCGTCCGTCGACCACAGGGCGTGCGGGTGGGTCGCGTCCTTGGCCCAGAGCAAGAGCCGATCGCCGACAAATGCCCCGTCGCCGAACGCATTCTCTTCTGTGAGGCCATCGAACATCACCGTGCCGCCCGCGGTGCCATCGGTCGACCACAAGGCGTTTTGGGTACTGCCCCTGCCCCAGAAGACGATGCGGTCGCCGACCCGGTTCAGCCACCAGCGTCCGTTGTCCGGCAACCCGATCCAGGGAGCCGGCAGGTCCGTGACGAGTGTGGTCCCGGTCTCCGTCCCATCGGTGCGCCAGATCTGCTTGCCGTGGACCGGGTCGCGGGCCGCAAAATAAAGGTACCCGTTCAACTCGATGAACTCGCGGCCGCCCGAGAGACCGTCGAGCGTTCCGGGGTAGATGTCCTTCACTATTTGAGTGCCGTCGGCCGTTCCGTCGCTCACCCAGAGCTCGCGGCCCTGTCCGTTCGTGGTCGCTTCGAAGAAGAGTTTTCCCTGAGAGGGGGTCAGCCAAAACGGGCTGGACCCGCTGATGCCCGGCTCAATGTCCTTGACCATCCGGGTGCCGTCGGTCGTTCCGTCGCTCGCCCAAAGTTCATACCCGGCGTCAGGCGTCTTGGCGGTGAAATACAGCGTGCCGTCCACCGCAATCCAAGGCACTGCGTAACTGGAGCCAGGCCCGGGGACGATGTCCTTGAGCATCCAGGTGCCGGCCGCCGTCCCATCGGTCCGCCAGAGTTCGTTCCCGGAGTCGCCGTCGCCGGCGTAGAGATAACGGACACTGCCGATGGTGACACCGCCACCGTATGTCGAATCCGATGTCGCCGCCGGCACAGGCGACAACATCGTGGGACCTGTGCCCGCGCCTGCGACCCAGAGCGACGAACCGTCGTCCGTTGTGTTGCTGACCCAGAACACCCGATCGCCTGTTGACACCAGCCAGGAGGGGAACGACGATCCGGGCCCGGGCTCCAGGTCGGCGACTTGAGCCGTACCTTCCGGCGTTCCGTCTGTCACCCAGAGTTCCTTGCCCGTCGTCGGAGTGATTGCAGTGAAGTACAGGCCGCCGGTGGTCGGCGTCAGAGACTCGACGTCCGGCGACCCCGGACCGGGAATCAGGTCGGCCAATTGGATGGTCCCGTCCGCGGTCCCGTCGGTCCGCCACAGCTCGCGGCCGGTCGTGTCGTCGTCCGCCGTGAAGTACACGTACGACCCTAGGGCGACGAGGTCCTTCGGGTCGGCGTCGCCGGTCGGGTTGATGTCCTTGAGCGGCGTCGTCCCGTTCGCGGTCCCATCGGTCACCCACAATTCGTTACCGGTCGTGCCGTCCGACGCAACGAAAACGAGCTTGCCGCCGAGCACAGCGGTCCGATCGGTCACGGTCAGGTCGTCGCGGACCAGTTTCGTGCCGGCCGCGGTCCCATCGCTCACCCACAACCGGGAGGCACCAGTCCCTTGCGCCGCGACGAAGTACATGGACCCGTTCGCGCCGTCGAGCAATGATGAGACGCTCCAACCTCCGGCCGCAAAGAGGTCGGCCACACGACGCGTCCCGGCGGAGGTCCCGTCGCTGGTCCACAATTCGCCGCCGTGGCTGCCCTCGACCTTGAGGTAAACTCGGTTCCCCGAGGCTGCCAGGACCTTGCCATTAATGGGCGCGTAATAGCCCAAGTTGACGCCAAAGTCCCGGATCGGGTATGTGCCGGGGGTGGTCCCGTCCGAGCGCCAGAGCTTACTTCCGTTGGCGAAGAAGAGTGTGTTCCCGGCGACTGTCATATAGTTGTGATACCCGAGGTGCGGGCCTGCGATCGTGACCGCGATGCGCCGGGTGCCCTGGGGTGTTCCGTCCGTCCGCCACAACTCGTCGTCGAAGTTCGACGGGTTGGTCCGCAGGAAGTAGCGGGCCCCCGCGAACTCGACGCCGTCCCCATACGCGTCGAACCGAACTCCGGGCCCCGCTCGGCCCGTCCCGGCCGGAGTCCCGTCCGACTTCCACACCTCCCCACCCACGTCCACCGTCGGGCGGAACAACACCGCGTCGTTCACGGTGACGAGCGGGTGATAGTCATACGCCCCGTACAGATCCCGATTGATGTCCTCGATCAGGTTGACGGACGGAGCGAGACGCTCTTCCAATGGACGGAGGTGAATGCAACTGCGAGTCACGAGAGTACCCCCCGGGAGGGGTGCCGGGCTGCTCCTTATCCTCCCAAGCACGAAGAGTTCCGAAGTGTTTCGCGCGATTCAGCGTAATCCGTCGCTAACCCCCAGTCAACCAACATGATCGGGATGTGCGATTTCGTTGGGCCTAGACGCGTCGGCCACCGAGATTGGCCATCACCAGGTCCGCGTCGGCCCCGTCCACAACGCCATTGCCATCGACGTCCGCGAACAGCCGGGTCAGGCCGCTGACCGGGCCAAACCGGTTGCGCACCGCGATTCGATCCGTGGCCGTGACCACGCCATCGCCGTTGAAGTCGCCGACCAGCAGGCTGACCGTCTTGGCCCAATCGCCAATTGGAACGCCACCGGGACCAGTCACACCGGTCGCAGCGGACCCGTCGATCAGGACTGTCAGCCGATCCGCCCAGGTCGCAGCAGCCGGGCCATCAATCACCCACGACGCTGTCCGCCGCGCCGAATCGTAGCTGAACCCGGACAAGCTGTAGGAGCCACCGTCCGCGCCGATCAGCCGCAAATCGTCGGCGGTCACGGATACGTCGGCGGAGAACGTCACTTCGATGCGGGACAACCGCTGGAAGGGCAGCGCTCGGCGGCCGGGGGCCACCAAGTTGATCGACCCGGTCCCGGGACCCGGAAACAGCCCGACCGCGGCCACCTTGGGCATCGGCTGGGCCGTCAGGTTCACCGTGACCGTCGCGGTCGCGGTCGCGCCGCGCTGGTCGCGGACAGTGTAGGAGAACGTGTCCGTCAGCGCTCCGGTGGTTCGCGCCGTGTAGACGAGGGTATTCCCGACCTTGCTCACTCGCCCGCTGGTGCCTTGCGTGAACGAGGCAATGGTCAACGTATCGTTGTCCGGGTCCGCGTCGTTGGCCAGGACTCGCACCGTGACCGGGCTTCCCGCCCGGCCGGCCGCGGTGTCGTTCTCGGCGACCGGGGCCTGGTTCACCAGATCGACGTCAATCGTCACGGTCGTCGGCAACGATTGGTCGTGCGCGGCGTCCGCCCGATACGTGAACGAGTCCGTCCCGGAGAAGTCGCGACTGAACGGCTGATAGGTAAACGAACCGTCCGGTCGAAGGGTCAGCCAGCCGCTCTTCGGCTTGGTCAACAGCTTCGCGGTCAGGGGCTGGCCGCCGTCCGTGTCGTTGGCCAGGAGACCGGTGGCCGCCGGCACATCCAGTCGCAACTTGTCTTCCAGTGCGAAGTGGTCGCTCTGGGTAGCAATCGGATCATACCGACAGAGTTCATTTCCGCTCAGCCCGTTAGGAAGGTCAAAGAGTGCGACACCGTTGATTTCGCCGACAACGACGAAGGGCTGGTAGTAGTAGATGTCCAGGCTGAAGTGCTCCTGGACGTACTGGTCCGGTGCGATCGGATGCGTCCCCGCCTCCGTGCCGTCCGACCGCCAGAGTGTGTGTTCGCTTATGCTGTTCGGCCAGGTGCCGAACCACCTCGTTACTTCGATGAACAGGGCCCCGCCGAGTCTGAACAGGTACGGCTGCCCGATGCCCAGATCCTTGACGAAGCGCGTCCCCGCGGTCGTCCCATCGGTAGTCCATAGCCCGTAGCCGTGCATGAGGTCGTGGCCGACGAAATACAGTTGGCCGTTGAAATCGACCAAGCCGCCCACGGGCCGAGTGAAGGTCCGCAGTCGGAACGTTCCGGCCGGAGTTCCGTCAGTCCGCCACAATTCGTGTTGGTTGTTCCAAGGGATGAAATACGCCAGTCCGCCGGCCACCTCCAACCGGCCACGCAGGGGCCCGGGTCGGACCAGCGTCGTCCCGGCCGGCGTCCCGTCCGTCACCCACAGGCCGTTCGGGCGGGTGACGCCCTTGGCCCAGAGGAGCAGACGGTCGCCAAGCACGACCGGGTCGGCGGGTATGCCGAAAGTCGGATAGAGACCGAGCGACGCTGTGCCGCCCGCGGTACCGTCCGTCCCCCATATAGTTCCTCCCGAGTCAGCATGGGGGGCCCGGAAGACGATGCGGTCGCCGACCCGGTCCGGGCGCCATATGCCGTCCGACAGTCCGGTCCAAGGGGCCGGCAGATCGGTGACAAGAGTGGTGCCAGTTTCCGTACCGTCGGTGCGCCAGATCTCCCAACCGTGGCCCGGATCTTGGGCCGCGAAGTAGAGGTAGCCGTTCAATTCGATGAACTTTCGGGGGACGTCCGGTAACCCATTGCCGGGTCCGGGGTAAATGTCCTTCACCAGTTGAGTCCCGTCGGCCGTTCCGTCGCTGACCCACAACTCGATGCCCTCTCCGGCCGTGTTTACGGTGAAGAAGACTTTGCCTAGAGAGGCGGTCAGGCCGGACCATATTGTGCCTCGCTCGATGTCCTTGACCATCCGCGTGCCGTCCGTCGTCCCGTCACTCGCCCACAGTTCCCACCCGGCTCCGGGTGACTTGGCAACGAAATACAACGTGCCATCCACGTCGGTCAGCGACTTTGCCTCACTGTAGCCCGGGCCTGGGAAGATGTCCTTGAGCATCCAGGTGCCCGCGTTCGTCCCGTCCGTCCGCCAGACTTCGCGCCCGTGATCGCCGTCGTTAGCAACAAAGTAATGTACGCCGCCGATGGTCACGCCCGCACGAGCGAACGAGTTCTCCGTCGCTGCCGGCACTTGCGATAGCATGGTCGCGCCGGTCGGGTCCGCGACCCACAACGACGACCCGTCGGCCCGCGTGTTACCGACCCAAAATGCGCGGTCACCGGTGGACACGAGCCAGGTCGGGAAGGACGAATCGGGTCCGGGTTCCAGATCCGCCACCAGAACGGTCCCTTCCGGTGTCCCGTCCGTCACCCAGACTTCCTTGCCCGCAGTCGGAGTGCTCGCGGTGAAATAGAGTCCGCCCGCGGTCGGCGTGAGGGACTCGGGGTCCGACGACGCGGGACCGGGAATCAGGTCGGCCAATCGGATAGTCCCGTCCGCGGTCCCGTCGGTTCGCCACAGCTCGCGGCCGGTGGTCCCGTCGTCCGCCGTGAAGTACAGGTACGACCCCTGGACGACGAGATCTTCGGGGAACGCCCAGCCGGTCGGGTCGATGTCCTTGACCGGAGTTGTCCCGTTCGCGGTCCCATCGGTCACCCACAGCTCCGGACCGCTTGTGATGTCCGCCGCTACGAAATAGAGCTTGCCGCCGAGCACAGCTGCCCGATCGGTCACGGTCAGGTCGTCGCGGACCATCTTCGTCCCGCCCGCGGTCCCGTCGGTCACCCACAACCGGGGGATGAAATCCGACTCTGCGGCGGAGAAGTAGAAGGCGCCGTTGGCTGCACCGATCAATGTCCACACGAAGTGGCCCCCGGCCCCAAAGAGGTTGGTCACCCGGTGCGTGCCCGCGTAGCTACCGTCGCTCGTCCACAGCTCGCTGTCGTGGATGCCGTTCACCTCGATGTAGATTCGGTTCCCCGCGGCCGCCAAGTCCTGGATGCCGTCGAAGGGTTCATTGACGCCGAGGCGCCGGATCGGGAAGGTACCCGCGGTGGTCCCGTCCGAACGCCAGAGCTGATTTCGATTGGCGACGAAGTACAGTGTGTTCCCGGCGACGGTAAACTGTTCGGGCGCCCCGCTGGATGGGCCCGCGAACGTGTCCCGTACGAGCCGCGTGCCCTCGGGCGTGCCGTCCGTCCGCCACAACTCGTTGCCATGTATAGGATCGGACCCGCGGAAGTAGAAGGCCCCGGCGAACTCCTTGCCGCCCTCATACTCGTCGCCGATTTGAACCCCGGGCCCCGCAGGTCCGGTCCCGGCGGGGGTCCCGTCCGACCGCCATACCTCACCGCCGTTTGCATTTGATCGGAATAACACCGTGTCGTTCACCGCGACCAGCGGGCGGGTGTAATACGCCCCGGCCAGGTCCCTGTTAATGTCCGCGACCAGGCTGACCGAGGGGGCGAGGCGCTCTTCGAGCGAATGGAGGTGAACGCGTGTGCGAATCATGGCACGGCCGCGGGCGGTGACACGGGGCTGCCGAGTATATCAAACGATTCAACACCCTGACAGGGTGGACGTTTGCGGGCAGTGTCATAGATCGTCGCCTTTCGCTCCGCGAACCGCGACCATCCAACAAACAGAGACACTGCTTCTCCGCCGGTCCAAGTCATCGGCCGGCGGAGGCTGGCATGCGGAGCCCGTGCGCGGGGTGGACGCATCGGCGGTCCAGACGCCGGGGGGCGCGGGCCCGCGCGAGCACAGTATCTTTTCCCAGTGTTCCGTTTTGTTCCATTTTGTTCCATCCCCACCGGCGGCCCGCTCGCGCTGACGGTTAACATCTTTTTCTGGTGTTGCAAACTGTTGCATTTTGTGGCACGGGCCGGACCGGGAACTTTTTTTCCCATGCGTCAAAGTGCGACATTTTGCGACACTCCGAATTGCGCCGACCCGGCGGCGCAGCCTCCTACCCCATCCAATATTGCGGTGCGCTCCGAAACGGAAGCGGATTCGGCGGAATTCTGCGATTCGGATATTATCCGTTGGCGGTCCGGTCACGGAGCGACCGAACGGTCGTGTCTCAGTTGGTCCCGTTTCGCTCCCCGCAAGGCCGTCCTTTCGCAGAGCGAAAGGCGACAATTGAGGATCCGACCGCGCCGGTTCCGATCAAACGACCAAGGATTGTTGCGTCGGCCTACAACGACTGCATGGACCTGCCCGAGCTGCTCGCCGCCCTGTCCGACCCAGCGGCCTATCCGCGGCCGGGGCCGGTGGAGGTCCGCCAGACACACATCTCGGCCGTCTTCCTCGTCGGCGACACGGTCTACAAGGTCCGCAAGCCGGTCAACCTCGGGTTCGTTGATTTCAGCACGCTGGCGAAACGCAAATGCGACTGCGAAGACGAAGTCCGGCTCAATCGTCGGCTGGCGCCGAATGTCTATCGGGGAGTCGTGCCGATCACGGCCGACCATGGCAAGGTACACGTCGGCGGATCGGGCGAACCGATCGAGTGGGCGGTGGAAATGGTCCGGCTGCCGGACGACGCTACGTTGAAGTCGCGGCTGGCACGCGACGAGGTGACGACCAACAAGATCGAGGACATCGCCCGCCGGGTTGCCGACTTTCACCGCACAGCCGACCGCGGCGAACAAATCTCGCGCTACGGCCACTTCGACGTCGTGGCCGGCAACGCCCGCGAGAACTTTGCCCAAACCAAGGCGCACGTGGGAGTGACCGTGCGGCCAGCGGTGTATGAGCGAGTGCGTGAGCTGACCGAGAGCGCGCTCAACGACCTGAAGCCGTTGATCGAAGCGCGGGCCGCACGCGGGGTGCCGTGCGACACCCACGGCGATCTGCACTTATCACATGTGTACCTGTTTCCCGACCGGCCGCCGCCGGACGACCTCGTGATCATCGATTGCATTGAGTTCGCCGAGCGCTATCGGTTCGCCGACCCGGTCGCGGATATCGCCTTTTTGGTCATGGACCTCATGTATCACGGCCGTCACCACCTGGCGCAAGCGTGTGCGAACGCGTACTTCGGGGCGGGAGACGACGAGGGCCGCCGATTGCTGCCGTTTTACGTCGCTTATCGGGCGATGGTCCGCGCGAAGGTGGAGGGTATCAAGAGCACGGAAGCGGAGGTCCCCGAAGGGGCGCAGTTCACGGCGCGGTTCGCTGGTGCGGCCCACTGGTGGTTGGCCCTTGGCACATTGGAAGAACCGCGTCGGCGGCCGGCACTGGTACTGGTCGGTGGCCTACCCGGGACGGGAAAATCGACCCTGAGCCGCGGGCTCGCGCAGGCGGCGAACTTGACACTGATCCGCTCGGACGAGGTCCGCAAGGAACTCGCCGGCGTGCCATTGAACGTAAAGGCAGAAGGCATCTACACCGCCTGGTGGACACACCAAACCTATCTCGAATGCGGAGTCCGCGCCGACCGAATCCTCGAAGCAGGCGGACGGGTGCTAGTCGATGCAACGTTTCACTCTCGCGCCGATCGCGAGGCTTTTCTCGGGCGTGCTCAGTTCCTCGGGATTCCGGCCCTGTTCTTCGTCTGCCAAGCGGAAGCGACGCTCGTGCGGGAGCGGCTGCGGGCGCGCCGGGGCGACGCCTCGGACGCCGACGAGCGGGTGTACGACGAATTGGCCGCCAAGTGGCAACCATATCTCTCGTCACATGTGCACCGGACGGTCGAGATCGACACAACCGATGCCGGCCGTGCGCTTGAGCAAGCCATAAGGGCTCTCGGTGCGAACGGCTTGGCGTAGCCGCAAACTGGTCGGAGACGGCAACACCGCCTTGGTCGTCGGACGGGCCAGCAAGCGTCAGTTCCTTCCCTCGCTTGCGCACTTGCGCGTCGGGCTAACACGGGGGCTCCGGAAAGACACTTGACCCCAGGACGTCTTTCGGTCAGCCTGACACCATGCCCGCCAGCACTTTGCTCATAGTCGATGACGAAGAGGCCATCTCCTGGGCCCTGCGCAAGGCATTCGAGCGGCAGGGCCACAAGGTCGGCGTCGCTGCGTCGGCCGAGGCTGCCTTCGAACTTGCCCAGAAACTGCGGCCGGACGTGGTCATCCTCGATGTCCGCCTGCCGGGCATGGACGGCCTGTCCGCCCTCGGCCGCCTGCGCGAGATCACGCGCAACGCCCCGGTCATTGTGATCACAGCGCACGGAAACCTGACCACCGCCGTTCGCGCGGTGGAGGGCGGCGCCTTCGATTACCTGGCGAAACCGTTTGACCTGAATCAGGCGCTGGACGCCGTCGCCCGCGCCCTCGCCAGCCGCACGCGGCTGGTCGAGGAGCCGACGGCCACGCTCGAGCCCGACGGCGAGGAGCTGGTTGGCCGTAGCCTTGCCATGCAGGGAGTGTTCAAGCGAATTGCCCTTGTCGCCCCGACCGACGCCAGCGTCCTCATCACCGGGGAGAGCGGGACCGGCAAGGAGCTGGTCGCCCGGGCCGTGCACCGCCACTCGACCCGGAAGGACCGGCCGTTCTTGCCGGTCCACGTTGCTTCGCTGAATCCCAACCTGGTCGAAAGCGAGTTGTTCGGACACCTGAAGGGGGCTTTCACCGGAGCCGCCCAGGCGCGGCCGGGGTTGCTGGCGCTCGCGGATGGCGGAACCGTTTTCCTCGACGAACTCGGCGATATTCCCCTGCCCGTCCAGGCCAAGCTCTTACGCGTTCTGGAACACCAGGAAGTGCTGCCCGTGGGCGCGGGCGTCCCGACGAAGATCAACGTCCGCGTCCTGGCCGCGACGCACTCCGACTTGTTGCGTCAAGTGAACGCCGGCCAGTTCCGGCACGACCTGTATTTCCGCCTCAACGTGTTCGAAGTGCACTTGCCGGCCTTGCGCGACCGGTCCGATGATATTCCGCTTCTCAGCGACCATTTCCTGCGGCGGTTCGGTGCGAACCCCGCGCTTTCCGAAGTGACGATTGCTTACCTGCGGTCGCGGACGTGGCCGGGGAACGTCCGCGAGCTGAGGAACGCGCTGGAGCACGCGGCGATCGTGGCACGCGGCGGCTCGCTTTTGCCGGAACATTTCCCGCCGCCCGTGTCCATGGGTGGAGCGGAAACCGTCGCCGAACGTATCGGGACTTTGGTCCGCGACTGGGTACGCGAGCGATCGCAGGGCGAAAAGGAGCCGGCCGGGCTGTACGACGAACTCCTCAAGTGGACGGAACCGGCGCTCCTGGACGAGGTGCTGCGTCAGACGAACAACAACCGCGTGGCCGCGGCCCGGCGGCTGGGACTCGCCCGGGCGACCTTACGAAAGTTGATTGCGAAGTATCGGGCGCCCGACGAAGTGGCCGAGCCCGAGGAAGAAGGGGACGGCTAGACCCAGACGAGCCTCGCCCGTTCGCCGGGACCGCCCGCGACAATCGCGTTCTGTCCGAACCGGCGCGCCAGCTCGACCGCGTCCGGCTCGCAGATCCCGACGATCAAAAGACTCGGTTCGCGCCACGAGCTGTCACGAGCGACCCCGCTGCCGCGGTAGTGCTGCCAGCGACCAATCACGGCGTTCTCCAACTCCGCCATGCGCCGGTTGTTTTCCGCTTCGGACAGTGGTTTCGAGTGCGGGTTACACGCCGTCACGAATGCCCATTCCACGTCGGCCAATTCGGCTGGAGACTCGCCAATGCGAATCGTGAATGTCCCGCCCGGGTACTCGTCCACTCGGTACTCGGTGTCTCGGTACGCCGCCTCCAATTCTTCGCGTGGGTGGATTGCTGGAATGAACGTGTGCCACCGGTAGCCGTCCGGTAGCTCGCGGATGGCGCTGAACTCCAGATGCAAGGTCCGCCGGTGCCGGGTCGTGCCTTCGTGGGAGTGGCCGCTCGCGTGCGAGACAAGCGGCCGGATGAGCAGTACGTCACCCCGGTGGCACAAGATTCGAACCTCGTTACCGGTTGCGCCCGATTCCTTCCCATCGTGGTGCGAGCCAGGGATTACTCGGAGCGGCCCGTTCTCGTCCGTCACCTCATCCAGGTGCAACCGGGCCGTGATCATTTGCTCCAAGAGCCATGTCGGGGCTTCGACATGCGGCACACCGTACTTCGTCGTCGGCGCGCCGAAGTGGTCGCTGGGCAGCCGGTTGTCCGCGACTGCAATGGCGAGGTCTTTGTGCCAGGGCAGGGCCCATGACTCGCCGGGCGGCTTGTCGAAATACAAAACGCGAACAAGTCCGAATTGCGGCCCGAGGATTTGCTGTAGTGCGTCGCGAAGTGAGGGTTGGTGCGCGACCCGAAGCACCTCGGGCCAGATCTCAAGCAAGTTCCGGGCCCCGTAGACGGCACCGGTTGCGCTTCGCATCACTCCGGCCGGATTCTTCGCGCACGCCATTTGCCATCCGGCGAGCAGGCGGTTGCACTGACTTTCCGAAAATGCGCCACGGAGCAGGTAGAATCCGTCGCGTTCGATAGTCGGAAGCAGGTCCGGGACAGTCATGCTGCGGGTGCCAGTTTCTCGACCACATGCCAGGACCGCTTGCCGCACGCGGCACATCGGGCATAAGTTCGGGGCCTTCCGCCGCCTTTCCAGCGAATCCCGCCGGCGTCCCATACCGAGCGTTCCGCACCGCAGCGGCAACGGATCATCCAGGTCCGCGACTCGGCCTCAGCCGCCGCGAACCACGTCGGCGGCATCACCGCCTTGAAGAGCCGTTGGAACCAACTCATGGGCTTACTCCGTAGAGGGCTTTCGCCGCGGACGGCGCTGCGGCTCGGCCGTCAGCGGGTCGTCCGGCCAGGCGTGCTTCGGATAGCGCGCCCGCAGCTCCTTGCGAACCGTCGGATAGGTATTCGCCCAGAAGCTGGCGAGATCTTCGGTGACCTGCTGCGGCCGATAATTCGGGGCCAGAAGGTGCAACAACACTTTCACCCGCCCGCCGGCCACTCGCGGTGTGTCCGCCAGCCCGAACATCTCTTGAATCCGCACCGCCATCACCGGCGGCCGGCCTTCTTCGTACGCGACCGCGATGCGGCTCCCGCTCGGCACCGCGATTCGTTCCGGGGCCTCGCGATCGACAGCCTGCCGCTGGGCGTGCGTGAGCTTACCGCGAAGGGCTTCCTCCCAGTCCCGCCGGCGAATGTCGTCGAGAGATCGGCAGCCCGGGGCGAGCCACGAGAGAACCTCGCGCATCGCGGACTCGTTGTACTCCGGCAGGCCGAGTTCCGGCATCCACGCGCTCAGGCACCGGACGCGGGTCCGAAATTGCCCCGCGGGGGAATCCAATGGCGGCAACACGCGGTCGAGGTGTCGTATCGCCGCGTCGATCAGGGTCGCCGTTACCAGTTCTTCGTTCGCCGCGTTCGCCGCTCTCTCCTCGATTACGAGGTCGTCGAAGCGGACTCGTTTCCAGGCGACGACACGGCCCGCGGCTTCGTTGAACTCGACATCGACCGACTCGCGCAGCCGCTTCGGAGGCAGCCAGTCGCGATGGACAGCCGAGGCCTGACGGACGATCGTCTCCGCCTTCCCCGCATCCACTTCGACGGCGACGAACAATTCCGCCTGGGTCACGGCGCTCGACGGAGCCAAGGTCACGCCACGGCCGCCCACCATGATGCCGCGCGAGCTCCCAGGTTCGCGCCGCCGGCATAGCCGGTCCGGGAATGCCGCGAGCAAGGCACGGCCGAACGCTTCGTCGCGCCCGAGCTCGTCACGCCGAGCGTGACGGCTACTTTGTTCGATCAGCCGGAGGAGCTGATCGCGGGCGCGGAGGACGAACCGGGCGGCTCCGCGGTTGGCCGGTTCGAGCGGCGATTCGCCACCTTCGAGCGCCTCGACCCGGTCGAGCAAGTCGGACGTCGTTGAGTGCCGGGCCGGCGCGCGCGGAAACGGATCCCGCTCGGACAACACAGCCGCCGCGAGCGCGACGCGCCGCGCTTCGCCAAGCCGGGCACCCTCCAATAACAAACGGCCGAGCCGCGGATGGACCGGCAGCCGGGCCAGCGCTCGACCGTCGTCAGTCAATTGACCGCCCTCCACCGCTCCGAGTTGCTCGAGCAGCGCCAAGGACTGATCAATGGCATTCTGACTCGGCGGATCGAGCCACGGAAACGATTCGACACGTTCCCCGACGGTGAGGAGTTGCAGCGCCGCCCCGGCGAGATCAACGCGACGAATCTCCGGCTCGGTCTGCGCCGGGCGGGACCGGTGCGACACTTCGCTCCAGAGCCGAACACATATGCCGGGCTGCGTTCGCCCCGCCCGGCCGGCACGTTGATCCGCGGAGGCCCGTGAGATGTTGACCAGGGTGAGCCGGTCCAGGCCGACCGCGGGGTCGTAATTGAGCTGCCGCGCCAGACCGGTATCCACCACGGCCATTATTCCCTCCACCGTGACGGAGGTCTCAGCTACGTTTGTGGCAAGCACAACCTTTCGGCAGACTTGAGGAAGGAGTGCTCGGTCCTGTTCCTCCGCCGGCAACTCGCCGTGGAGCGGCAGGATTAGAACGTTGTCGGCGACTAACTCGGTGAGGTCCTCTGCGGCGGCGCGGATCTCGCCAACTCCCGGCAAAAACGCCAGCACGTCACCGGGACTTTGATCGAGCGCGCGAGCAACAGCTTTCGCTGTAGCGAGGGGCCAGCGATCGTCTTGCAGCTTCGGACGGTAGGTGACTTCAACCGGGAATGTGCGGCCCTCGCTCGCGATAACCGGGCAATTGCCCAGATAAGCGGCGATATCACCGGTCGCCAGAGTGGCGGACATGACGACGATCTTCAAATCGGGACGGACGCTGCCCTGGATCAGGCGGACAAGGCCAATCGCCAGGTCCGTCTCGAGGCCGCGTTCGTGGAACTCGTCGAAGATGACAATTCCGCTCGATTCGAGGAACGGGTCGTCGAGCAGAGTACGCAACAGGATGCCGGGGGTGACCGCCAACACGCGC
>Ga0075428_100004250_pt1 | contig 15762 bp, 10 predicted proteins | sample RhiMetdeltSRZDD2_FD_75291 | JGI IMG/M metagenome (GOLD analysis project Ga0075428, IMG submission 75291) | Populus rhizosphere microbial communities from Tennessee, USA - Rhizosphere MetaG P. deltoides SRZDD2 | ecosystem: Host-associated > Plants > Roots > Rhizosphere > Soil | place: USA... | reverse complement strand
CCGTTGCGCTCCTTGACCCAGTCCACGTGCTCTTTCACGATGTCCATGCTGGTCGCCTGGCCGTCGCGGATCAGTCGGGCCAGTTCGTGCGCTGATCGATAGATGTATTGCGGCATGGAGGCCGTCCTCTTGAATCCGTGCAGCAGCAGTCTGCCAGGAACCTGCTACACTTGACACTATGTCAAGGTCACGGACGCCAGAGCCTAAGCGAATTCTTGACACCGTGTCAACTTCTCGCGCGGCCGGGCGCATTCTGGACGCAGCGCTCGCGCTCATCACGAAACGAGGCGATGCGCATGTCACGATGGCGCAAATTGGGCGGGCCGCCCGTGTGTCGCGGCAGGCGGTCTATCTCCACTTTGCTGACCGCGCAGAGTTGATGGTCGCCCTCGCCCGGCATCTCGATGCAGAACTGGGGTTGCCTGCGGAGATTCAGCGGATCGCTGACGCGACAAGCGGCGCGGAGCAAGTCGTGGCGATGGTGTCACTCCAAGCCAGGACCAATCCCTCTCTGTGGGCGGTCGCGCGGGCTGTCGATGCCGTCCGGCGAACGGACCCCGCCGCCGATCGCGCGTGGCAGGATCGCCTCGACGCTCGGCTGGCGGGGTGTCGACACATCGCAGCGCGGTTGGAGTCGGAGGGGAACCTGGAGGCAGGCTTGGACGCGTCGAGCGCGGCTGACATCTTGTGGACGATCACCTCGCTGCGAACGTGGGAGGACCTTGTCCTTGGGCGGGGCTGGTCCCCTCAGAAGTATCAGCGGCATGTGACGCGGTTTCTGCTGGCGACTCTGACCCGCGGCGCGTGACTGCCCGCCCCGACGGCACGCGCGCTGGTCATCCCATCGTGGTCGTGCGGAAGTGAGGAGTTGGGTTCGCCTTCGGACCGCGCCCGCTGCGGCGCTACCGGCGGCGATGGAAGGTCGAACGACTCTTTGCCTGGTTGCAGAACTTTCGGCGGATCGTCGTGCGCTATGAGGGCTTCGCCGAGAACTTTCTCGGGATGCTCCACCTAGCCTGCTGCCTCATTCTGTTGCGGGGTTTATGAGATGGCTTCTTAAGACTCGCGAGCACGAGATGAGCGAGCGAAAAGCTCTCGAATACGGTTGAACTCCGAGTCTGAAACCGAATCGTGCTTTCCACTGCCATTTCGTAAGCACTGCGGCGAGTCTGATCCTCAGACCCCCAATGCGATTGGCTCCCCATGATGTGGTAGAACTGGCCGAGATCGCCTATGTAGTGGGCGAGGGCTCCCGCGTAGAACGCCGCAAGGGGAAGATCGCCGTCAGCGAGTGCTTGCACACCGTATACAGCCCAAGCCGGTTGTTTTCGCTGGGCGCGGCTCGGCTCGGTAAGGGCACGCTGCAACATCGCACGGCATTGCGGGACCGAGACACTGATCGTGCGGCTACGGCAGATCAGGATGCCTCTCGCAGATCCATCCCTCGTTGCACTTGCCATAGGTCAGAGCGGGGTTCGACATCGACCGCTTCCGTTGCGCGACTGTTTCGGCTCGATTTCTGCCCCAGTGCAGCTGTCGCATCCCGATGACTCCGTGGCCCCGTTTGCAAAGCGGGCGGACTATGCCAGTTCGTTGTGATGCTCGTGTGTCATGGTGGTTCGCTCGTTCGTCAATCGGCAAGTCTATTTCTTGCCTTTTAGCTTAAGCTTCGTGATCGCCCGGCTCAACTCAGTCGTGAGTCGTTGAAGCGTCTCGACATCCGCAGGAGCCACGTCGTATTTCTCACCTTGCACCACCCGAGCCCACAGGCGTTCCGATGCTCTGTGTATACTTCGGGCAACTTCTGCAAGCTTTCTGTTTCCCGCCATCGCATTACCTCGGAAGAACAGGATACGCTTATCACCGTGTTCGGGTCAGCGGCCCTTCTTGGCTCCTCGCCTCGCAGCCCAATACGCTTTCATCCGCTTCGACACTGCCGCCTTCTGAGCCGCTGACATCGGCTTCCGTCGTCGGCGTCTCCCACCAGTCGTCGCCGTAGCCGAACGAGCCGAGCCGCGTCTCAGGTCAGGGAAGGCATTGTAGATTCCATTCAGTTCTGCGGTGAGTTCTGCGACACGCGCTTCCGCTCCACGGCGAGCATAGGCTTTCAGATCGAATGTGGGCAATGTGACCTCCGACGACTGCAAGGGTGCTGACTTCGATGGTGAGATGGTGACAGGGTGAAAGCAGTCTACATCTCTTCTTCTCTGTAATTGGCAGTGACCGACTGGGCTTTCCGCACAGAGGACACAGACGATGCAACATACGGCTGAGTAATCCGACGCTCAGAGTGCGCGTGGTCGTCGTCGTTTAGTGACATTGAGCAAGGCGATACGACTACGGCCACCCATCCGAGTGTCGTCTGGCTCGCAGTGGGCAGCCTCCTCCCGGCTCTGTTTCAGGCGTCCCAGATGTCCCAGGACTTTCACTCCGTCCCATATTTCTGTTCTCCGAATTACATCCGGGTAGAAATCACTAGGACAGCTGGGACAGCTAGGACACGAGCCACGATGTTGCGAAGTGCGGACGTGTGTGCGCGGCCTCAGCTCGCCTTCGTCACGCTTAGCGGATTGCCCAACACAATGCGGGTTGCCGGTTCGTCTGCCTCCTTGGGCACCATCCACCAGCAACCGCATGCGCGGCATCTGAAGTAATCGAATCGCGGTGAATACAGAAGGTCAGCGAGGTCCACGACGTTGGGACCGCTGCCGCTGCACTCCGGACACGCCGTTCGTGCCGAGGACATGGGGACCAGCCTTGATTCGTTTGGGGCGAGAATCTTACCGCAAGCTTGTCGGTTTGCGCACGGCTGGTTGACATGCTGCTGTGGCCGACAGGCGAACGCGGACGGCACGCGAGTTGTGCGATACGTGGAATGTGCCTCCGAAGCCGCATGGATTCACCGTAAAATATAGAGAGTTCAGGACTTACGTGTGATGCCCTGCCTTTTGCCGCTGGCCCGCTAGACCGACCTTTACCTGCCAATGAACCAACGCGAACTCTCCAAAGCACTGACGTGATATTCGGGCGCAAACCACGGAAAGACCGAGGCATCGCGCGGAGCCCGACATCATAAGCGGGTCACGCCGGAGGAAGTCTGACGGTATGAGCGGTTGGCGCGGACAGGGCAGTCAGCGAGATCGATTGCGCGGCGGTGTGGCCGCAGTCACGCCACCGTCAACAGATGGCTGGCGAGATGAGCTGTGTCAGGCCAGCCATTCTGAACCCGATTCATAGCAGCGGGGTTTCGACCTGGTTGTCTCCGTCACGACACAATCCCGCGCCCGGCGACCGCGCCAAGCCGATGTCCAGCCTGATTTTCTTGTGACATCCGGCTTTAGCCGGACCTGCGGCGCGTTCAGGAAATCGGATCACGGTTCCAGGTTGGTAGTGCGGAAGAAGGACGTGGCAGTGCTGACCAGCATCGCGCTCACCGCGATCAGCCAGAATCCCGCGTTCACTGCGCCGAGTGTCATCAGGGCGGCGAGGAACGCCGAGTGAAAACGGAAGTGGACGACATTCTCCCCTGGCTCGATGCGGACAGCTTTGTATGCAACATTAGCCCGATAGACAGGCGCCGGTGATCCGTTGATCGTTGCGCGCCACCAGGGATGCCAGACATCGGAGTAGGACATCCACACGGGCTCCGGAGCGGTGTTGGACACGGACACAACGAGATTGTTGGCGTCGAATCGCTCCACGCGATACGGAAGCTGTCGCGAGTCGTCCACCGACAGTGACCGCTGCCATCGCCAGGGTATCGTCGTTGAGCGTTCGCCTGCTGGCACCGGAGCGGAGACGAACAGCAGGTCGCCTTCGTAGGACGGGTTGGTCAACACGGGTGCGAGGTCGGCCAGAGACGGGACGATGTAGGCGTGAGCGAAGAATCGTATCTTGTCTGCTCGCATTCCCGCCAGCTTTACTGCCGTTTCGCTCTCGACCGGGAAGTCGACGCCGGTGCCGCGGCGAAACGTCCGAGCAAGTTGATCGAGCGGCGCGAGCCACGAATCCGCCTGAAACGTCGTGTTGACTTCATCGACGAACCAGAGCGCGTTGCTCGTCCAATAGTGGGAGCCGTAGTGCTGGCCCTCGAGCCTTCGCCGGAGGAGGTGATTGAAGGCAATCGTGTCCGTCAAACGGGAACGCGCCACGCCTTCCGCGTGCTGCAAGCCCGACACGCGGCGGTATGAATACGGCATCGGCGACGGTTCCACCACGTGAAATTGCGCGGGGCCAATGCCGTCGCTCCGATCGAACAGGTATGAGAACTTGAACTGATACAGATCGATCGCGACGAATGCGAGAACCGCGTACGAGACTGCATCACGCACGCGCGTGCTGTTGCGTTGCGAGGTCCGAAACAACGCGCCAACTGTCAGAACGGCAGCACCCGTCATCGCCCATCCCGCGCCCTGCCGCAGTCGACGTGCGAGTTCACCGCGATCGAACACGTGAAGTGATCGGGCAGGCTCGTCGACAGTGATGCTCGAGACGTATCGATTGAGAGCCGTTGCGGACGAGGCGGTATTCATTGCCCACCAGGCGCCGGCCCCCAGCCCTATCGCGCCGAGTACCGCGACCGCTCGAATAGCCGCTCGTTTCCACGCGGGGTTCGCTTTGAACAGAAACTCGAACCCTATTCCAGCGACAAAGCAGAACAGCACTTTCACGAGCGAGGACACGAGACCGATGTGCCGGAAGTACCACATTCCGGGCCAGGCATAGTAGACGAGCCTGGACAGCGGCGTTGACAACGTGAACAGCAGCAGCAGTGCGGCCGTCAGAACGAAATGAACCCGTCGGCGGTCGATGGCGATCAGCCCGGCCACCAGCAGAGGAGCCAGAAGCATTCCGGCGTACAGCGTGTTGTCCAGCGCCGGAGAGATTCTTAGGACCAGGTCATTCCATTTCCTGAGATCCGTGAAGCCGCCGTAGGAAAGGAAGTACGAGAGGCTGGTCGTTCCGGTCTGGCTTCGCCCCACGTTGAAGTTCACGAGCTGCTCGGTTCCGAGAGTCACGCACGCGTACGCCGCGGCGAAACTCAACGCGCCGCCAGTGATCGCCGTCGCCGCGCGCGCATTCCACTCGAGGGACCGTAGTCGATCGAGCACGTTGTTGCGCTGAGCGGCGGCATAACAGGTGAAATACGTGAAGACCACGAACGAGGTCAGCGGAATCAGATACGGTAGATTGCCGATGGTCTGGAGGGCGAGCAGGTTGGCTGTGAGGAATGCCCACCGCCATCGACCGGTGTCCAGGAAGCGGTGCCCGAGTTCCAGCACCAGTGGAACCGCATAATAAAGACGGAAGTTCCAATACGGCTGATCCAGCCAGACCGCCGACGCGACGACCGAGAGCGCCACGAAACATGTCGCCGGCACATCGAAAAAGCGTCGGGCGAGCAGCCACGTGCCTGTCAACAGGATGAGCTCGTCGATGAACATCGCGAGGTGGTAGATGGACAGCAGGTCAGCGCCGCCTGCGAGCCAGGGCAGCTGCAGCACGATCGTGTGCAGAAAACTCCCTTGAATCCCGTACCAGAGTGTCGCTACGGTTCCCTGGGTCATGTACGGAATCCATTGCGCGACCTCATGCGCCTGGATGGCGTTGTTCAGGAAGAAATATTGCAGCGCGAAGTACTGAAATCCGTCGTGGCCGCTGGGCACGCGATGCAGCAGGATGGCCGTTGCGGTGTGCGCGGCCTCGAGAGCGACGATACAGAGGAAGAGCAGGCGCGCCGTCACGACCAGTAGTACAGCTCGCGAAACACCTGGAGAAAATACGAGCCGCCCCAGCGGAGGACTTTGAGCGTCCGCTCGTCTTCGCTTTTCAGCCCGTCGAGATACCGTGACGCGATCACCATGTCGTCACCTGCGCACATCGCAGCCGTCAGCTGAGGGATCGCTTCGGCAGGACAGTTGCCGTCCGGGCTCAGGGTGATGACGATGTCGCCACGAATCAGCGGCCATGCCTCGATATGCGCGAAGCGGATGCCTGTCCTGCGCTGCACGTAGGTCTCGCAGCCGCATTGGCGTGCATACTCGAGACTGCCATCGCTCGAGCCACCATCCACCATCAGGATCTGATCGCACCACTCGCGCCGGATGCGTGGAAGAATCGCCTGGAGTCCCGTGATCTCGTTGAGGACAGGCATGAACAGCGTCAAGGTCGGGCGTGGTCGGCCCGCTTGTAATGGCTCTGTCATGCGTCGGGGCTGGTGATCTCTCCGTCGTCGCTTTGACGGAGGCGGAGCGAGTGGCCTCTCGGGCGCACCACTTTACCGTGCTCGACGCGCGAGGCAGTCACTCCGTTCGGCGGCTCACGGCGCTCGACGCTCCGGCGCATGACGACAAGCATAGCGAAAGTGACGGTGCCACGCCGGATGTGCACTAATTTGTCGACGCCGGCATTGTCTGCCGCGCACGAATTCGCCAGCTCGACGGCCGGTCTGAAAAGACTCGCCGAAAGACTCGACGCGACACAGTCGTGAAAGACGCAATAAAATCAAAGCCTTATGCCGATGGGTGCCCTCATATTGGCCATGCTCTGCACCATGGCGGTCCTTATATCCGGATGTGCAGACTCCAGCGCCGAGCAGGACGGCGGTGCGCAGGAGGCGGCCAAGACCGTCAAAACCGACGCGGTTCGGCAGGAGTCGGTTCGACGCACGCTGGAGGTGGTCGGCACTCTGGCCGCCGAGGATCAGGTGACGGTGTCGTCCGAAGTCGACGGCGTCGTCCGTCGCGTGCTCGCCGATCTCGGCGATCGCGTCGCGGCCGGACAGCCACTGGTCGAGCTGGATCGTGAGAAGCTGCAATACAGCCTCGATCAGCAGCGTGCGGCGCATGCGCGATCGCTCACGAAGTATGGCGCCGCCGATGCGGAGCACCTGCCACGCATCGAGGACACGCCCGACGTCAGGCGCGCCAGCGCCGAACTGGCGCAGGCCAGGCAAATGCTCGAGCGCGCGGCCGAACTGCAGAAGCGTCAGCTCATCCCGCAACAGGCGCTCGATGACGCGAACACGACGCTGCGCCTCAAGACAGCCGCGTACGATTCCTCGCTGCAGGAGGCGAAGAACCTCCAGGCCGACATCGACGCGTCCGAGGCGGCGATGAAACTCGCCGAGCGTCACCTGGAGGATGCGTCGATTCGCGCGCCGTTCGACGGCTACGTCCAGCAGCGGATGGTCTCCCTCGGCGAGTTGGTGAAGGCGCAGATGCCGGTCATGAACGTGGTGCGCGTGGACCCGCTCAAGCTCCTGTCTGAGATTCCCGAGCGCATGGCGCCGTGGATCAAGGTCGGACAGCCATTGACGTTGACCGTCGACGCCTTCCCGGACAAGCCGTTCACCGCCACCGTATCCCGCATCAGCCCCGCGGTGAACACGCAAACGCGCACGTTCGCCTTCGAAGGGCTCGCGCCGAATAGCGAGGCGCTGCTCAAGCCGGGCACGTTCGCGCGCGTTCGGCTCGAGACCTCTCTCGTCGAACAGGTGATGACGATCCCGTATGCCGCCATGCAGTACCGCTACGGCGTCTACCGGGCGTTTGCTGTCGCGGGGGATCGACTGGAAGCGCGCGAGCTCAAGACCGGCGATCGCGTTGGCGACCGCATGGAGATTCTCGCCGGCTTGAACACGGCGGATCGCGTGGCGATGACGGATGTCGATACCCTGACAGACGGGATGAAGATCGCAGTCGAGGGAGAAGAATAGCCATGCTGTCAGAACTCTGCGTCCGGCGGCCAGTGTTCGCGACGATGCTGGTGACATCGCTGGTCGTGCTCGGCCTGTTCTCGTTCCGCGACCTCGGCGTCGATCTCTTCCCGAAGGCCGATCCCGCCCAGGTCAACGTGCAGCTGCGGCTGCCGGGCGCCTCACCCGACGAGATGACGTCGGCCGTCATCATGCCGATGGAGAACGCCCTCAGCGGCATCGCCGGCATCGATCAAATGCGGGCGAACGTCAACACCGGCGGCACGGCCAGCATCCAAATCCAGTTCGTCCTGGAACGCGACCTCGAGGACGCGGCCAACGCCGTCCGCGAAAAGGTGGCCGGCGCGATGCGAGCGGTTCCACCAGAGACGCTGCCGCCTGTCATTCAAAAGCAGGATCCCGACGCCGATCCGATCATGAGCATCATGATCTCGAGCACGAGCGCGAGCCTCCGCACGCTCACCGAGATCGCCGACAAGCAGGTGATGCGCGCGCTCGAATCCGTGGATGGCGTGGGCGCCGTCACGATGAGCGGCGATCGCGCTCGCGAAATCCACATCGTCGTCGACGTCGAGAAGCTGAATGCGCACGGACTGTCGATCGACCAGGTGGTAAATGCCATCCGACAGGAGAACGTCGAGATCCCCGGCGGAACACTCGAGCAGGGCAAATGGGAGGTCGGCCTCCGCACGCTTGGTCGCGTCGAGGCCACCGATCAGTTCAACGACGTCATCGTCGCCACCGTGAACGGCGTCCCGCTGCGCGTGTCCGATATCGGATATGCCGAGGACGGGGTCAAGAAGGTCGCGACCTCGCTCTTCACGGCGGACGGTCGCCCGGGTGTGCAACTCGACATCCGCCGCGCATCCGGCGAGAACACGATCAAGGTGATCGAAGGCATCAAGCAGCGGCTCGACACCGTTCGCAAGACCCTGCCGCCCGACGTCGCGCTCACGATTACCACCGACGACTCGCGGTTTATTTACGCTTCGATCCTGTCGCTCGAAGAGCACCTGATCTGGGGCAGCCTGCTCGCGTCGCTGGTCGTCCTCTTCTTCATCAGGAACCTGCGTGCCGTCATCATCGCGTCGGTCGCGATTCCCGCTTCGATCATCGCGACGTTCACATTGATGCGTGCCATGGATTTCACGCTCAACAACATGACGCTGCTCGCGCTCACCCTCGCCGTCGGCATCGTCATCGACGACGCGATCGTGGTGCTGGAGAACATCTTCCGCTACATCGAAGAGAAGGGGCGCTCGCCGTTCGACGCCGCCATCCAGGGCACGCGTGAAGTGGCGCTGCCGGTGATGGCCACCACGCTGTCGCTCATCGTCATTTTCCTGCCGGTCGCCTTCATGACCGGATACGCGCGACGGTTCATTTATCCGTTCGGCTTGACGATGGCCTTTTCGATCCTGGTGTCGATGATCGTCAGCTTCACGCTGACGCCGATGCTCAGCTCGCGCTGGCTGACCGCGGGGCACCTCGGGGGCTCCCTGGAGGATACGAAGCACCACCGGCTGTTCCGTGCCCTCGACCGATGGTACAGCGCGTCGCTGCGATGGACGCTCGCTCACCCGATGTGGATCATCGGCATATCGGCGGCACTGGTCGCGCTCACGCTCCCGCTGAACTGGATGGTGGGACGGACGTTCGTGCCGGCCGAGGACATGAACGAGTTCACCGTGCACGCCGACACGCCGCAGGGCACGTCGATCGAAGGCACGACCGAGATCGCTCGCAACCTAGTGAAGGAGATCGGTGAGCTCGAGGGCGTATCGCAGATGGCTTACATCGCGGGCGCCGATCGCTACACGCACTTTCACCTGCTCTTCTACCTCCAGCCCGCGAACGAGCGGAAGGTCACACAGGCTCAGATCATGACCGAGGTTCGTCGTGTGCTGGCGCGCCATCCTGCGTTCGCCGCCAGCATCGTGAGCCGGAATCCGCTCGGCGGCGGCGGCAACTTCGGGCTCCAGGCGTCGCTGCTCGGTCCGGATCTCAAAACGCTCTACGAGTACTCGCAGAAGATTATCGAGAGGGCCAAACAGACTCCCACCCTCGTCGACGCGAAATCCGATTACAGCGACGCCAGCCCCGAGGTGCAGGTGGCAGTGGATCGGTCACGCGCGGCCGACCTGGGTGTGCGCATGGCGACGATCGGCAACACGCTCCGGCTGATGGTGGCCGGCGACGACGAGATCACGACGTATCGCGAAGCCGGCGAGCAGTACCCCGTCACGGTTCGCGTGCTGGAGAGCCAGCGCCGCGACATCGATATGGTGGGCAAGCTCACGGTCACGTCGATCTCAGGCCAGCCAGTCCGGATCGACAACATCGCGCGGCTGGAGCGGGGATTCGGCCCCACCCGCATCGGCCGCTCGAACCGGCAGTATTCGATCAACCTGAACGCCGACACCGCGCCCGGCCATGCGCTCAGCGAATCGTCCGCTGATCTCCGCCGCATCCTCACCGAGGCGAAGCTGCCGCCGGGCTACACGTTCCAGATGCGGGGGCAGACGCAGAATCTCGACGAGACCACGGACAACTTGATACTGGCGATCGCACTGGCGAGCATCTTCGTGTACATGGTGCTAGCCGCCCAGTTCGAGAGCTTCGTGCAGCCGCTCATCATCATGACGGTGCTGCCGCTGTCGATTCCCTTCGCGCTGTTCACGATCTGGGCGACCGGCCGGACGCTCAACCTGTGGAGCGCGCTCGGGATCCTGCTCCTGTTCGGAATCGTGAAGAAGAACTCGATTCTGCAGGTGGACTACACCAACGTCCTGCGGGCGCAGGGCGTGCCGCGTGAGCAGGCGATCCTGGACGCGTGCCGCACGCGGCTGCGCCCGATTCTGATGACCACGCTCGCGATCATCTTCGGGCTGCTTCCCACGGCGCTCGGCATCGGCATCGGCGGCGCCCAGCGCTCGGCGATCGCGGTCACGATTATCGGCGCGCAGTCACTCTGCCTGTTCCTGACGCTGCTGCTCGTGCCGGCCGCGTACGTCAAGCTCGACGCGCTGGAGCAGTCGCTCGCAAACCAGCGCCTCAGCGCGTGGCTATCGAAGGTGCGCGTGTTCGGACCTGGCCGCCGCGCGAGCACGGAGGGGGCGGCGAACTAACCACCGGGCTCCGCTGTGACTATCGAAGAGTCGATATGAAGACGAGGGCGTAATGTCAGGAGCAGCACCGCGCACCTTCTTCGAATTGGCCACCGACCACGCCGCGGACTTCCGGAAATAGAGAGTCATCCGCCACGTCCTGTCGCGCCCATATAATCCAGAAGGCTTGGCACTGACACCCGGTACTCGACTCGGCGTCTACGAGATCGTTGCGCACATCGGCGAGGGCGGGATGGGGGCGGTCTACCGTGCCCGCGACACGAAACTGAATCGTGAGGTCGCGCTCAAGGTCCTGCCAGACGCATTCGCCAGCGACGCCGACCGACTCGCCCGGTTCACCCGCGAAGCGCAGACGCTCGCATCTCTGAACCATCCGAATATCGCGCACATTCACGGCCTCGAAGAATCCGGCGGTGTTCGTGCGCTGGTGATGGAACTGGTCGAGGGCGACGATCTGTCGCAGCGCATTGCACGCGGGGCGATTCCGGTTGACGAAGCGCTGCCGATCGCGAAGCAGATCGCGGAAGGGCTTGAAGCCGCGCACCAGCAGGGCATCATCCATCGCGATCTCAAGCCTGCGAACATCAAGCTGCGCTCTGACGGGGCTGTGAAGATCCTGGACTTCGGGCTCGCGAAGGCGCTGGCACCCGAGCAGGGCCCGGCGAGCGGGACGCACCAGTCGCTGTCGCCGACGATAACGAGCCCGGCCATGCTCACCGGCGCGGGCATCGTCCTCGGAACAGCCGCGTACATGGCGCCGGAGCAGGCCAAAGGACGAGAGGCGGACAAGCGCAGCGACATCTGGGCGTTCGGCTGCGTGCTGTACGAGATGCTGACGGGGCGACGCCCCTTTGATGGCGAGGACATGACGGACGTGCTCGGCGCGGTCGTCCGCCTCGAGCCGGCGTGGGAGGCACTCCCGTCCGATGTCCCCGCGCCCGTGCGGACACTCCTGCGCCAGTGCCTGGTCAAGGATCGACGCCAACGCGTCGGCGACATCGCGGCGGTACTTTTCGTACTGGTTCACCAGGCAAGTCTCTCTCCGGCCAGGACCGTGGCGCCGCGATCGACTCGCGTCGCATGGCTGGTCGCTGCGCTGTCAGCGGTCGCGTTGATCGCCACAGCGGTCGTCGCACTGCGAATGTCCCGCTCTGGCGCGCCAGCGCCAGACCCGGTCCAGTTCACGATGGCGCCGCCTGAGAACACGTCCTTCGGGGGTCCTGCTGCAGGAGGTACGGGCACGATCGCACAACTTGCGGTGTCGCCCGATGGTCGCAACATCGCGTTCGTGGCTGGTGCCCAATCCGAGTTCCAACTCTGGCTGCGACCGGTGGCCAGCGCGGACGCGCGGGCGATTCAGGGAACTGAGGGCGCCGCGTTTCCCTTCTGGTCCCATGACAGCCGGTACATCGCTTTCTTCGCAGGGGGCAAGCTGAAGAAGGTCGCGATCGCCGGCGGACCGCCCACTGTAGTGGCTGACGCGGCAGACGGCGGCGGTGGAAGCTGGAGCCGCGACAACGTGATCGTGTTCGGGACGATGCGTTCAGGTGTGTTTCGCGTACCGGGCGCCGGCGGCGTGCCGGCAGCTGTCACGACGCTCGCCGACGGAGAAACCGCTCACAGGTGGCCGCACGTTCTCCCCGACGGGAGGCATTTCTTCTACACCGGCGTGACGGGAGCCTGCTGCCCTCCGGCGAAGCCGGGCACGATCAAGATTGGCTCGCTCGATCAGGGCGAGCCTGCCGTCGCGTTGCTTCAGGCCGATTCATCGGCAATCTACGTTTCCAACCACGTGTTGTTCGCGCGCGACCAGACGTTGATGGCGCAGGCATTCGATCCTGACGCACGTCAACTGGCCGGCGATGCCGTCCCCGTGGCCGAGCGTATCAGCAGGGAGGGCAGTCGATATGTCAGCATGTCCGTCTCGGAGAATGGCACGCTCGCGTACGCGCCCGGTGGCTCACTGAGTCCACTGCAATTGACGTGGTTCGATCGCGCCGGCAAGACCCTCGGCACGCTGGGCGAAGGGGGAGTGGACGTCAACCTTTCACTCTCGCCGAACGAACGCCAGGTCGCACTCGCCCTGCGCAGCGGCAGCCCGGAGAATCTCGATATCTGGACGATCGACATCGCCCGCAACCTGCGCAACCGCGTGACGTCCGATCCGCAACCAGAAGGATGGCCGGTATGGTCGCCAGATGGCACGCGTATCGTGTTCGGAACCGGCAGCAGCATAGGGGGACTGCCGGAGAAGGCGCATCTCGTTCAGACTCTCGTCAACGGGACTGGGGCGAATGAAACCCTCCTCGAAGCTGAGGACACACCGTTACGGCCATGTGGCCCGCGACAATGCGCACTCACGCCGACCGACTGGTCCGCAGACGGACGCTTCGTGTTGTACACGTTCTTCGGTGCGTTTCCGCAGACAGCGGATATCTGGGCTCTTCCGCTCCTCGGGGAGCGCAAACCGTTTCAGGTGATACATACTGAGTTCTTCGAGAATCAAGGAACGTTCTCCCCGGACGGCCGATGGATCGCGTATACGACCGACGAGACCGGCCAGCCCAACGTCTACGTTCAACCATTTCTTCGCGCCGGTGGGAAGCATCGGATTTCGCCGAATGGAGGACGGAATCCGCACTGGCGGGCCGATGGCAGAGAGTTGTTCTATATCGATGCGACTGGGACGATGACAGCGGTGCCGATCGACGCGACTGATGTCTTCGGGTCGCCCAAGGCGCTTTTTCCGACTGGGTTGGTCAGCACCAACAACATGTACGCGGTGACCAGGGATGGGCAGAGATTCCTCGTCGACGCCGGCCCCTTGGCATTGGGGTTGGCACAGAGGCCGCAGATAACTCCGCTGACCGTGATCGTCAACTGGACCTCGATGCTTCAGAAATAACGCTACCTCTCGATCGTCCCGTAGGCAGTCTTCATCGTGCTGACCGGCGCTCGTGAGCAAGCGCCTCAGCATGTGGCTGTCGAAGGTGCGTACGCTCGGACTTGGCCGCCGCGCGAGCACAGAGGGGGCGGCGAACTAGCCACGGGGCTCCGCTTGTGACTCTCGAGAAGTCGAACACTGCACTGATGACGACTGCAAGTGTCGAAACCGGTTCGCGGTTTCTCCTTTCCGTTGAGCGCATCCGTCGCTAAGATCACCGCGATTCATGGCGCTCTCCGCTGGCACGCGCCTCGGCGCATATGAAATCGTGGCGTTGCTCGGCGCCGGCGGCATGGACATCTGAGATGCGCCGTCAAGCAAGATTTTTCGCGAGCGGTGACCCGCGACGCCGCAGCGCTTCGATGTAGGTCTCCTCCTCGTAGGGCCGGCGCTCCTTCCAGCAGCGAAATAGAATCCGGATCCATTTGTAGGCCAGCGCACGAAGCGCGGCGTGGTGGTCCTTGCCGCGGCCGCGCAGCTGGTCGTAGTACGCGCGCGCCCAGCGGGAGAAGCGAATCGACTGGTCGGCGAATTCGTGGAAGGTTTGCTTCACGAATTTCGGACAGGCCAGGCGGTGGTGGACCCAGATGGATTTCCCGCTACGCTCAGTGACGGGGGCGATGCCCGAGTGGGCCTGCAGCTCCGCGGCGGAGTCCCACCGCGATCGATCGGTCCCAAACGCCGCGGCCAGGCGCGGCGCGCAGACGTCGCCGGCGCCGGGGAAGCTGCCGAAGAGGTCGTGATCGGCATGCTGGGCAAAGACCTCCCCGATGCGCGCGTCGAAGGTCTGGATTGCGGCGATGAGCGCGCGCAGTTGCGTGGCGTAGGTCTGGACCGACAGGCTCAGGGGCTCGATGACCGCCGCATCGGTGGTGAGTGGGCGCGCGTCGGCGATCGCCGCGAGCCGCGCCTCGATCACCGCGCGCTTCCGGCAGTTGTGATCCTGATAAAACCGTCGCACCGTGCTCGGGCGGGCGCGCTGGACCGCCGCCAGTGTGGGCCACTGCACCAGAAAATCGCAGGCCTGCACCGACGCGACGTCGCCCACCCACTCGAGCGCCTGGGGAAAGTACTGCTTCAGGAGACTCGTGAGCCGATTGGTGAGCGCCACGCGCTGATTCACCAATTTCCGGCGTTGTTCGCACAGCGCCTGCAGGGTGCGACTCTCCACGGTGTCGGGCACCCAGGCGCGCAGTTTGGCGCGGTGCCGCACGACTAGGTCCAGGAGCAGCTCCGAATCGAGCGGATCGTCCTTGGCGCCGCTGGTCGAGAAAGCCTCCCGATATCGGGCCAGCGCCTTGGGATTGATCGGATAGAGCACGAAGCAGTCGTACATCAGCAGCGCGTGGACGACCGCGCCCTTCCGTTGCTCGAGCGCCACGGCGATCTTCCCGCCGCCGAACCGCTGCTGCCGTTGCGCGACCCACTCGTGCAGCACGGCTGGCTTCTGCTCGAGCTCCAGGTGCTCGATCTTCCCGTCGGCCGACTGCAGATGCACCGCATGTCGCTCGTCCGCCCAATCCAACCCGATGTAAGCCGCGATGGTGTCCAATGCGTTACGCCTCCCTTCTCCGTGCCACGACGCGCTTGGCGTTGGTCCTGCGCAGGCCCTATAGTGGAGTCCTGAGTGGGGCCACCACTCGGACGACATCTGAGGATGCGATGTCGGACCAACGCGCGTCGTCTTCGCTCGACCGTCCATGCCAAACCGTTTGCACACAGTGGGCGAGGTTAAGTCGTAGCGGAGACGATGCGCGCGCCCATCCTACGGCGACTCGGCTAGCTCGACACACCAATCCGCCCGCGTGGCATCGTGTTCTACCGCCACGTCCGTGTTCCGGGATTTTCGGTGGGCGCCTCCGCGCCTTGGCGCTCCGGCGCTGCCCTTCAAGCGCTCCTCTATCGCCGCTCCTTCTACGGCTTGCGGCACTCTCTCCTTTTGCTTGACGGCGCAACTATAGGGCGAGGTGTAT
>Ga0075428_100004249_pt1 | contig 15770 bp, 12 predicted proteins | sample RhiMetdeltSRZDD2_FD_75291 | JGI IMG/M metagenome (GOLD analysis project Ga0075428, IMG submission 75291) | Populus rhizosphere microbial communities from Tennessee, USA - Rhizosphere MetaG P. deltoides SRZDD2 | ecosystem: Host-associated > Plants > Roots > Rhizosphere > Soil | place: USA... | reverse complement strand
GAGTCGATCATGGTCGCGCCGTACCCACGGGCCGACGCGGCGCTCGCCAGTCCGGACGCGGAACGGGCCATGAGCCTGCTGATGCAGACGGTGACCGCCATCCGCAACATCCGGGGCGAGATGCGGATCTCGCCGGCGCAGATGCTGACGGTGACGGTGAAGGCAGCGGCGGCCGACGAGTCGCTGTTGCGCGAGTACGCGTCGCTCGTCGAGACGCTGGCCCGCGCGCGCGTGACGGTGGACCCGGGGGCGACGCGCCCGCGCGCCAGCGCGCTGGGCGTGGCCGGCCAGTCCGAGCTCTATGTGGAGCTCGCCGGGCTGGTCGACCTGGCTGCCGAGCGCACGCGGCTGGACAAGGAGATCAAGCGCACCGCGGAGGTGATCGCGTTCACGCGCGGCAAGCTGGCGCGGCCCGACTTCACCGAGCGGGCCCCGGCCGAGGTGGTGGAGAAGGAGCGCGAGAAGCTGGCCGAGCACCAGGCGCTGCACGACAAGCTCGTCGCGAGCCTGAGCTGGATCGGATGACGCCGCCCGTCGCGGCACCGGCGCTGGTGCGCCTGGGCCGCGTCGATTCCACGCAGACCGTCGCCTTCGCCCTCGCTGCTGATGGCGCGGCGGATCGGACGGTCGTGGTGGCCCAGGCGCAGACGGCCGGGCGAGGGCGACACGGACGCTTGTGGCTCGACGAGCCGGGCGCCAGCCTGCTGACGTCGATCATCCTCCGACCGCGCCTCGAACCTGCCCGGCTGCCGACACTGTCCCTGGCCGCCGGGGTGGCGGTCGTCGAGGCGCTGGAGCGGGTGACCGGCCTGAAGCCACGCCTGAAGTGGCCGAACGACGTCCTGGTCGACGGCCGCAAGCTCGCCGGCATCTTGCTCGAGAGCCGGATCAGCCCCTCGCCCCTGGTCGTCCTCGGCATCGGCGTCAACCTCGCGCAGCGCGTGTTTCCCGCCGACCTGGCCGAGCGCGCGACGTCGGTCCGCCTGGCCACCGGTCGGCGCGTGGATGCCGACGCGCTGCTGACGGCGCTGCTGGAGTCGCTCGATGCCTGGCGGACGCGGCTCGAGACCGAAGGGTGGGCGCCGATCCGTGAGCGCTGGCGTGCGTTGACCGAGACGCTCGGCCGACGGGTCTCGATCGACAGCGTGGAGGGGGTCGCGGTGGACGTGGACGAGGACGGCGCGCTGATCGTGGCCGAGGGCGACGTGCGCCGCCGCGTGGTGGCGGGGGAGGTCAACTAGTGCTCCTCGTCATCGAGGTCGGCAACACCAACACCAAGATCGGCGTGTACGACGGTCCGCGGTTGCTGGTGTCCTGGCGCCTGACCACCCGACGCGAGCAGACCGCCGACGAGTACGGCCTGTTCATCGAGACGCTCCTGCGCACGCGGGGGCTCTCGCCCTCCGACATCCGGGGGGCGGCCATCTCCAACGTGGTGCCGCCGGTGCAGCAGGTGCTGGAGTGGATGTGCGAGAAGTACTTCGCGGTGATTCCCCTGACCGTGGAACCGGGCGTCAACACGCCGATCCCGCTGAACGTGGACCACCCGCGCGAGGTCGGCGCGGACCGGATCGTCAAGGCGGTGGCCGCACTGACGCTCTACACGCCGCCGCTGATCATCATCGACTTCGGGACCGCGACCACCTTCGACTGCATCAACGCCCGGGGCGAGTTCGTGGGCGGGGCGATCGCGCCCGGCATCTCGACGGCGGCCGACGCGCTCCTGAACCGCGCGGCCCGGCTCTTCCGCGTCGAGCTGGTCCGGCCGAAGGACGCCATCGGCCGCAACACCGTGAACAACGTCCAGTCGGGCGTGGTCTACGGCTGGGCGGGGCTGGTCGACGGGCTCGTCGAGCGCATGAAGGCCGAGCTGGACGGCACGCCGCGCGTGATCGCCACCGGTGGGCACGCCGCACTGATCGTCAATGTGGCCAAATCCATCCAGGAGGTGCAGGAGCACCTGGCCTTCGAAGGCCTGCGCCTGCTGTGGGAGCGCGCCCATCCGGCGTGACGCTCCGGGTGCGTTGACACCCCAAGGGGTGGTCGGTATACTGCGCTAAATCTAGTGGGTGAGGGGCGCTTCAATCCCCATATTTGGGGATCGCAAGGCCGGGGCAGTGGCTTTCAACCGGAGGACACGGCATGGGGATGTGGGTAGGCCGCGGGCGCAAGGCGAGGGCGGCGTACGGCTTCGACGACATCGCACTTGTCCCCGGTATCCAGACCGTCAACCCAAATGAAGTCGACATCTCCTGGGAGCTCTGCGGCCATCGCTATGAGCTCCCCATCATCGCCGCGGCGATGGACGGCGTCGTCGGACCCAAGCTGGCCATGGAGATGGGGCGGCTGGGCGGCCTCGCGGTCCTCAATCTCGAGGGGGTCTACTCCCGCTATCCCAACCCGGAAGAGTTCCTGGATCGCATCATCTCCGCCAGCCAGGAAGAAGCGACCAAGATCATCCAGTCGATCTACGGCGAGCCCATCAAGGAAGAGTTGATCCATCAGCGGATCCAGGAGATCAAGAAGGGGGGCGGCCCCGCCGTCGTCTCCTCCATCCCGCAGCGCGCCGAGCGTTTCGCCCAGATCGCCCAGGAAGCCGGCGCCGACATCTTCATCGTCCAGTCCACGGTGACCACGGCGCGTCACATCGCCACCGAGTACACGCCGGTGGATCTCCGCAAGCTGAAGAAGTCGCTGGCCATTCCGCTCATCGTGGGCAACTGCGTGACGTACGAGGCCTGTCTCGAGCTGATGGACACGGGCGTGGACGCGCTGCTGATCGGCGTGGGCCCGGGTGCGGCCTGCACGAGCCGTGAGGTCCTGGGACTCGGCGTGCCGCAGGTGACGGCCACCGCCGACGCCGCCGCCGCGCGCGATCAGTACTACAAGCAGAAGGGGCGGTACGTGCCGATCATCACCGACGGTGGCATGACCACCGGCGGCGACGTCTGCAAGGCCTTCGCGTCGGGCGCGGACTCGGTCATGATCGGCTCGGCCTTCGCCCGCGCCGTCGAGGCGCCGGGGCGCGGCTACCACTGGGGCATGGCGACGCCTCACGCCAACCTGCCGCGCGGCACTCGCATCCGCGTGGGCATCGCCGGACCGTTGGAGCAGATCCTGTTCGGCCCGGCCTTCACCGAAGACGGCACGCTCAACCTCGTGGGCGCGATCCGCACCTGCATGGGCTCGGTGGGGGCGCAGAGCATTCGCGAGCTGCAGCAGACCGAGCTCATCATCGCGCCGACGATCAAGACCGAGGGCAAGGTCTTCCAGCAGGCGCAGAAGCTGGGGCGCCCGCGGTAAGGCGGTAGCGCCGGTGCCGTATCGACCGGCCCCCGAGGACCTCTCGTGAACCAGATCGTTGTCCTGAACGCCGGCGGCCAGTATTGCCATCTGATCGCCCGGCGGATCCGCGAGCTCGGGGTCCACGCCGTCGTCGCCGACATCGACCGCCCCGCCTCCGAGTTCGAGGGCGTCCGCGGGATTATCATCTCCGGTGGCCCCGCGAGCGTGACCGAGGCGACGTCCCCCAAGGTCGACCGCCGGATCTACGACCTCGGGATTCCGGTCCTCGGGATCTGCTACGGCCATCAGCTCATGGCCCATGATCTGCCCGGCGGACAGGTGACCCGGGGCACGATCAAGGAGTACGGTCACTCGTCGCTCACGTGCCAGAAAAGCGTGGTTTTCAAGTCGATTCCGGACCGATCGATCACAGTCTGGATGAGCCACGGCGATACAGTGACCAACGCGCCGGATGGCTTCACCACCATCGGCCGGACCGACGACTGCCCGATCGCGGCGATGCAGCACTCCGAGCGGAAGCTGTTCGGCCTGCAGTTCCACCCGGAAGTCGTTCACACCGAGTTCGGCACGGAGATCTATCGCAACTTCGTGTTCGACGTCTGCGGCTGCACGGCCGACTGGGACCCGCGGGCACGCGTCGAGCAGGTGATGGACGAGATCCGGACCAAGGCAGCGGGCCGCAAGGTCTTCTTCCTGATCAGCGGCGGGGTCGACTCGACCGTGGCGTTCTACTGCTGCTACCGGGCGCTCGGCCCGGGCCGGGTGCTCGGACTCTACGTGGACACGGGCTTCATGCGGGAGGGTGACGCCGACGCGATCGACCACCTCGTGCGTGAGGCGGGCCGGGAGGCCATCCACGTCGCCGACCGTAGCCGCGATTTCTTCACGCGGCTGGCCGGCGAGACGAACCCCGAGCGCAAGCGGACGATCATCGGCGAGACCTTCCTCGTCGTGCAGGAGGAAGAGTTCGCGCGGCTGGGGCTGCGCGACGACGAGTGGCTCCTGGGCCAGGGCACGATCTACCCCGACACGATCGAGTCGGGAGGAGCCAGCCACTCGGCCAAGATCAAGACCCACCACAATCGGGTCGAGCGGATCCAGGCGCTGATCGAGCAGGGTAAGGTCATCGAGCCGCTGGTCGAGCTCTACAAGGACGAGGTGCGCGTGCTGGGCGAGCAGCTGGGCTTGCCGCATGAGGTCGTCTGGCGTCATCCGTTCCCCGGGCCCGGTCTGGCCGTCCGGTGTCTCGGTGGCGAGCACACCGGGGCGGTGGAGCCGTTCACGCTGGCGCTGCCCCCGGGCGTGCGCGCGGCGCTGGTCCCGGTCCGGACGGTGGGTGTGCAAGGCGACGAGCGCTCCTACTCCAACCTCCTCGCCCTGGATGGCACGCTGGAGGCCGAGGCCGCCGGCGCTCTCGCCCGCCGCATCACCAACGAGCACCGCACGATCAACCGGGTGGCACTGGTGGTCTACCGGCGGGGCGGCCGGGGCGTGGACGGGCTGGCGATCTACCCGGCGACGCTCACACCGGCGCGGATCGCGCTCCTGCGAGAGGCCGACGACCTGGTCACCCGCATCGTGCGCAAGCATGGGCTGTACGACGCCATCTGGCAGTTCCCGGTGGGTCTCATCCCGCTGGGGGCCACTCCCGGTCGCGAGACCCTCGTGCTGCGCCCGGTGAACTCGCGCGACGGCATGACCGCCGACTTCGCGCGGTTGCCCGCCACGGTAGTGGACGATCTGGCGACCTCGCTCGCGGCCCTGCCCGCCGTGGACGCCGTGCTCTACGACGTCACCAACAAGCCTCCGGCCACGATCGAGCTCGAGTAAGCTCGCCCCCGATGCAAAGCCACGCCGACTTCGTCCATCTGCACGTGCATTCCGAGTACAGCCTGCTCGACGGAGCGGCCCAGCTCGAGAAGCTCGTGAAGAAGGCCAAGGACCTGCACTTCCCGGCCATCGCGCTCACCGATCACGGCAACCTCTTCGGCGCCGTCGATTTCTATCTGGCCGCGCAGAAGTCCGGCATCAAGCCCATCATCGGCTGCGAGCTCTACGTGGCGCCCGGGGGGCGCGCCGAGCGCGGCTCCCAGGACGGCGGCTACGAGGGGGCGAACCACCTCACGGTCCTCGTCCGCGACGTCACCGGCTACAAGAACCTGATCAAGCTCGTCTCCAAGGCCTACCTCGAGGGCTTCTACTACAAGCCCCGCGTGGACAAGGAGCTGCTGTCCGAGCACGCCGGCGGGCTGGTGGTGCTGTCCGGGTGCCTGAACTCCGAGGTGTCACGGCTGATCAGCGCCGGCGACGTGACGCGGGCGCAGAAGGCCGCCGGCTGGTACCAGGAGGTCTTCGGCAAAGAGCACTACTTCATGGAGGTCCAGGCCCACGGCCTGGCCGAGCAGGTGAAGGTCACGGGCGAGACGCTGGCCATCGCCCGCGCCATCGGCGCGCAGATCGCGGGCACCAACGACTCGCACTATCTCGAAGCCGGCCACTCGCGCGCCCACGAGGCGCTGCTCTGCATCCAGACCGGCGCCGCCATGAGCGATCCCAATCGCTGGAAGTTCTCGACCGAAGAGTTCTACGTGAAGTCGGCGGAGGAGATGGCCCGGGTGTTCGCCGAGATGCCCGAGGCCTGCCGGAACACCCTGGCGGTGGCCGAGCAGTGCAACCTCGTGCTCGACTTCGGCCGGTTCCATCTGCCGCGCTACGTCGTCCCCGAGGGCCACACGCTGGAGAGCTACCTCGAGGATCTCGCCCGCGAGGGTCTCAAGCGCCACTACGGGGCCAGTCCGGGCGACGCGATCGAGGCTCGCCTCTCGCACGAGCTGGCCGTCATCGAGAAGATGGGCTTCGCCGGCTACTTCCTGGTGGTGTGGGACTTCATCCACTATGCGCGGCAGCAGGGGGTGGCGGTCGGGCCTGGCCGCGGGTCGTCGGCCGGCTCGCTGGTGGCCTACTGCCTCGGGATAACCAACGTCGATCCGATCAGATACGGACTCCTGTTCGAGCGATTCTTGAACCCAGAGCGCATCTCGATGCCGGATATGGACATCGACTTCGCCGACGACCGGCGCGATGAGGTGATCCGGTACGTGGCCGATAAGTACGGCCGGGACCGGGTCGCGCATATCATCACGTTCGGGACGCTCGGGGCCAAGGCGGCCATCCGCGACGTCGGCCGGGTGCTCGGCATGTCGTACACCGACGTCGACCGGATCGCCAAGCTGGTGCCGGGCTTCCCGCTGAACATCACGCTGGAGGACGCGTATCAGAAGTCGCCCCCGCTGGCCGACGCGGTGAAGAGTCAGCCGGCCGTGAAGGAGCTATGGGACATCGCCCGTGCACTGGAGGGCTGCACGCGCCACGCCTCCGTCCACGCCTCCGCGGTCGTGATCTCCGACGAGCCGCTGGACGAGCACATCCCGCTCTACAAGGACCCCAAGCGCCCCGAGCTGATCACCGGCTTCGCGATGGGCCCCATCGAGAAGCTGGGTCTGCTCAAGATGGACTTTCTGGGACTCCGGACGCTGACCGTCCTGGCCAATACCGTGAACCTGATCAAGGAGTCACGGGACATCACCATCGAGCTCGACACGTTGCCGCTCGACGACGCCAAGGCCTACGCGATGCTCAGCGAGGCCAAGACCTTCGGCGTCTTCCAGCTGGAGTCCTCGGGCATGCGCGAAGCGCTGCGGGGCCTCAAGCCCGAGCGGCTCGAAGACCTCATCGCCATGGTGTCCCTGTACCGTCCGGGACCGATGGAGCTGATCCCGGACTTCATTGCGCGGAAGCACGGTCGGGCCAAGATCACGTACGAGCATCCCGCCATGGAGACGTTCACGCGGGAGACCTACGGAATCATGGTGTATCAGGAGCAAATCATGCAGATCGCCTCGGAGATGGGCGGCTTCACGATGGGCGAGGCGGATACCCTGCGGCGGGCCATGGGCAAGAAGGACCGCGACCTGATGGCGCAGCAGCGCCAGAAGTTCATCGCGGGCTGCAAGGAGCGCGGCACCGCGACGGCCAAGGCCGAACGGGTGTGGGAGCTGATGGAGAAGTTCGCCGGCTACGGCTTCAACAAGTGCCTGGCCGCCGATACCTGGGTCGAGATGGCCGACGGCTCGCGCAAGCCGATCACCGCGGTGCGCGAGGGCGACGTGGTGCTCACCAAGGACGGCCCGCACGCGGCGCGGCGCGTGCGGCCCAGCGGCATGCGGCAGGTCGGCCGCCTGGTCCTGGCCAACGGCATGGCGCTGCGGTGCACACCCGATCATCCGATCTTCACCCAGCGCGGGTGGGTGAACGCGCAGAAGCTCGCCCCGGACGACGCGGTGGCGGTGCTCGACACGGTGGCGGCCGCGGATCTGCGGGTGGCGGCCCGCCGTCGGTCGGGGGCGCAAGGCGGCAGCATGGTGCTGGCCGAGGTGCCGATCATCTGGACGACGCCGCTGAGCTACACGAGCGAGGGGACGGAGCCGACCTACGACATCGAGGTCCCGGGCGCGGCCAACTTCATCGCCAACGGCATCGCCGTGCACAACTCGCACGCTGCGGCCTACGGGCTGGTCGCGTATCAGACCGCCTACTTCAAGGCCAACTACCCGGTCGAGTTCATGGCGGCCCTGCTGACGTCGGAAATGGGCGACACCGACAAGATCGTGAAGTACATCGAGGAATGCCGGGCGATGGGCATCCGCGTGCAGCCGCCCGACGTCAACACCTCGCAGGTGCGCTTCAGCGTGGCCGGCGACACGGTCCGGTTCGGCCTGGCCGCCATCAAGAACGTCGGCGAGGCCGCGATGGAGTCGATTCTCAAGACGCGCGCCGAGGACGGCGCCTTCGCGGCGCTGGAGGACTTCTGCGTGCGCGTCGACCTGCGCCTGGTCAACCGGCGCGTGATCGAGAGCCTGATCAAGGCCGGCGCGTTCGACTCGCTCGGGCTGACCCGCGCGCACCTGCTGACCCAGTGCGATCTCGCGCTCGAATCCGGCCAGCGCCAGCAGCGGGAGCGCGCCGAGGGCCAGGCCTCGTTCTTCGATCTGCTGCCGGCGGCGGCCCCGGCGCCGCGCAAGACGGAGGCGGCCGCCGTCGTGCCCGAGTGGGAGGACGATCAGCGCCTGGGGTACGAGAAGGAAGTCCTCGGCTTCTACGTCTCGGGGCACCCGCTGGCCCGCTTCGAGGGCGTGGCCGAGACGCTCGGCGTCACCTCGTCCGCCGAGCTGGCTTCCCGCAGCCACGGCGCGCGCGTCACGCTCTTCGGTCACGTCGCCGCGATCAAGGAGACGGCGACCAAGAGCGGCAACCGGATGGCCTTCCTCACCCTGGAGGACATGGCCGGCACCGTCGAGGTGACGGTGTTCCCCGAGCCCTACAAGGCGGCCGTCGCCTTCCTTCGCACCCGGGAGCCGATCATCGTGCGCGGCCGGATGGACGACAGCGACAAGGGGCGGGTGGTGCTGGCCGAGGACGTGCGCCTGCTCGAGCAGTCGCTGGCCGCCGGCGGCGGTCCGCGCGCGCGCAACGGCGGCGAGCCGTCGGCCTGCCGCGTGCGGGTACCAAGCGGGCAGGGGGCCGAGCAGACGCTCGACGCGCTCAAGCAGCTCTGCGAGGAGCACCCGGGCGTGGTCCCGGTGTTCCTGCATCTGCTGCTGCCCGGCCACGAGGTCGTGCTGCGCGCCCGCGGCGTGGCGGTGGATGCGACGAGCGAGCTGGTCACCAAGCTCAACAGCCTGCTAGGCACCGGGGCCGCGGTCATCGAGCATGCCGGACGCGCTTGATTTCGAGCAGCCGCTGCTCGAGATCGAGACCCGCATCGCGGCGCTGCAGGGTGAGAACGACCCGCTCCGCACGCGGGACGAGATTGCCCGACTCGAAGAGCGGCTCGCCCGGCTGCGTCAGCGGACGTACTCCAGCCTGACCGCCTGGCAGCGCACGCAGCTGGCGCGCCATCCCAAGCGGCCGTACACGCGCGACTGGGCCAAGCTGATGTTCGACGACTTCATCGAATTGCATGGCGACCGTCTGTTCGGAGACGACGCCGCCATCGTGGGAGGCCTGGCTCGCTTCGAGGGCCGCTCGGTGGTGGTCGTCGGCCACCAGAAGGGGCGGGACACGCGCGAGAAGATCGCGCGGAACTTCGGCATGCCGCACCCCGAGGGCTATCGCAAGGCCCAGCGGCTCTTCGAGATGGCCGCGAAGTTCGGCAAGCCCATCTTCGCCTTCATCGACACGCCGGGCGCCTATCCCGGCATCGGCGCCGAGGAGCGCGGACAGGCCGAGGCCATCGCGCGCAACCTGAAGCTGATGGCGGGGCTGCGCGTGCCGATGATCGCGGTCGTCACCGGGGAGGGCGGCAGCGGCGGCGCGCTGGCCATCGGCATGGGCAACCGGGTCCTGATGCTCGAATACGCGGTGTACGCGGTGATCTCGCCCGAGGGGTGCGCCGCCATCCTGTGGGGCGACGCGGCCAAGGCGCCCGAGGCCGCCGCGGTGATGAAGCCGACCGCCCCCGACCTGCTGAAGCTGGGCGTCATCGACGCGATCGTGCCGGAGCCCCTGGGAGGCGCGCACCGCGACTGGGACGCGGCAGCCGCCCATCTCAAGACCGCGCTGCGCGAACAGCTCGCGGACCTCACCGGCCGCTCCGGAGAGACGCTGGTCGCCGAGCGCTACGAGAAGTTCCGCAAGCTGGGCGCCTTCGAGGAGGCGTCCGTCCCGACCCGCTGAGGCCGCTCGTCCCCTCAGCGCGCCAGCAGGGCGCTGGCGCAGTCCTCGTCGGTCACCAGCACGTTCACGAAGTGGCCGCGCAGCGCGCCGCGGACCGCCTCGACCTTGGCCCGCCCGCCGGCCACCGCGATCACGTGACGGTCGTCCCGGCGCGACAGGGCCTGCAGCCGCGCCGCCTCCACGCTGAGTACCCGGTGCATGAGCGCGCGCAGCTCGGTGCGGTCGACGATCTGGCCGTCGGCATCGAAGGGCTGATAGTTGATCTCGCCCACGACGCCGAGCTGGCGCAGGCGCTTGACGCTGACCCCGTAGGACTCGGCCAGCGCGCAGAACCCCGGCGTGTCCTCGGCGATGAGGCCGATGCCGGTGAGGGCGACGTCGACCGCCTGCGCGGCCTCGAAGATCGAGCGAATCTCGGGGTCGCGCAGCAGGCGCCGTCGCTCGCGCTCGATCTCGCGCAGCGAGAGCAGGTGCTGGACCGGCAGGGCGTAGGCCTGCACGTGCGGGCGGTACTTGGCCGCCATCATCCCTACCAGCGTGTTGGGGAAGAGATCCACCAGCTTGAGCGTGCTCTCGCCGGACAGGGGATAGAGGGAAAAATCGCGGAAGCGACGCTCGCGCAGCGCCCGGATGGTCTGGTAGAGGGTGAACCCACACGACAGGCCGATGCGCATGCCGTTGCGCGCGATCTTCTCGAAGTACGCGGCGGCCGCCGCGCCCAGCTCGGCCTTCACGTCACCGCGCCCACCCGACACGATCACCACCGCCTCGCGCAGGCCAAACTTCTGGGCCACCGCCGCCTCCAGCTGCTCGGTGCGCGGCAGGTCCAGCTCCACCCGGACGAAGCCATCGTCGAACGCCCGCTTGAGCAGTCGGGAGACGGTCGGCGCCGACACCCCCAGGGCCTTGGCGATGTCCTTCTGGCTGCGCCCCTGGCGGTAGTAGAGCTCCAGACACTGCACCGTGAGCCGCAGTTCGCGGGAGGACGCGTGGGAGCTCGAGCGGATCGCCATGGACTGTCGTCGGCCTCGGTGTGGTTGGCATTCTCGCATCGCCCACCCGAGCCGTCATGCCGCGCCGCGCGCGCTCCCGTCCCGGCTGCGCAGGCTGCGGCTTGGGCTTTTCCGGGCGCTGAGTTTGACTTGCGCGAGGCCGGATGCTACGGTCAACCCACTGTCAGACAACGAGTTTTCAGAAAAACAGCATGGCCAAGCTCCACCTGATCACTTACGGCTGTCAGATGAACGAGTACGACTCCGAGCGGGTCGCCGGCCTGCTCGCGGAGCGTGACTACGAGCTCACCGACGATGCGGCGGCCGCCGACGTGATCCTGATCAACACCTGCGCCATCCGCGAGAAGGCCGAGGACAAGGTCTTCTCGCGTCTGGGCGAGCTCAAGCAGCTCAAGGCCGACAACCCCAGCCTGACCATCGGGGTCATGGGCTGCATGGCGGCGCTGCAGAACCAGGCCGTGTTCCGCCGGGCGCCGTACGTCGATCTCGTCTTCGGCTCGCCGGCCATCGCCAGGGTGGGCGAGCTGGTCGAGCGGGCGCGCCGTGAGCGGCGGCCCGTGCTGGACATCGGCGAGGCGCCGCTGGTGAAGCTCACGACCAAGGCGCCGACGGCCGAGCGCCTGCGCGCGTTCGTCACGGTCATGGAGGGGTGCGAGAAGCACTGCACCTTCTGTGTGGTCCCGCGCACGCGCGGCCGCGAGCGCAGCCATTCGCCCGAGTCGATCGTGGCCGAGGTCCGCGGCCTGGTGGCCGAGGGTTGCCGCGAGGTCACGCTGCTCGGCCAGACCGTCAACGCCTACGGTCGTGATCTCACGCCGGCCACCGACCTGGCCGAGCTGTTCCAGCGGGTCAACGACGTCCCTGACCTGCAGCGCATCCGCTTCACGACCTCGAACCCCTACAACCTCACGCCCAAGCTGATCCGGGCGATGCGCGACGTCCCGAAGGTGTGCGAGTACTTTCACCTGCCGCTGCAGTCCGGCTCCGACCGCGTGCTCGAGCGGATGAACCGGGGCTACACGCGCGCCCAGTATCTGGCGCTGATCGACGCGCTGCGGGAGGCGGAGCCGGCGATGGCCTTCTCCACGGACATCATCGTGGGGTTCCCCGGCGAGACCGAGGCCGACTTCGAGGAGACGCTGTCCGTGGCCGAGCAGGTGGGCTACGACAACGCCTTCGTCTTCCGCTACTCGCGCCGCCCGGGCACCCCGGCCGCGGACATGGCCGAGCAGATCCCCGAGCCGGTGAAGGCCGAGCGGAACGCCCGCATCCTCGAGGTGACCGCGCGGAGCGCCGCGGCCGGGAGCCGGCGCCTACTGGAGCGCACGGTCGAGGTGCTGGTCGACGGCGTGTCGCGCAAGAGTGCCGCCGAGCTGTCCGGACGCACGCGCTGCAATCGGGTCGTGAACTTCGAGCGACAGGGCCGGGTCGCCATCGGCGACATCGTCCACGTCCGCGTCACCGACGTCCTGCCGCACAGCCTGCGAGGCGCGCTGGCAACGCCGGAGGAGGCCGTATGCTCGTCGAGATGAAGGTCCGCGGACTGGCCCTCGATCCCGTCTCCAACATGCCGATCATCATCCTGCGCGACGAGGAGGACAAGCGCTCGTTGCCGATCTGGGTGGGCATCTTCGAGGCCAACGCCATCGCGCTGGAGCTAGAGAAGATCGCCACCCCGCGCCCGATGACGCACGATCTGATCAAGAATATCTGCGAAGCGGTCGACGCCCAGGTGGCCCGCGTCGTGGTCACCGATCTCAAGGAGAACACCTTCTACGCGGTGCTGCACCTCAAGCTGGGCAACGCCGAGTACACGGTGGATTCGCGCCCGTCGGACGCCATCGCCCTGGCCCTGCGGGTGGCCGCGCCGATCTTCGTGGACGAGGACGTCTTCCCCAAGGCCGGCAAGATGGAAGTGGCCAAGGAAGGCGAGCCGATGAAGGCCGACGATCCCGAGCAGCTGCGGGAGTGGCTGCAGAATATCAAGCCCGAGGACTTCGAGAAGTACAACAAGGCCTGAGCGAGGACCTGAGCTTCCGGTGCGGATCGGGCTCTTCACCAACAACTATCTGCCGTTCTGCGGCGGGGTCACCATCTCCGTCGAAACGCTCCGGCGCGGGCTGGAAGCGCGCGGCCACGAGGTGTGGACATTCGCCCCGCGCTTTCCCGGCGCCGTCGACGAGGCGCCGCGCATCGTGCGCTTCCCCTCGGTGCCGGCCGGGACCTATCCGGAGTTCACGCTCGCCGTGCCGTGGGCGCCGCGCTTCGCGCGCCTGGTCCAGAGCCTCGACCTGGACATCTACCACGCCCATCATCCCTTCCTGCTCGGCCCCGCCGCGCGACGCTGGGCCCGGCGGGCCGGGCGCCCGCTCGTCTTCACCTATCACACGCGCTACGAGAAGTACGCCCACTACGTCCCCCTGACCCGACCGCTCGTGGAGGCCGCCGCCGTGCGGCTCAGCACGCGCTTCGCCAGCCGGGCCGACGCCGTGGTGGCGCCCTCGATGCTCGTGCGCGAGCACCTGCGTCGGCGCGGCGTGACGACGCCGATCAGCGTGGTGCCGACCGGCGTGGACCTGACCAGCTTCCGGCCCGGCGACCGGGCGGCGGCGCGCCGGGCGCTCGGCCTCGGTCTGGAGGACCGTCTGGTCCTCTACGTGGGGCGTCTGGACCGGGAGAAGAGCGTGGACAGCGTGCTGCTGGCCTTCGACCGCATCGCCGGCACGGTGGCGCCGGCGCGACTGTGGCTGGTCGGGCAGGGCAAGGAGGGCGAAGCGCTCCGGCGACTGGCCGAGCGCCTGCCCAACGGCGATCGGATCCACTTCGCCGGCGTGCGCGAGCACGCGCGGCTGGTACCGTGGTATCAGGCGGCCGATCTGTTCCTGTTCGCCTCCGAGACGGAGACGCAGGGCCTGGTGCTCGCCGAGGCGGCCGCGTGCGGTCTGCCGGCCGCCACCGTGACCGCTCCCGGTTGCGACGAGGTGGTGCGCGACGGCGAGAGTGGGATCCTGACCAAGGGCGATCCCGCGTCGCTGGCCGAAGCGGCGATCGGACTGCTGCTCGACGATCAGCGCCGCGCGGCGATGGGTGCGCGGGCCCGGCAGATCGCCGAGCGCGAGTTCGGAATCGAGCTGCAGATCACCCGGATCCTCGACATCTACACCGAGACGCTGAGCCGGCGCATCGAGGCCGAGGGGCGGCGCGGGTGACGGCGACCCGGAGCCTGCGCCTGCGCTTTCAGGCGGACTGGACCGACGCGCGCGGCCTGCTCGCGGCGGACCCGCGGGTGCGCACGCTCTGCCGGGTGCTCGTGACCTATCCCGACGTCCGCCACATCGTGCCGGACCGCATCAGCCTCGAGGGCAACGCCGATCCCCGGACCATCGAGACTGTCGTCCGATTCCTCGAGCGCCAGCACTGGCTGGTCAAGGCGGTGGAGGTGGAGTGACCCGGCGCGAGGGCTTCGAGCGGCTCGAAAAGGAGATCCTCGGAGAGAAGGCCGCGGCCCTGGGCCGGGCCGGTGAGAAGCTGGAGGACGCGCTGGCCATCACCGCCGAGCTCGGCCACGCGCTCGACCGCGAGACCGATCCCGCCCGCCGCACCACGCTGCTCGCCGAGTACGAGGCGGCGCGCCGCCGCGCGGCGAGCGCCCGCCTGATGCTGCTGATCCAGCGCGAGGCGATCGGTCTGCGCCACCACCGCACGGTCGATCAGAAGTTCCCCGAGCCGCCTCGGCGCGCCTGACCCCGCGCATGATCTGGAACGCCGAGGCCGAGACCCAGGCGCCGGCGGCCCGAGCCGCGCTCCAGGCTGAACGGCTGCGCGCGTCCGTGGCGTGGGCCGTCGAGCGGGTCCCGTTCCATCGCGAGCGCCTGGGCGGCGTCTCGGTCCGCGGCCTCGAGGATCTGCCGGAACTCCCGTTCACACGGAAGAGCGATCTCCGCGAGCACTATCCCTTCGGCCTGTTCGCGGTGTCGACGGCTGAGCTGGCCCGCATCCACGCCTCGTCGGGCACCAAGGGCAAGCCGACCGTGGTCGGCTACACGGCCGGCGATCTCGCCGTGTGGCGCGAAGCGATGGCCCGGGTGATGGTCGCGGCCGGCGCGCGCCCCGGCGACATGCTCCACGTGGCCTTCGGCTACGGCCTCTTCACCGGCGGCCTCGGCTTTCACGACGGGGCCGAGCGGATCGGCATGACGGTCGTGCCGGCATCCTCCGGCAACACCGCGCGGCACCATCTGCTGCTACAAGACTTCAAGCCGCCCGGCATCTGCGGCACGCCATCCTTCGTGCTGCACATCGCCGAGAGCATGGCCGAGCAGGGGGGTGACCCGCGCGCGCTCGGCCTGCGCTACGGCATGTTCGGGGCCGAGCCGTGGACGGAGGGTTTACGGACCGCGCTCGAGCGCGCCTTCGGCCTGCAGGCGTACGACACGTACGGGCTGAGCGAGATCGTGGGCCCCGGCGTGGCCGGGGAGTGCGAGCGGCGCGACGGCCTGCACGTCTGCGACGATCATTTCCTGCCCGAGATCATCGACCCGGCCACCGGCGCGGTGCGGCCTCCCGGGCAGGAAGGGGAGCTCGTGCTGACCACGCTCACCAAGCGCGCCATTCCGATGGTGCGCTACCGCACCGGTGACGTCACGAGTCTCACCACCGAGCCGTGCCCCTGCGGCCGGACCTCGGTCCGCATCGCGCGCATCAAGGGACGAGCCG
>Ga0075428_100004248_pt1 | contig 15771 bp, 9 predicted proteins | sample RhiMetdeltSRZDD2_FD_75291 | JGI IMG/M metagenome (GOLD analysis project Ga0075428, IMG submission 75291) | Populus rhizosphere microbial communities from Tennessee, USA - Rhizosphere MetaG P. deltoides SRZDD2 | ecosystem: Host-associated > Plants > Roots > Rhizosphere > Soil | place: USA... | reverse complement strand
TATAAATGCAGACCATTTCCCCCCATCACTTCATGCATGCCGATGACAGATTGTTGAATAAAATGGGGCGAACCATAACGAAAGGGCTCAAGATTGGCAAGTATGTGAACATTTTCTATTTGTACACTTCCCAGCTTGCTGAGTTTCTGATGCAATTCAGCCCAACTACCTCTTGGTCTTGCATAGGTCAATGCTTCTCCATTAAATTTTGCTTCAGTATATAAATTTTTATAAAGCGGTAATGCCGCTTTCATAACAGATGGAGCATCGGTATCATGTGCCCGTAAAACAATTGGTGGTTCATTCGTTTTTCCTAACGCTTTTAAGCCATCCTGCACACCGGGAATAATTGTTTTTGTGAACCATTCAATATCATCATTACCGACACCTTCCATAGCTTCACCTAGACAAACCATTAAACCAACGTTTGGATATTTTTCTACAAATGCAGCGATCGATTTTCTTGTATAATCAGCAATCAATGGAATGATTGGCCGCTCTCTTTCCTGTGTTTTTATTTTATGATACTCAGCAAATGGTTTTGAAACGATAATATTATAAAACATTTGTATCACCCAAATGCCACGTTTATCGGCTTCCATTGTAATGAAGCGATACATCTCTTCATTCTTTTTGAAAGTCGCATCGTCTACCTCAACTGCATACGGGTACTCTTTTAGTTTAACCAATGAAGCAAAAGGATGACCATTCCACAAGTACAAAGAATTCATTCTATTCTCCAACATAGAATCCAACACCTGTAGCCACAATTTTTTATCATAGAACCATGGAAAAGTTTGAGGAGTATACGGATATTCATAAACAGCTCTGCCCGGCAGGTAAGTTGATTTTTGCAAACCGATGCATTGACCGCGAAGGACCATTTCAGGAGCATCGGTGATGGCCATTTTTTTAGGATACGCTCTTGACTTATTAATTTGCGCTGCAAACTCTAAACAACCGTATAGTATTCCACTGTCATCGTTACCTTCAATTAAAGTTTCATTACTATTTGTTGAAATTGTAAAACTTTCCTTTGCCCCCGTCTTATAGTTAAATCTGATCTTATGGTTCCGTGTCTGCAGTTGCCATTTTTTTTCAACTTCATTTATTTTCTGTAACCCATAAATAACACGGGAAGATTTTTGCTTATCGCCAAAACCAACTTGTGCCAATAGTAATTGGCCACTGAAAAGCCATACTATGAAGAATAGTTTGTTCATTGTTGTATTGCGGTACACGTGTGGACTTTAAACAGACTCTCAATTAAACTGAATTAATTCCACACCACCATTTTCACTTGACAAATAAGCAGCTTCGACACAAGCCATTGTATGGATACAATCTTCAGCACTATTATCAGGTTTTTCAATTGCACCCTCGGCAGCAAGCATTAACTGCGCCATGCTGCCAATGAATGCATGAGGAAACCAGCTTCCTTCGATATTCATTTGCTGCCACTCCGGTTCTTTTCCATTTTCCAGGAGCACATATTCAAAACTATCTGCCGCTCCCCGGGGATAATCGATCAATGCACCAAAATTTATTTTGATCGCACCTTTGCTTCCCTCTATTTTTATGTATGACTGTTGTTTCGGTGTTCCATAATTATGACAATGATTGGTGAGAATATTGGCTGCGATCATATCCCCGTAATCCATAATTATATTGCTGCGAACAGAAGCCAACTGTTGCATTGCGGGATGCTTGGTTGTTTTAGCATACACTGATCTTGGCTCGCCCAGCAGATTTCTTATCAGGTCAATATAATGAACACTGTGATATAATATCTCTACCCTTTGTGATGATACGAGAAAATCCCAAAGATGCCAGGGAGTATAGACATTCACGTTGACTTCAATATCATTCAGCTCACCCAACCTTCCACTATCAATAAACTTTTTTGCCACAAGAATATAAGGCGCATAGCGTAACTGAAAATTTATTGCCGCCAACATCTTTTTCTGTTGTACGAGCTGAAGTATCTGTTTCGCTTCATCATAATTTTCTCCCATTGGTTTTTGCAACAATACGGCAGCGCCGTCTGGTAATTGTTTTAAAACAGGAATTGTTTGCGAGCCTGGCACGGCAACATCAAAAACTGCATTCGCAGGTGAATCAGCGATCATTTCTTTTAACCCGTTAAAAACTTTGGGAATAGAAAACTTTTCAGCAGTTGCTTTTGCTTTCTGAGGAGCGATATCAAAAATACCCAGCACCTTGAAATCGGCAATTTGATAGGCAGGTAAATGAGCTGCGTTCACTATGCCACCTGCACCGATAATATAAATTGGTCTCTTTTCAGATGGTAATTGAGCGATCATTCAGTTATTTTTTTCTCCGAGATAGTTACCATAAGTTAAGAGTAATATGGCGATCAGCAAAACAGTTAATGCTGTTGTCAACCATCGTTTTGTTTTAGCGCTGCATTGTTTCCATTCTTTCATTATTAATCCTGCAATGGAACTAAAAAGTACCAACATGATCATGTGAATAGCCCAACTTGTGAATTTATACGTGCCCATTCTTACATGACCCAGTCCATAAAAGAAAAATTGTCCATACCATAATATTCCAGTCAAAACAGATAACAAATAATTTGACGACAACTTATTTCCATTGGCTGTACCATACTGGTAAAATGTTTTCTCTTTAGTATGCAGATAGAAACAATATAAAAGTGTGGTCACAAATGCGCCTGAGTTAGAAAATATATAGATCACATTTCCCTGGAAATTACCGGCTCCATATTTTGCTGCTACATCAGCAATAGGTTGTCCCTGGTCCAAAGAAAATCCATAAAAGGCAGATAGGATACCGGCGAGTAAACAAAGTGGTAAGCCCTTTGCCAATGAAAATTCATTTTTAGCTTTTTGTTTTTCATCAGACGAAAAATCAACATTTCTGTTTTCAATATCTTTCTCTTTATTTCTACCCGCCACCCCACATAAAGCGATACCGACCGCGCCCATTGCAACACCCATTATTAAGAAAATAGCGCCATCACTTCTCATTACATCATCCAGCGTGCCATTCACTAATGGGGGCAACAAAGTTCCCAATACACAACTGATACCAACCGCAATTGCGTAGGTCAATGAAAAACCAACATAACGAATAGCAATACCAAAAGCAGTACCGCCCACACCGTAAGCCATCCCTAATAAAAAAGATCTTTGCATGGCAGAAGCAGGAGCTTCTTTCAATACTTGCATTACCTGCGGTATGGTAAGATAGGCTACGATCAATGGTAATACAAACCAGCAAATAAATGCCTGGGCGAGCCAGTAAGTTTGCCAGCTCCATCCCTTCACCGCTTTTTGTGGTGTATAACAAAGTGCAGCGCTTGAAGCACCGACTGCATGATACAAAACACCATTAACTACTTCCATTGAAATTAACTGAGCCTTAAATTGTAAAAAATATTTGCATTGGAGAAAAATACTTTATCCCTCTCCGCATCATTTAATAAATCACTTATGATGTCTTTGGTTATTTGCCAGGTTTGGATATAATTATTTGCAAGCATAGATACAGGCCAATCGCCTCCGCAAAAACAGCGTTCCGTTCCAAAATGCTGCAAAACAAATTCTATATAAGGTTTTATATCATCAACTGTGCGACCCTGAAAATTTCCCGATGCCGTTCCCAATCCTGAGATCTTTGCATACAAATTTTTATGCCGCGCTGCGATTTTCATCAGTCCACCCCATTCACCAAATTTTTCTTTTGACGATATCGGTGGCCAATTCAGATGATCAAACACCATTTGCAGATCTGGAATTTTTTCTGCTATAGATATACCTGTTTTAATATGAGCTGGTAATATTCCAACAACATCATAAGGAACTTTATGAGTAGCTAAAAGCTTCAAACTTTCTACTACTGCCGGTTGCAATAGCCATTCAGGATCTTTTTCATCATGAATTTGATGACGAACACCTTTAAAATATTCTTCCTTCAAAAATCTTTCTTCAAGCAAACGTTGTGTTTCTTTCGGATCCATCAGTGGCAGCCAGGCAACCACTCCGTTTATCCATTCTGTTTTATATGCCGTTTCCAGCATCAACTGAGTATCTTCTAAATTTCCACTTGCCTGCACTAATACTCCGCCGGCAATACCGACGGCTATTCTTTCCCCGGCTATTTCATCAATATTCCATGTCCTGTTTAGAATCGAGGTATCTCTATCCAACCATGGATAATCAGCTTTATCAAGGTCCCAAACATGCACATGAGTATCGATGATTCTCATAGATCCTATCAGCGTTTTAAAGGTTGCAGCTCCTTTGTCAATCCAAACTTTACATTGATTTCTTCATTATGCTCACCTAACAACGGAGCACCTTTATCACTCACTAATAATTTTCCATCTACACGTATCGGGCATCGGGTAGTTTTAACGGATAATCCGTTACTTGTTTTTACAGTGATTTCCATATTTAAAACCCGGTACGCTTCCTCTTTCATCAGCTTATCATAATCCAAAACAGGCGCACACCAGATATCAGCTTTCTCTAAAATAGCTAACCAATGATCAGCAGTTTCATTTACTAAGTGTGTTGCTAACTGTTTTTTTATCTCATCACGCTTATCAAACCAATCACTTGCATTGGTAAAACCTTTCAACGGTTCACATTCCAACAACGATCCCAATCGAACAATATCCGTCATTGCTAAAGCAATATAATCATCTTTTGTTTTGTAAATACCGTAAGGTGCCGCAATGTATGCATGCCCGCTATTGATTGCACTGCGAACAGGCAATTGGTTGCCATCATTATAATAGCATGTCAACACTTCAAACTGAAAATCCAATGCAGATTCAAACATGTTTACCTGCAACAATGCGCCTTCACCGTTGATAGTTCGCTTATATAGCATCGCTAAAATTCCCTGGGCTATATGTGTACCCGCCATGATATCAACTACGGCTACTCCCATTGGGGTCGGGTTTTCATCGCTGTTATTGCTCAGCCATGTTAAACCTGTTGCTGATTGCAGCAACAGATCCTGTCCCGGAAGATCTTTCCATGGACCTTCACTTCCATAGCCACTTATCTCAGCATATATAATTGAAGGATTGATTTTTTTCACCGTTTCATAATCGAGTCCAAGTCTTTTCATCACACCTGGACGAAAATTATGCATCATTACATCAGCTTTTGCCAACAATAGTTTTATTTTTTCAAGATCATCGGCATCTTTCAGATCAGCAGCATAACTTTTTTTATTGCGGTTGATCGCATGAAAGATTGTTGACTCGCCTTCGATGAAAATGTCTGAGACATACAACTGACGGCAGATGTCACCATTGCCGGGCTTTTCAATCTTTATCACCTCTGCTCCCATGTCTGCCAACCGCAATGAAGCCGATGGTCCGGATAGGAACTGGCTAAAGTCGATCACTAATATGTCCTGTAATAAATTCATTTCTTTTTAAGCAGAACGCCTCAAACGCCCTGAATATTAATTTTTATTTTTACACAGCTACTTGCTACTATTGAACTTCGCTTGCAACGCTCCGTTCATCTTTCTTTTCATCATTGAGCAACTGCGTCGCAGTTTACCCAGAGCGAAGCGAAGGGTCGCAGCCGATAGCTATCGGCTCTTGTGCCGCTGTAATTCTATTCGGCAATTCAACGAATGCCTAATTACTAATTCCAAATTCCTCCATTATTTTCTTATTATGCTCACCTAATTTAGGTGCTGCTTTATCAGCATATAATTTTTCTCCGTTAATTCTTATCGGGCAACGTGTCGTTATAATTTTTTTATCTCCAACATTCAATTGCTGTTCCATCTCCAACACTTTGTATGCATCATGTTTCATCATTTGCTCCCAATCAAAAACCTCTATCGCCCAAAGCCCTGATTCATGCAATTGTTCTATCCAATATGCCGAGGATTGTTTTATCAAGCGATCAGCCAGCAATTTTTTTATCTCATCTCTTTTAGCAAACACTTCTTCTTTAGAAAAATCTTTTAGCGCTGCACAATCAATTGCCTGAGCCAGCTCATGAATATCCATCATGGCCAACGCAATATATCCATCCGTTGTCTTGTACAACCCATATGGAGCACTCAATAGCGGATTACCATTATTCCTTATACTGCGTTGTGGTTGTTTGTTATTGGTAAAGTAAGTAGTGAATAATTCAAACTGAAAATCAAGTAAAGATTCCATAAGACTCACTTCGATCAAAGCACCCGTTTCTGTTTTTTGTCTTCTTATCAATGCGGCAATGATGCCCTGCACCAATTGTGCTCCGCACAAAATATCACCAATGGCAATGCCAAAAGGAACGGGACCATTATCGCCATTGCCGGTTGTATAGGTTAATCCCGTCATTGACTGCAGTAACAGATCCTGGCCCGGCTTAGTTTTCCATGGACCTTCTTTCCCATAACCGGAGATTTTCGCATAGATAATTTTTGGATTAATCTCCTTTGCTGTTGTATAACCTAAGCCTAACTTATCCATCACTCCCGGACGAAAATTATGAATCAGTACATCAGTTTTTTTGATCAGCTGCTTGATGATTAAAATATCATCTGCATTTTTCAGGTCAGCAGTGAAACTCTCTTTATTGCGATTGATGGTATGAAAAAGTAATGAGCTATCGTCAGCCCAAAGGTTTTTGATAGCCAGCTTCCTTCCGGCATCTCCACTCTTTGGCTTTTCTATTTTTATAACTCTTGCACCAAGGTCTGCCAAACGCAAGGCAGCAGATGGGCCAGACAAATACTGACTAAATTCTAATACAGTTATTCCTTGCAACGGCAATTCCATCATGCAGGGTTTAAATTTTTATGAGACAGGCTTTGCCTGTACATCTTATTCATTTCATTTAATGCTTTCACGGGATCTCCATTTTCCAGCAAACATTGTTGCAGTGGTGATCCTGCATGATCCTGAAAATGGAGATAGCCATTATACCTTGGTCGCACATATCCATTAACCATTACAGGTAGAATATTTTTAAAAAAATCATTTGTCAGCCGGTTAGCTTCATCGTTTTTCCATGCAGAGCCATGACCCGGTTGACCACCATTTTGAACATAAAGTGTCCGCTGCATTTCGCCAGAAACGATCCATTTTGTAAAATCAATTGCAATTTCTTTATGCTTGCTAAAAACTGAAACCGCTAAACCTGTTCCACCAATTGTTGTTCTCAATTTTTTTCCATTGATAGAAACCACATCTGTATAATGCAGCAGGTTCTTTGCATATCCATTTCTTGAATAATTTGAATAACAGTACGCAAAAGGACAATACCAATAATCTTCTGCCGAACTCATCAACTCAGCTACTGCAATTGGATTGCAACTAAACATTTTTTTATCAACTAGTGAATAGAGTTCTTTCATTGTTTCTATCGCATTTATCCCTGTTTCTTCATCAATCACTTCATCTAAATTTTGAAAAGGTTCCTTACCCAGGGCTATGCAGAAAGAATAAAAATTCATCAACAGATCAATAGGAATGGCTGGCACGGCAACCTTACGCTTTTTTGCCAGGTCAAGAACTTGTTCCCATGTTTGTGGAAGATCTATGTTATTTTTTTCAAACAGATCCTTTCGGTAACTGGCGGCCGGTGTAGCTGCGTCTATCGCTAATGCCCACTGAGAATTTTTATAGTGATAACTCAAATGAGAATACCCAACAGAGTTTATGAATTGATCTTCTAAGTATTCTTTGGATAAATATTCATTCAATGGCAGTACACATTTAGTAGCAGCAGCGCAACCAACCCATGGATGATCGATGACCAGGAGATCATACTCCTCCGTTAATTTTTCAATCGGAAAATCGGCAAACTCCTGCAGAGTTCTTTTCTTCCAATTGATCACAGCTTCAGGACGCAGTTCCGAGTAACGTTGCGAAGCAGCCAGCAATGGAGTTATTCCCCTGCTATGCCCCCATGTTATGCCATTTAAAATTGCTGCTGCCATTTCTTAACTTTCTTCGATCCTTTTATTAGCAAGGTAAATATGCTCGCATACCATTACGAGCTCATCGTTTTGGTTAAAGGTTTCAACCAGTTCGGTTACTAAACCGTACCCAGGTTTTTTATGATCTTTCTTTTCTTTAATTTTTGTAACCACATGGATCGTATCATCAATAAAAACTGGCTTTACAAAACGTATCCTGTCAAAACCATACGTCATAGCCATTTCATTGATCACATCAGCAGTTAATCCAATTGCTATCGTTATCACCAATGTACCATGCGCCATTCTTTTTCTGAAGGGTTGAGTTGCGCACCACTTTGCATCCATGTGATGCGGAAAATAGTCACCTGATTCTGCTGCATGCAGATCAATGTCCTCTCCGGTGATCTTACGCTTCGTAGTTGATCGGCCTTCATTCAATTCAAAATCTTCAAAGTACTTTTTTATAGTCTTGGCCTTTGCTGTTGTAATGTTTCCCATTTTTTAAATTGAACCGGGAGCTGAATATAAAATTGGTCATGAGGATTGCTTGCTGAAATGACCCAAAAGAGACGAAGAAAAATCTATTTCTCAAATGGCATTGATCAAAACATCTACAATCGTTCAGACCGGTTTATGATGCATAAATCCCGGATTTTCAAAGTAGAAAATTAGCTCTGGCAGGAAGGCTATTCAATGCCATGTTTTACTATAATGATGGATTATTTTACTACCTCTTTAATGGCCGAATAAAAAGCCATGTAATTAATTGATTAATCTGGCGGCCTGGATTTTTCATAGTAATTGACGGTTGTCGCTCCTCCAAAACTTTTTTATCTGATTAAATATAAAAATGGCGGTCATTTAACATGACTCGCCATTTTCTTCACTGCTTGCTTATATATATGAAGATGTTCTAATAGCCTGCGTTCTGGTAGGCAGCTCTTGCAGCGTCATCCAAAGGTTTTCCAGTTTCATCTGTTAGTAATAATATATAGGAAATTGGCCATGGTCTGAATGTATAGTGCTTTTTCATTTGCCCTTTGCCATTTCCATTCTGTCCATTGCCGCTTGCAGTATTAAAAGCAACTGGCCATAAGCCTGCTTTATCCGAAGCCATCTGGTTAAGATAAACTACACGATCATATAATATGCCTGCATTATGCTGATCCTCCCACGCAATACCCTCAGACAAGAACTCACGAACTTTCTCATTGTAAATAAAATGAATGAACATATCTGGTTTTGAAGAAACGGTAGGAATATACGCCTCCGCCAAAGCTTGTGGGGTACCAGGTGTAAAGTGAGCTTCTGTCACCATGATCTTAGTATAAGCATCGCCGTTTGCCGGATAAGGAGCCACTTTTTCTGATGGGGTCAGCAAGCTTGCTTTTGGTTCCCATTCCACCAATACATTGGGACGGTTTTCACCACCTTTATATGCAGCCCGTTGTCTCAAAACATTAATATCACTTACTGCAAGTGCATATTGTCCTTTGCGTCCATATGCTTCTGCACGGATCAGAAAAGTTTCTGCTAAGCGCATCAAGATCGCATCACGGGTACCGTTCTCACTATTAAAATTGGCTTCATCACTGCTGCCGCCGCGCAATGGATCAACATATTTTTTAGAAGACAGATATGGGGCTGACATGCCTGTCGCAAGTCCCATGTTTGCGCCATTATGCCAAAGTCTGTAGTAATACCGATTGGTCACAGACGATTTTATCCATCTAACCATAAATTGAAAAGGCATACTCATCACCATTGTTGAATCCAGCGCTTCATCTCTTTGATTTTCCAGGTAAATAATTGCCCGCTTACCTTGTAGAATTCTTTTCGGCGGAGGATTTGACAATGGCAGCGGTATAGCAGGTTCCCCGGCAGGTTTGTTTGCATTCCACCAGGTTGCTGCTGCCGTAGTCCAGGCATAAGAAGTACTTGTTGCCGTGGGCATATTGCCTATATACTCATAGGAAAATGTTTTATAGTAACGGGAGTCATAAACTTTATCACGGAAATTATCATAAGCAAAATCTGAAGGCTTGAATGTTCCAAAAGGGCGACCATAAGCCTGCACACGGGTCACGCCTGTTTGATTTGTATAATCACCTATATGATAATTACATGAACGATTTCCGCCGAAGCGACCGTTCAACGCAATATTAACATCAAACTGAGCAGCCCATATAACTTCATTATGCGGATTGGTTTCGGAAATAGCCGGATTGAACAAGGTCCAGTAATCAGGAGCAATGCCCGAACCGGCACCTCCTTTACCAGTTATTACTTCAGTAGCGATAGTGATTACTGAATCAAGGTCAGTCGCGACGTTGCCTTTGTATAACATCTTCAGATGAGTTTCACTTGAGTTTTGAAAACCTGCCGCCTGTGCCCGGTTAAGATAAAGCTTGGCCAATAAATGACCTGCCGCCCATTTGGTGGCGCGACCACGATCGGCAGTAGTGCCGGGAAGATTTTGATACGCATATCGTGTATCGGAAATTATTTGCTTATAAATATCTTCCAGTTTGGCTTTAGGGAAATAATAAATGCCATCATCCTCACGCCGCGGAGTAAGCAGCAACGGAACATCCCCTAGTTGGTTTGAAACGAGGTAATATGCCCATGCACGCAGAAAGAGTATTTCTGCTCTTCTTGTTTTTCTGTAGTCATCATCCGAACCGAACTTGCCTGGTCTTATATTATCAATGATATCGAGAGCAAGGTTACAATTATTAATATGAGGGTATGCTCCCATTGGCGCATAGTTCGAATTGGGACTACCCAGGAAATTTGAAATGTTAGTAGCAGCAATACTGCTGACGTTGGTACCATAGGTGGCTGAAGTCATTTGTGCATTAGCTGCAGTACTGGTCATGTAGGCATCTGTTTCGGGTTCAATCAGCCTGGCTCCATTTGCTTCCCATTCATGTTTTACACGTGCATATACATAAAGTCCATTGATTAGTGAGTTAAGCCCGTTTTCGTCTTTATAGTAATCCTGTGTCAGCGTAGACACTTGTTTTTCTGTTAGAAATTTTTTACATGAATCCAGGGATATGATTAAAAAGATCCCGAATAATGGAACCAAAATATATTTATTCAAATTCTGTTTCATAAAAGTCTTTTTTGTTTTTATATATACAAACAACTTTTTTGTTTTTTAAAAACCTGCCCTTATACCAAAGACAAAACTTTGGGGAAGAATGGTATTATTATTTGTGCCGCCAAGCGGGTTAGTATTAGTTGAAGCAATACTCCAATTTGTATCATCATCAGGATTGAGACCCCACTTTACTACTTCTTTTCCAAATATGAAAGGATTAAGCACCTGGAAATTCAAAACAAGATCTTTCATCAATATTTTTTGAATCCATTTTTGAGGGAATGAATACGACAGTGAAATATTTTTTACTATTCCGAATGAGCCATCATTGTATTGCATGGCAGCTGTAATATTCGTTATGCCAGGAGCTGCGTTAGGCATCGGCCATTTGCCTCCTGTATTATCCCATGACCATACATCGTTCTCTACGCGACCATTTGGATTGACACCGCCATATGAATTTGGATATCCGCCAAAATATGTTTGTCCCCAGCGGAAATAAATAAAAGTGTTCAATGACCAGTTCTTATAAGTAAATGTATTTGTAATACCACCTGTCCAGTCAGGACGAACGCTACCGAGTATTATAAAATCTGATGCATCGATCTTCTTATCACCATTTTGATCAACTACTTTAACTGTACCCGGCCGGAAATTAGTTCCGTTTGCATTAAACAGCGCCATCTCAGCAATATCTTTTGCATCGGCGCTCCAGATACCTGCATTAGCATAATTATAAAAAACTTGTGATGGTTGTCCAATAAACAAACGATCAGCCACCATATCCTGCTTGCCATTTATTAACTCAACAACCTCTTCATTGTTTTTTGACCAGTTGACATCAACATCCCATGTAAAATTTTTTATTTTAACAGGTGTAACTGAAAGAGTGATCTCTACACCTTTGTTTCTCGTTTTACCAATGTTTTCAAACTTCTGAACGTAGCCTGAAACTGCAGGCAATGTTTTTGGAAAAATAAGATCGGAAGTATTTTGCTGATAATATTCAAGCGAACCGGACAGTCGATTTCTAAAAAATGTAAAATCCAACCCGACATTTGTTTGAGCTGTTTCTTCCCATTTGAGCTCGGGATTTTGTACTAACTGCGGCAAATAACCAATACCAGCTGTTACACCATACACATATGGGTTCCTGCTCAATGGACCTGATGTTGTATAAGGATTAACCGATGAATTGCCAACGACTCCATAGCCAACGCGAAGTTTAAGTTCATTGATCCAGGCCACTGAACTTAAAAATTCTTCCTGTTGAATTTTCCAGGCTACTGCAAAAGATGGAAAGAAGTCCCATTTATGTTCGGGTGCCAACACAGATGATCCATCAGCACGGCCTGAAACTGTAAGCAGATACTTATCCATCAAAGTATAATTTATCCGGGCCATAAATGAAGCAAGTGTATTTTCAGTAAATCCTGTACCATAGCCAGGATTGCCTGCCGTATTTGAACCAAGGTCATACCATAGACTGAGAGGATTAATAAGACCCGTTACACTAGTGCCGGTATTTTCTCTCCTCGATTTTTGCATCGATTGAAGCAACGTAACACTTACTTTATGTTTTTGCGCAAAAGTTTTATCCACGTACATGAGATTCTCAAGCACCCATGAAAAATTTTCCTGTGTAGCGTAGCCAGCAGTATTCGGTCTGTTTGTCAAATGACTGGTTGCGTCTGGACCGGTCCATGTGCCAGACCTGAATTGTCGCAATTGACCACTAAAGTTTACACGATACTTTAGCCATGATGTAAATTTTAATTCAGTAAAAACGCTCGCAAGGATCGCTGCAGTTCTTCTGTCATTCAATACCTGGTCAATGTCTATTAAAGGATTCCATAGACTGATGTTACCACCAGGATTTCTGATTGGAAAACCGTTCGCATCATTAGGTAGCGCATAAGGGAACTGATCGGTTGCTCGGGAATACAGATCCTTTGAACCCGTATTAGAAGTATTGGGTCCGAGAATACCAAAATTCTGTGTGGATAAAGAAGCAATTACATTAGTTCCAATAGTTACCCATTTAGTAGGTGACATATCGCCATTAATAGTTGCGGTATATCTTTTATAATCCTGGTCTCTTTGAACACCTTTCTGTGTATAATAATTAAGTGATATAAGCAGACGTGTAATATCGGTTCCGGAAGTAAGCGAAATCTGATGGTTGTTAGTTACACCTGTCTGCGTCGCAGCATCTAACCAATCAAAGCTTCGGATGTTTTTTGAATTGTAAATCGGAACCATTGCCGGCCAGCCGAGGGCCTGTTCGGCAGCTGTAGTGGGACGTGTCTTAACGGTACCATCGGGATTCCATTCATATCCCATCATCACAGAGGCAAGTGCAACGGCATCGGCAGTAAGTCCTGACATTTTTTGTTTGTCAAGGTCAGGATCTGGATACCACATTACCGCCGGTACGTTTAGATTGGCATTGGCCGCGCCAAGGTCTTTGTATAAGCGCCCATTAATTAAACTTAGGCGCCATCTGTCTATATATTCTCCCCCATCCATCCAATCAGTTAATGATTTGTAAGAATCGATTGAAACAGTAGAATTATAATTCAGTGTGACTCTTCCTTTTTTTCCTTTAGTGGTCGTGATAAGAACAACTCCATTAGCACCACGCGAACCATAGATCGCAGTGGCCGATGCATCTTTTAATATTTCTACCGAGGCAATATCATTCGGATTGATATCGCTCATGGTAAATGAATTAACACCCAGTGAATTCACCATTGGAATTCCATCAATTACATAAAGAGGTTCATTCGATGCACCTATAGAACGATTTCCCCGAACTCTCAATACGGGTAGTTCACCCGGTTTAAAATTTGATGTAACGTGTACGCCTGCTGCCTTACCCTGTATGGCTTGTAAAATATTTTGTGCGGGTCGCTCTTGTATATCTGAAGCGGTCAGACGGCTAAGGGACCCGGTTACATCACTCTTTTTTTGTGTGCCATAACCTACAACAACCACATCCTGCAATGATCCTGCAGCCTGAATTAATGATAAATTAAGTTGTCTTTGTGTTCCGATCCTGATCTCCATGTTATCATAACCAACATAGGTTATAACAAGAATAGAATTTTCGGATGGCGCATCAATTGTAAACGTTCCATCTTTTTTTGTCACTGTAGAAGTCGTAGTTCCTTTTATAGAAACAGTAGCTCCTTCCAATGGTTCGCTGTTATTACCTGTTACTTTACCGGATACTGAAATGTTTTGTGCAAAACTAATAGTAGAAACAAAGAGCAGGAGGAGTATTGGTCCTGCTGCTTTGGCAAGCAGTCTTTCTTTCATAAAGCAAGTTTTGTTTAGTTTAAAGTGGGGAATCAGGTAACAGCGGCGCCGATTTATCGCTGATTAATGCTTTTTAATTCTAACTTGATTTTAAAGCCCTATTACGAATGATAATTTATTTTCCAAATCGTTATAGACAATAAGTTTTACGGACGTCGGAATTCCTGATTCATTCAAACTTTTACAAAAACCAAGTTAGTATTTAAATCAGGTGTCCTCATCCTGTGCTATCCTGTGCAAAAAAAAATGGCGGTCGTTTCATGACTCGCCATTTCACTGCTTAAACCTGCTTTATGAAAAAAATTAATAGCCTGGGTTTTGCATCGCTTGTTTTTGGTCCGACGTTAAGGCTAATCCACCAGCCTGTATACCATCAAGGAATGTCTGTGGTATTGGTCTTAGCAAATGACGATCTTGAATATTGGGAGCCGCATCAGGATTAAATGCTTTGGCACGGGCAATCAAAGTTTTGGTGCGGGACAAATCTTGCCAGCGCAAATATTCACCGGCAAGTTCCCTTGCTCTTTCGTTTAACAATAAGCATAACATTCTGTCATAGGTAGCAGAATATCCCAATGTGCTGATAATATACTCATCACCTGCAGGTAAACTCGCAATATTGGTAATTGCTAAACTGGCTGAAGCAGCAGTTGTAACTGGGATATTATTTGATTCATAATAAGAATTCTCCGGAAAAAAAGAAGGAGGTATCGATTGAGGTGCACTGCTCGGTGCTGCTCCGCCATCATAATAAACCGAACGGCTTTCACCACTTTGAAATTGAGCCCTGGCACGTAATGGGTTGATGTAAGGCAATGCATCGTTATAAGATCCTGTACCCAACTTTGCTAAACGGATTTTTGCTTCAGCAGCAATCAAATATGTTTCAGCAGAACGGGCAAGTGTAATATCTCTAAGGCCATCCACATCATTAAAACCAGCCGTGCGGGAACCATCAAAGAATTTACTTAAGGATGGAAATTTGCGGGAATCGGCAAGCAATGCACCGTCTGTTGTTCTACCTGCCGGATAAGCCACATACACATGGGGAATTGTTTTTCCTGTTGCGGCATAAACAACAGAATTATTTAATAGCACAGCAGAATAGCGGGTATCACCCGGCTGATTAATCACATACATTATACCCAGGTCACCGTTAGCATAATAGCCACCTGAAGCAGCGTTAACCTTGTGCTTCGTCCTAAAGGTTTTCCAAAACCTTGAGTCGTTTACCATGTCATATACCCGGTACATGTAATAGCTTGGTGACAACCGGCTGAATGGACGATCTCCACTAAGATCCCGCTGCATTTGAGCGACATCTTCATAACGGGAAGCATAATATAAGTGTTGTGTGTTTTGTCCACTAGCCGATAAGTCTGAGGTGAACTGTGCGGATAAAATTA
>Ga0075428_100004246_pt1 | contig 15782 bp, 11 predicted proteins | sample RhiMetdeltSRZDD2_FD_75291 | JGI IMG/M metagenome (GOLD analysis project Ga0075428, IMG submission 75291) | Populus rhizosphere microbial communities from Tennessee, USA - Rhizosphere MetaG P. deltoides SRZDD2 | ecosystem: Host-associated > Plants > Roots > Rhizosphere > Soil | place: USA... | reverse complement strand
TCACGGACGCCCTCAGCTGGGAGTGGATCTTCTTCGTCAACGTCCCCGTCGGCGTCGTCGCCTTCGCCCTCGCCCCGGTCCTCCTCACGGAGAGCCGCGACGCGCGTGTGAAGAGGTTCGACGTCCCCGGAGCGGTCCTCGTGACGGGCGGGCTCTCGCTGCTCGTCTACGCGATCACCGAGGCCGGCCGCGACGGCTGGCTCGCCGGCCAGACGATCGCGTTCTTCGCGACGTCCCTCGCCCTCCTCGCCGCGTTCGTCGGCTGGGAGCTCAGGCACCCCGAGCCGCTGATGCGCTTCGGGATCCTGCGCACCAAGACGGTGGCCGGGGCAAACGTGGCCGGCTTCATCATGGGCACCGCGATGTTCTCGATGTTCCTGATGCTGACGCTCTACATGCAGCAGGTGCTCGGGTACTCGGCCATGAAGACCGGCGTCGCCTACCTCGCGGTCGCGGGCACGGCGATCATCTGGTCGGCCGTGGCCGCGCAGCTCGTGACGAAGATCGGCGTCAAGCCGGTGCTCACGGTCGGGATGACCATGCTGACCGGCGGCCTCGTGTACTTCACGCAGGTCTCCGTCGGCGGCTCGTACCTCGGTGACCTCCTGCCCGGCTTCCTGCTCATCGGCGTCGGCATCGGCTTCTCCTTCGTGCCGATCTCGATCGCCGCGCTGGCAGGCGTGAAGCCGGCCGAGGCGGGCCTCGCATCCGGCCTCATCAACACCTCGCAGCAGGTCGGCGGCGCGCTCGGCATCGCCGCGCTCTCGACGATCGCCACGTCGCAGACGAGCGACGCGGTGGCGTCCGGCACGGCACTCGACGCCGCGCTCGTCGACGGGTTCACGGCCGCGTTCTTCGCCGGTGTGATCATCGCGGGCCTCGGGATCGTGGCCGCGCTCACGCTCATCCGGAGGGACGAGCTCGAGCAGGCTCCGGTCGCAGAGCCCGAGCCGGCGTTCGACCTCGCCGCGTAACGAATCGTCGGGGGGAGCCCGCTCGGGCTCCCCCCGCGATCCAGCCCGGGTGACATGGTCGTAGACTCGAGGCCATCGTCCAGAACGACATCTCCGAAGGCAAGCACCAGCAAGAGCAGCTGCTGGCGGTGATCGACTCCTCGCCGGTCGCCCTCGTCGAGTTCGCGCTGGACACGCACATACGGTTGTGGAACCGGGCCGCCGAGCGCATCTTCGGCTGGTCGCAGGAGGAGATGCTGGGCCGGGCCGGCCTGCCCATGGCACCGCCTTCGAGGCGTGCCGAGAGCCAGGAGCTGTTCGCGAGGGTCCGCGCGGGCGAGTCGGTGAGCGACCACGAAACCGTCCGGCTGCGGAAGGACGGAACGCTCGTCGACGTCTCGATCGCATCCGCCCCGGTCAGGGACACGTCCGGCCGGGTCGTCGGCAACATGGTCGCCTACACGGACATCACGGAGCGCAAGCTGCAGGAGGCGGAGCTTCATCGCCTGAACGCCGAGCTGCACACCCGGCTCGAGGAGCTCGCCGCCTCGCGAGCACGGATCGTCACCGCCGGAGACGTCGAGCGCCGCCGTCTCGAGCGCAACCTCCACGACGGCGCGCAACAGCGCCTCGTGACGCTCTCGCTGTCCCTGCAAGCCGCGCTGGAGAAGCTCGAGTCCGATCCGGCGGCCGCGCGAGCCACTCTCACGAACGCGCGCGACGAGCTTGCTCTTGCGCTCGAGGAGCTGCGGGAGCTCGCACGAGGCCTGCACCCGGCCGTCCTCAGCGATCGCGGGCTCCGAGCCGCCGTCGAGGCCCTCGCGGACCGGGCGCCTGTTGAAGTCGAGATCGCGGACGTCCTCGACGAGCGCTTGCCGGAGCCCGTCGAGGCAGCGGCGTACTACCTGATCGCCGAGGCGCTGACCAACGTGTCGAAGTACGCCGATGCATCCACGGTGAACGTCCGGGTCGACCGGGCCGATGGGCACGTCGTCGTCGAAGTGTCGGACGACGGCGTCGGCGGCGCCGACCCGGCCGGCGGATCGGGCCTCCGGGGGCTGGCGGACCGCGTCGAGGCGCTGGGCGGCACCCTGGAGGTCGTGAGCCCCACCGGCACGGGGACGTCGCTGCGCGCCGAAATTCCGCAGCCGGGCTGACAGGCGTGCCGAGCGAGGCATCTCCTGGGCGTGAGCAGGTACGCACCGCGGAGGTGGCGGCGACTCTCTGCCTGGCCACCGACCTCGGAATGGGCTTCCCGTTCGAGCAAGGCCTGCGGAGCACGCTGGTCGCGATGCGGCTGGCCGACCGTCTCGGGGTCGATCGCGGAACGGTCTCGCAGACCTATTACGCGTGCCTGCTGATGTATTCCGGCTGCACGACGGACACCGACGTCACGACCGCGATCTTCGGCGGCTCCATGACCTCGCACGTCGTTCCGGCGACCTTCGGGACCCAGCGAGAGGCTCTGGCCGGGGTGGTGCGCGCGCTCCCAACGCCGGGCAGCTCTCCCCCGGCGCGCGCCGTTCAGATCGCCCGCCGGCTGCCGAAGGCGAGGCGCGCAAGGGATCCTCATCTGGCAGCGATCTGCGAGGTCGCCCAGATGCTGGCCGAGCGGCTCGCTCTGCCTCCGGCGATCAGCAGCCTCTTCGTCCAGCTCACGGACCGCTGGGACGGGAAGGGTCCTCTGCGGCGCGGCAAGGGCGACGAGATCCCGCTCGCGCTCCGGATCGTGCACGTCGCACGCGACGCAGCGCTCCAGTGTCTGCTGGGTGGTGAGGCGTTCGCGGTCCGAACCGTGCGCGAGCGCGCGGGACACGGCTTCGACCCGGAGGTCGCCGCCTGCCTCGCGGAGGGCGCGCCCGAGATCCTCATGCTCGAGCAGGGCTCGTCCGCCTGGGACGAGACGCTGGCCTGCGAGCCGGATCCCGGCCTCGGGCTCGAGGGCGAGGCCCTCGACGGGGCTCTGCGGGCGCTCGGCTCGTTCGCCGACCTCATCTCTCCGTATCTCTCAGGTCACTCGAACGGCGTGGCGTCGCTGGCACGGCAGGCAGCACAGGGATGCCGTCTGGACGCTGCCGCCGCTTCCACGATCTGGCGCGCGGGCCTCGTCCACGACCTGGGTCGCGCCGCGGTCCACCCTCGGATCTGGCAGAAGCCGGCGACGCTGAGCCCCGACGAGTGGGAGCACGTCAGGCTGCACCCGTACCAGACCGAGCGCGTGCTCTCCCGCTCGCCGTTTCTGTCCTCGCTCGCGCAGATCGCAGGGGCTCATCACGAGCGCCTCGACCGTTCCGGCTACCACCGCGGCTCGTCCGGGGCGGAGCTTCCGCTTCCGGCCCGCATCCTGGCCGCGGCCGACGCCTACCACGCCATGACGGAGCCGCGACCCCACCGCGACGCTTTCTCCGCAGACCAGGCCGCCGAAGAGCTCGCCCGCGAGGCGAGCGCCGGAAGGCTCGATACGGACGCCGTGGTTGCGGTGATCGAGGCGGCGGGTCAGCGCGCCCCGCGGCTCGAACGGCCTGCGGGCCTGACCGAGCGCGAGGCCGAGGTCGTCTCCATGCTGGCCCGCGGCCTTCAGACCAAGCAGATCGGGCGGGAACTCGGCATCTCCGCGAAGACCGCGGACCACCACATCCAGAGCTCGTATCGCAAGATGGGCGTCTCGACCCGCGCCGGCGCGACGCTCTTCGCCATGGAGCACGGATTGGTGGCATGGGGAGAACTCCCGATTGCCCGGCATGATCCGCCCTCCTAGCGTCCTCCCTGACGCAACGCAGCGAGGGAGGAACGATGACGACAGAAACGCTGGCGTTCTTCGAAAAGGACGTCTACGACATCGCCGAGGCGATCGCACCCACATGGGAGCGCCGCCGCGAGGAGATCGAGCAGGCCTGCGAGTCGGTTCGGAACTGGATGCTGAACGCGCTTCGGCCGCAGGAAGGGGACACCGTGCTCGAGCTCGCCGCCGGTTTGGGCGACACCGGCTTCGAGGCGGTCGAAGCCCTCGGCAAGCGCGGCCGGCTGATCACGACCGATCTCTCGCCTGCGATGGTCGACGCGGCCCGCCGCCGTGGGCAAGAGCTCGGACTGAGCAACGTCACCTACGAGGTCATGGATGCGGGGCGACTCACGCTGAAGACCGACTCGGTCGACGGCGTCCTCTGCCGCTTCGGGTACATGCTGATGCCGAATTACGTCGACGCGCTCGCCGAGACGCGGCGGGTCCTGCGACCGGGTGGGCGTGTCGCGCTCGCGAGCTGGGGCCCTCCCGAGCGCAACCCGTTCTTCGGGCTGATCGGAATGAGCCTCGGTCAGCGCGGCCACATCCCGGCGCCCGAGCCGCCCCCCGCCCCCGGTCCATTCAGCATGGCGACCCCGGAGCGCATCACCGCCCTGCTGGAAGGCGCCGGGTTCACCGACGTCCGCACGGAGGAAGTGCCGGTTCGCTTCTCCGTGCCCGACGTGGACGGATACGTGAGCCTGATCGCCGACACGGCCGGCCCACTGGCCCTTGCCGTGCGTGCGCTGCCCGAGGCCGAGCTGACCGCGGTCAAGGCCGAGCTGGAGGGCGCGTTCCCGCAGTTCGCGGCCGCGGACGGCTTCGAGCTTCCGGGTGTCGCGCTCTGCGCCGCGGCCAGGTGACTTCCGGGTCATAGCGATTTCCAGGCTGGGAGGGGCCGCAAGGCGCGGCCGCTCCTGGCTTGCTGCAGAATGAGGCAGCGTGAGCGTCGAGACTCACACGCTCCGAGTTGCCCTCGAGCGCGGCCGCGCCTCCTACGCGAAGAACGCCTGGAGCGACGCCTTCGAGTGGCTCTCGCGCGCAGACGGCCAGGCCGAGCTCGCCCCCGAGGACCTCGAGCTGCTGGCCCGGGCCGCATACATGCTCGCGCGGGACGAGGAGTACCGGCGCGGGCTCGAGCGGGCGCATTACGGCTACCTGGACACCGGCGACACGCCCCGCGCAGCCCGCTGCGCGTGGTGGATCGGCCTCAGCCTGCACCTCGGTGGCGAGAGCGCCCCGGCGTGGGGCTGGTTCGCGCGCGGGGCGCGGCTGGTCGAGCGCGAGCAGCGCGACTGCGTCGAGCGCGGCTACCTCCGCCTCGCCGACTCCGAGCGGCACTTCGAGGAGCACGATTTCGAGGCGGCGCACGCGACCTGCGCCGAGATCATCGAGATCGGCGAGCGCTTCGGCGATCCGGACCTGGTCGCGATGGCAGTCATGGAGCAAGGGCGTGCCCTCCTCGAGCTCGGGAGGCCGCGAGAGGGCCTGCGGCTCATCGACGAGAGCATGGTCGCCGTCACGAGCGGAGAGCTGTCTCCGATCGTGGCCGGGATCGTCTACTGCTACACGATCAGCGTCTGCCGGAGCGCGCACGAGCTTCGGCGGGCGCGGGAGTGGACGACGGCTCTCAGCCACTGGTGCGATGGCCAGGAAGACATGGTCGCGCACAAGGGCGTCTGCCTCGTGCACCGGGCGGAGATCATGCAGGCGCTCGGTGCGTGGGAGTCCGCGCTCGCGGAGGCACGCCGCGTCGGCGAGCCCCCGCTGACGGGTCTCAGTGTCTCGGCGGAAGCGCACTACGTCCAGGGAGAGCTGCACCGCCTGCAAGGGAACTTCGACGCCGCCGACCAAGCCTTCCGCGTCGCGGCCCGGCTTGGTAGCGAGGTCCAGCCTGGGCTCGCGCTGCTGCGGCTCGCACAGGGCAACCGCGACGCTGCGCTTGCGGCCATTCGCCGCTCGCTCGGCGAGACCGGCGACCTGTTCGGGCGCGTAGCGCTCCTCCCTGCCCACGTGGAGATCGCGCTCGCCGCCGGTCAAGTCGAGGAGGCCGGGCGCGCGAGCGCAGAGCTCGCGGAGATCTCCGCCGCTCAGCTGAGCGACGCGCTGGCCGCGAAGTCCGACGGCGCGCGGGGAGCAGTGGCTCTCGAGCGCGGCGACGCCGCCGAGGCGCTGATCGCGTTGCGCCGCTCGCTCCAGGCGTGGCAGCAGCTCGAGGCACCGTACGAGGCGGCACGAACGCGCGTGCTCGTCGGCCTCGCGTGCGCGGCACTCGGCGACGAGGACGGCGCAGCGCTGGAGCTCGGCGCAGCGCGGAGCGCCTTCGAGAAGCTCGGCGCGCATCCCGACCTTGCTCGGGTCGACTCCCTGTCCGGTGCGTCCGAGGACGCCCACGGGCTGACTCCACGGGAGCTCGAGGTCCTCCGCCTGGTCGCTTCCGGCGAGACGAACAAGGCGATCGCCGCCGCGCTCGTGCTCAGCGAGCGGACCATCGACCGTCACGTGAGCAACATCTACGCCAAGCTCGGCGTCTCCTCCCGCGCGGCGGCGACCGGCTACGCGTACGAGCACCGCCTGGTCTGAACCACCCATACGACCGCCCGCCCAAGATGGGTGGTTTCGCCGAAGCGGCCGACGCTCGAGCCTCGTAGCCTCGATGCGAAATCGGCAAGGAGGCTCTCATGGGGCGGAAATACGACGCGATCGTGGTCGGAGCGCGCTGCGCGGGCTCCGCGAGCGCCATGCTGCTCGCACGAAAGGGCTACAGCGTCCTCGCCGTCGACCGGGCCTCGTTCCCGAGCGACACGATCTCGACGCACCTCATCCACCGGCCCGGCATCGATGCGCTCGAGCGCTGGGGCCTGCTCGACGGCGTGGTCGCGACCAACTGCCCGCCCATCGACACCTACTCGTTCGACTTCGGCCCGTTCACGATCACGGGAAAGCCGGGAATCGCCTACGCGCCACGCCGGCCCGCGCTGGACAAGCTCCTCGTCGAGGCCGCATCACAAGCGGGGGCCGAGGTCCGGCAGGGCTTCACGGTCGAGAGCCTGGTCGTCGAGGACGGACGCGTCTGCGGCATCCGCGGTCACCAGAAGGGCGGCGGGACGGTGACCGAGCGCGCGCCCGTCGTCATCGGCGCCGACGGGCGCTTCTCGCTCGTCGCGGACGCGGTGGACGCCGAGGAGTACGACACGAAGCCGAAGCTGCTGGCGGCCTACTACAGCTACTGGAGCGGCCTGCCCATGAACGGCCGCTTCGAGACGTGGGACCGCCCGGAACGCGGCTTCGCGGCCTGGCCGACGAACGACGACCTGACGCTGGTCATCGCCGGCTGGCCCTACCGCGAGTTCGAGGCGAAGAAGAACGACTTCGAGCGCCACTTCCTCGAGACCGTCGACCTGGTGCCCGAGTTCGCCGAGCGGCTGCGCGCAGGTACGCGCGAGGAGCGCTTCGTAGGCCAGGCGGTCTCCGGCTGGTACCGCACGCCGTACGGGCCGGGGTGGGCGCTCGTCGGCGACGCGGGCTACAACAAGGACTTCATCACAGCGCAGGGCATCCACGACGCGTTCCTCGACGCCGAGCTCTGCGCGAACGCGCTCGACGAGGCGCTCTCGGGAACGCGCCCGTTCGAGGAGGCGATGGAGGACTACCGCGCGACCCGTGACACCCGCACGAAGCCGATGTACGAGCTCACCGCGGACCTCGCATCGCTCGAGCCCCCGCCGCCCGAGCTCCAGGAGCTGCTCGCGGCGGTCTCGCAGTCGCCGGAAGCGTCGGAGGGCTTCGCACGGGTCATCGCCGGCGTGACCTCACCGGCTGAGTTCTTCTCCGACGAGAACGCCGGCCGCATCATGGCAGCGGCGGCCTAGCGGCTAGCCGGCCGGCGGCCGACGACGAAGTAGAGGATCGTCCCGACGACCGGGAGGATCACCACGATCAGGACCCAGGCGGCAAGCTGCCCGCCGGTGAAGCGCGCCCGGCTGCGGACGATGTCGACCAGCGCCACGGCCCACGCGATGATGGCAATCGTGCCGACCCACCAGAGCCAGCCCACGTCAGGCCCTCCCGCTCACGAAGTCGCTTCCATCGTCCGGACGATTATGACCAGCAGCATGGTCGAGAGAGCGGTGAGCGGTCGCGCGCTGAGAGACGCCCTATGATCCTCCGGACCGAACCGGTAGCGAAACGGGGAATCCATGGCCGCCGAGACCCCAGCCACACCAGCACCGCCGCCTCCGGCGCCGACCCGGGCGCGGTGGAGCGTCGGCCGCATCCTCCTGGTCGTCTTCGGATGCATCGTCGCGCTGCTCGCCGTCGCCTTGCTGGGAGCCGGAGGAACGACGCTCTGGGCCGATCGAACGCAACGGGACGATGACGGCTACCTGACCACGCCTACGGAGCGGTTCGAGACGGAGGCCTACGCGATCACCTCCGAGAGCATCGACCTGTTCGAAGGCGAAGAGGGCGGCGAGTGGCTCGTCACCGAGGGCGTGCTCGGCAAGGTGCGCATCACCGGCGAGAGCGACACGGGCGACGTCTTCATCGGCATCGGTGCGACCGAGGACGTCGATTCCTACCTCGACGGCGTCGAGCACGACGAGGTCCGCGACATCGACTTCGAGCCGTTCTCGGTCGACTATCGAAGGATTCCGGGCGACCGGCCGGCCGAGCCACCCGGCGAGCAGGGCTTCTGGGCGGCCGCCGCCTCCGGACCGGGGCGGCAGAGCGCCGTGTGGGAGGCCGAGTCCGGCGACTGGACGATCGTGCTCATGAACGCGGACGGCTCCCAGGGGGTCGCCGCCGAGGTGAGTGCGGGCGCGAAGGCGGGCTTCCTTCTCTGGCTCGCCATCGGCCTGCTCGCCGCGGGCGCGCTGATCCTGGCCGGCGGCGTGACCATGATCGTCTTCGGCGTCCGCAGGGCGAGCGCACGCGCCACCGCCGTACCAGCCACCGCGGTCGCCGAGGGAGGCGCCGTCGCCACGGCGGGAGCCGCCCGTCCGACCGTCTATCCGGCGGCCGTCCAGGGCGAGCTCGACCCCGACCTCAGCCGCTGGCTGTGGGTGGTCAAGTGGCTCCTGGCCATTCCGCACTACATCGTGCTGGCCTTCCTCTGGCTCGCGTTCACGGTCCTGACCGTGGTCGCGTTCTTCGCCATCCTCTTCACCGGCCGCTATCCGCGCGGGATCTTCGACTTCAACCTCGGGGTGCTCCGCTGGACCTGGCGCGTCGGCTTCTACTCCTACTGGGCCCTCGGGACCGACAGGTATCCACCGTTCAGCCTCGGGGAGGAGCCCGACTACCCGGCCACGCTGCACATCGACTATCCCGAGCGGCTCTCGCATTGGCTCCCGCTCGTCAAGTGGCTCCTCGCCATCCCGCACCTGATCCTGGTCGGCATCTTCATCGGCGGCTGGGGCTGGGGATGGTGGGGCTGGGGCGACTACGGCGGCGGCTGGGGGATCGGGATCGCCGGGCTCGTCGGCATCCTCGTCGTCATCGCCGGACTCGCCCTCGTCTTCACCGGCCGCTATCCGCCGTCCCTCTTCGATTTCACGCTCGGCCTCGACCGCTGGGTCGTCCGCGTGGCCGCCTACGTGAGCCTGATGCGCGACGAGTACCCGCCCTTCCGGCTCGACATGGGCCCGGCCGAGCCGACGGAGCCGGAACACACGCCTAGCCCGCCTGAGGCAGGTCCTCCCGCACCCTGACCTCGAGCCGGCAGGCTCCCATACGATGCCCCAGGGAGTTTGGGGGCATCGAACGATGGAGGTGGGAACGTGAAACGCGTACTCGTGCTCACGAGCGCGGCGCTCATCGCCGCCGCGCTGGCGCTGCCCGCGTCGGCGGCGCCGCCGCAACGCGATCAGGTCTCGCAGAACCAGATCGTGCAAGGCCAGACGTCGTGCGGCGTCCTTCGCTGGGAGATCCACCTGACCGGCGACCGGTTCCGGTTCTTCGACGACGACGGCCAGCTCGTCCGCGTCCAGGTGCACATCAACGAGGACAACACCATCACGAACGTCGACACGGGCGAGACGTATCGGGAGGGGCCCGACAACTTCATGCAGACGACGCTCTTCACCGACGACGGGCCGCTGATCGTCGCGACGGGGCTCGCGGCGAACGTGCCGGGAGCGCAGCTGAAGGACGTCGGGCGGGTCGTGATCAACCCGCTCACGGGCGAGATCGTCTTCTCGGCCGGCCAGCACCCGCTCCGCGAGGCCCAGGAAGCGGGGAACGTCCTCGAGGGCTTCTGCGCGCTGTTCGACTAGCCGGGCGGGAAACGGGGCGCGGGCCTTCCGGCTCGCGCCCCGCCCACGTCGGGAATATGGAGGGAGCCTCTCGGCTACCGGTGCCTGCTCTTCGGGACGAACACGGTCGCGCTCGTCGTCGCCACGTTGCCGCTGGCGTCGGTGGCCTTGTAGACGACGGTGTAGGTTCGTCCAGAGCCCGAGCCGCTCCGCTCCGCGCGCAGCTGGAACGACCGGTCGTCGGTACCGACGTCGGCGCCGGCGATGTCTCCGGTTGTGTTGCCGTCTCCAGGGCCGTTGTCCGGCTCGCTGCTCGTCACGGAAACGAGCTCGACCGCAGGGCTCGGGTCGTAGTCGTCCGTCACCGTCACGGTGGCGGCGACCGTCACCAGCTTGTGGTTGGGCGGCCAGAGCGAATCGGGCGAGAGCGTCACCTCGAGCTCCGGCGGCGTGACGTCGATGACCTCGACGAGGAACGAGGCCGAGGACGTGACACTCGGGTCGGTCGTGCTCGTCCCACGAACGGACACCGTGTAGACGCCGAGCGGCGCATTCGGAGCCGGCGTCAGCTGAAGCAAGGCAACGCTCTCGGCCTCGGCCGCGAGCGTCTGCGTGCTCGACGTCGTCGTCCACCCGAGAGGCAGGTCGGCCAGATCGAACGTGAACGTGTCGGTCTCCTCGCCCGTGTTCATGACCGGCACCGAGAGCGCGGTCGGCTCGTCGGCGACGACCTGGACGGCCCCGTTGAGATCGACGAGGTACGGGTCGGCGAGCACGCCCGGCCCGCGAACGTCGAGGTAGGCGCGAATCGTCTCGCCCGCGCGGTCGATCGCACGCACGGCCACACGTGAGTCGGTCCCGTCCCGCCACGTCCTCGTCATCGTCCGCTCCGGCGTCAGGAAGTCGGCCGGATTCCACGCATCCTTGGCGCTGCCGCCGTACCCGTCCCCGGGAATCGGAGTCGCGGTGCCGTCCGGACGCATCAGTTCGATCGGCCGCAGGTTGTTGTCCGGGTTCCGGTAGTTCGTCTCATCGACGCGCCAGATCACCAGGCCCTGGTCGGCGACGTCCTCGTCGTACGTCCCCGGCGTGCGTTTCCGGTTTTCGACGATGAAGTAGTCGTCCGTCCCGCGGTCGGGGTCGTAGAGGATGAAGGCGTCGCCGGTCGCATCGGCGCGACGTACGTCGTAGTAGCCGTCCCGCTCGACGACCTGCGGCGCGATCCAGCCCAGGTGCATCTTCTGCCATGCGGTGAAGCCGTAGAACTCGTCGTCGAAGCCACCGGGCCCGGCGAGGTCGAACTTGCCGATGGCGAACCGGTAGAGGTCGTCCATGTTCAGGGCGGCGTGGCCGTTCTCATGGATGATCGTGATCAGGGACGTGTGGGTGCCGTCCATGGCAACGACCTGACCGCTCATCGTCTTGCCGTCGACCGAGACGGCGTCGATCCCTCGGGCGATGCCCAGGCCCTGGCCGACCGGGAGCGGGTCGGCCTCGAGCGTGTTGAGCAAGAGCTCCAGCCGGCTGACGGCTCCATTCCCGTCAGCGTCGAAGCTCGCGTAGTCCACGAACGGATCCGCGGCTTGGACCAGGATCTTGTTTCGCGCCGAGGGCGACAGCATGAAGAAGTCGGCCTTCGTGCCCGGCACGTGCACCTGCACGACTCCGTCGTTCGCCGTCCCCTCGGTTTCCGCGGCCTGCGTGAGGGTCAGTCCGCCGAAGGAGTTCATGGAGAAGTAATCCGCGACGCTGGGAAACGGGCCGAAGAAGCGGCCGGCGACGCGCGACGCGGGGAACGCCGGGGGATAATCGACGTCGTCCCAGCGCGCGTAGATGACGAGCATTGGCCGATCCGTCAGGCCACCGGCGAAGCTGTAGATGGGATCGTGAGGCGACGCCTGATGGCCGAAGTCGAAGGGCGGTGACGGATAGGCCTGCGCGGAGCCTGCGGGCGCGAGCGAGAGCGCCGCGACGAGCGCGGCCGCCAGAACGAGGACCAGACGCAGCGGTGCGATGGAGCTCAAGGGTTCTCCTTCGTCGTGGGACACACCCCTAGACGCCCCACGACGCAGGCATCTTCCGCGCCCGAAAGATCGGCCGTCTTACGCCACGGCGGCCGTGACGAGGACGACCAGGGCGGCGACGAAGACCACGGGCACGAGCAGCCCGGAGACGAGCGTCGCGAGCAAGAACGGCACGCTCATGAGCGGGAGCAGCGGTGCGTGGGGCGCCAGGAGGTCACGGCCGGAGCGCGCGAGCGTCGCGAGGCGCCACGTGCTGCCCGGCAGCCGCCTCCAGGCGGGGCGCTCGCGCGCCCGCGCGTCGAGCGCGATTGCACGCAGCCGGCTGGCATGCTCGCGCGTCGTCTCCGGGTAGCTGCGCAGCTTGTCGGGCAGCGCGCTCACCTCGCCGAGCACGAACGAGAACGCGAGCAGCACGGCCGGCGGGACGGCCAGCAGGACACAGAGAACGGCGAGGCCCGCCCAGTCCTCCCCGTTTCCCGGGGTCCAGCGGACGAGAACAACGAGTGCGATCACGGCGCCCGCCGCGAGCGCGGCGAGCCCGAGCGTGCGCACACCGCGGCCGACCGCGGCCGCCAGGGGCACGATCCGGCCGAGGGCCCCTACTGGATCGCGCGTCATCGACCGCGTCTCCGGCCGCCGCCGGCAGCGGCGACTGCCTCGCAGAGCCGGCGCTCGACGTCCAGCTCCGCGTCCACCGGCGCGACGACGAGCTCCTGTCCGACCTCCGAGACGCGGGCCCTGAGCGAGCGGCCGGCCGCGCGGGCACGCCGCCGGGCGCCGAAGCCGTTTGCGAGCCGCGCGAGGAAGGCCAGGACGATCCCCGCGAGCGCCCCTCCAACAAGGAGCCAGGTGGGGATCGGGACGTCGTAGGCCTCCGGGAGCGGCACGACCTCGTCCACGCGCAGATAGCCGAGCACCGCGAGCACGAGCAGCCAGAGGCCGCCTGCGAGCACGGCAAGCAGGAGCGCCTTCTGGACGAGCGACGCGACGCTCCACCAGCGCGGCCGCGAGACGTGGAGGTCGGCGCCGGAGACCGCCCGGTCAAGGCGATCCGCGAGCTCCTCGTCGCGCGCGGTGGCGGCATCACGGACGAGCCGGGGCCACGGTTCCAGCATGCCCTCGGCAGCACGATCCGCGAGCCGCCGTGCAGCGGTCGCCACCTGTGCGGTCTGGACGTCAGTCGGCGGCGGGAGCGAGGTGCGCACGGCGGGCTGGGGCGTCTCCGGAAGGCGAAGGCGCCGCAGCGGGTCGGGCCGCAGACGGCGCACCCAGCGGACGAACGGCCAGCCGCTCGCAAGCGCGCCTCGGCGGCGATGCGCGGCCTCGACCGCTCGTAAGACGGCCGGGACTCCGGCCGCGTCCTCGAGCGCAACGGCGAGACGGCGGCGATCCTCGCGCCGGATCCCTGCCGGCCGCCCGTCGCCGCACGTGGCACCGAGCGCGTCCGCCGCGTCGTCAACGTCCGCCGCGAGTCGCGTGAGCGCGGCGTCACGCGCCCGGACCCGCTCGGCGAGCAGGCGTCGCAGCTCGTCCAGCCCCTCGCCGGTCTCGGCGGAGACGACCAGGAGCGGCGCGCCGCGCAGACCGTCTTCGGCCAGGAGGCGCACGACATCGGCGCGCCAGGCGTCGACGTCCTCGGGAGAGAGGAGATCGGCCTGGTTCAGGACGATCGCCATCGCCTCCGCGTGCGACGCGAGTGGACGCAGGTAGCGGTCGTGGAGCGCCGCGTCGGCGTACTTCTGCGGCTCGACGACCCAGGCGATCAGGTCCGCGAGCCCGACGATGCGGTCGACCTCGAGGCGGTGGGCCGTCTCGACCGAGTCGAAGTCGGGAAGGTCGAGCAGGACGAGGCCGTCGAGTCCGGCTGCCGCCAGCCTGTGACGGCGCGGGATCGCGAGCCAGTCGAGCAGGGGATCGGCGCCGTCCCCCCAGACGGCTGCCTGCCCTGCGGAGGTCGTCGGGCGGCGGCGGCCGACGTCCGCCAGCTCCTCTCCGGCGAGCGCGTTGAACAGCCGCGACTTCCCGGCGCCGGTCGGGCCGGCCAGGGCGACCACGGTGGACTCGAGCCCAAGCCCAAGCCGCTCGCCGGCCTGGGAGACGACCGCGCGGGCCCGCACGACCGCGTCGCCGGCGAGCCGCCCCTCCGCAAGTCCGGCCGCCTCGCCGAGGGCGGCGAGACGCCGGTCGAGCTTGCCCTTCATGCCGCCCGGCGGATCGCTGCTACCGCCTCGTGGAGCCGGGCGAAGCTCTCCGCCTCTGGCACCGCCCCGTCGAGGAGCGTGTCGAAGCGCGCAGCGTCCTCGCGCAAGAGGCGGTCGACCCGTGCGAGAAGGTCCTCGCGGGCCTGCGCCGCGAGCGTGCGCACCGCCTGGTCGCCGAAGATCGCCTCGAGCACCTTCTGGGCCATCGCGGACGTGCCGCCCGCCACGACGACCTCGGCGCCGGTCAACCCGCCGGTCTGAGCGAACACGGCGAGCATGACGGTCAGTCCCGCCCCGTTGACGCCGAGCGAGGCGAGCCGCGCGGTCGCACGCTTCGACTCGCCTTCCTCTCTGACGAGATCGAAGACGACGCCCTGCCAGGCCCGCACCTCCTCCTCGGCGGCGGCCTCGAGCTCCGCGGAAGCGCGGTCCAGGCCTGTCGCCCCATCGAGGAGCGCCTGTCCGGCCGCGCGGTCGCGCCAGGCCCGCGCCGTCCGCTCGGCGGCGCGCTCGGCCGCAGCGCGCACGACGGCCTCAACCCGGTCCTCGACCGCCTCGCGCAGCTCGTCGTCGGCCGCCGTCTTGCCTGTGAGGAGGCTCTTGAGCCGGTCGCGCGCCCAACCGACCCGCGACTCGAGGGCCCGCATCACGTCGCCGGTGCCGACCACCTCGTGCCAGCGCGCGAGCACCTCGCCGCGAAGGAGCGAGCCGCTCCGCAGAGCCGATTCGACCTCCCGCCCTGCCGCAGCGTACGCAGCGTCTGCCTCCGCCCGTAGCTCCGCAGCGGCCGAGAGCTGCTGGACCGCGGCTGCCTCGACGACGGCCGCACGCGCGGGGAGGCTCGCGAGCGCGCCGCGCAACGTCCGGCGAACGAGCGCCGCCCGGGCCTGCGCGTCCGCGGCGAGGTCGTCGAGCCACGCGCGTGCCGGGGCGAGCGCCGCCGGTGGAAGGAGGCCGTCCGCGAGCGGCGTCTCGGGGATGACGAGCATTTCAGCCTCGGGCAGGCCCTCGTCCGCGAGCATCCGGCGCAGGTGCGCGGGCACCTCACGGCCGGCGTCCTCCGGCACGCGGTTGAGAACGAGGGACAGCGCCGTCCCGCGGTCACGAGCAGCACGGAGGAACCCCCAGGGCACCGCATCGGCGTAGCGAGCTGCGGTCGTGACAAAGAGCCAGCCGTCGGCAGCTGCGAGGAGCTGGCCGGCCAGCGCACGGTTCTCGGCGAGGACCGAGTCGATGTCCGGCGAGTCAAGGAGGGCGAGCCCCTGTGGAAGCCCCTCCGTAGGCGCGAGCTGCAACGTCCCCGGTTGTTCCCCACCGCTCGCCCGCGGCAGGCCGGGCAGGATGCGAGTGCCCTCGAACCACTCGAGGTCGTCCGGATGGAAGGCCAGTACGGGCGCGCGCGTCGTCGGGCGCAGAACGCCTGCCGGGCTCACGACCGACCCGACGAGACTGTTGAGGAGCGTCGACTTCCCCGCCCCTGTCGAGCCGCCGACGACGATGAGGGCAGGCGCGTCCATCTGCGCGAGGCGCGGGAGCAGGTAGTCGTCCACCTGACCGACAAGATCGTC
>Ga0075428_100004244_pt1 | contig 15784 bp, 15 predicted proteins | sample RhiMetdeltSRZDD2_FD_75291 | JGI IMG/M metagenome (GOLD analysis project Ga0075428, IMG submission 75291) | Populus rhizosphere microbial communities from Tennessee, USA - Rhizosphere MetaG P. deltoides SRZDD2 | ecosystem: Host-associated > Plants > Roots > Rhizosphere > Soil | place: USA... | reverse complement strand
ACGCCGCCGGGCGGCGGGGTCGGCGGCCCTACCTCCTCCGGCGGTGCGCTGCCGCCGGTGCCCTCGCCGCCTGGCACCTGGTCGATCCCGGTCGGGCTGCCGTTGCCGTCATCATCGTCGCCGCTGGTCAACGCGTAGGCGCCTCCACCAATGACCAGGACCGCGACGATGGCCAGAACCACGAATAGGCCCTGGCGCGACTTGCCCGTCGACGGTGGCATCCCCGGCGCTGCGATGGACTGGGGACCCGAGCCGAAACCTGCTCCGGGAGCTGGCGGCGGGGCACCGGTCCAACCGCCGGGTGGTGGGTTCGGGGGTGAGTTCGGCGACGGGGGACCCGTCGGACCGGGAGGATACTGGGACATCGACGCCGCCCTTCGTGATGCTGTCCACGTATGTGAGTCCGCCGAGGGTAGTGGCGGTGCCGCGGTGACGGTCAGCGGCTCGATCGTCACGACCGCGTTGTAGTCCGGGACCTTGGAGATCGGGCTTTACGGAGGTGCGCGGGATCGACTGATCCCGCTGGCCTCACAATCTGGGCGCCCGCCACGAGGAAAGTGGTCGGGCCAGATGACTTGAGCGATCGCCGGGGTGCATCCCGAGTTCGTCGTCTGGACCCGAGGTCGCGATATCGCCGGATCTGTCCTCCCGGGAGCTCCCTTCGCCGGCGTGGTTCTATGCGCCCCCGAGCCGGCGGTAGGGGGCAGGCCGATCGTCGTGGCGAGCGAGGGGACGGTCCTCAGATCACTGTGAAGTCGGCGCCATCGATGACGAGGACTTCGCCGTCACGCAGTCCCAGGTAGGGCACGCCGGCGGAGCCGTAGTCCGCGGCGAACTGGGTGAGCAGAGCGGACACGGCATGGTCTGGCGAGCCGACATGTGGCACGACGACGAAATCGATGATGCCCATGCCGGTCCATACCGGCTCGTCGCCATAGACCGCTGGCACGATCAACGGATCATCGGTGATCTCGAAGCAGCGGATGGTCGGGCCGAGGACACAAGGCCCGGCGCTGTAGCCGCCGTACACGAGCGCATCCCTTTGGAGTAGGCGGGCGAGAGCGGCATCGGCGCCTGATCGATACAACACGCGTAACGGAGCATGAAGACATTGCCGCCACGAAGCCACACCAGCCCGTACCGGGCGAGGGTGGCGTCGATCGCTTCAGGCCGGTCGTAATGACAACGCAGATCGAGTTCCTCTGCCTGGAACCCCAGAGCCGACAAGGCTGCCAGCTCGCGGTCGACGCCGGCTTGGCGCGCACTCGCTGGGTCGCCGTCCATCGCGTTACCAACGACAGCGGCCTCCATCGAGCCGCCGACGAGCCTCACTAGCTGCTCGGGCCGGTTCCCCATCCGGAACGACGACAGGTAGAGACGCATCCGACACCACGATGTCACCCACGGTCGATCCAGCAGCCGGCGATAGGGGACGGCGGTGAAGTCAGGTCAGGCCACGGTGGTCGGCCGCGTACGGTGGTGGCGTGTGTGGGGTCGAGGCGGCTGGCTATGTCGCCCGCTGGGAGCTCGATGGTGTCGACGGTGTCGTGGTCGCGGTCGACGTCGTGCGGGCGTTCTCCACCGCGGCCTACGCGTTCGGGGCTGGTGCAATGGAGATCTGGCTGGCCGCCGGGGTCGAGGAGGCCTTGGCCCTGGGTCGGGAGATCCCGGGTGCGTTGGTGATGGGAGAGAACCACGGGCGGCGACCGCCCGGTTTCGACTTGTCGAACTCACCGGTGGAGGTCGCCCGAGCCGACGTCGAGGGTCGAGCGCTGGTGCAACGGACCTCGGCCGGCACCCAGGGTGTGATCGCAGCAACGGGCGCGGACCGGCTGTTCGCAGCCAGCCTCGTGTGCGCCTCGGCCACCGCGAAGGCGATCAACAACGCGGGGCTTGGCGCACCTACCTATGTGATCACCGGCCACTTCCCTGACCATCCCGATGGTGGCGAGGACGATCTCCTCACCGCTGAGCTCATCGAGCGAGCCCGGACCGGCCAGCCTCTAGATGTGACAGCGACCGCCGAAGCGGTCGCCCACTCGCGAGAGGCAGAGCGCACCCTCGGGATCGGAGACGGCCATGTCCACCCGGACGACATCGCCTACGCCACAGCGGTTGATCGCTTCGACTTCGCCATGGAGGCCGAACGCATCCACGGCCGCATCCGGCTCCTCCGCCACAACCCACGCTGATCCCGGCGCCTGAACCAACGAGCAACCCAGACCCGGCGATCTGGGGCAGCGCGATGCTCACGCGCCGGAACCAGGCGGATACATGAGGATGACGGTGGTGGCAGCGACGAGTGCAGATCCTGGACCGGAGGGCCGGAGCGCTACGGCTCGACGAGGCAGAACTCGTTGCCGTCGACATCGGCGAGCCCGATCGCACCTGGGCAAGCGTGGCCGACGTCGAGGCGCGTTGCGCCGAGCGCGAGGAGGTGACTGAGCGCAGCCTGCGCGCTGGCTCCTGACGTCGGGGCGAGGTGGAAGCGGAACCGCTCCTGGCCCGACTTGGGCATCAGCGGAGGACCGCTCCAGGTGATCTTCGGACCGGTGCCGTCGGGTGCCTGGATCGCCGTCTCCTCGTCTTGATCCCAGACCAGCGGCCATCCGAGCGCTTCGCTGAAGAAGCGCCCGAGGGCTCGCGTGCCGTCGCAGTTGACCGCACCAAGGCGGGGACAGCTGGCGAGGAAGCGGTTGTACGGATCGATGATGCAGAACTCGTTGCCCTCTGGATCGGCGAGCACGACATGTGTGGCGTTGGGGTCCTGACCGATGTCGATGTGCCTCGCACCGATCGCCAGGAGATCGGCCACCGTGTTGTTCTGGTCATCGAGCGACGTGGTCGTGAGATCGAAGTGGATCCGGTTCTGGCCGACCTTCTCGTCTGCGACCGGACGGAACAGCACATGGAAGCTGGTGGCGTCCGTTGGCACGAGCTCGACGCCGGCTCCATCGGACTCCCGGATGTTCCAGCGCAGCGCGTGCGCCCAGAACCGCGCGAGCTCGTACGGTGCCATGGCGTCGAACGCGAGGGCGACGAGCTGCTCCGTCATCGCGCGCTCCGCGAGGTCGTCATCGTCATCGCCATCATCGAGGCCATCGTGCCACCACGCTCTGCCAGCCGACGACGACATTCGGAAGGCGATCCCTGGAGCCCGGCGCAGCGCGCCTCGCCTCCGCTTCTCCAGCCAGCCGAATGCGACATGTTCTCCGCGTCCTCCAAGTGCCGAAGGGAGTCACCCTGCCGGCGTTCTAGGGCAGTCGTCGGCCGCTACGGCTAGCGGCTTGTGTTCGCCCTCAGGTGGCGATGCCGTGCTGGCGCAGGACGGTCTCACCTTGCTATGGCGTTCGCCTTCTACGAAACGCTTGATGGATCAGGGCGCACCACCACGACCTCGTGATCGACCACCTCGTCGCCGCCCTCCTCTCCCGGTCGAGCAAGCAAGTCGATCGCCTCCGCGATCACGGCACAGCGGCCGTGTCGTCCGGGTCGATCTCCCCACGGGATGCCAGAGATCCTCGATCTGGACACGCAGATCAGGCACGGCACCGGACCGTACCGACACGGTCAGCCACCGGTCGGGCTCCGCGGACTCGGCAGGAGTCGGCAAGCTGGGCGGCTTCGTGTCAGGCAGGGCTCCGGTGGTTCACAGGACGAAGGTGGTGACAACGGCGCCTGCGAGCGGCGCGGCGATCGACAGACCCTTGTACAGCCGTTCTTGCACCGATTGCTCGATACCGATGCGTCGGCGCAGGTCACCAGACGCGACACCTTCACTATCGCCGAGGCGATCGGCGGCGTCGAGCATGTCTTCTGCAACGGCATCAACGGCGAGCGCGGTCGGTACATACATCAGCGCCAGGATTGTGGTGACCACAGCTCCCATGACGAGGATGGATGTGCCGGCGGTGAGCTCCGCAGAGGCGCCCGGGTCGTGGGCGTTGGCGACCGCGATGACATACTCCGCCACGGCGGCCTGGGTGATGACCCACAGCCCGAGCTGGAATCCGAGCAACCACAGGCTGCTATCGAGCGTCTGGCGAAGCGTGACGAGCTCGCCCACTCGGGATTCGTCCGGTGGCAGGAATCGGCGGCGGCCGCGAACGGCAATCTCGTAGACGTCGAGACTGGTGACAACCGACAGTAGGACTGGCACAGATGCCAGCCAGAGTGGAGCCCGCACTATGGCCTCTTCGAGTGCGCCGAAGTTGAAGTCGACACCGTAGGAACGAGCGAGGTCGAAGTTGGGGCCATACGGGAGTTGCAGTGCAACGACGAAGCCGAAAACGACGACCCCGACGAGGTTCACCGGCCGCTTCGTACCCAACATCCACCAGCCCGCTCCCGGGGGGTCGTCCGGGAACGCACCAAGCAATGTGCGGCGCATGCGCCACGCGACGACGGTCAGGACGAGCGCGGTAGCCGCATCGAATGCAAGCACCCACACCAGGGAGAACTGCTGCGGACACGGCGGCGTGTAGACCGCGCGGCTTGCCGCGCAATCGAGACCGCCGGGCAGATCGGTTGCTTGATCGAACGCCCACCCGAGCACCAGGGTGAGCACCGCAAACACCGCTAGGGCGAGCAGCCACCCGCTTGGCCCCGTTGATCCCGACGGGCGCTCAGCCGCGTCGGCCGCCTTTCCGCTGGGAGACCGGTGCGCTGACAGGTCCTACCTGCCTCTGCAGGCGCGAATCACGGCCGTCAGCCGCCACCTAAGAGTGTCGCTGAACCGCACGACCAATCCACCCCGCCAAAGCTGCACACCCGCGCTGCGCCCCTCCGACTCACCCGTTCGCAGCACCGACAGTAGTCCAGCAGCTCCGGCCGTCGAGCTGAGTGTCCCTAGGACTGACCAGCCCTGACGCACGCGGGGCTGGGCCCTCAGCACCAAGCATGATGACCTCCCCACGCACTAACCGGCTAGGTGTCGCGGGCATCCCCGATGTGCCTGCTTGAGACTCCGGTGCAGGCGTTGCGGGTTCCGTAGCGTCCAGAGGCCCCCTGACGGGCTCGCTCTCGAAGTGCCTGCCGGCCATCGCCCGCGGGCAAGAGGTCACGGAGGTAGGGAGGAGGTGTTCGATGACCTCGTTTGGGAACCCGTCGAAGCCGTTCTGCCCTCGTGTCAGGCGAGGGCGTCGATGCGGCGCGCGAAGGCGAGGTAGCTGTCGAGCGCTCCGGGGAGGACATCGAGGTGCACGACCGTTCCGTTCGGGTGCTCGGTGAGGTCGATGACGACGGCAACGGCGGGGGAGTCGACGTCGCCGGCGATGACCAGCTCGCCGGGCACGATCACCGACGGGTCCCGTGCCTCGTCCAGGAACGTCCAGACGTACCCGGTCTCGTCCTCGGCGTTGAGATCGGCGGTGATGTCGATGGTGGTCATCTCGGTCGCCTCCTGCTGCGACGCGTCACTTCACCATACTGGGGGTTCGGCTCGGGCGGACCGAGCACTTCGACCAGCGTTTCGACTTCGTCGAGGTCGTCGAGGAGCAGCGTCATGTGTGGTCGCCCGAAGGTTGGCACGAGATCGAACCCGGCCGTCGACACTGCCGCGGTCGAGACGAGATGGACGACGCGGTAGGTCGAGAGTTTGGCGGCGAGGATCGCATCCAGGGACGCCGGTCCGATGTCGTCGAACGCAGCGAAGACGGAGATCCCAAGCACAGGGGCGCCGTCGAGCAGGTAGGCACGCCGGAGCCGTTCGGCGTGCATCCGCAGCTTCGCCGCCGAATCGGGACCGCCACGGACGACGAGCCTCTCGGGCGTAGGCGCGGCCTCTGCTCGGACGAAGGATCGCAGGTCCGGCAGATCGGCCATCTCGCAACCCTATGGCGGCGGTCGGGCTGGATCGGGGAGTCCCCGTGACGACATCGACCGCTCACCAGCTGCTCACCCACCGCTCCCCAGGGGTTACAATCGTGCCGGCTGACCAGGGGTTTTGGTGGGGTCGGCAAGGGCCTGCAAAGCCCTGTACACCGGTTCGATTCCGGTCGCCGCCTCCAGGGCACTAGTCCGCATCAGAGCCGTCATCTTCGGATTCGTGCCCTCGGCGTGGCCGAGCTTCCAGGGACGCCGTTGCCGGCGTCAACGGATCCGCAGCGATCGCTCGGCCTCGTCTGTCACCGAGTGATGGGCCCGATCACCGGACCCTGAACGAACAGGCGCCTGCGCGCTCGCCCGCTGCGCGGTCTCCAGCGACGAACCCATGCCGGGATCATGGCTGATGACTCTGCCGTCCGCGATCGCACCACGCACCGAGCTCCCCGGACGTGTACACGGCCCACGGGGAGGGTTGTGGCCTGGTCAGTCGAGGTGATCGAGGAGGGCAGCAAGCGTCTCGCTGATCTCGTCGCTGCGGCGATGTCGCCAGCGCCGGCGCCGTCGCCATCCGGCTGCCCCGATCGCCGCTCCGACCGGGGCGCCCACCACCAGCGCCGCCGCATCACCGGTGGCGACCGCGATCGTGCCGGTGACCGCCAGGACCCCGTAGGCGGTCGCCGTGGCAGGGATGCCCCGCCGACCCGGCTCCAGGGTGGCCTCGAAGCGCACCATGGTTCCGGTGTCGGCCATGGCCGACACCGTGACCACGACAGCCGAGACGCCGACCAGCTGGCGTGCTCCGTCGACGTCGACGATCCGCCGCACGTGCGTGAGCAGGTCCTGGCGCTCCCGGTACAGGACCCACCGACCCTGGCGGCGACGTTGCTCGAACGCCCGACGACGGAGGTACTGATCGGCGAACGCAAGCACGTCGTCGGGCGCCGCTGCCACCACCCGGGACTCCACCACGCTGGACGGGCCGACCAGCGTCGCCCGTCGCGACGGGGTGACCGGCGCGGCCGGCAGCGCACCCGTCTGCAGCTCTGCCAGCGCCCGGCGCACCGCCACGGGCGACAGCCCGACCTCCTCGGCGGCCTCCACGATCACCGATGCCGCGAAGCCGTCGCTCGGATCGGCGCCAGTGCTCTGGGCCTCCAGCTCCGCCGCCCGACGCAGGACCAACGCCACCTCGTCGGTCGTCAACCGATCCACGGGCCCGCCGGTTGTCGACATGCGCCCATCATCCTGCTGGCACGCCAGCTAGTCGATGCCACGGCGAACCCCGTGACCGACCGCGGTGACGCCGACATCTCGAGCTGCCGGGAACGGGGAGACCACAGCTGCCGGAACGGTGCCGGTCGAGCGAAGGGGTGGACAGTTGATCAGACGGCGACAGCCGGCTCGGCGGACTTGGCCAAGGTCATGTCGGGCCGCCGGCGATGGGCCTGCGTGTTGGGCACCGCGGTGTCGTCGCCGGTGCCGAGCAGCTCGCCGTAGTCCGCTGCGAGCCGTTCGAGGTTCTCGCTCTTGAAGCCGGCCACCTCGAACTTCATCCGCCCGGTGGCGGGGTCGACGACCGGTTGGCCGGTCGCCGGATCGAGTACCGGCGGAAGCACGAGCGACTCAGGGTCGATCGGGCCACCGCTGGGGAGCAGGGCGTCGTAGTGCGCTAGCCGCTGGGTGACGATGGGGTGGTCGAGCAGGAACTGGGCCGCCTCCCGCGCCTCGGGGTCGAGCTGCGGGTTGTCGGCCGCCGCCCGCAGCTCCTCCGGGGAGATCACGCCGTCGGGCGGCTGCCCCGCGGGGCCCGGGAGGTCGACGGCCGCGACGTGCTGATGGAGGGCAGTCACGGCATCGACGCTGTGGAGGAAGGTCGTGACGTCGTCGGCGGTGACGAACTGCAGCTGCCCGGTGACGTCAGCCACCAGCGGCTGGTTCACCACGGCGACCGCTGCGAACAGCTCCGGGTCGGCCGCGATCTGAGCGGCGGCCGCCCGAACCTGGGGCGGCAACGCCGTGTTCTGGGCTGCGGCCGCCAGCTCGGCCCGGGTCAGCTGGCCATCCGCTGGAGTCCCGTCGGTGCCTGGTCGGTCCAGCAGGGCGAAGCTGCCGGCGACCAAGGTCAGCGCTTCCAGAACCGGCAGCGCAGGCTCCGTCGGCGGGGGCTCGGTGGTCGGAGACGGCCCGGTCGTCGGAGGCGCCCCGCCGGCGTCGTGCCCGCCGTGACCCCCGTGACCGCCACCACCGCGGTTGTTCCTGCGGTTCCCCGCGTTGACGAACTCGGTCTTGCGGTCGGCGGCGTATTGGAGCACCTCGCTGGACATGCCGATCAGGTCGACGGGGTCGTGACGCAGGAAGGGCACTTGACCGGCGACCTCTCCCGGCGTGAGGTTCTCGACGTTGAGAGGCACAGTGCTCGGCGGGACGTACGGAGAGTTCCTGACCGTGATCCGGAAGGACCTCTGACCCGACAGGCCGTCGTGGTTCACATGGTCGAACAGGTGGGCCAGGCTGGTCTCGTGCTGACCCTGCGCCTCGGTGATGTAGCTGCTCAGCGCGTCGAGCTGGACCTGGACCGTGCCGGCCGAGCCGTCGCCCAGCGGCTGCACCAGCTCGGACTTCGACGCGACAGCAGTGCCGATCGACGTCGGCGAGCCGCCGTAGTAGCTCGGCTCCGGGAATGCCCGGCAGGCGTCGGCGCAATAGCCGAGGAAGAACCAGGCGTTGGCCAGAGCCGACAGGACCCGCCCCTCCTTCTCGCGGAAGGCGACCGCCCACGGACCGGCCGCCGACTGGAGAACGGCATTGGCTCGTTCACGTCGAGAATGGATCAGGCCGTCGACGGCAGCCTGAGCCGCTGTGAGGGCGCCCCCCTTGGGGCCCAGCCCCTGGATCACGTAGTCCAGGCCGTTGGCTTGGTAGTGGGCGGGGTCGACCACGGCTGCATTCTTGCAGCGGGGTACGCCCCGGTGACCGCGGCCACTCGCCGGCCCCAGCCCGGGCACAGACGGCCAGCACGGGGCGTGTTCGACTCAACGGGCTGAGCCTCTCCTCGCGGTGCGCTTGGCCACCCAATATGGAGCGCGCTGCCACTTTCGTGGGTGGCGCGGGATCGCCGATTCGGGCGCGGCTGGCGTCCGTCTCTGGCCCAAGCCGGCATCGTTGTCGGAGGATTATCGAGTGACTGAACGAATCTCGCTGAAGGGGAAGGTCGCGGTCGTGACGGGCGCAGGCCGCGGGCTAGGGCGGGCATACGTCGAACTTCTCGCCGAACGCGGTGCCCGGGTCGTGGTGAACGACCTGGGGACCGACGTATCAGGGTCCGGGATGGACTCCACGATCGCGGAACAGGTGGCCGACCTCATTCAGACACGTGGAGGCGAGGCAGTCGCCAATGACAGCGACGTCTCCACCCCTGAAGGTGGCAATGACCTGATCGCGACGACCATCGAGCACTTCGGGAGAATCGACCTCCTCGTGAACAACGCGGGCATCGTGGGGAGCCAGTTGTTCGAGGACGCCACCCTTGACGACTTCGATCACTACTGGCGCGTGCACCTCGGCGGCCCGGTCAACACCGTGAAGGCCGCCTGGCCGCATATGGTCGCCCAGCACTACGGGAAGATCATCCTCACGACCTCAGTCGCCGGCCTGTTCGGAATCCGGGGCCAGGCCACCTATGCGGCGGCCAAGTGCGCCGTAGTCGGGTTGATGCGCATCCTCGCACTTGAAGGTGCCGACCATGGGATTCTCGTGAACACCATTTCGCCAGCCGCGTACACGAGGATGCACCCGGCCGCGGGATCACTTACGCCTGAAGCAAAGGGAAGGCGCACGATGCCGGTTGAGCCTGTCGCGGCCGCGATCGTCTGGCTGGCAAGCGATCGTTATTCGGAGACGAACCGCATCTACAACGTGGAAGCCGGAGCAATCCAACGCATTGCCATCGTCATGGGACCCGGCTTCTACGATCCAGATCTCACCCCCGAGAGCATTGCCGAGAACTACGCAGAGGTCGAATTGATCGAGGGCTTCGTCGAACCGGGTCCGTTCGAGCTCGGCACGTAGATACAAAATGCCTGCGACCGCCAGAGCGCTGGCATCTCGTGTGCCCGCTGACCACGCCGGCCCTCGCCCGAACTCCGACCCGATCGACGGGTTCCGACTCACGGCGGCCAGATCAAGCACGAGCAGATCGACTGCTCGTGAGCGCCCATTCCCCCGCACGTCAGCGGCGGTCTGTGGGCAGAATCCCGGAGCTGGCCTGGCGTTCCTGGGTGCGAGCCGAACGTGTGAATGGGGTTTGCCCTTGAGTCCACCGGCCACAAGATGTGGGGTGGACCGGACCTGGGCACGAACCGACGCACCGTCGACTCGCCCACCTCCACGCCCTGCTCGCCGACGACCGTCGCCATCGCCCCCACGTCCAGGCCAGCCCGAACCCATCGGGGCCCGCCTCAGGGACTGGAGAAGCGAAACTGCTTGTGCGGTCGAAGGACGAGCTCGCCGCAGTGTCTAGCCGATGCATCGAGGCGCACACCCAGTTGCTCCACGACGTGGCGGAGCGCCGACGAGACAGCGGACCTGAGCGGTGATCCCTCGGGCGTTCCGCGTCCGGCGCCTCGTCAGGCGGGCTCTACCTCAATTGAGGCGATGAAACGGTCCCACATGTCGGCGAGATCGCTCGGGTTCGCCGACATGATCACGCTGAAAGACTGAGGTCCGTTGTCGACCAGTAGCTCGTTCGCACCGATGCCCGGGGGCAAGCTGTCCAAGACCGCGTTCATCACCACCTGGGCATCGACGTCGCCCAGGCGCATCTCGCTCACCGACTCGCCGGGCTCGGGGTCGTGGACGATCCCAGACTCTTCTCGGTCGATCGAGAAGATCGATGGGGGCTCGGAGCTCCTGGCGAGAAACACGAGCTCGTCATCGTCAACGGCCGCATAGTTCTGGGGAAGGTCGAATCTCAGACTGAGCTCATCGACGTCGTAGGACGTGACGCTTCCACCGCCAGACTCGGTGACCGTTGACGAAACCGAGGTTGTCGGCAGGGTGACGTCGGCCTCGGGTGCGCAACCGCTGACCACGGTGGCGATGAGGAGGGCTGCAGAGGCGAAAACCTGCGCGCGCCAACCACGCAGTTGGCCCGAACCCAGCTTGTGCATCGCCCGCTGACGGTAATCGAGCCACCGGACACCAGGGGGCCACCACCGAACCCGGTGATCGAGGCTGCCGCCGACCACAACAGCTCGTAGCTGGTGCAGCCAAGGGCATACCCCAAACGTGTGATCGACTGTGGGGGTGATCGTCGACGAGCTGGGGGAGGCGGGGGTCGGGTCGGGCGACCTGGTGGCTGTCGCGCTGGCTGATGGTGTCGGGGTTGGCTTGGCCTTGCCGGGCACGGAGTGGTCGGGTCCGTTGGGCGAGGTCGACGGCCCGGTGAGTGTGGTGGCAGACGTCGAGGCGGCACTCGCGCCCCGCTGGGTGGTGTGGTCGAGCGCCACCACGCTCGCCCTTGCGCAGGCCGGGGTCCGGGTCGCGACCTGTTGGGACGTCGCCGCAGTGCAGCGGCTCCTGTTCGGTGGGTGGCGCGCCGACCCCGCCCGGGTCTGGGCGCAGTTGCATGACCTGCCGCTCACCACCATGCCCTCGACTGGCCCAGTGGACCTGTTCAGCCTGGCCGAAGCGGCCGACGTCGACCCCGAGCAGCCGATCCGGCCCGACGGCTACCTGGCCGCCGACTGGGCTGGGGGTGAGGCCTGGGCGGCGACCCCAGCGCGACTCGCCCGGTGGGCGGCGCTGGCGGCCCGAGTGGCGACCGAGCAGCAGGCCCGCCTTGCGGCGCTGTCGGTCGAACACCCTCGGGTAGGCATGACCGCCCGAGTGGAGTCGGCGGCCGAGCTGCTGTGCGCCGAGATGACGGTGGCCGGCCTACCCGTGGACCGTGCCGACGCCGAGGTGATCGTGGCGGGCTTCGTCGGGCGCCGCCCGCGCAGCGACGCCGAGGCGGCCGAGCTCCGGGCCCGGCGTGACGCCGAGGTGCTGCGCCACCTCCCCGCCGGCAGCCACTACGACCTGCGCAGCCCCGGACAGGTGCGGTCGCTGCTGCGCCGGGTGGGGATCGAGGTGCCCGACACCCGGGCCTGGCGGCTCGAAGCCCTCCGGGACCAGCACCCCGTGGTCGAGGCACTGCTTGTATGGCGCAAGGCCGAGCGGGTCGCCACCACCTACGGCTACGGCTGGCTCGACCAGCACCTCGTCCCCGACGGCCGGCTCCGGGGCAAGTGGTCGGGGTCTGATGGTGCGGCCGGGCGCATGACCGCCTCGGCCGGCCTGCACAACATGCCCTCTGACATGCGCGCCGCGGTGCTCGCCGAGCCGGGCCACGTGTTCGTCCGCGCCGACCTGGGCCAGATCGAGCCCCGAGTCCTCGCCGCCGTCTCGGGCGACAGGGCGCTGGCCCAAGCGACCCACGACGACGACATGTACGCACCGGTCGCCCGGCAGCTGGGAGTCGACCGGGCCACGGCCAAGGTGGCAGTGCTGGGAACCATGTACGGCCAGACAACCGGACACAGCGCCCACATCCTCCCCCGCCTACGGGCGACCTACCCGGTGGCAATGGCCTACCTGGAGGAGGCCGACCGGTCAGGCCAGCTCGGCCAGGACCTGCGCACCTACGGCGGCCGACTGGTACGGATGGGCGCCACCGCGACCGGCGACGCATCACTCGACGAGCAGGCAGCCCGGTCACGAGCAGCAGCCCAGGGACGCTACGGCCGCAACGCCCTGGTGCAGGGCGCCGCCGCAGAACTGTTCAAGGTGTGGGCGGCGACAGTTCGGACCCGAGGCGCTGAGCTCGACGCCGAGATCGTCCTCTGCCTCCACGACGAACTGCTGGTCCACGTCCCCGAAGCCAACGGCCAGGCAACGGCCGATCTGGTCGCCACCAGCCTCCACGAAGCCGCCCACCGCTGGTCACCCACCCCCTCGGTCCGCTTCGTGGCCGACGTCTCCGTCATCCCCCGCTGGTCCGACGCCAAGGCCTGAAGGCTGCAAAGAGCGCAGGTAGCGCGTCGGAACATCCGAATCGGCAACCAACACATCGCCCTCGCAGCGCCAGTGCAAGGACCGGCTACCCGCCGAGCCCGGGTCCCTGCCCCGACGGGCCGGTACGGCGCAATACGTCACCAACGGTAGGAAGCGCCGCTGCCCCGGCCTCGGCGTTGGAGGGCACGTTCGACGAGCGACGTCATGCGCGAGCCAACACGCTCACGCGACCGGGCTCGCTGTTGCACTCGACGACGGCCAGGCCCGCTCGCGGGTGTTTCGTTCTAGATCGTTTGTCCTTGGCGGGCTGTGATCTTGGCTCGGGCGACGAACCGGGCGAGATTTTGGCGGTGCTTGTCGAGCAGCCGATCCCACTCCGGTTGATCGCCGGAGCTCGCCGCGTGCCACATGGCGCGTCCGTTCTCGCGTAGCGAGTCGGCGACGGACAGGAGTTCGTCATCCGTACAGACGATCGTGAGGCGGGCCTGGGCCTGGGCGCGGTCAGTTCGAGACCAATCCTTCAATCGCGCCGGCTGCTTGAGCTCGCCGAACGCTTCCCAGATCGCACCGATGTAGCTGTCCTCGAGAACGTAGATCTTGGCGCAGTCTTCGAGTAGGAGACCGACCCATCGCTCTCGCTCCTCGCGTCGTCGTACGACGAACTGGCCAGCGACGGCGGCTGTCGCGCCCACCAATGCGCCCACGAGACCAATGACGACCTCCGCCATGGACCAAGTCTCCCGCAGCCGCAGGTATCCGGGCTGACGGTCGGATCGCGGTGTCGGGCTGCGAGGTCCGAGTTCGATGGCGTCCGCCGGCGTGGGTGCCCCCGATCGACTGCCTGCCCTCGTGGCCCAACGCACTGAGGACGTGTCCGGTGCTGCGGCCGTGAGCAGCACGGTGGTGCCCCTGGGTCCTGGTTCGGCCGGGCCAGGACCCAGGTATCGCCTCCTTGAAGACGATGTCGAGGCCGAGCCCCGAACTGGCGGCCTAGGCGCGTGAAACCGGGAATTCTCCTGGCGCTGGGTGCGGGAGGGGTCCGTAGGTTCGTCCACGACAACCTTCGACGAGACATGACGGACGGGGGCCACGATGGCTGATCGACTCCACCTGCCGGACGGGCGGCCGGCACCCGATGCGGCGCCACTCGAGGACATTCTCGACCACGGTGACTTGACCAAGATGCGCCAGGCCCTGGTCCAGGGCCACTCGGTGTCGCTGAGCCCCAATGGGCAGGTGTACGTGCACCAGGACCTCGACGGCGCCTGGAACTCGCACTCGCAGGCGTTCATCGAGTCCAAGCTCGGCGACATGAAGGGTTTCATCGCCCGGGGCTTCAGCGTGGAGATCAACCCCCGGGGCGTGGTCAACGCCCGCAGCGCCGATGGCAAGTTCGAGTACCACAGCGACCTGCACCCCGACCCGATGGGGACCGATCGCGAGTACATCCGCGACGCGGTCAAGTCGGGCGCCAACGTAGCGATCCTGCCCGACGGCACCGTGCAGGTCACCCACGACGGCGCCCCGCCCCGGCGCTACGCCGATTACGTCGATCGAGTGATGGCCCAGCTCGACAGCGAGGTGAACACCGGTCGCCTGGGGCAGCAGGCGTCCGAGGGCAACGCCTTTGTCATCACGGCCGACGGCGACATCACCAACTTCCACTACCAGCAGGGTCCGCAGTCGACGCCGGCGATCCGGTTCCCCCTGCCCGGTGAGCCCGACCCCCTCGCCGCGGCGGACGGGACCGCGGCAGGTACCGGCGACGTGGGCACTCCCGGGGCGGTGACCGACGCGACCGACGCCGCGGCGCTCGCCGATCCCTTCGACACCAGCGGTGCGGCGGCCAGCGGCACCGCTGGCACCGACCCCGCGGCCGATGTGGGCGACGGCGCCGCGGCCGCCGGACTGCCCGGTGGGGGCCAGGCGGCGGTACTGGTGGACGACATGACCACCGTCGACCCCGCCGGCGCCGGCGACGTGAGGGACGGCACGTGGTCGGCGATCGCCGTGGGCTCGCCGGACGCCGGCAACCCGGCCCTCGTGGCCGGTGATCAGGCTCTGGTGGCCGGCGACGACCCTCTGGGCCAGGCGCCGATCGAGAACGCGCCCTTCGGTGACGACACCAGCTACGAGCCCGCCTACGACATGGCCGGCTCGACGCAGTCCGACCCCTTGGACGTCGGCGCTTCAGCCCCGGCCGACACCGGCGGCCTCTACGCCGATGGTGACCACGCCGACGCGGTGGACGGCTATGACGAGACGACCACCGCCGACGTCAGCTACGCCGATTACGCCGGCCCGGCGGACGGCGCCGTTGCGATGACCACCGCCGCCGACACGTCCTCCGACAGCGGCTTCTCCGACGACTCGTACTCCGACGCCACCGACATGGCCCCCGGTGGGAGCAGCGACCTCGACTACGGCTGAGCCCCGGCCGGCCTGGGCGGCGGCCGGTCAGCCGAGAACGATCTCGGCGAGGGCGGCCGGGTGGGTGACGGCGACGAAGACTCCTCGTTACATGCCACTCGACGACTCAGAGAGCGCCGGCGTGATGCCTCAGACGGTGCGGGGCCGCCATGTCTCGTGCTCGTGCGCGAGCCAGACCAGCTCGGGGTCGAGCGCACGCACCCGCAGCTGGCCTTCGGTCTGCGGCTCGTCGAGCTCGCCGAACCAAACCGCCACGTCGCCGCCGACGACGACCGGACGCCCGCCAGTCTCGACGACGACCACCTGCAGGCCGCGCGTGTGGCCCGGCGCCGGGACGAGTCGGAGCCCGGGAAGCAGCTCGAGCTCGCCGTCGACGGGGACGTAGCGCACGCCGGGCGCCTCGACCCACTCGCGAATGGTGTAGTCGTCCTCGCTGCGCGCGTCGTCGAGCTCCCGACGCTGGACGTAGATCGGC
>Ga0075428_100004242_pt1 | contig 15786 bp, 12 predicted proteins | sample RhiMetdeltSRZDD2_FD_75291 | JGI IMG/M metagenome (GOLD analysis project Ga0075428, IMG submission 75291) | Populus rhizosphere microbial communities from Tennessee, USA - Rhizosphere MetaG P. deltoides SRZDD2 | ecosystem: Host-associated > Plants > Roots > Rhizosphere > Soil | place: USA... | reverse complement strand
CACGACGGGATAGGGTTTGAACAGCGCCATCGTCCTGTCTCCTCGGGCCCGCATCGTACTATGCCGCCGCAACCGGCTATTACTCGCTCCCGGGATCGCAAAGCCGCCCGAAGCTCCATCCTTTCGCTTTGAGAGCCGGCGCCAGCAATCTGGTCGCTTCGACCGTGTACTGCCGATCCGCGCGCGGGTTTACGTGGTGGCCGTCGTGCATCACGATGATGTCTCCGGGTGAGGCCTTCCGGGCCAGCCGCTCGGCAATCGACTGCGCTTCGCGACCCCGGTACCAATTGAAATCCCACATCCCCCAGCTCCAGCCCACCAGCTGGTGATCGATCTTCTTCAGCCCGTTGTACATCGAGCGGCTCCGCCAGCCGGCATGGGGACGGAACAGCCGGCACGGCCGGGTGCCGGCCAGCTGCTCGATCCGACCCGCGTTCTTCGTCAGGATGTCGGCGAGCGCATCGGGCGACTTCACCATCAGCGCCCGCGTGTCGGAATGAAGGGCCACGGCGTGCCCCTCGGCGAACATCCGCCGCACGATGGGCGCGGTCTCGCTCGTCAGGTGAGTGTCGATCAGGAAGAAAGTGGCGCGCACGCCGGTGTCGCGCAGCACATCGAGCAGCTGCGGGGTCGCCGTGGGATTCGGACCGTCGTCGAAGGTGAGGTAGACCGTGGGCGGCCCGCCGGCGTGAGGGACCCGCCAGAGGGATCCCACCGGGGCAAAGCGGTCCAGCAGGAACGGGACCGGCGCCGTGTGCGCCAGGAACCAGATGCCGGCGATCCCGAGAAACAACCAAAGCATACGAGGCAGCCTGAGAACGTGTCGGGGCTCGGGACTCGGCACGCCATATGCCTTGTCGAGCTGCGATGCGTCCGCGAACCCGCGAATTGTTTGAGTCTAGTCCCTTGTCGATGATTCCAGGGCCACGACATTCCGTGGGGCGCTCGTCGATCTGGACTGCGAGATCGATGTGAGCGCCTTCGGTTTCTCCGCAATCACGCTGCTGTGCACGTTCGCCTCTGCGATGGTCGGGATCATGATTCGGGCGGCGCTGCCGCCGGCGCACCTGAGCAAGGAGTCACAGGACGTCGTCCGCCTCGGCATGGGCCTGGTGGCGACGATGACGGCGCTCCTGCTCGGGCTGGTGACGGCCGCCGCGAAAGGCTCGTTTGACTCGCAGGATCTCGCCATCAAGAACGCCGCTGCGAGCATGCTGACCCTTGACCGGCTGCTCGCGCGCTACGGTCCGGAAACACAGCCGATCCGTGAGCAGTTCCGCGGCCTCGTGGCGGCGCGGTTCGAGGAGATCTGGCCCGAGGGCGGCGGGCAGGCACTAGGGACGGCAACATTGCAGGCGCGCGTGCAGGGCGCGCCGGCAGCCGAGACGGTCGAGGATCGGATCCTGGCGCTTGCGCCGCAGACCGATACGCAGCGGTGGTTGAAGGCAGAGTCGTTGAAGCTGACCGAAGAAGTCCTCCGGACACGCTGGCGTCTCCTCAGTAATGCGAGCGGTTCGGTGCCGCGGGCGTTCCTGGTTGTGGTGATCTTCTGGTTGTCGATGACGTTCGGGAGCTTCGGTCTGTCCGCCCCGCGCAACGCGACGGTCGTGACGGTCTTCGTCATCTCGACGTTGTCGGTCGCCGCGGCCGTGTTCCTGATCCTCGAGCTCGACGCCCCGTTCGACGGGCTTATCAAGATCTCGAGCGAACCGTTCCGGTACACGATCGCCAACCTCGGAAAGTAGATCATCCTTCGTTCGACGGCACGACCTGAACTGCCGCGTCGGGCACGGCGCCCAGGAACCGGTCGAGCGTCGAGCCGCGCCAGAGCAGCTCCCACCGCGACCGCGCGCTCTGACCGAAGATGACGTGCGTCACGCCCTCACGCTGCGCGAAAGCGATCAGGCCTTCCGCAGGGCGCTCCGCCTTGACCCGGACGACCGTGGCGCCAAGGCTCTCGGCCAGCCGGATGTTCTCCAGCAAGGCGTCGGCATCATCCGGATTGATGCGCGCGGGACTCTCGCGCGGCGTCTCCACGTAGACCGCATACCATCGCGCTCCCAGGCGTCCTGCGATCCGGGCGCCGGTGCGGATCACGCGCGGGGCGAGGGCATTGGAGCTCATGCACACCATCACCCGCTCGGGAATGAGCGCGGGTTCGAGTCCTTCGCGGACCCGGTAGCTTGCGGCCTTCTGGCCGACCTTGTCCGCGACCGCCCGAAGCGCGAGCTCGCGCAGCGTCGAGAGGTTTCCCTTCCGGAAGAAGTTCGTAAGTGCCTGTTCGACCTTCTCGGGCCGGTAGATCTTCCCTTCGCGCAGGCGGTTGCGAAGCTCCTCGACGGTCACGTCGACGTTGATGACCTCGTCGGCGCGATCGAGAAAGGTGTCGGGCACCGTCTCGCGCACTCGCACGCTCGTGGCGCGCGCCACGGCGTCGTTGAGGGTCTCGAGGTGCTGGATGTTGACCGCGGTCATCACGTGGATGCCGGCGTCGAGAATCTCGAGCACGTCCTGGTAGCGCTTGTCGTTGCGGCTGCCTGGAACATTGGTGTGGGCCAGCTCGTCGACGACGCATACCTGCGGGTGGCGCCCGATCACCGCCTCCACATCCATCTCTTCCATCGTCACGCCGCGATAGTCGATGTTCCGCCGAGGTACGACTTCCAGATCCTTCAGCTGCGCCTCGGTCTCGCGCCGGCCGTAGGTTTCCACGAACCCCACGACGACGTCGAGGCCCCGGGTGCGGAGGGCGTGGGCTTCCTGCAGCATCTCGTAGGTCTTGCCGACGCCGGGAGCCGCACCGATATAGATGCGCAGACGTGCCCGTTCCGTCTCCTTTATCCGCTCGAGCAGCGCGTCGGCGGACGGACGATGATCGGGGATCGCGATCATGGCCTCTGCGATCGACGCTTCATCACGGTGTCATCGGTTTCGCACGATCGAGCGCGAGATTGAGTTCCAGCACGTTGACGCGCGGCTCACCGAGGAACCCGAGCTGACGCCCTTCGGTATGGGCGGACACGAGTCGCCTGATCTGATCCTCCGCCAGCCCGCGTTCGCGCGCGACCCTGGGCACCTGGAACTCGGCCGCTGCAGGGGAGATGTGAGGGTCGAAGCCGGATGCGGAGGCCGTGACGAGATCAATGGGTACCGGGGCGCCGGGATTTTCCTTCCGTGCTGCCGCGACGTGTGCCCGCACGGCATCGATCAGCTTCTTGTTCGTTGGACCAAGCTGTGACCCTGCGGAGTTCGCGGCATCGTACGGCGTGGTCGTCGCCGACGGCCGCGGCCGGAAGTAGCCGCGAGCCGAAAAGCCCTGGCCGATGATGCGCGAGCCAACCGTGACGCCATGACGTTGAACCAGCTGTCCGTTCGCCTGGTCGGGAAACGCGATCTGTGCGATCGCGGTGATCGCGAGCGGGTAGATGAGCCCGAGCAGCACGGTGGTGACGATGGTCATCAGCACGGCGGAAATGAGACTACGGTAGGTGTTCATGAGGATCCTTACGCGAGCCGGATCGTCGTGATGATCACGTCGATGATCTTGATCCCCGCGAACGGCACGATGATGCCACCCACGCCATAGATCAACAGGTTGCGCCGGAGCAGCGCGGCAGCACCCACCGGCCGGTAGTGAATGCCGCGCAGCGCGAGCGGTACCAGCGCGACGATGATCAGCGCGTTGAAGATCACGGCGGACAGAATCGCCGACTCCGGCGTTCGCAGTCCCATGATGTTCAGGGCCGCGAGCGCGGGAAACGCCGCCAGGAACATCGCGGGGATGATCGCGAAGTACTTGGCCACGTCGTTCGCAATCGAGAACGTGGTCAAGGCGCCGCGCGTGATCAGCAGCTGCTTGCCAATCTCGACGATCTCGATGAGCTTGGTCGGATTCGAGTCGAGATCGACCATGTTGCCCGCTTCCTTCGCCGCCTGCGTGCCGGTGTTCATGGCGACGCCGACATCGGCCTGCGCGAGCGCCGGCGCGTCGTTGGTGCCGTCGCCGGTCATGGCCACGAGCTTGCCTGCGGCCTGTTCGCGGCGAATGAGCCCCATCTTGTCCTCCGGTTTCGCCTCGGCAAGGAAGTCGTCCACGCCAGACTCGGCGGCGATCGCAGCCGCGGTGAGTGGATTGTCGCCGGTGATCATCACCGTCTTGATTCCCATGGCGCGAAGGTGCGCGAAGCGTTCCCTGATCCCGCCCTTCACGATGTCCTTCAGGTGAATGACGCCGAGAATGCGCACGCCCTCGGCCACGACGAGCGGCGTTCCTCCGCTGCGGGCGATCCGCTGGACGATGTCCGCGAGCTCGGCGGGCACGGCGCCACCGTTGGCCGCGACCCATTTCTGGATGGCTTCGGCCGCGCCCTTCCGAATCTCACGAGCTTCCCCTGCGAGCGCGGCGCCCGTTCCCACCAGGACTGGCGTGGACGCGTGGAGGGTGACGCCGGACATTCGCGTCTGCGCCGTGAAGGGCACGAAGGTGGCGTGCCGGGGCGACAGCTCGCGTCCGCGCAGGCCGTACTTCTCCTTCGCCAGGACCACGATCGATCGCCCTTCAGGTGTCTCGTCTGGCAGCGATGCGAGCTGCGCCGCGTCGGCGAGAGTGGATTCGCTGACGCCCGGCAGCGGAATGAGCGCGGTTGCCTGCCGATTGCCGAGCGTGATGGTGCCGGTTTTGTCGAGCAGCAGCGTGTGGACGTCGCCGGCCGCCTCCACCGCGCGACCGGACATCGCCAGCACGTTGTGCTGCACGAGACGATCCATGCCGGCGATCCCGATCGCCGAGAGCAGGCCGCCGATGGTCGTTGGAATCAGGCAGACCAGCAGGGCAATCAGGACGAACAGCGACTGTGGCGCGCCCGAATAGATCGCAAAGGGCTGCAGGGTCACGACCGCGATGAGAAAGACGAGAGTCAGCCCGGCAAGCAGGATGTTCAGCGCGATCTCGTTCGGGGTCTTCTGGCGTTCGGCCCCTTCGACCAGGGCAATCATCCGGTCGAGAAAGGTCTCGCCGGGGTTCGCGGTGATGCGGATGCGGATCCGGTCGGAGAGCACTCGCGTGCCGCCGGTGACCGCCGAGCGGTCGCCGCCCGACTCACGGATGACAGGCGCCGATTCACCCGTGATCGCGCTCTCGTCGACTGACGCGACGCCCTCGATGATCTCGCCGTCGGCAGGAATCAGCTCACCGGCCGACACGCGGACGATGTCGCCCTTACGGAGCATCGGCGCGGGCACCTTTTCGAGCGAGCCGTTCGGCCGTTCGCGGTGAGCCACCGTTTCGGTCTTGGCTTTCCGCAGTGTGTCCGCCTGCGCCTTGCCGCGCCCCTCGGCCATCGCTTCCGCGAAGTTGGCAAACAGCACCGTGAGCCACAGCCAGAAGGTGATCTGCAGCTCGAATCCGAGACTGCCGGACCCCATGATCGCGTCCTGGACCAGCTGCCACGTGGTCAACACGCTGCCCAGTTCGACCACGAACATGACCGGGTTCCTGGCCATGGTGCGCGGGTGCAGCTTCCGGAACGAATCCCGGATCGCCCTGCGGACGATCTGCGGGTCCCAGATGGAGCGCGAACGCGCTTGTGTGTGAGTCGACATTGGTCAGTTTCCAGTTTCCAGTTGTCAGTTGTCAGTTCCCAGTCCTACTGGAAACTGGAAACTGGTAACTGGTAACTCGCTATTCGCCTAAAACACCTGCCCGGAGTTCATGAGGAAGTGCTCGACGATTGGACCGAGGCTGAGCGCGGGGCAGAAGGTCAGCGCCCCGACGATCAGAATCACGCCGACCAGCAGCGCCGTGAACAGGGGAGTGGTCACCGGGAAGGTGCCGAGCGACGGCGGGATCAGCTTCTTCCGGCTCAGGCTGCCGGCAATCGCCAGCGGCGGGATGATCATGAAGAACCGGCCGAACAGCATCGCCACGCCGATCGTCGTGTTGTACCACTTGGTATTTCCCGTGAGTCCCCCGAAGGCGGATCCGTTATTGCCGGCGCCGGAGGAATAGGCGTAGAGGATCTCGGAGAGACCATGAGGGCCGGGATTCAGGATGCTCGACGTCCCGAACGCCGGTGCCACCGACGAGATCCCCGTGAACGTCAGGATGACCAGCGAGAAGATCAGGACCGTCAGTATCGCCATCTGCACTTCGAACGCCTGAATCTTCTTGCCGAGGTATTCGGGCGTCCGTCCGACCATCAGGCCGGCGATGAAGACCGACAGGATGATGTAGACGAGGATGCCGTACATCCCGGCGCCGACCCCCCCGAAGACGACCTCGCTCAACTGCAGGTTGGCGAGAGGCACCAGACCACCGAGCGGTGTGAACGAGTCATGCCACCCGTTCACGGCGCCGCAGCTGGCGTCGGTGGTGGCGGTGGCGAAGAGCGCGGTATTGGCGATGCCGAACCTGACCTCCTTGCCCTCCATGTTGCCGCCGGGCGACAGCGCGGTCTGCGTTTGATCGGCTCCCGCTGATGTCAGCAGCGGATTGCCACGCGCCTCGGCCCAATAGGCCACGGTCACGCCGGCGAGGAAGAGAAGCGCCATCGCCGCCCACACCGCCCAGCCATGCCGCCGCGACCCCGTCATCGTGCCCAGCGTGTAGGTGAGTCCGGAGGAGATCGCAAAGATGCCGAACATCGCCAGGAAGTTCGAGATCGGCGTTGGATTCTCGAACGGATGCGCGCTGTTGGCGTTGAAGAAGCCGCCGCCGTTGGTGCCGAACTGCTTGATGATTTCCTGCGACGCCACCGGCCCCTGGGCGATTACCTGCTTCGCGCCTTCGACGGTCTGAACCGTGTCGTAGGCCTTGAGATTCTGCACGACCCCCTGCGACACCAGGACCAGGGCGCCGACGATCGCGATCGGCAGCAGCACCCAGACCGTGGCGCGGACCATGTCGACCCAGAAATTGCCGATCGTGTCCTTCTCTTTCTGGGCGATGCCGCGGATGAACGCGATCGCCACCGCGATGCCGATCGCAGCCGAGACGAAGTTGTGGTAGGCGAGACCGGCCATCTGCGTCAGATAGCTCATCGTGGATTCGCCGCCATAGTTCTGCCAGTTCGTGTTGGTCGTGAACGACGCCGCGGTGTTGAAGGCGAGGTCCGGCGGGACGGCACCGAACCCCTGAGGATTGAATGGCAGGAGGCCCTGCACGCGCTGCATCACGTACAGGACCAGCATCGACACCACGCTGAAGAGGAGGATCGAGATCGCGTATTCCGTCCAGCGCATGCCCCGGGTCTCGTCGACGGCGCTCAGTCGGTAGATCAGCCGCTCAATCGGCCGTGCCGCTGGATCGAGCCAGGTGTACTGCCCTGAAAAGACGCGGGCCATGTACGCGCCCAGTGGCCGCGTCACCACGAACACCGCCAGCAGGAAGAAGAGAATCTGCAGCCAGCCGTTGAGGGTCATCTCAGAACTTCTCCGGTTTCAACATCGCGAGCACCAGGTACGCGAGCAGCGCCATGCTCACCAGCAGCGCGATCGTGTAGTCGAGAGTCATGGCCATTCACTTCATCAGCCGATTGCAGGCGGCGACGTAACCGATGCTGACGGCGAAGAACACCAGCGTGAGCAGAATGAAAAGGACGTCGAGCATGGGAGTCCCCGTTAGAGTCCGGCGCTGCGGTCCAGCCAGACGCACCAGGCGACGGCGGCGACGACCGCGACTGCGAAATCGAGTGCTGCGGAGGCTGCCGCAACGAACCAGACGAACAGCGCGAAGAGCACGGCCAGGCCAATGACTGCCGCGCGAGTCCACGACGGGGAGAGTGATGACGCCGGGTCTTGATCCATGCATTCAGCATAGAAATCGCGTCCTCAAGACGGGCCAAGAAGTGCCTGAAAAGTTCCTTAAGAGCGTGGGATCGGGATCCGGGATCCGGGGTCCGGGTTCGGAATCCGAAATCGTGGTAGTTCGGAGCGGACCCCGGACCCCCGGATCCCGGACCCCGGCTCTCAGGACATCTTGAGGAACTCCTCAGGCGATTCTCTGGAGGGGGGAGGTAAGGTGTCAGACAGGAGGATCGCTCGATGTGGCCCTGCCATTGGGCACCGTTCTCGCTGGCCATCGTCATGGCCGCCACTGCGGGGACCGCTTGTCGTGGTTCCACGCCAATGCTGACCGGGCTGCTCGACTCGCGCCGATTGGCAGCCGAGCTGCACGTGGCTTTCACGCGAGCGTCGGAGGCGTCGAGTCGGGCGGTGATGGCCAGCAGCGACGAGGCCTCGACGGCCGCCGCAGATGAGGCGAAGAAGGCCCGCCAGGACGTCGAGCGCAGCCTGGCCGCGCTGCAGCCGGTCCTCGAATCACTGAGGTATCAGACCGACCTGGGGCATCTGAGCGCATTCAACGCGAGCTTCGACGAGTACCGCCGGCTGGACGACGAGATCCTGATGCTCGCGGTCGAGAACTCGAACATCAAGGCCCAACGACTCGCGTTCGGCCCCGCGCGCCAGGCGGTCGAGGTGTTCAAGTCGGCGCTCGATGCCGCACTTCGGACCGGCACGAAGGATCGCTGCCGTGAAGAGGCGCTGGCGTTCAGAGCCTACGGCGCCGTCCTGGAGATCGAGGTGCTGCAGCCGCCACATATCGCCGACGCCGAAGATGTGGTGATGACCCGTCTCGAGGGACAGATGCGCGCAGCCGAAGGCGTGGCGCGCAAGACGCTGGAAGAGCTGAAGGCCGTGACCGGACCGGCAGCTACTCCGCATCTCGCCATGGCTGCCGCAGCGCTGGAGGGTTTCATCGCGCGGAACCGTGAGATCGTCGCCCTGTCCAGGCGAAACAGCAACGTCCGATCGCTGGCGCTGTCACTCGGCCGGAAGCGCACGGTGACTGCCCAGTGTGAAGATCAGTTGCAGGCCCTCGAGCAGGCCCTCGCCGAGCACAGTTTCAACGCGACGCGGTAATGAGCCGCGACGGGGTTTCCGGACCGCGGAAGCTGGCCGCGGACGGCCAGCACCGGCACGGTGCGGGAAGGCACCGAGTATTTCATCGCATCACGTTTCGGTCACGAACCGGTAGCCCACCCAGGGCTCGCTCAGGAGGAATCTCGGATTAGCTGGATCCGGTTCGAGTTTCTTGCGGAGTTGCGCCACCAGCGTCCACAGGTGTTCGGGTTGTTCGACGGCGTTGGGTCCCCAGACCGATTTCAGAATGGCGCGGTGGGTGAGTACTTTGTCGTGGTTGCGAGCCAGCAGCGACAGCAGCTCGAACTCTTTGGGCGTGAGCCGGATCTCCGTGCCGTCGCGGACGACGCGCCGGCGATCATAGTCGATCGTCAGCGAACCTGCCTGCAACACACCGGTGTCGGCGGCTTCCTCCGATCCCACACGTCTGAGCGCGACGCGGATGCGCGCGAGCAGCTCTTCGGGCCCGAACGGCTTGGTGACGTAGTCGTCAGCGCCCAGATCCAGGGCGTTCACCTTGTCACGTTCTGCGCTCCGGGCGGACAGGACGATGATCGGAACCTGGGATTTTGCGCGAATGCGCCGGCAGACTTCAGTTCCTTCGAGGTCGGGCAGGCCAAGATCGAGCACGATGAGATCCGGCGTGCGGTTCTCGAACAGGGCGAGCGCTTCGGCTCCGGTGCCCGCGACGTCCACCTCATAGCCTCGCGATCGCAACAACGGCCCCACGGCCCGCTGGATCGCCACCTCGTCGTCGACGAGCAGGATTCTCACGACACTTCCTTCATCGCGGCGGGTACGACGATGGTGAATCGCGCGCCGCCGTCCGGGCAGTTTTCGGCCCAGACCCGGCCCTGCTCGACGGCCAGCAGTCCGCGAACGATCCACAGACCCATCCCCGTTCCCGACGCGCGGGCTTTCGCACTCGCACCGCGGTAGAAGCGCTCGAACACGTGAGGCAGGTCCGCCTGTGCGATTCCCGGGCCGTGGTCGCGAACGGCAAGGACCAGCCCCTCGCCGGACATTCGCACGTGGACGTCGATCTCCGATCCTGCCGGCGTGTACTGCCCGGCATTCTCGAGCAGGTGCGCGAGTGCCGATGCGGTCAGCCTGGGATCCAATCGGACCGGCTCGTCCTGCTCAATCGAGACGGTCACTTTGTGCGCAGCGAGCGTGTGCTCGACCTGGTCGCGCGCGGCCGCGACGATTTCCGATGGATGGGCCCAGCGCGACTCGGCGGCGACCGCACCCACATCGATCCGGGCCATCTCGAGCGTGTTCTCGAAGAGCCGGGTCAGGCGCTCCACTTCCGTCAGGATGAGCTCGCTCTGGCCGGCGCGATCGTCGGACGTGACGCCGGGCGCCACGATGTTGCTCGCGGCCACGCGGATTGCGGTCAACGGCGTTCGAAGGTCGTGTCCGAGCGAAGCCAACAGCGCGGTCTTCAGCTGGTCGCTCTGCCGTGTCAGCTCGCTCGCCTTGCGCTCTTCGAGGAACTGCGCCCGTTCGATGGCAATCGCCACGACGCCGGCCAGCGCATCGAGCGTGCCGGCCTCCACCGGCCGGCCGGCGGCCGCCAGGATCCCGATCGGCTTCGTTCCCACTCGCAACGGCACCAGACGGATGTCCCGCCCGTCGACGGTCATGGTCCGATGCCCGGCATAAGTCCGGGCCTGCGCGTCGAACTCGAGCGACGCCTGCGCCGACGCGAGCGCGTTCGTCAGTTCCCGGCGTTCGAGATCGACGTGGCCTGCGCCCGCCTCGAACACGCTCCAGTCGCCTGCGTGCGGCATCGCCACCGCTACGAAATCCAGATCGAACCGCCGCGCGACCGACCGTGCCAGAACCGCCAGCGCCTCCGGACTGTCGGTCATCATCAGTACGTCGCGGCTGAGGTCGAACAACCGGGCCAGCTCGTCGCGGCGGCCCATCGCCTCCTCCGTCCGTGCCTGCGCGACCGCCGAGAGATTGCTCGCCACCAGGCTGACGGCGAGGAACGCGAACAATGCCACCCAATTCTGCGGATCGGCGATGCTGAAGTTGTGGATCGGAGGCAGAAAAAAGAAATTGAGACAGAGCATCGCCGCGATCGACGTCACGACCGCCACCAGCAGCCGTGACGTCGCAGCAACCACCAGCACGACCATCAGGTAGCTGGTCGACACCGTGGCCGCGTTCGAGACCGCAAGCCATCGGAGAACCCCGGTCACAACCGCGAGGGCGGCCAGGGCCGCGGCGACGCGCCACCAATTCCTTCGCTTCATATTTCGTCGTGGTTCGCGGGTTCGCGGGTTCGCGAGTTCGAGTTCTGGGTAAATCAGTGCGCGATCGTCAATCCAAGCAGCCCGTTGCCTCTGGCTCCCCAGGCCCCGAGCCCGCGAACCCGCGGACCGCGAACCCGCGAGAGGTGTCAGCGTGAGTCACAGCTCCACCGTCACCCCAAGCTCGACGACCCGCTCCGCCGGCAGCCGGAAGAACGTCGGTGCCCGCACCGCGTTTCGGGCCATCAGCGCGAACAACCGCTCGCGCCACATCGCCATTCCCGGCGCCTTGGTCACGATCAGCGTTTCACGGCCCAGGAAGTAGGTCACGTCGTCTTCATCGAGCACGAGCCCGTGCTGGCACGCATTGATCAATGCCTCCGGCACATTGGGGTCTTCCATGAAACCGTAGTGCACACGTACGTCGAACACGCCCTGGCCGAGTGAGCGCACCGAGACCTGATCGTCGGGCGGTACGTGAGGCACCGGCCGGGTCGTGATCATCAGGGTGACGACGTGCTCGTGGAGGACTTTGTTGTACTTGAGGTTGTGCGCCAGCGCGGGGGGAGTGCCCTTCGGTTGTGCGGTCATGAACACGGCGGTGCCAGGCACCCGGGCTGGCGGCGCCTTGGCGACCGAGGCGAGGAAGTCCTCGAGCGGGATGGCGCGCGCCGTGAGCCGCGTCGCCACGATCTTGCGTCCCGTCTTCCACGTGGTCATCAGCGTGAAGAGGAGGCCTCCAATCACCAGAGGCAGCCACCCGCCATGCGCAATCTTGAGCGCGTTCGCGCCGAAGAAGGCGAGGTCGATGACCAGGAACAGCCCGGTGACGACCGAAGCCACGATCGGTGGCCAGCCCCATCGTTCGGTCGCCACGACCTGCAGCAGCATGGCGGTGATCACCATGGTCAACGTCACCGCGATGCCGTAGGCGGCGGCCAGCGCCGTTGACGACCCGAAGCCGACCACGATCAGGAGGGTGCAGATCATCAACCCCCAGTTCACCTGGGGCACGTAGACCTGGCCCATCTCGTGATGGGAGGTGTGGTTGATGTCGAGACGCGGCGAGTATCCGAGCTGAATGGCCTGCTGGGTCAGCGAGAAGGCGCCGGAGATCAGCGCCTGCGACGCGATGATTGCCGCGGCCGTTGCAAGCACCACGAGCGGCACCAGCCCCCACGCCGGCGCCAGGAGGAAGAACGGCTGCTCGATCGCGTGAGCGTGCGTCAGCAGCAACGCCCCCTGGCCGAAGTAGTTCAGCAAGAGCGCTGGCAGGACCAGCGAGAACCACGCGAAGCGGATCGGCCGCTTGCCGAAGTGACCCATATCCGCGTAGAGCGCTTCGCCGCCGGTGACCACGAGAAACACCGCGCCGAGCACGGCGAAGCCATGCCATCCATGCGCACGGAAGAAGTACAACGCATGCCGGGGATCGACGGCGGTGAGCACCTGGGGCTGGCGCATCATCCAGACGAAGCCGAGGACGCCAATCACGATGAACCAGATCACCATGATCGGTCCGAACAGCCGTCCGACCCGATGCGTGCCGTGCCGCTGAATGGCGAATACCCCGATCAGGATCCCGACGGCCACCGGCACGACGTAAGGATCGAAGAGCGGGGTCGCGACCTTGAGGCCCTCGATGGCACCGAGCACGGTGATCGCGGGCGTGATCATGCCGTCGCCGTAGAGGAGCGCGGCGCCGAAGATCCCCAGCAGCACGAGCAGCGACCAGCGGCCGGGCTCCTGGGGCCGCTGCGGGATCAACGCGGTCAGCGCCAGGATGCCTCCCTCACCCTGGTTGTCGGCGCGCATCACGATCGCGATGTACTTGATCGAGATGACGAGCAGCAGCGAGTAGATGATCAGCGACAGCACGCCCAGCACGTTCTCGTGGGTGGCCGGCACGGAATGCGAGCCGAAGAAACATTCACGCAGCGCGTAGAGCGGGCTGGTGCCGATATCGCCGTAGACGACACCGATTGCGGTCAGCGTGACGGGAAGCAGCTTGCGGGAACTGGCGCCGGGGGTCGACAGAAAGCCTCCAATCAGCCGACGGGGTTAGCTGACGGGCTCGAGGTTGGAAGTCCTCGTCCGGGCGTCCCCGGATTCGCCCCTACCGATTGGGTCCCCCGCGACGCCGCCTGCGCGGCATCCTAGGCGTTCGACGTAACAGCTGTTTATACCTCGAAAACGGCGGGTCTTGAGCGGGATGCTCTTCCGGCGCCGTTCGCCTCTCACGCCGCCTTCGGCGGGTTTGCGGCCTTCGGCCGCATTTCACGACGGGGCGACGATACGACGACCCTTCGACATGCATGCTCAGGGTCGCCCTGAGCAACATCGAAGGGCGACACGACGTTTCTATTACGGTCGCGCCTTCGGCGCTCTTCACGAAGCACACCAAGCTCACAAAGCCACACAAAGAAAAGCTCTTGTGAGTCTCTTCGACGGATTGCACTCCTGCCAACGTCGGCCAAGGCCGACGTCGACGGCAGCGAGGAGAGCCGCCGATATTCAACCCGCCCTTCGTGCTCTTTGTGATCTTTGTGGCCCTTTGTGTTATGCGCCGAAGGCGCAACGGGAAGACGTCGTGTCGTCGTGTCGTCGCCCCGTCGTGCGAGCGCGCCGGCCTTCGCCAAGGCTACGGCCGGTCCGCCGTAGCGCTCCGCGCGAAGGCGGAGAGGAACCGTGGACACGTTCGCAGCGTGACAGCGAACACCCTGCGAAGAGATTCGGAGCATACTATCCGCCATCGCCCGCATGACCGCCGCGTGACCAGCCGTCGATTCGCACTCGTCCGAGCTTCGGCTCCGGCCAGCCTCACCGCGCTGCTGGCCCTGATCGCGCTCACTGCGCCAGTCTGGGCCGCCGAGCCCGATCGCGCCTCAGGCCTGCTCCTCCTCGCAGGCGTCGCCGTGGAGCTCGTTCACAGCTTCAGGCGCAAGGCCGCGGCCGATCAACGCGCGGCCTGGGCGAGCGCCGGGTTCACGCTGCTGCTCGCACTGGTGCTGCTGAATACCGCCTGGCTCGCGGCGACCGCTGTGGCGATGTTCGCGGCCATCCCCTTCGCGCTCGACGCAGCCCGGCGCGGGAGAGCGGCAGTGCGGAATGCCGCGGGCCGGCGGCCGTTCCTGAACGACGCCTCCGGAGCCCTCGGCAATCTCGCGGCCGCGATCGGATTGTTGCTGCTGGCCAGGTATGCGCTGCAGTGGATCGTTGCGGTCGCAGCGGGAGTGCGGCTGTTCGGCGTCTCGGCCAACATCGCCGCAGGGGCGTCGCACGCGACCGACGAAGCGGATGAGAGCGTCATCGCGGACATCGGCCTCGATCGTCCCGAACGGCTGGCCGAGACCGGCGCGCGCCTGCAGGCGGCCGAGGAACTGCGTGCCGTTCCCGATCGCGAGTGGATCGCCGCCTTCATTGCCGTCCTGTTCGCCATCCACGTGAGCCGCATGGGCTTCGACAGGTCGGCCCTCGGCATCTTCTCGCCCCTGGTTGCCGTCGCGGGCGACATCGTGGTCGCGCTCGCGCTCACGTACTTCGTGATCGTCCCGTTGCGACTGTTCGTCCGCAGTACCACGCGGACGCTCGAGCGGGCCGGCTGGGAGCGTGTGCTGGAATCACCGCCGCGAACCGGCGTCGCGGCGTGGCCGCGGCGCGCGCTTCGGTGGTGGCTCGAATCGCGCATGCGGTTCGCGATTCGGCTGCGCTCGGCACGCTACTCGCTGACCTCGGCATTCGCGCGCGGCCTCCAGATCGGCCTGCCGCTCACCGCGGTGATTGTCGCCTCGGTGCCGATCTGGGGCATGAGCTGGTACTTCGATACCGAGAACTGGGCCGCAGGCGTATGGAACTCGTGGGCGGCGGCGCGAACCGACACCTGGCGCGCCGCAATGGTGCGGGCTGTCGTCACCGGCGGCCGCACCACGCTCGACGGACAGGGCTTCACGATCGCGCCGGCCGGTCTCACCGGGAACGAGCCCTTCTCGTTCATCGTCATCGGCGACACCGGTGAAGGGGACGCGAGCCAGCACGTGTTGAAGGACTCGCTGCTGCGCGCCGCAAACATGGCGGACGTGCGATTCGTCGTCGTCTCCTCCGATGTCGTGTATCCGACCGGCGCGATGAAGGACTACGAGTCGCGCTTCTGGCTGCCGTTCAAGGGCGTCACCAAGCCGGTCTACGCGATTCCGGGCAATCACGACTGGTACGACGCGCTCGAGGGATTCGTCGCCACCTTCTTCGATCACGACTCCGCCAGGCTCGCCATGAAGGCCCGGATCGCCGCCGACGGCGGCGTGTCGAGCACGACCGACCGACGGATCGAAGAGCTGATTCAGCGCGCGGACTTCCTGCGGCGGCAGTACGGGGTGCCAACTGGCGCGCAGAACGCACCGTTCTTCCAGGTGCAGACGCCGACGTTCGCGCTCATCGCGGTGGACACGGGTGTGCTCCGCGGCGTCGACGTCGAACAGTTCGCATGGCTTCGCGCCGCGCTCGAAGCGTCGCGCGGCAAGATGGTGATGGCGGTGCTCGGCCATCCGTTCTTTGCGGGCGGCCACGACGTGGCTCACGACGACGAGGAGTTCATGGCCGTCCGCGATCT
>Ga0075428_100004241_pt1 | contig 15786 bp, 14 predicted proteins | sample RhiMetdeltSRZDD2_FD_75291 | JGI IMG/M metagenome (GOLD analysis project Ga0075428, IMG submission 75291) | Populus rhizosphere microbial communities from Tennessee, USA - Rhizosphere MetaG P. deltoides SRZDD2 | ecosystem: Host-associated > Plants > Roots > Rhizosphere > Soil | place: USA... | reverse complement strand
GCCATCAACAGGCCGCCCGGGAGAACGATGTGATCTATCGCGCCGAAACCGTGCTCGGTGTGCTCGCGTTGAAGGATGGTGACCGCGAGGCTGCCGTCGAGCACATGCGAACTGCCGGCGCTGCGCCGATCTCTGATTCGGGCCTTTACCTGTCGCACTTCGCGCTCCGCGGACGCCTGGCCGAGTACCTGCTCCGGGCAGGTGAGCGCGCGTCGGTGGCCGAGTACCTCGAGAAGTCGGCGGAACACTACCCGCCAGAGCGCGACCGCATGCTGAAGGACGCCGCGCTGATCCGCGCGGGAGTAATGCCCCTGTCCTACCAATACGCCGAAGCGCGTCGGTAGCGCCGTTCGACGCTCCAGCCTGCCCGGGCCGTGTGGGTGCACGCCTCCGCGCTTGCGCGCGACAACCGCTATCCTCTATCTTCTGGGCTATCGCGATAGGCTGCGCTACCCAGAAATTCCCGCCCTCGACCTCTCCGAGTACACCGTGGTCGTTGCCGCCTCTGATGCCACTCGAGCCCGCGAGATCATCGACGGACTGCCCGTGTCCCACGGTGACGACGAGAAGACGCCGCCCGCATCATGACTTGTTGGCACTCTCGTCCAGGATGTCGGAACAAGCCCGCAGGCACTCCGGGCATACGGCTGCACCATTCCTCACGACGAGGCCGCCGCCGTTCGTGGGCTGATTCGAACAAAATCCACAGCGCCACTCGGAGTCGCCGCGAATTGACGCACCCACAGGCAGTTGCGTCGCGTTCCGCAGCGCGGTGCTAAAGCTTCGAATGCAGTCGTCGCAAATCGCCGCGGCAGGCCCCTGTACGAGAGTCGAGACGTCAGGAACTTCGCGACCGCAAAAACTGCAACCGAGAGGAGAGGTTTCCTCAGCCTCCGCGAGATCAACGACGCGTATGACAATTTCATCGCCGATCTTGAGGTCCGCTGCCAGCCACTGCACCGGCGCGTCGCCCGATCCCGCGTGCAATGAAATTCGATAACCGGTTCGCCGCGCGACCACCTCGGCCACCATAGTGAGAGCAGAGATGTCGTCGGACTCGCAGTAGGTATTCCCGTTGATTGTGATTCTGAATCCGACCATTGTGTGTGCCTGGGTCTAGTCGATCATTTCTGGTTCCAGCACCCGTTCGCTCGCGTGTCCGCCAGACGCGGTGACGTAGTAAACCTTGGCGTCCTTCCGCGTGGCGACGACCCGCTTGACCTCGTTGTCCTCAAAGTAGATCCCCGCGTCATTGTCGCAGGCATACCCTGGCTTCATCTCGCCCGAGGCAATCAGCTTCTGGTAGAGCGGCCTGCGGTCGGGTTCGCGATCGTAGTGTGGACAATGACTGCCCTTCAGGAATCCCAGACACTTGACCGCCGTCAGTTGCTTCGGCCGTGAATCGGTCGTGCCTTCCTCGAACCAGCAGAGCGATCCCGCGCTTGCGCCACCGAGAACGATGCCGCGATCCCAGGCTTGCCTGAGGATCACGTCAATGCCCTGCGCCTTCCAGATGGCTTGCTGATTGAGCGTATTGCCGCCAGACGCGACGATGCCGTCAACGGAGAGCAGCACGTCTTCCCATGACTGCGCCTGGCGGGAACTGGCGATGAAGCTCTCCTGCACGAGAGGGTAGACGTCGATCGGCGCACAGCTCTTGTACCACGCGATGATGCCGCTCTGGCCGTCGGCCGAGGCCGTCGGCAGATAGAGCAGCTTCGGCCGCTTCTTGCCGGTGAGCGCCGCCATGTAGCGGATGAATGGCGTGCCATAGTTGCCGCCGGCGATCAGAATTTTGCGCGTGGTCGCTTGCGTCGCCGTTGGCAGCCGGATCGCGGCGCCGAACGGCGCGAGGACAGATACTCTAAGAAAGTCTCGTCGTTGCATGTGGATCCTGCGGCTGGAGAGCATACGTCCGGCGGGTAAGATTTGGAAGCTACTCGGGTCGCGCCGTCGCGGCGTAGAGGCCGTACGTCTGGGTGGGCCGGAAGCCGAGCGTCGCCAGTTGCTGCGCCGGGATCTCGCTCGGGTGGACTTTGGGAAACCCCATGTTCACGGCTCGCGCACCGAGATGCGCGAACAACGGCTCGAGGCTGCCTCGCGGATCGTTCAAATCTGTCTGGAGCGACACGATTTCCGCCCGCTCCTCTCCGCGCTCTATATAAAGGATGTGGGCCTCTATCCTTTCGTCGGATGCGAGGGCGAGTCCCTTGAGCTCGTCCTTCCTTGACGTGAGGGTCTCGATCGAGCGCTCCCAGCAAACCTGCCGATTGTCCTCTCCCAGCAGACCATTGGCGACCAGATCGTCGACGGTCACTGGGATCACGAATCGTCCTGCCACGTCTGTCGTATCCCTGTGGTCGCCGGTCAACACATAATCTGTTAGCAGCACCTCCTCGACATATCCGCACGCTCTGAACAGCGCGCACGCCGCAGACAGAGTCTGCGGAACTTCGGCGGCGATCCGAGGGGGTCCGAGAATCGCGAGTTTCGAGCTGAGCGAGGTGAGCAGGTGACGTCCGTGACCCTGTCGCACATGATCGGGATGGACAGCGATTCTGTGAATGAGCGTACCGGACGGCCGCTTCGCGCCGATCAGCACGCCGATTGGATCGGGACCGGCGAAGGCGACCATGCAGCTGCTGCACCAGATCTGAAGATCGCGGATCGACCGCTTGAACAGAGCCGCCGTCATCGGCGGCTCGTCGGGAACGTACGGTGCCCAGCAGCGATTCAGCGCGTCGACGAGAAGCGCGATGTCGTCAGTGCGGCAGAAGCGGTAACTGCTCATCCCTAGCCCGGGGGGCTTCGCCCCGCCGGACCCCCCATCGCCGTCGCTCGCGGGGCCCCGATGCCCCGCGCCGCTCCGGCGGCGCGCGCCTGTCGCGCGCGCGGGGGGACGGATCAGGCGTCGCGACGTTCGTCAGATGCACTCCGTGCGGTGATTTGGCTCACCTCATTGAGGTACCCACGGCCGTTGCCGTTGCCGTTGCCGGCCGTCGCCGTCGTCGTAGCGGCCGGTTTTGCGTCCGCGGAAGGCGGACCCGAGTAGGTGGCGATCATCTCCGCCATCATCTTCTTGCCGATTTCGATGCCATCTTCAACAAGGGCAAGATCGATCGTCGTCGCGGTACGTTCACGCGCGAGTTCTTCGATCCGCTCCTGGGTCTTATTCCGCATGAACCCCGCTGGGACCCGAAGGATCCGCTGCGCAGCGTCGTCGGTCCAATTGAAGGTCGAGATCAGCGGGTTCTTCTTGTCGTCCCGAGCGACGAGTTTTGGCCCGCCGTCGCCGTTCTGACTGGATGCAGCCGCCTGTGCGATCACATCGGAGGGCCGGGTCCCGATCTCGAGCGGTGTCCCCGTCTCCTCCTCTATGACCTGCCGCGCGAAGTCGAGCGTAATCGCGTCGAGCTTGATCATGCGCGCGCGCTTTTCGACGCGAGCCTTCACGCGGCGACGCTGGTACGCGTTCTTCATGGTCCAGAGGCCCTTCCTCGCGTCCTCGGACCATCGAAGCTTGCGCCCGTCGTACGTGGTCTCTTCCTCCAGACCGCCCTCGACCTCCGCTATTTTCTCGATCATCTCCCGGGAGATCACTTCAAAATCCGTGGCACCGCAGACGGTGCACTTCACAGGATCGCTCTGCGTCGCGGCGACACCGCACGATCGACACATCGAGACAGGGCCTGACTTGGCGCGTTCCAGAGCCACGGCTTCCGCTAATGCCTTGGTTGCGGCCGACGCGCTCTTCGGCATGAACCGATCCATCGCCTCGTCGATCACCGCGCTGGTGATCACCGAGTGCCCTTTTTCGAGCGCCAGTCGAAGAACTCCGGTGCGGGCAATGCCCTTGACCTGCTCGGGCACGTGCTGCATCCGCGCTTCGGCCTCGGGGGTCCATCGGACTGTCTCTTCCGCGCGCACGTCGAGGCGTGGCACCTCGAGACGTGTGGAAAGAAGGACGTCGCATGGGGCCGCGCGCAGAATATTTTCGGCGTTGCTTCCCAGCCCGGTCTCGTCTTTCGGGCTATGGACGCCAATGCGGCCGAGCACGATCAACCATGGGTTGGTTTTGCGCGCGTGGTCGATAATTTTCTGGAAGGGCTTGCCGTCGAGAAGTGTTTTTTTGATCTCGATTCCAATTTCGCTCCCCATGCGCTCGCCGACTTCGAGATGCGACTGATAGATTTGCGCAAGGCCGGTGTCGATGATCTCTTCGTGGAGCTGATTCTGTTCTTCGAAGCGGAAGACCTTCGCGGCCTGCTCGGTCAGGACGTTGACGATGCCGTTGAAGACCGAGTAATGCAAATAGGGATCGTAGACGGCGATCGCCTCGACCTTCTTGCCGAACGTGCGTGCGAGATCGGTGGCCGTCATCAGCGCGCCGAAGGACTGCGGACTGCCATCGACGCCGACCAGGATCGTGTCCCGCTCTGCCTCCCCCGGTTCGGGAACGTGCTTGACGACCCACACGTCGCGGTCGGATTGACGAGCGACGCGCTCGCAGACCGATCCAATGACGCTGTCGCGCGCCCGCCCGATCCCCAGGGCACCAATCACGACGAGATCGTGGTGTGAGCCGGCGAGATCCTTCAGGATCTCGGTGTGATGCTTGCCGTCCATCATCCGCGGCTCGAACGTGATTCCAGAGTCTCCGCACAGCCGCGACATGCCATCGAGATAGCTGTCGGAGATCAGCTTGAGGCCCATCGTGATCAAACTGTCGTGAATCTTCCGCTGACGCTCGAGTTCGACTTCGTCGATGTATTCCTCAGGCAGCGTGTATTCCATCTGCCGGAAACGATAGTCGTGCAACTTCGCCGCGTACACGTGGCAGCCGACCAGCTTCGCCGAATATGCCTTTCCCAGTCCAACGGCGCACGCAACAGCGCGGTTGGAGTGGTCCGAGTTGTCGACGGGGACGTAAATGCTTTTATACATTTGCTTCTCCAAAATGCCGCGCGTGCTTACACACTCGTGGCCGGCTGCTGTCTGCGCAGATCATCGCGCCCTGGATGCTTTTGGCGCCAACGCACGAATCCAATCAGTGCCAGCTCGAGGATGAGAATGACGAGTGCGGTCTTGATCATCGGACCGGCGGCTGACGGGACGTTTTCAGGTTCGACGTAGATGGAGTACCACAACGACAAGCCTCTTCGGTTACCACGCTCACGGGAGAAGCCGTCCCACACCGAGAAGGCCACCGGCATAAATTCTCCCGGGTTGAGCGCAGCGGCTGACTCAGGTCGAAGTGGCCGCTTGAAGATGACCGACCATTCTCCCTGGTCGTAGCTTGCGACGCCGGTGACGTTACCACCGTCCTTGGGAGTGATATCCGCGCTTCCTTTACCGGTGAACTGGACGGGAGCGTTGCCCGCCAGATCGAAGAACCAGAGATCCACCGAATTCTGCGAGTCTCCGAAGATGAAGTACGGCTTTCGAGCGCCAGCTGGCGTCTGCGAAGGAATCTGAATCGCGACGGCATCGGAAAACTCGGACGCTTGAGCTGCTGGTGCCGTAGTCTCCTCGGCGAACGGGTCTTTGGGCTGCTGACTCTGCCCGGCAGGCGCCGGCGCAGCCTGATCGGCAAACGGATCCGAGCTCGAAGCTCCGGCGGTTCCGCCCGCAGGTGCAGCCACCGCGGGTTCCTCTTCCTCTTCCGCCGGTACGGCAAGCGACGGTCCGTTCTTGCCGGTTTTCTGCGCACTCATGTCGTTCCAGCGGACGAGAAGAGCGACGGAATCCGCATCGTAGATGGCTTGAACCACCAGGCTCGTCGCGGGCGGATGGAACGAGCGTCCCGGCTCCATGATCTGTCCGACGAGTGGAAGCCGGGCCACAGGCGCAGATGCGAAACTGGCAGCGCCCTTGTTGACATCGATCGGATCCTTGACGTGCTTCGCGATCACGAGATTGGTGTAGCCAGGTCCCTTGTCGCCGGAAAGAGAGGCGATAAAGTCGGTGATCGCCCATCGCTGCTCGACGGTCAGGCCATCCTGGAACGACGGCATGGGTGTGCCGTTCAACCCGGTCGTCATCGTCCGGAAGATGTCGTCGCGGGACGATCCTGCGCGGAATGTCCAACTCTGCGAGAGGTCGGCCGGCCGTATCGGGTGACCCCAGTCGTCCGTCAACGTTGGAGCCGATGGGCCGTCGCCTCGACCCAGTGAACCGTGGCAGCGTGCGCACCCTGTTTCTTCGTAGAGCTTCTTGCCGGCTTCGATTGTTTCTTTGGTCGACCTCGGCGCACCCGGCAGTTCAACCGACTTTGGCGCATTGTCCTTATTCGAAAACTCCGGAGAGAAGGTCGTGATGTAGTACGCGAGGTCCGACGCTTGCTGATCGGAGAAGTCGGGCCATGCGGGCATCGACGTATATGGCATGCCGCGCCGGATGATGTTGACAAGATCCTGGTGTGTCGGCAGCGCTCCGTTTGGCGTCGTGCGAACCTTGAACTTGCCCATCGTGAAATTGCGGGGCCGCGGGCGGAGATGGACGGAGGCGTATCCTTCACCGTCTCCTTTCTCTCCGTGGCACTGCGAACAGTACTTGAGGTAGAGCTGCTTGCCCGACTCACGCTGAGATTCCGTGCCCACGTCTTGAGCCGAGAGGCGTACCCATCCCGCGGGGGCCGCAGACAACAAGCCGACAAGCAGTGCAAGGCAGCCGCGCGATATCACGCGAGAGGTCATTGGTGTTCCGTCTCCTCTTTCGCGCGAGGTTTCTGTCCTGTGAAGTCGTAGAGAAAGAGGACCACGTCCCAGATGTCGTCTTCCTTCAGGAATTTTTCCCACGCAGGCATCGCCGTATCCCACGGGCCGCCTTCCTCGGGAAGCCCGGGCCCTCCCTTGGAAATTCGCCAGAACAGAAACGTGTCGCGCAGCATCGCTATCGTTCCCTTGTCGGCGAAGTTGGTTGGGATGGGATCCAGCGCGTGCACGAACATGCCGTTGCCCGACAGGTTGTCGCCGTGACAGAAGACGCAGTTTTTGTAAAACACCTCGCGCCCGTGCTCGACGTGCTTGCGGAACTCTGCCGGATTCGACGTCTCGAGCTGTCGGAACGGGTTCTCCCCGGCATCAAGATCGATCTTCTTGTCGTGGACGGTGATCTCCGAAGGAGACGCCGGATGGACGGTGCGCGAGAACAGTGGCGGCTGCAGCGGCACGCTCATTTTGACGTACACGTTCGCGGCCGCGAGCGCCGGGATCGCGATCACGGCCGCGGCGAGGGCGGCTGTGTAGCGCTTCTCGGTCATGAACCGCACCAGCGGACGGGAAATCTCGTCGCGGCGCTGCTGGCTGGATGACATGTAGGCCAGGACAGCGAGGGAAACGATTCCCATATAGATCGAAACGACAGAAGAGGGAATCGGCGCGGTGAATCCGAAGCGAAGAAGGACGTAGAGCCCGATCCACCACGCAGCGGCCCAGACCAACAGCGGCGTGCGACGGAAGCGAAGGACCGCGAGGACCGCGATCACCACAAGGAGGACGATGAGGTTCATTACGGTGTCCCCTTTGGTGGCGCACCTGGAGCCGGCGCCGGTGCAGCCGCGCCGCTGTTGTAGTGGTGCTTGGTCTGCAATGTCACCGTCGGCGTTCCGCCGAGCGTCTGCAGATACGCAATCACGCAGAGGATCTCCTGATCGGTGAGACCGATCGGAGGCTTGTTGATCGGCGGCATCGCCGGTGGAAATCCAGGCACGACGTAAGCGAGAGGTTCGTACATCGACTGGGCGAGGTACTCCACGTCATTCAGCCCGGCAACACGAGTCTTGGCGCGTGTATCGACTCCCGCGAGGTCGGGGAACCTGAGCGCCCCGCTCTTGCCGATCGTGTGGCAGGTCAGGCAGAGTCCCTTGCCCTCCATGATCTGGCGGCCGATCTGGACCATGTCGGCGGTGCTTACGTTTCCTGACAATTCGGTTTCCTTGGGTGCCTGAACCTCCTTCTGAGGCACCATCTGGCCGACATAGGTGTAGAACCCGGTTGTCGCGAGAACGAGAAGGCCGATGCGAAGGATGAGGGGAATTCTCATGACTTCGTTGGCCTCGGCGCGGGTGCATGCGGGACCGAGTACTCCGGCGAGGACTCTTCTTCAAGGCGCGACCGTCGTTTGAAATCAGGCCGGTCGTGCAGGCTCGAGATCCAGAACACCACACCAATCAGCAGGAAAAACAAGAGGACGGTCACTGAAACGACCTTCGTGGCAAATCCAAGCGTCGGCGTGAATGCGTCAACCGATCGATCGCGGATAACACCATAGACATGCCAGTGCTGTCGCAGTCCTGAGCGAACGTAGCCCATCAGTCCCATGAGCCAGGTGAACGTGACGGCGATGAAGATCAGGACGTACTGGGAGATCGCAGGCATCCTGCCCCAGCGAACCTCGCCCGTCCTGCGCGCTCCGCGGAAGAGAAAGATGTCGATCGCGGTGATCGCGATCATCGCGAAAAGGACCGACAGCACCTGCGGCACCGAGAGCTTGATCCGGACCGTCGCCTCGACGAAATACCCGTAAACGCCGAGGAAGATGACGAATATCGCCACCAACGCGAAGATCGCCAGCTGCGCTGTGTGGCCCTTCTTCGCCCAGGGCACCGTTGCAACTTTCCCCGTCCGGCGATAGAGCAGGAAGCTCATGAACGTCGTCAGGATCAGGATGTTGACGGCGGTGTTCTTTGCCGACATCACGCCCAGATAGCCCAGAATCGGGTGCGACGATCCTCCCATCGCGCGGATTTCAGAGACCGTCGCGATGATCGACCGCGGTGTTGCCCACACCATGAAGCAGAGCGCGATTCCGATGAGCAGATACTTGATGAACTTCTGAAGCGGCTGCGGCCCCTCGACACGCCCCATACCGAGCCAGAGATAGTAATTGGCGGCGAGGAACAGGTTTCCGATCAACACCGCCTGGATGATGAAGAGCCATGAGAACGCTCCGCCCATCATCGTTAGCCCGAGTGTTTGCGAGAACGCGTAGATTTCTTTCGCCAGCCAGTAACCGGCGAAAGGAAGCGGCAGGAACGCGCTGATCGCAACAAAGTTCCCGATGTAACCCATCCAGTCGTAGTGGGCACGCTCCTCGTCGGTTTCCGCCTGGAGGAACTTGAACGCCGCGTAGGCTCCCGCCACCGACCCACCGAATGCGATGTTGGCGATGACACGATGGACGTTAATCGGCATCCAGGTGTAGTTGAAGACCGCGTCGCGCACCGACAGAACCGCACCGGCGTCGGATATTCCGCGCGGGGACATCATGAAGGTGAGCCAGGCATTGGCGATGAACATGATCGCCGTGCCGACGAGGTTGAGACCGAGTCCCAGGCCAAGGTGTGTGAGCGGATGAAACTTTCCCCAGCCGTAGTAGTAGGTGTAAAGGAAAAAAGCCTCAGCGAAGAAGAGCAGCACGTACGGGAGAAACGTCGGCGAGAACACGCTCATCAGGTAGTTCGTGAACTTCGGATACAGCGCGATAAGCATGAACGTCAGGAACGCGCCGAAGGTCGCAGTGAGCGAGAAGGATACGGACAACAGCTTCGTGAACTCGTAGGCGAGGCGGTCGTATCGCAAATCCCCGGTCTTGTAGCCGATCACCTCGATGATGAATGCGAATATTGGAACGGCAAGGACGAATGCGGCGAACAGAAGGTGGAGTTGCGCGACCGCCCAGATCGCGACGCGGCTGCCAACGACTGGAAACCGCCGATACTCCGCTTCTTCGTACGGCTTAGATTGATCCTGGGCCTTGGATTGCTCCGGCGTCGCCGCGTTTGCCTGTGGAGCGGGAGTTTGTGCGTGCACTCCTCTCGTAGTCCGCGTGACGGTCACGAGGGCAGCGACGAGAGCGAGCAGAATGATCAGTTTGTGTGGAACGCTCTGAGTCAACGCTTAGGACTCCGGGACATTGGAGGAAGGTTCCCCAAGCCGCGAGTCCACGCTCAAACTGTGACGCCGCATTTTCGACTCCAAGAATCCGCCGAAGGGGGGAACGCCGAAATCCGGTCGATGAGTGCGGCAATCTTATTCACGAACCGGGACGAGGGTCAAGGTTTAGCGCAGCGTCCCCGGAACCCATCCTCTGCTCATGTAATCGCCGACAACAGCGAAGAGGAGCAGGAGCCAGAAGAATCCGGCCATCGCGACGATCCAGGTGAGGCGCGACGCCCACCGCACGTGCATGAAAAAGAGGATGACGAGCGTCGCCTTCGTGCATGCGATCAGCAGCATGACGACGTTGTTGAGAACGCCCATGTCCACCTTGGCCGCCAGGACTGTGAGGATGGTTCCGACGATCAACGCCGCGAACACGGCGTAATACATGCTCGCAGGCGCGATATGTGCGTGACCGAAGTGTCCCTGACCGTCTGACATTATGAAAGCCTCACTCCGTGAAGTGACCGCCGATGAGGTAGAGCAGGGGGAAGAGAAAAATCCAGACGATGTCGACGAAGTGCCAGTACAGGCCGGCAATTTCGACCGGCGTGTAATAGTCGGCGTCAAACTGCCGGCGCCACGCCATGATGCCGATGACCGTCATGATCCCCAGTCCGATGACCATGTGCGTCGCGTGCAATCCGGTCATGCAGAAGTACAGCGAGTAGAAGATCTCCGCTGCCTGCGGATGTTTTCCAGTCCAGTGGAAGTTGGGACCCGGTACGAGATGGTGCGTGAACTTGTCGGTGTATTCGATCGCCTTCACGCCCAGAAACGCAGCGCCGAGCACCATCGTCGCGGCAATCCATGCGACCTGCGTCTTTGGCGGCGCGCTGATCTGCGCCGAGCGGACCGCGAGCGCCATCGTGAGCGAGCTGACGATGAGCACGATGGTGTTTACCGCGCCCCAGGTCACGTTTAAATGATGGCTGGCTTCGGCGAACCCTTCCGGCGATGCATGCCTGTAGACGAGATACGCGGCGAACAGACCGCCGAAGAACATGATCTCCGTAACCAGAAACACCCACATCCCGAGCGTCGACGCATCGATTTGCTGCGCCATGTCGTCGAAGTGGTGCTGCAGCTTCGGATGATGCGGAAGATGCACGAACTCGTGGGGCTGGATCGCCTCCAGGTTCGCCACGAGCGGCGGCTGGTGAATCGGACCGGGAAAATGTTCCCCGTGGTGAGCGTCAGGCAAGACCGACCTCCTGGCTCGGGTGCACGTACTGGTGCGTGCCCTCGGTGACAACGGGGCTCACCGTAAAGTTCTCGGTTGGCGGCGGCGACGGGATTTCCCACTCGAGTCCCCTCGCGCCCCACGGATCGTTCACGGATTTTTCTCCAGCCACCATCGAATAGGCGAAATAAACCAGCGGAATCACGTACCCGACGGCAAGGATCGACGCACCAAGCGTGCTCGCCACGTTGAGCACCTGGAACTCAGGCGGATACGCGTGGTAGCGGCGCGGCATTCCGAGGTAACCGGCGATGAACTGCGGGAAGAACGTCAGGTTGAATCCGGAGAAGATCATGAGCGCAGAGAACTTCGCCCACCCTTCCGGGTAGAGTCGCCCGGTGATCTTCGGCCACCAGTAGTGCAGGCCGCCGAGATAGCCCATGATCGCGCCGCCGACCATGATGTAGTGGAAGTGCGCGACGACGAAATAGGTGTCGTGCACGTGGATGTCGAGTCCCATTGCCGCGAGGAACAATCCCGTCAGGCCGCCGATCGTGAACAGCCCGATGAAGCCGAAGGCATATAGCATCGGCGAGTCGAAGCTGACCGAGCCCTTGTAGATCGTTGCCGTCCAGTTGAACACCTTGATCGCTGACGGGATCGCGACGACGAAGCTCAGGAACGAGAAGACCATCCCGGCGTAGACCGACTGACCCGCCACGAAGATGTGGTGTCCCCACACGAGGAATCCAATGATCGCGATCGCGAGCGAAGAGAACGCGACGAACGAGTAGCCGAAGATGTTCTTCCGCGTGAACGCCTGGACGATCTCGCTGATGACGCCCATAGCCGGCAGGATCATGATGTAGACGGCCGGGTGCGAGTAGAACCAGAACAGATGCTGGAAGAGCACCGGATCGCCGCCGAGTGCCGGATCAAAAATTCCCAGGTGCAGACCGCGTTCGGCCGCAACGAGCAGCACCGTGATCGCGATCACCGGCGTGCCGAGAATCATGATCAGGCTCGTCGCATAGTGCGACCACACAAACAGGGGCAGGCGGAACCAGGTGAGTCCCGGCGCTCGCATGCGATGCACGGTGACGATGAAGTTGAGTCCCGTCAGAATCGAGGAGAACCCGGTGATGAACACGCCAAGGGCGGCGGTGATCACGTGGCCGTTGGCTGCGGCCGTGCTGTAAGGCGTGTAGAACGTCCAGCCGGTATCGACGCCGCCGCTCAGTGCCGCGACGAGCGTGAAAATGCCGCCGACGACGTAGATGTACCAGCTCAACAGGTTGATACGCGGGAACGCGAGATCTTTCGCGCCCACCATGATTGGGATCAGGAAGTTGCCCAGGACTGCGGGAATCGAAGGAATCAGGAAGAAGAAGACCATCACCACGCCGTGCATGGTGAACATCTTGTTGTAGGTCTCGGCCGTCAGCAGATCGCCGGCCGGCGTCAGCAACTCCAGCCGGACGAGCATGGCGAAAAAGCCGCCGATGACGAAAAACAGCGTGATCGACACCAGGTAGAGCAGCGCGATGCGCTTATGGTCTTTCGTCAACAGCCACGATTTGAGCCCGTGGCCGTTGTTCAGATAGTTCACGGTTTCCATGATCAGTCCTTGCCCGGGACCTGCGGCGCCGCACCAGCCGGCGATGCCGGCGGCGGCGGGGCAAGCGCCCCCAACGATCGGATGTAGGCGATGAGCTGCAACACCTGCTCTTCAGTGACCATCCCCTGGAACGTCGGCATGATCGGCGCGAAGCCGTCGACGATCTTCGCCTGCGGATTGACGATCGACTCGCGAATGTAGGACTCGTCGGCCGTCACCGTTGCGCCCCCTTGCAGCCGCACGGTGTGTCCGAACAGCCCTTTCAATTGCGGGCCGCGCGCCTGCGCGTCGTCCCGGTGGCAACTGACGCACACGAGATCGTTGAACAGCTTTTCACCAGCGGCGGCCGGCGAATCCGACCTCGGACCACCATTGAGCCAGGTCTGAAACTCGGTGGGGTCCATCGCGTAGATCCACCCAATCATTCCCGAGTGCTTGGTGCCGCAATACTCGGCGCAAAACAGGTGGTATTTGCCCGGCTTCGTCGCGGTAAACCAGAGCACGTTGTACCGGCCCGGAATCACATCCGCCTTCACACGAAACGCTGGAATGTAGAAGCTGTGGAGCACGTCCTCCGATCCCATCATCAGCTTGACCGGTCGTCCGACGGGGACATGAAGCTCGTTGATTTCGCGCATGCCGTCGAAGTGCTGCGCCTTCCACATCCACTGCTTTCCGACGATGGTGATTTCCATAGCCCCTGCCGGCGGGCGATACTGGTCAAAGAAGACCTTTGCTCCCCAGGTAAACATCACCATCGTGATGAAGAATGGGATCACCGTCCACAACAGCTCGAGCGCCAGCGATCCGTGGATCTGGACGCCCACCTCGTCTTCGTGCCGGCGCCGGTGGTAGATAGCCGTGATCACCAGCACCGTCGCGATCAGCAGCGAGAAGAAGGCGGTGACCGCGACCATGAAAAAGTACAGGCCGTCGACTTGCGCCGCCTGGGCTGATGCCTGCTCGGGGAAGAACGGAAAATTCGTGAACATCGTTAGTGGCCTGCCCGCTCCTTCCGCAGGCTGACGAAGAGGAATGTTCCGAGGGCAAGCATTGTCGCCACCGCGCCGATGCGAACGGCGTCAAGCGCGATCGCTCCGTACTTGCCGGTCGACGGATCGTAGTGGTAACAGAGCAGCAGCACGTCGTCGATTGGCGTGCCGATGCGCTCGTCAGATGCTTCGATCACGCCGAACCGGATGTCGCGGGCCGAGAATTCGATGCCGTAGAAGTACTTCGCGATGACACCCTTCGGGGTGAGCAGTTCGACGCCGGCGCCGTGTGCATACTGCTGGATCGCAGGATCGAACGCGTAGCGGAACCCGACTGCGGCCGCGAGCTGCTTGATGTTCTCCTCTTTGCCGGTCAGGAAGTGCCAGCCCGCTGCGCTCTGCGGTCGTTTGTAGCGATCGACGTATACCTGCTTTTTCTGAGCGGCAAGCGCGGGCGTTTCCTTCGGGTTGATACTTACCGCGACGACATCGAACTCACGGCCGACGTCGAAGTTGATGACGCCGAGCGCACTCACCAGCCCGTTGAGCACCTGCGTGCAAAGCATCGGGCACTCGTAGTAAACCATCGCGAGGATCACGGGGCGCTTGCCGAAGAACTCGCCGAGTTGTACTTCGCGTCCGCTCTCGTCATTGAAGACCAGATGGAGCGGCACCTGTTGATTCAGATGCTGATCGATCCCGACCTGGCTGAGCACACCGGGTTTCGCCTTCGCGGGGTCACCGGCATCATCTGGTGCGAGCCCCTGCGCCCACACCGGCCGCGCGAGGGCAAGCAGCGCGAGCACGAGGAGGAGCTTCTTCATTTCTTGATCTCCTGACTCGCCGGTGGCTTTGGCTCCTTGGCAGCAGGCTGCTGCTCTGAGCCGGGTGCGGGCGCCGCCGTAGGCGCAGCCTGCGGCAGCCGGATTTCACGCCCGCCGGAGGACTCGCCGAATGCCGGAGCATTCGTGCCAAGGGTCTTGTCGTCAGGGGCACCAGGACGCACCGGCAGCCCGTGTTGGACGACGAGCTTTTTGGCGGCATCGATCGGAACCTGCGCCAGCCCCTGGCTCTGGTTGACCCAGCCGTATGTGCCGAGCTTTCCTTGCTCCTCGCGTTGGAACTGCTGAAGGTGTTGGGGCTCGTTGGTCAGCAATCCCGGACCACGCGGGACACCGTTGGTGGTGGCGAATGGCGACACCTCTGGATCGCGGGACGCGGCTTGTTTCTCAAACACCACGAACAGCCCGTACATCAGCGCCGATGACACCGCGACAACAACCAGGATGGCAATACCGAAGCCGATGATGGTGCGGATGTTGACGTCGCCGTGCTCGTGCGCGACGTCCTCGTTGTGCATCTCCTCATCGGTGTAGTGATGCCCGCTGCCGAGCGGCGGGTTAGTGGCCGTCATGCGCGAAGGCCTCCTTGAAGAACGGGTCGTTGACCGGCAGCAATGCCCGGCTGCGCAGGTTCCGAGCGAAGAGGAACATCCACACACCCGTGAGACCGACCGGCAGCGCAATGTCCATCCAGTGAATCGGGAAACCCTGTTGCGGGAACATGGGCTCGACCAGCCAGACCAGATCGACAACGCGCATGAAGAGGACCGCGATTGCCACTTTCGCGAGCAGGTTCGGATGCCGCTTCAAATCGCGCGAGAGCAAAAGAACGAATGGCAAGGCGAAATGGCCAAGCAGGATGAGCAGCGACACGTACTGCCAGCCACCGCGGAACCGGTTGTAGAAAAACGGAATCTCTTCGGGAAGGTTTCCAGCCCAGATGATCAGGAGCTGCGAGAACGAGAAGTAGGCCCACAACATGACGAACGCCAGCAGCAGCTTTCCGAGATCGAGAAAATGCAGCCGCGGATTGAGATAGGTGGCGAGTGGTTCGACGTGACTGAGCGCCGCCAGTACCGCAATCGCAAGCGCCAGCCCGGCAAGTCCCTGACCGGCGACGAGAATGAACCCGAAGATCGTCGAATACCAGCTCGGATCGAGCGACATGATCAAGTCGACCGACGCGAACGTCATCGTGATGACGTAGATC
>Ga0075428_100004240_pt1 | contig 15788 bp, 11 predicted proteins | sample RhiMetdeltSRZDD2_FD_75291 | JGI IMG/M metagenome (GOLD analysis project Ga0075428, IMG submission 75291) | Populus rhizosphere microbial communities from Tennessee, USA - Rhizosphere MetaG P. deltoides SRZDD2 | ecosystem: Host-associated > Plants > Roots > Rhizosphere > Soil | place: USA... | reverse complement strand
GCGTAGCGGATCTCGGCGCGATCCTCCCAGGCGCCGCGGCAGGCCTCGAGCTGCTTGCGATCCCAGTGCGTCTCGAAGAGGACGAGGACGCGCCTGCGGGCGGCGTCGCCTACCATGGCGCGGCGGTCGCTGCGGAGGGCGCCAGGGCGTGCGAACGCTGGAGACCTTGCCCCGCGAGGTGCGGGAGATCGAGCACGGCTGGATCCCGCTGGCGGACGGCTGCCGTCTCGCCGCGCGGCTCTGGCTCCCCGCCGACGCCGAGCTCCGCCCCGTCCCCGCGATCCTCGAGTACCTGCCCTACGGCAAGCGGGAGGGGACGCGCGAGCGCGACGAGCCGATGCACCGCTACTTCGCCGGTCACGGCTTCGCGGCGGTGCGCGTCGACCTGCGCGGGACGGGCGACTCCGACGGCCTGCTCTCCGACGAGTATCTCGCGCGGGAGCTCTCCGACGGATGCGAGGTCATCGCCTGGATCGCCTCCCAGCCGTGGTGCGACGGCTCGGTCGGGATGATCGGCAAGTCCTGGGGCGGCTTCAACGCCCTGCAGATCGCCGCGCTGCGGCCGCCGGCGCTGCGCGGCGTGATCAGCGTCTGCGCCTCGGACGACCGCTACGCGGACGACGCGCACTACAAGGGCGGCTGCCTGCTCGTCGAGAACTTCCGCTGGGGCGCGGCGCTGCTCTCGCTGGTCGCGCACCCGCCGGATCCCCTGATCGTCGGCGCGACCTGGCGCGAGCGCTGGCTCGAGCGGCTCGAGCACGCCGTGCCGTTCTCGGCGCGCTGGCTGCGCCACCCGCTGCGCGACGCCTACTGGCGCCACGGCTCGGTGTGCGAGGCGCCCGAGCGCATCGCCTGCCCGGTCTACGCGGTCGGCGGCTGGGCGGACGGCTACACCAACGCGGTGCCGCGCCTCGTCGCGGCGCTGCCCGATCGCTGCCAGGGCCTCGTCGGGCCGTGGGGCCACCTCTACCCGCACGAGGGCCGGCCCGGTCCGGCGATCGGCTTCCTCGCCGAGGCGCTGCGCTTCTTCGCGGGCTGCCTCGAGGGCGCGGGCGGAAACCCCGGCGAGCCCGCGCTGCGCGCGTGGATGCAGGAGAGCGCCGCGCCGGGCGAGGTGCACTGGGAGCGCAAGGGGCGCTGGGTCGCCGAGGAGGCCTGGCCCTCGCCCCACGTGCTGCCGCGCCGCCTGTGCCTCGCGGCCGCGGGCCTGCGCTCCGAGGCGGGGCGCGAGGTTGCGCTGCGCCTCGCGCCCGACGCGAGCGTCGGGCGCCACGCGGGCCCGTGGTGCTCGTTCGGAGACGCGCGCGCCCTCTCGCGCGAGCAGCGCGACGACGACGCGCGCTCGATCCTCTTCGACTCGCTGCCGCTCTCGGGGCGCCTCGAGATCCTCGGCGCACCGGTGGTCCGGCTCGAGCTCGCGGTCGACCGCCCCGCGGCGCAGCTCGCGGTGCGCCTCTGCGAGGTTCACGCGAGCGGCGCGTCGTCGCTCGTGAGCTACGGCGTGCTGAACCTCTCGCACCGCGACGCCCACACGGCATGGGAGCCGCTGCGCCCGGGCCAGCAGGGCACCGCGACGCTCGCGCTGAACGACGTCGCCCACGCCTTCGCGCGGGGCTCGCGCCTGCGCCTCGCCGTCGCCGCCGCGAGCTTCCCGATGCTCTGGCCCGCGCCGGAGCCGGTCGAGCTCACCGTCTTCGCCGGCTCGGGCTGGCTCGAGCTGCCGGTGCGCCCGCCGCGCGAGGAGGACGCCGCGCTGCGTCCCTTCGGGCCGCCCGAGGCGGCGCCGGGGCCGGCGATGACGGCGCTGCGCCCGGGGAGGTTCGAGCGCGAGGTCGCGGCCGACCCGAAGAGCGGCGAGCTCGTGACCAGCCTGCGCGTCGACCTCGACGACGAGGGTCGCCCCGGGACCTGGCGCTTCGACGAGATCGACCTCGAGCTCGGCTACGGCTTCCTCGAGGAGCTGCGCCTGCGCCCCGGCGATCCGCTCTCGACCTCGCTCCAGATCGAGGCGCGCAGCGTGATGGCGCGGGGCGACTGGTCGGTCGCGATCGACGCGCGCACGCGCGTCACCGGAACGCTCCACGAGCTGCGCGTCGAGGCCGAGCTCGAGGCGCGCGAGGGCGACGCGCTCGTCTTCTCCCGGCGCTGGAACGAGCGCATCCCTCGCGAGGGCCGCTGACGATGCAGCGCCTCGCGGGCCAGGACGCCTACTTCCTCTACCGCGAGACGCCCGCCGCGCTGATGCACACGCTGAAGATCGCGGTCTGCGACGCGCCCGATCCGCCGCTCTCGCGCGAGCAGCTCGCGAAGAACCTCGAGCGGCACCTGCACCTGCTGCCGCCGCTGCGGCGCCGCGTGGTGCCGGTGCCCCTGGGCTTCCACCACCCGGTCTGGATCGAGGACCCCGACTTCGACCTCGGCTTCCACCTGCGCCGCGTCGGCGCGCCGGCGCCGGGCGGCGCGCGCGAGCTCGACGAGGTGGTCTCGGAGATCGCGAGCCATCCGCTCGACCGCGAGCGGCCGCTCTGGGAGCTCTGGCTCGTCGAGGGCCTCGCGGGCGGGCGCTGCGCCTTCGTGCTGAAGCTCCACCACGCGGCGGCCGACGGCGTCGCCACCGCGGCGCTGATCTCCCACTCGGCCGCGCGAGACGCGCTCGCCGATCCGCCGCCGCCCGCGGCGCCGTGGCGCCCCGAGCCGCTGCCCACGGCGCGGCGCCTGCTCGCCGACGCCTGCCGCGACCACCTGCGCCAGCTCGCGCGGCTCCCGGGGCTCGTCGCGCGCACCGCGCGCGGCGTGCGCGCGGTGCGCCACCGCGCGCGCGAGGCGGACGTCGCGCTGCCCGCGATGTGGAGCAGCCCGCGGCTGCGCTTCAGCCGCGCGCTGCGCCCGCGCCGCATCTACGCGAGCACCTCGCTCCCGCTCGACGCCGTGCGGCGCGCGAAGGACGCCCATGGCGCGACGCTGAACGACGTCGTGCTGGCGCTCTGCGCCGGCGCGGTGCGGCGCACGCTCGTCGCGGCCGGCGAGCTCCCGGCCGGACCGCTCTCGGCGAGCATCCCGGTCGCGGCCGACGCCAGCGGCGCGCCGGTGCGCCTCGCCGGCAACCGCGTCGCCTACCTGATGACGGCGCTGCGCACCGACCTCGCCGACCCCGCGGAGCGCCTGCGCGCGACGCGCGCCGTCACGCTCGAGGCGAAGCTCCAGCTCGAGCTCCTCGGCCGCGAGGCGATGGCCGAGTGGATGGACTACCTGCCGCCGCTCCCCTACACGTGGATGCGACGCCTCCAGGCGCGTCTGCGCCTCGCCGACGCCCACCGTCCCGCCTCGAACCTCGTGGTCTCGAACGTCCCCGGCCCGCGCGAGCCGCTCTACTGGAGCGGCTCGCCGCTGCGCGAGCTCTACTCCGTGGGCCCGCTCTCCGAGGGCATCGGCCTCAACCTGACCGTCTGGAGCTATTGCGACCGCCTCTACGTCGGCGCCCTCGCCTGCCACGAGCAGCTGCCCGAGCTGCCGGAGCTCGTCGATTCCCTCCACGCCGAGCTCGCGGCGCTCCTCAACGCGTGAGGAAGAGATCGGGCGGGAGCTCGCGGCGCACGACGAGCACGGTCGGGCCCCTCGGGTAGAGCGGCATCCGGTGCGCGACGAGCGGATCGGGCGTCGCGGCCGGGTCGATCCAGAAGAGCATCCGCGGCAGGAAGGGGCCCGCGATCCGCGCGAGCAGCGCCCCGAGCTTCACCTCGTACTCGATCTCGACCGCGGCGCCGCCGTGCGGCCCCAGGACGACGCGCCCGGTGCGCCGCGCCGAGACGTCGAGCAGGCGCGGGTCGCCGCCGCGGCAGACGAGCGCCTGGAACTCGAGCCGCGCGAGGTCCCCGCGCGCCAGCGGGAGCAGGAGCAGGTTGATCGGGACGTTCGCGACGCGGTCCGCCTGCGGCAGCTCGAGCGTCCCGCGGGCGTCCGGCGTCGTGCACGTGGCGCGGCGCGTCACGTGGTCGATCGCCATGTCGAGGAGCAGCACGCCGTTGCGGTCGACCGCGACCGAGCGCTGCTCGAGCAGTCGCAGCGCGCCGCCGGGACCCGCCGGCTCGAGCAGCGCTTCGAGTCGCACCGAGTCGCCGCCGGCGATCGCGCTCTCCGAGTGGAGCGTGACCCGGCCCGCGGCGTCGCGCGTCAGCGCGACGCGCGAGGGCCCGAGCGGGATGCCCTCCAGGTCGAGCGTCGCCGACTCGACCTCCCCGAACCCGGGCGGCTCCTCGAGCCGCAACGACGACGCCGCGCCCGCCGCCCCCGCGAGACCCAGGACCCCCGCCACCGCGAAGACGAGCGCACGCGACACCACCGGAGACGCATCGGGTCCCCGGGCCGGGAAATTGAGTTCGCTCGCCAGCGGCGCGCGCAGCGAGCCGTCAGGCGAGCGAAGTCAATCTCACTGGAATTCCATTCACGGCCGCGTTGCCCGAGGGAACGTCGACGAAGCTCCCCGGCGCGAGCACGTTGTTGCAGACGCCCGCGTGCCGGGAGGCGACGGAGAGCCGAGCGCCGGGCTTGTCGTGGCCCCAGCCGTGCGGCAGGCACACGACGCCCGGCATCATCTCGTCGCTCACCTCGACCGGCACGACGAGGCTGCCCGCGGACGAGCTCACGCGCGCGGGCTCCCCGTCGGCGAGGCCCGCGGCCGCCGCGTCGCGCGGGTGGACCAGCAGCGTGCAGCGGTCGCGCCCGCTCACGAGCGAAGGCACGTTGTGCATCCACGAGTTGTTCGAGCGCACGTGGCGCCGGCTCACCAGCACGAGGCCCTCGCTGCTGCGGCCGACGCGCTCGCGCAGCCGCGGGAGGTCCGCCGTGATGTACTCCGGCGCGAGCTCGACGCGGCCGCTCGGCGTGCGCAGCACCTCGTCGAGGCGCGGCGTGAGGGCGCCCCGGTCGATCCCGTCCGGGTGCTTCGCGAGCTCCGCGAGCGTGAGCCCGCCCGGCTGCGCGCCGTAGGCGTCGCCCCAGGGCCCCGTGCGGATCGCGAAGTCGAGCAGGCGCAGGGGCCCCGCGCCCTGGGTCATCGCGACGATCTCCTCGGCGCGGCGGCCCTGGATGCGCGAGCCCGGGAGCTGCGTGAGCCCGGCGACCAGACCGGCGAAGAAGAGCTGGTCGAGCGCCTGCGTGTCGATCGCGGCCGGTGCGGCGCCCTGGCAGATCGCGGCCAGCGTGAGCAGGATCTGCCACTCCGCCGGGCGCTCGCCCGGCTCGAAGAGCGCCGGCGTGTACTTGCCGCAGTTGCGCACCGCCCAGGCCCAGATCAGCTCGTCGTAGTGCGGCTGCTCCATGCTCGAGAGCCCGGGCAGGATCACGTCGGCGTGTCGGCTCGTCTCGTTCACCCAGTTGTCGATCGAGACCATGAAGTCGAGGCCGGGCAGCGCCGCATCGAGGCGGTCGGCGCCGGGCGAGCTCAGCACGGGGTTGCCCGCGATCACGATCAGCGCGCGGATCTGCCCCGGGCCCGGCGTCGCGATCTCCTCGGCGAGGCAGGAGACGGGCACCTGGCCCAGCACCTCGGGCGCGCCGCGCACGCGCGACTTCCAGCGGTGGAAGCGGAAGCCGTCGGCGAACTCCGGGTTCGGGAGCGACGCGAGCGACCACGCGATCGGGTTGCCCCACATCTTGCCGCCCTCGCGGTCGAGGTTCCCGGTGAGGGCGTTCAGCACCTCGACGAGCCACGAGGCCAGCGTGCCGAACTCCTGGTTGCAGAGGCCGATGCGGCCGTAGACGGCGGCGCGCCCGGCGCCGGCGAGCTCGCGCGCGATCCGGCGCGTCGTCTCCGCCGGGACGCTGGTGCAGGCCTCGACGTGCTCCGGCGTGAACTCGCGGCAGAGCTCGCGCACGCGCTCGACGCCGTTCACCCGCCCCTCGAGCCCGCGCAGGTCGACGAGCCCCTCGGCGAAGAGCACCTGCGCGATCGCGAGCAGCCAGGCCGCGTCGGTGCCGGGCTGGATCGGCACCCACTCGCTCGCGTGGCGGCAGGTGCCGGTGCGGCGCGGGTCGACGACGACGACCTTCCCGCCGCGCGCGCGGATCGCGTCGAAGCGCCCGAGCACGTCGGCGGCGGCGAGCAGGCTCCCCTGCGAGGCGTGCGGGTTCGCGCCCATCACGAGCAGGTACTCGTTGCGGTCGAGGTCCGGCGTCGGGAAGGCCCAGGAGTTGCCGAACATCAGCGCGCAGACGACGTTCTGCGGCCACTGGTCGACGGTGCCCGGCGAGTAGATGATCGGGAGCCCCGCCATCGCGACGAAGGCGGGCACGTAGCGCGAGAGCGAGAAGTTGTGCGCGGTCGGGTTCCCGATGTAGGGGACGACCGCCTCGCGGCCGTGCTCGCGCAGCACGCCCTGCAGGCCGTCGGCCACGCGCTCGAAGGCCTCCGCCCAGCTCGCCTCGCGGAAGCGCCCGTTCTCCCTGACGAGCGGCGTGCGCACGCGGTCGGGGTCGTGGTGGAGATCGCCGAGGGTCGTGCCCTTCGGGCAGATGTAGCCCTTCGACCAGACGTCGTCGGGGTTGGGGCGGATCTTCGCGACGCGCCCGCCTTCGACGTGGACGAGGAGGCCGCACATCGCCTCGCAGAGCGGACAGGTGCGCTTGTGGATGCCGTCCGGGGGCGCTGCGCTCATGGGGACCTCCTGGGCTCGCGTCGGGACGCCATTCTAGACGAAGCGCGCCGGCGGACTAGGATCCCCGCGTGGGACTGCTCGCGCTCGCGCGCCGCCACCCCGTGATCGCCGGGACGCTCGCCGCGACGACGCTCGCGGGCGCCGTCGCCGGCGCCTGCCTGCTCACCGGCGAGTGGTCGCTCGCGCGGCGCATCCTCGCCGGCGCCGTCGCCGGGGCCGGCACGGGCCTCCTGCTCACCGCGACCAAGATGTTCTGAGGGGGCCTCAGGCGGCGGCGTCGCCCGCCGGGCCGGGGAGCGGCGCGAGCCGCACCGGGACGCCGTTCAGGATCGACTGCCCGACGACGGACTCGACCGCCGCGTCGTCGGTCCAGTCGTTCACCGAGACGCCGGGGCGCCGTCCCGCGACGCGCTGCCAGCGCGCGCTCTCGCGGTGGCCCCAGCCGTGCGGGAGGCTCACGACCCCCGGCTGCACCTCCTCGCTGAGGTGCACGCGCACCGGCCCGCGGTGCACGCGGCTCTCGAGCAGCGCCTCCTCGCCGTCGCGCACCCCGCAGGGCTCGGCGTCCTTCGGGTTCACGAGGAGCACGCAGCGCTCCCGGCCCGAGGCGAGCCCCGGCGCGTTGTGCATCCAGGAGTTGTTCGAGCGCAGGTCGCGCCGCCCGATCAGCAGCAGGCCGTCCTGCGCGACCGGCCGGGGCAGCTCCGCGACCAGCGCGTCGAGCGCCGCGAGCAGGGGCGGCGCGTTCAGCCGCACGCGGCGGTCGCGGTGGAAGACGCGCCGCGCGACGCCGGGCTCGAGCGCTCCGAGGTCCTGGCCGTGCGGGTGCTGCTCGGCGAGGCGCGCGAAGGTCGTGCGCCGCCGCCAGGGCCGGAAGCGATCGCCCCGCGCGCCGCTGCGCAGCAGCAGCTCCGCGAGCTTCGTCGGCGTGAAGCGCCAGCCGAGGCGGCGCGCGAGCCCGAGGAGCGCGTCGAGCGCGGGCGTCCCGGTGGGCCCGCCGCCGAGGCGCCGGGCGAGCTCGAGCAGGATCTCCCAGTCGTGGCGCTCGTCCGGGCCCTTCTCGACCACCGGCGGCGAGTAGCGCAGCGTGTTGCGTACCGCGAGCGACGGGAAGAGCAGGTCGACGTGGTCCTGCGCGAGCGCCCACGCGGGCGGCAGGATCAGGTCGGCGTGGCGCGTGGTCTCGTTCACGTAGAGGTCGACCGCGACCATGAACTCGAGGCGACCGAGCGCTCCGGCGAGGCGGCGCCCGTTCGGCGTCGAGAGCACGGGATTGCCGGCGTAGCAGACGAGCGCGCGCACCTGGCCCGGGCCGGGCGTCTCGATCTCCTCGGCGAGGCACGCGGCGGGGAGGTCGCCGAGCGTCTCGGGGAGCCCGCGCACGCGGCTCCTCCAGCGCGCGTGGCCGTCCATCCCCGGGAGGCGCAGCACGCGCGCCGGATCGAGCGCGGGGCTCGCGAACATCGCGCCGCCGACCGCGCCGAGCCGGCCCGCCGCGATGTTGAGCAGGTCGGTCGCGAAGGTGCCGAGCGTGCCCGTGCGGCTGTTGCACACGCCGACGCGCGAGTAGGCGACGGAGCTCCTGGCGTCGGCGAACTCGAGCGCCATGCGTTCGATCACCGCGACCGGGATCCCGGTGTGGCGCGCCGCGTCCTCGCGGCGGAAGGCGTCGAGTCGCTTCTCGACGGCGCCGAGGCCGCGCGCGATGCGCCGCAGCGGCTCGCGGTCGATGCGCCCGCGCTCGAGCAGCACCTGGAGCATCCCGAGCAGCAGCGCCGCGTCGGTGCCGGGGCGGATCGGAATCCACTCGTCGGCCTCGCGCGCCGTCTCGGTGCGGCGCGGGTCGACGACGACCACCTTCCCGCCGCGCTCGCGGATCGCGCGCAGCCGCGCGCGCAGGTTCGGCGCCGAGAGGATGCTCCCGTTCGAGACCAGCGGGTTCGCGCCGAGCACGAGCAGGTGGTCGGTGCGGTCGACGTCGGGGACGGGGATCGCGAACGAGTTGCCGTACAGGTAGTACGAGGTCGCGAAGCGCGGGCTCGTGTCCTGCGAGCCGGCGCTGTAGGCGTTGCGCGTCCCGAGCGACTTCTGCAGCGCCGCTCGCAGCAGCAGCGCCCCGTGGTCGTGCACGACGGGGTTGCCCATGTAGAGCGCGACCGCGTCGGCGCCGTGGCGGGCGCGGATCGCGCGCAGGCGACGGCCGGCGAGCGCGAACGCCTCCTCCCAGCCGATCGGCTCGAACTCGCCCGGGCCGGTGCGCCGCAGCGGCCGGCGCAGCCGGTCCGGGTCGTCGTGCACCTCGGCCATCGCGATGCCCTTGGGGCAGGCGTAGCCGCGCGAGAAGACGTCGTCGGGGTCGGGGCGCACCGAGAGGATGCGCGCGCCGTCGACCTCGAAGCGCAGGCCGCAGCTCGCCTCGCAGAGCGTGCAGACGTGGTGGGCGGTTCGCGTCGCCATGCGTGCCTCCCCGCGGCCGGAGTCTACCGCCGCGCCCGCCGCCGCCGGGCCTCCGGGTACGGCGCAGCCCGGAGGATGCGGCGAAGGCGGTATCCATGAAAGGTCCAGATTGGTATTTTTACTGGTACCACTTTGCGCGACGGCGGCTCCGCCGGCCGGCGCGCGCCGCGGGGAGGCAGCGCCGTGTGGCTCGCGCTCGAAGGGGAGGGCCCGCTCCACCGCCGCACCTACCGCGCCCTGCGCACGGCGATCCTCTCCGGGGTGCTCCCGCGCGGGCGTCGGCTGCCCTCGTCGCGCGCCCTCGCGCGCGACCTCGGCGTCTCGCGCAACACGGTGCTCGCGGCCTACGAGCAGCTCGCCGCCGAGGGCTATGCGGCGCCGCGCGCCGGCTCGGGCACCTACGTCGCGGCGCGGCTCCCCGACGAGGCGCCCGAGCCGCGGCCCGCGGGCGCCGCGCGCGCGCCGGCCGCGGCCGCGCCGGTGCACGTGCGCGGCTCGGCCTGGCTCGCGCGGCTGCGGCGCGCGGCGCCGCGTCCGGGGCTCTCCTGGCGGCTCGGCCGCGAGCGGCTCGAGATCGACTTCCGCTACGGCGACCCCGCCTACGCGGACCTCCCCATCACCGCCTGGTGTCGCGCGCTCGGGCGCCGGGCGCGGCGCGCGCGGATCGCGGAGCTCGCGTACGCGCCGCCCGGCGGGGCGCCCGAGCTGCGCCGCGCGCTCGCGGCGTACCTCGCGCGGGCGCGCGGCGTCGCCTGCACGCCCGACGAGATCGTCGTCACCTACGGCACGCAGCAGGCGATCGACCTCGTCGGACGCGCGCTCGTCGACCCGGGCGACCGCGTCGCGGTCGAGGAGCCTGGCTACGGGGGCATCGCCGTCGCGCTCGAGGCGGCCGGCGCGCGCCTCGTCCCGGTGCCGGTCGACGACGACGGCTTCGACGTCGCGCGCCTCGCCCGGCTGGCGCCCGTGCGGCTCGTCTGCGTGACGCCCTCGCACCAGTTTCCGGGCGGCGCGGTGCTGCCGCTCGCGCGCCGGCTCGAGCTGCTCGGCTACGCCCGCTCGCGCCGCGCGCTGGTCTTCGAGGACGACTACGACAGCGAGTACCGCTATGCCGGTCGCCCGGTCGAGTGCCTGCAGGGGCTCGACGGCGACGGCCGCGTGCTCTACGCCGGCAGCGCGTCGAAGCTCCTCTTCCCGGCGCTGCGCATCGGCTGGCTCGTCGTCCCCGGCGCACTCGCCGACGCGTTCCGCCTCGCGAAGGCCGCCTGCGACACCGGCAGCGCGTCGCTCGAGCAGCTTGCGCTCGCCGACTTCATCGAGAGCGGCGAGCTCGAGCGCCACGCGCGGCGCACGCGCCTGCGCAACGCCCTGCGCCGCGCCGCGCTGCTCGAGGCGCTGCGCGCCCGGCTCGGCGCGGCGGCGGTCGTGGGCGGCACCGACGCGGGCCTGCACGTCGTGCTCTGGCTCCCCGATCTCCCCGCCTCGCAGGCGACGGCGCTGCGCCAGCGCTGCCGCGCCGCCGGCGTCGGGCTGCACCCGGTCGCGCCCTACTACCGCACCCCGCCCGAGCGCGCGGGCTTCGTGATGGGCTACGCCGCGCTCTCCGAGGAGCGCATCCGCGAGGGCGTCGCGCGCCTCGCCGCCTGCGTCGAAGACCTCCTGCGCGCGGAACCGCGGGGACGGTCTTAAGATCTTAAGGAAATTAAGTTGCTTCCCTCGGGGCGAATCTGAATTTCCTTAACATCTTAAGACCGTCCCTGCCGTCAGCGCAGGAGCCAGGCCGGGGCGGCGTGACCCGGGCCGCGCGGGGAGGCGCCCATCGGAAAGGCGTAGCCGAGGACGTCGGGGTTCCCGTCGTACCAGACCGCCGTGCCGCGGCGGCGCGCGATCCGCCAGGCGCCGGCCGCGCGCGCGAGCTCGTCGTCGTACCAGCCGCCGACGAGCAGCGCCGCGCGCGGCGCGAGCGCGTTGCGGACGTGCTGCGCGACGAAGTAGCAGCGCGAGAAGGCGCGCTCGCCCTCGACGCGGATCGCGGGAAGGCCCAGGTGGTGCTGGGTCGCGTCGAGACCGGGGAGCGCCGTCCGACACAGCTCCTTGTACCCGTCGAGGTCGAGCTCGCCCACCCCGTCGAGGTGGAGCCGGGCCTGCGCGGCGAAGCAGCGGTCGAGGAGCTCGGGCCGCCGCGTGTCGATCGCGATCGGGTAGGTCGCGAGCACCTGCTCGATCTCGTGCAGGGCGAGGAGCGTGGCGAGCGCTGCGTCCATGCGGGGACCTCCTCGCCGCGGGCGCGGCGACCGGGCTCAGGCGGGTCCCGCGCAGGCCGCCGCGCGGGTCGCGATCGAGACTCCCCGGCGCGCCTGGCGCAGCAGGTGCCGGTCGATGCCGTTGGTCAGGTACGCGAACGAGATCCCGCTCGCGGGGTCGACGAAGGCGAGCTGGCCGCCGGCGCCGTTGTGGCCGAAGGTGCGCGGCGAGTGCCCGTGGCCGAAGCCTCGCAGCGCCGCGCGGCCGTCGACGGCGGGCAGGACGACGCCGAGTCCGCGGCTCGTCGGGATCCCGCCGAGCTGGAGGTCGGGCAGGGTGGTGTGCACGCGGCCGGTCGCGTCGGCGAGCACTGCGGGGTCCCAGAGGCGCCGCGGATCGTGGAGCAGCGCCTGGTAGAAGAGCGCCACGTCGGCGGCGTCGGAGACGCCGCCCGCGCCCGGCACGCCGACCGCGACGACCTCCGGGCGCGCGAAGCCCGCGAGCGCCGCGTCGGTGACCTCGCCCGGGTCCCAGCCGGAGATCCCGAGCGCCGCCTCCCACTCGGCGGAGGTCGGCGGCTCGCCGACGAGCTCGACGCGGGCGACGTCCGCCTGCTCCGCGGGCGCGACGCCGAGGCGCAGGCGCGCGAGGCCGAGCGGCGCCATCACGCGGGTCGCCACCGCCGCGCGGTAGTCGACGCCGTCGAGGCGCTCGAGGAGCTCGGCCAGCACCCAGTGCGCCGAGGTCGCGTGGTACTCGAAGCGCGTCCCCGGCTCCCAGTTGAGGCGCCAGCGCGCGAAGGCGGCCAGGCGACCGGCGCGCGTCTCCCACGCGGGCGGTGCCAGTGGCGCGCGCGGGAAGCCCGCCGTGTGCAGCAGCAGCTGCTCCAGCGTCACGACGTCCTTCCCGTTGGTCGCGAACTCCGGGATGTGCTTCGCGACCGGGTCGCCGAGCGCGAGCCGGCCCTCGCCGAGCAGCTGCCAGATCGCCGCCGCGACGACGGCCTTGGTCGCCGAGAAGATCACGTAGCGCGTGGCGTCGCCCGCCGGCACCGCGCCGAAGGTGCAGGACTCGACGATCTCGTTCTCGAACGCGAGCGCGAGCTGGCACGAGGGCAGCAGCCCTGCGTCGATCTCGCGCCGCGCGCGCTCGCGCAGCGCCCGGATCTCGGAGGCGGAGGGCGAGCGCATCGCGGGGTGGTCTCCTCGTCGCCTGCGCCAGGCCCGGGACCCGGAGCGGCACGTGATTCTAGTCCGCGCCGCGCGCGGGGCGAGGAGGGCCGGCGCGCGGACGCGCGGCGCTACGCTGCCGCGATGCCGCGACCGACCTCGCCCGCCGCACTGCCCGGTCTCGCGCTCCTGCTGCTGCTCGCTGCGCTCGTGGCTCCCCGCCCCGCGGCCGCCGCGGAGCTCCCGCCACGCAACCCCTGGCTCGCCGACTCGAGCTACCCGCTCGGGCACGGCAACTCCGCGCAGCAGGACTCCGTGCCCCAGGCGGGGCCGCGCGGCCCCGGCCGCGCGCTCGCCCCCGACGAGATCGCCTACGCGCCGGTCGGCCCGGCGCACTTCGGCGCCTCGACCTCGGGCCCCTACCCCGACGGGCGGCGCGTGCACTGGAGCAACGGGCTCGACCGCATCGCGAAGATCGACCACGAGAGCTTCGCCGTGCTCGCGACCTTCCCGCTGCCCGGCGTCCACGCCTACACCGAGGCCGAGGCCGACGCCTCGATCGCGGCCTTCGACGCGGGCACGCACGGGCCGGCCGCGCTCTGGCGCGCCTTCGGCGAGGCGCGCAAGCTCCGCGACCTCTCGAGCGTCTACACGCTCCTCGACCGCGACGGCACCTACTACATCGGCGACAAGAGCGGCACGCTCACCGCCTGGGGCGACGCCGACCCGCGCGACCCGGCGTCGGCGATCGAGAAGCGGCGCGAGGTGCGGCTCCCGCCCGAGGTGACGGGCCTGCTCGTCGGGATGAACATGACCTTCGACGGCTGGCTCGTGGTCGCGACCGAGCACGGCTACGTCGTCGCGATCCGGCGCGACCTCGGCGCGATGCGCGTGGTGCGCGTCCGCTACAGCGAGGGCGCGGAGGAGAAGGCGACGGGGCCCGGCTACGGCTGGATCCGCAACGGCCTGGCGACGGACGTGGACGGCGGCATCTACGTCGCCTCGCAGGACCACATGCACAAGGTCGTGTGGACGGGCGACCGTCTCTCGATCGACGAGTCCGACGGCGCCTGGACGGCGCGGTATCTCAACGGCTGGGGACACGGCACGGGCTCGACGCCGAGCCTGATGGGCTTCGGCGCCGAGGACCACTTCGTCGTGATCACCGACGGCGAGCCGCTGATGAACCTCGTGCTCTTCTGGCGCGACGCGATCCCGGAGGGCTGGCAGCAGCTCCCGGGCGCGCCCGACCGGCGCATCGCCGGCATGCTGCCTGCGAACATGGGCGACCCCGCCCTCGAGGCGATCCAGAGCGAGCAGTCGGTCGTCGTCGCCGGCCCCGGCGCGCTGGTCGTGAACAACACGCCGCGCAACGCGCCGTGGTGGCTGCCCGAGCGCGCGAAGGCGCTGCTGATCGGCTATCTCGGCAGCGATCCCGAGTACCAGCCCTTCGGCGCCGAGAAGTTCGCGTGGAACCCCCGGGCGCAGCGGCTCGAGGTCGCCTGGGTGAACCGCGAGGTGAGCTCGCCCTCGTGCGTGCCGATCGCGAGCTACGCGGCCGGGCTCGCGTACCTCGTCGGCGCGCGCGGCGGGCGCTGGACGCTCGAGGCGCTCGACTGGGAGACCGGCGCCTCCGCCTTCCACTACGAGATCGGCGGGCAGCGCTACAACCCGCTCTTCTCCGGGACGCTCGTCGACGAGGCGGGCCGCGTCCACTACGGGACGCCCTGGGGCCGCGCGCGCCTGGCTCCCCGGCCCGCGCCGTGAGCGCGGGCGCCCCGGGCGGCTGGCGTTCGCTCGGCCGCGCGCTGCGCCACCGCAACTACCGGCTCTTCTTCGGCGGCCAGGCGGTCTCGCTCGTCGGCACCTGGATGACGCGCGTCGCGACCGGCTGGCTGGTCTACTCGCTCAGCGACTCGGCGTGGATGCTCGGCGTGGTGGGCTTCGCCGGGCAGATCCCGACCTTCGTGCTCGCTCCCTTCGCGGGCGTGATGGTCGACCGCTGGGATCGCCACCGCGTGCTGGTCGTGACGCAGGTGCTGGCGATGCTCCAGTCGGCGCTGCTCGCCGCCTTCACGCTCTCGGAGACGATCGGGATCGCGCACATCCTCGTGCTCTCGCTCTTCCAGGGGGTCGTCAACGCGCTCGACATGCCCGCGCGCCAGACCTTCGTCGTGGAGATGATCGAGGAGCGCGAGGACCTCCCCAACGCGATCGCGCTGAACTCGACGATCGTGAACGCGGCGCGCCTCGTCGGCCCCGGCGTCGCCGGCCTCGTGATCGCGGCCTTCGGCGCGGGGTTCTGCTTCCTCGCCGACGCGCTGAGCTACCTCCCGGTGATCGCGTCGCTCGTCGCGATGCGCCTCGGCGAGCGCCCGCCGCGCCGCGAGCCGGGGCCGATGTGGAGCGAGCTCCGCTCCGGCTTCCGCTACGCGGCCGGCTTCGCGCCGGTCCGCGCGCTCCTGCTGCTGCTCGCGCTCGCGAGCCTGATGGGGATGCCCTACTCGGTGCTGATGCCGGCGATCGCCGAGGAGACGCTCCACGGCGGCGCCCACACGCTGGGCTTCCTGATGAGCGCCGCCGGCCTCGGCGCACTCGGCGGCGCGGTCTACCTCGCCGCGCGCACGAGCGTGCTCGGCCTCGGGCGCGTCACGGCGATCTCGACCTTCGTCTTCGGCGCGGGCCTCGTCGCCTTCTCGCGCTCGGCCTCGCTCGGGCTCTCGCTGCTGCTCCTCGTCCCGGTCGGCGCCGGCATGATGGTGCAGCTCGCCGCGACGAACACGCTGCTCCAGACCCTCGTCGACGAGGACCTGCGCGGCCGCGTGATGAGCTTCTACGCGATGGCGCTCTTCGGCACGATCCCGTTCGGGAGCCTGCTCGCGGGCGCGCTCGCGCACCGCCTCGGCACGCCGGACACGCTCCTCGTCGGCGGGCTCGCCTGCATCGTCGGCGCCCTGCTCTTCCTGCGCCGGCTCCCGGAGCTGCGCCGCGCCGTGCACCCGGTGTACGTGAGCCGCGGCATCCTGCCGGCGGTCGATCCCGACGTGGGGGCGGGTTGAGGCGCGTGCGCGCCGCGCCGCCGCGCGCTCAGTCCGAGCTCGGCACCGCCATCGTCGACGCGATGCCGCCGTCGACGACGAGTGCTGCGCCCGTCACGTAGCTCGCCTCGTCGGAGGCGAGGAAGACCGCGGCGTGCGCGATCTCGTCGGGGCGGCCCAGGCGCCCGAGCGGGATCCCGGCGGCGAAGCGGTCGCGGCCGGGCTGC
>Ga0075428_100004238_pt1 | contig 15793 bp, 18 predicted proteins | sample RhiMetdeltSRZDD2_FD_75291 | JGI IMG/M metagenome (GOLD analysis project Ga0075428, IMG submission 75291) | Populus rhizosphere microbial communities from Tennessee, USA - Rhizosphere MetaG P. deltoides SRZDD2 | ecosystem: Host-associated > Plants > Roots > Rhizosphere > Soil | place: USA... | reverse complement strand
GTCGCGCCCGAAAATTTCGCCGGCGTCGACATCGAGCGCGTGTCGCTGTTCGTTCCCGTCTCCGCACAGCCGTTGCTGAGGCGGGATCGCGACTACTTCGCCGACCCATCGATCGGCTGGCTGGGGCTCGTCGGCCGCCGTGCGCCAGGCGCCAGCATCGCTCAGGTTCGAGCCGAGCTCGAAGTCGTTGCCGGGCAGCTCGATCGCGAGCAACCCGGCCGCGAGACGACCGTGACGATCAGTCGGGCGACGCCGTTGTCCGCGATGCAGATGCGCAGCGGCTTCTTGAGCGTCTCGCCGCTGCTGATGGCGCCGTTCGCGCTCGTGCTGCTCGTTGCGTGCATGAACGTCGCGAACCTGCTCCTCGCGCGGAGCGAGACGCGCATGCGCGAGATTGCGATCAAGCTGTCGCTCGGCGCCACGCGCGCGCACTTGATCCGTGAGCTCATGGCCGAGAGCGTTTCGATCGCACTCGCTGGCGGCGCGCTCGGCACGCTGCTCTCGGTATGGGTGTTCCAGGTTCTACTCACGTTCGCCCAGAGCTCACTGCCCGCCGACTTGCAAGTCGTGCGCGTCGACTCCGCGTTGGATGTGCGCGTGCTCGCGTACGCGTTCGGCGTGTCGCTCGTGACCGGCCTCGCCTTCGGCCTGACACCGGCGCTGCGCGCCACGAAGCCCGATTTGCGGACGGCGATCGAGCAAGATTCGGCGGGAGCGGGTCGATACACGCGCGGCCGCCTACAACGAATTCTCGTTGCCGCGCAGGTCGCCCTTTCGATGGTGCTCGTCGTCACGACCGCGCTGCTGGTGCGCGGCTTGTACGTCGCGCAGACGGTCGATTTCGGCTTCGACTATCGCGACGTGAAAGTCGCCTCTTTCGATCTCGGCGCATTCGGCTACGACGCTGAGCGCGCGGCCGCATTCCAGCGACAAGTCGTCGAGCGAGCCAGGGCGCTGCCCGGAATCGAGGACGTCGCTCAAGCGGCAATGACGCCGCTCGAGCCAAGCAGCAACTCGCTCCGCTATCGACTACCCGAGCAAAGCGAGTACCAGCCGATTGATACGAACGCGGTCTCGGCGAACTATTTCTCGTTGCTCGGCATTCCGATCGTCCGCGGCCGCACATTTGCGGCTGCGGAAGTCGCGAACCCGAACACGACGACGGCGCTGATCGTGACGCAGTCGACCGCGCAACGGTTGTGGCCGAACCAAGACCCTTTGGGGCAACGGTTGGTGTTCGCCGGTCGCGACGGCGATCGGACGGTCGAGATCGTAGGGATCGCGGCGGATCGCCAGGTCGTTCGCATCGGCGAGACCGATACGAGCTACGTTTATTGGCCGGCCGTCCCACCGACACAGGTAGGCATGCAGCTCGTGATGCGCGGTGCGTCGGACGTGTCCGCTGCGCAGCGCGCAGTCGGAGACATCGTTCAGTCGATTGACCCCGCCCTCGGGGTCAAAGTCATCCGCCTCGAAGAGAACTTCGAGTTCTGGCGCAACCTCTCGCGCCTCTCCGTGGGTCTCGCCTTCGCGCTCGGGGCGCTCGCCCTGACGCTTGCGGCGATCGGCATTTTCGGCGTGATGTCGACCGTCGTCGGCCGTCGCATCCGTGAGATCGGCATTCGGCTCGCGCTCGGTGCGTCCAAGACCGACATCGTGCGGCTCGTGCTCGGCAAGTCGATGCTACCGGTCGTGATCGGCGCAGTGCTGGGCTGCGCCGCTTGCGTTGGGGTCGCGCGGCTACTCGGCGCGCTGCTTTATGGGGTCAGCGCCCTCGATCCCTTGGCGCTCGGCGGCGCACTGCTTCTAGTGCTGTCGATCGGCGGGCTCATCACTTTGGCGCCGGCGCGGCGCGCGCTGCGCGTCGAACCGATGGCTACGCTTCGCTACGAGTGAGCACGATGTGCGTGGCGGCCGGCGTCGCGACATGCTCGGTGACCGCGTAGCCGAGCGCGGGCAAGTCGATGCCCTCGAACAACGCTTCACCGGAACCGAGCAGCACGGGCGCGAACGCGAGATGCAACTCGTCGAGCAAGCGGGCGCGCAGATATTGCCGAATCGTCGCGACGCCGCCTCCGACCCTCACGTCCTTGCCGCCGGCCGCTTTTCGCGCACGCTCGAGCGCTTCCTCGATGCCGCCCGTCACGAAGTGAAACGTCGTGTCGCTAAGTCCAAACGACTTGCGCGAATGATTCGTCAGCACGAAGACGTCGCAGTGATACGGCGGCTCGTCGCCCCACCAGCCTTTCCAACTGTCATCGGGCCACACGCCGCGCACGGGGCCGAACATGTTGCGGCCGAGAATCCAAGAACCGACGTTCGCGAAGCCGCGCTGTGCGAACTCGTCGTCGATGCCCGTCGAGCCGCCTTCGTTACCGAACATCTGGCGCAGCGTGCGCGTGCCCCACGCCCAGTGGTGCAATTTCATGCCGCCGACGCCGAGCGGATCCTGCAGGCTCTGGCTCACGCCGGCGCCGTAACCGTCGAGCGAAACGCTGAAGCTGTTGACGCGCAGTCGTGACATCGTCGGAACCCTCCTCTGATCCGATGATAACGCGGGCGTCGTTACGACTCGACGAACGCTTTCAGGCGCATCACCGCATCGTCCCATTGCGCCGACACGGTTTCGAGGTAGGACCGCGCGCGATCGACGGGCTCTCGCACGTAGCTGAACTGACTTTCGCGCCCGACCCACTTCGCGCGCACGATGCCGGCGCGCTCGAGCACGCGCAGGTGCTTCGTGACGCCCTGGCGCGTGAGATCGAGGCCGTCTGCGAGCTGGGCGATCGAGCGCGGTTGGCCGTCGACGAGGCGGCCGACGAGCTTCAACCGCGTCGCATCGCCGAGCGCCGCGAAAACCGGCGCGGGATTCTTCAGCGCGCGAACGGCACTAGGACTCGACATACTGAGCGATGTTCTTGGCTTGGATGTCCCATCCTTGGGTGTTCGAGCGCAACGCGTCAACGCGGCGCTTGGCGTCCGGAAGGTTGTCGAAACCAGATTCCGTGATCACGAGCTTCGTGCCCTTCTTCGTCGGCTCGAGCTTGAACTCGACGCGGGTTTTCGGCGCGCTCGCGAAGTCGCGGTAATCATCGTGCTCGTACGGGCACCACTCGAACGCGAATAGCCGCTCGGGCTCCATGACAACGACATTTGCTTCCCAACGCATGCCTTCGTAGCCGGGATACGTCGTGACGCCGAGCGCGACCTTGCCCAAAACGAACGGCCCCTTGAGATCGACGCGGAACCACGCGCCGAATTCCTTGTAGTCCGTCACCGCGCGCCAAACGCGCGCGACGGGAGCCGCAAGCTCCACCACCTTCTCGATTCGGTCTTGCATATAGGCAACCTCCTGGTTGCCCATAGTCTGGCACAGGCACTCTTCTATGCGCAACCCAAAGGTTGCACGTCAAGCAGCCCAGCGCCGTGACGCGAGCACTTCGCTCAAGATGCCGAGAGCTTGGGCGTAGCGCGGCATTGCCAAACCGAAGCCGATGCGAAAGTGCGCCGGCGCGTCGAACGCTTCACCGAGCGCGAGCAGCACGCCGCGCTCCGCCGCTGCGACGCAGAACGGCCGCGCATCGGTTGCGCCGCGCACACGCGGGAACGCCGTCATCGAACCGCCCGGCCGCAGCCATTCGATCTGCTCCTCGTTCGCCGCCCACTCCTCGAGGACGGCGAGATTCTGCGCGCTGACGCTGCGGGCGCGATCGAAGATGGTGTCGCGCCGGCGCACCGCGAGCTCGGCCAGCAGCTCGCCGAGCATGTTCGTCGACGTCGTGAAGTAGCTATGCGCGTTCTCGAGCTCGCGGCGGCGCCTCGCATCGCGCTCGAGCAGCCAACCGATACGCAGACCCGGCAGGCTGAACGCCTTCGAGAGATCGCCGAGCACGGTCGCGCGCGAATACTCGCCCGCGGATCGCGCCGGCGCGCCGTGATAGATCGGGTGATAGACCTCGTCGACCACGAGCGGGATGCCACGCCGCTGCGCGAACGCGTCCAGCTCACGGATCGAGTCCTCGGCAGCGACAGCGCCGCTCGGATTGTGCGGCGTATTGACCATGATCAGCTTCGTGCGCGCGTCGACGAGCCGAACGATCTCGTCGACATCGAGCGCAAAACCGTTCGTGAACCGCAGCTCGTAGCGGCGCGCCTCGACGCCGAGTGAAGTCGGAACCTCCATGAACGGCGCGAAACACGGCGTTGGGACGACGACGTTGGTGCTCGGTTCGCCGGCGAGGAAGAAGAGCGCGAGCATCGCCTCGGCGCCGCCGTTGAAGATCAGGATTTCCTCGGGTCGCGCCCCATACATCGATGCGAGCGCGGCACGTAGCGGCTCGCGGCCCGGCGTAGGGCAATACGTCAGCGCGGCGCCATCGAATGCCTCGCGCTCGCCGTCGGTCATCAACCCGCGAAGCTCGGCCAGCGTCCACTTCGGCCCCGTGCTCATCCCGAGGTGGTGCGGGACGGAATCTCGATATTTCGCAAGCCACTCTTCGAGTAGAAAAGGCTTGAGCTTCATGGTTCACTCCATGCTAGTCGCGCCGCCGTGGATTCGGGCATTATTTGCCCGAGCGGCACTGGCTGAATAGAGGGGGAACGACGGTGCGACTTCTGACGCTGGTTGTGCCTGCAATGGCATCCGTGCTGATTGCGGCGGGCGCCCTCGCCCATCACGCCTTCTCTACCGAGTTCGACGTGAACCGACAGGTCTCCCTGCAGGGGAAGGTCGTCAAAGTCGAGCTCATCAACCCCCACTCGTGGATCCACGTCGAAGTCATTCAGGACGGCAAGCCCGTCGTGTGGATGGTCGAAGGCGGCAGCCCGAACGCACTCGTGCGCCGCGGCATCACGAAGAACTCGATCCCGATCGGCTCCGAGATCGTCATTCGCGGCTACGGAACGCGCGACGGCGCGAACAAGGCCGTCGGCCGCGAGATGACGTTCGCCGACGGCCGCGCGCTCTTCTTCGGTGGCACACAGACGCCGGACGAGAAAGCCGGCGGCGCCCCACAATGACCCGCATCCTGATCGCCGCGCTCGCGCTGCTCACCGCAGCGGCGGCGCAGGCGCAAGTCCGCACCGACCTGCCGCGCGCCACGAACGGCAAGCCGGATCTCTCCGGCGTCTGGCAAGCCATCAACACGGCGCACTGGAACCTCGAGCCGCACGTCTCCGAGTACCCCGTCGTGCTCGAGCTTGGCGCGCAATTCGCCGTACCGCCCGGCCCCGGCGTTGTCGTCGGCGGCGAGATCCCCTACCTGCCCGAGGCGCGCGCCGAACGCGACAAGCACTTCCAGAACCGCTTGATCGACGACCCCGAAGGCAAGTGCTACATCGGCGGCGTGCCGCGCTCGACGTACATGCCGTATCCGTTCCAAATCCTCCAGAGCGAACGCGACGTCGTCATCTACTACCAGTTCGCGACGGCGTTCCGGCGCATCTTCGTCGACGGCAAGGAGGAAGCGCCGCTCGATAGCTGGATGGGCTGGTCGAACGGGCACTGGGACGGCAACACGTTCGTCGTCGACGTCACGGGCTTGAACGGCCTCACGTGGCTCGACCGCGCCGGCAACTACGCGAGCGGCAGCGCGCACATCACGGAGCGCTACACGCCGCTTGGCCCGAACCACATGCAATACGAAGCGACGATCGAGGACCCGACCGTGTTTTCGCGGCCGTGGACGATCCGCATGCCGCTGTACCGCATCGTCGACGAAAACTTCCGCGTGCTCGAGTTCAAGTGCGAGCCGTACGCGGAAGAGAAGATCTACGGGCATCTGCGTAAGCCGGGAACCGAGCCTCCGGCAGGAGCACCGAGCCGATGAAACACCGAAACTCTCTGATCCTTGCGGGATTGGCGGCCGCGATCGCTCCGCTCTGCGCGCAGGCGCAGAGAGAGGCGCGCACGGCATGGGGCGATCCCGATCTCACGGGCGCCTACTCGGAATTCACGACGGCGCCGCTCGAGCGCGACGCCAAGTACGCCGACAAGGAGTTCCTCGCGCGCGAAGAGTACGAGGAGTTCGCGAAGAACCGCGTCGAGCAACGATTCGGCGATGACGAGACGGAGCCTGGCACGCAAGCCGACGTCCACTACAGCATGGCGCAGTTCCAGCTGAGCGAGAACGAAGGCGTGCATTCGTTGAACCTGCGCACCTCGATCGTGACGCAGCCGAAGAACGGCCGCATTCCGCCGTTGACGGCCGAAGCTACGGCGCGACAAGCCGAGCGAGCGGCCGTACGCCGCGGTAAGGAGTTCGACGGCCCCGAAATGCGCTCGCTGACGGAGCGCTGCATCATCTGGTCGAGCACGCAGGCGCCGATCTTGCCGCGCGGCTACAACAGCAACCTGCAGATTTTCCAGAGCCCGGGCTATGTGGTCATCCAAGGCGAGATGGGCGATCCGCGCATCATCCCGACCGATGGCCGGAAACTGCCTGACAAGCTGCTGCCGCAATGGAACGGCACGTCGGTCGGCCGCTGGGACGGCGACACGCTCGTCGTCGAGACGGCTGGCTTCCATCCCGAGAGCGCGTGGCGCAACGCGAGCGAGAACATGCGCGTCACGGAGCGCATCAAGCGCGTCGACGAGGACACGCTCGAATACGCGTTCACCGTCACGGATCCCAAGACGTGGGCCGAGCCCTGGGGCGGCGTCTATCCGCTGACGAAGCTCGACGGCCTCCTCTACGAATACGCCTGCACGGAAGGCAACTACGGCATGGCGAACATCCTCTCCGGCGCGCGCACCGCCGAGAGGGGAGCCGCCGCGAAGCAGTAAGCCCGCGCTGGCGCGGGAGACCCGCGCCAGCGAAGCCTCGCCTAGTGCCTTGGCGAGCGTTTGTCCTCACCGAGTTGGTCGGACGTCGCCGTGCCGGCGCCCGGTCGCTGCCCCGGCGTCGACGTGCCTTGCGGCCCCTGGCTGCCTTGGCCGCTCTGCGATGTCTGCGACGCTTGCGTGCCTTGCGCTCCCTGCCACTGCTGCCCACCTTGCCGTAACACGCGCAGCTCGTTCATGACGTCGCGCGCACCGTAGATCGACTCGACGCATTCCTCAGCGCGACGTTTCGTCTGCCGATCATCGACCGTGCCGGTTAGCCGAATCACGCCGTCCTCGGCGCTGACCTCGATGTCACTGGCATCGATGTCACCGTCGCGCTCGAGGCGCTGGCACGCCTCCTCGATGATTTTCTCGTCGGAGCGCTTGTAGCCCTTCGGCCCGCGACCCGTGTAAGGGCCGTGCAGCGTCAACGATTCCGAGAAGACGTAGCCTTGGCCACCCGCGTACGAGAAGGGCTCGGCGGTCCGTGTGTAGTAGCCGCGATAATGCGAGCCCTCCTCTTCGCGGCCACGAGCCCCCTGCGCGCGACGCGAGCGCGGCACGTCGCGCTGGCGTCCGCGATCGTACGGCCAGTCGGGATCGTAGTAGTCACCGGGCTCGCCATGCTCGGCGAGCTCGCGTTGCGACCGCGGGACTGATGCACGGGCGCGCTGCTCCCATTGACGCCGGTCGTCGCTCTGCCAACCGGCGGAGCGGTCGCGGCGGAAGTAATCGGTGTCCTGCTCGCGATTGCGCGAGTAGTACGGATCATCCGAATACCGGGGCTCCGCGCCTTCGCGCGACCAATCCGGCGAGAAGCGCGAGCGTTCCTCGCGGCCCTGCTCAGGACTCTCCTCGCGTCGGCCTTGCCGTTCGTCGGACCGGCCGTAGTCGCGGTCGTAATCGGCCCGGCCACCTTCGGCGCGGTTTGAGCGGTCCTCGGTACGCTGCCCCTCATCTCGCCGTCCGAGTTGCCACCAGTGCCGACCGGTGTCCTCTTGACGGCCTTGGCGACGCTCTTCCTCCCGCCTTCGACGTTCGTCGTAACTTTCCATGTCGCAATCTCCTTCTTGGGATGGGCCAGTGAGAAATGCCGCGTGCGAGTGGCGGGAGCGCGCAGGTAAGACGCGACCGCCGGCCGCGGACCGTAAGAGGCAGCAAGGTTCATGCCACGAGAACGTGGCGATCGGATGATGAGCGCGCTTAGATCGTCAGCAACAGCAGTGCGACGCCCGCAACGACGAGGCCCATGCCCGCGGCCTCGCGTGCGGTCGCGCGTTGCGCGAACACCCGCTGCGCGACGACGTGCGCGAAGAGGACCTCGACCAAGCCGAGCGCTTTGACGTTCGCGGCCGCCGTCAACGACAAGCCGAGGAACCAGAATTGCGACGCGAATGCGCCGAAGAAGCCGGCCACGAGAGACTGCCGCCAGAGCGCGAGGCTCGCGAGCAGCGCTTGCCGCGCGAACAGCGTCATCCACGCACCGAGCAGCAACGCCTGGAAGGTCAGCGACCACACGAGCGTCGTCGTAGCGCGCAAATAGTACGCGGCGTCGCCGAGCTCGAGGATGCCGCCACGAAAACCGACCGAAGCGAGCGCGAAACCGCCGCCGGACGCGATGCCGAAGATGACGGGCCGCAGACCGCCGCCACGAATGCTGAAGCCGGGCTTAACCGCCACGAGAACGACGCCCGCAGTCACGACGACGATCGCCGCGGCGCCCGCGAGCGTCAGACGCTCGCCGAGCAGCACGACGCCGAAGATCGCCACTTGCACGGCTTCGGTCTTGTTGAACGCCGTGGCCACCGAGAACGAGCGCGCCTGCATCGCCGCGAGGAGTAGCGCTGTGCCGGCGATCTGCGCGATGGCGGCGCCGCCGGTGAACGCGAAGAAGCGCCACGTCGGCGCGGGTATGTCCGTGCCCGCGAGGGCCGCCGCGAGCGCAAGGAACACGACCGCGAACGGCAGACCGTAGAGGAAGCGCACTTGCGTCGCGCCGAGCGTGCCGAGCGTCGCCGTGAGGCTGCTCTGCATCGCGTTGCGCGCCGTTTGCGCGCCCGCGGCGACTAGCGTGGCGAAGATCCAGAGCACGGCTTTCTGCGCTAACGCGGCACGTGGCCGACGTAGATGCTCTGCGGCCGAATCAGGCGCCCGAGCGCGCGCTGCTCGAAGCAGTGCGCCGTCCAGCCTGCGACGCGACCGATCGCGAACGTCGGCGTGAAGAACGCCGTTTCGATTCCGAGGCCGTGCAGCAGCAGCGCTGTGTAGAACTCGACGTTGGTCTTCAGCCGGCGCCCGGGCTTGTGCTCCTCGAGCACGCGCAGCGCCGTGGCTTCGACCGCGCGCGCGAGCTCGTAGAGGCGCATGTCCCCTGCGCGCTCGAACATCCGCGCCGCGGCGGCCGCAAGCACGTCGGCGCGCGGGTCGCGGACTTTGTAGATGCGGTGGCCAAAGCCCATGAGGCGCTCGCCGCGCGCGATCTTGTCGCGCAGCACGGCTTCCGCGCGCTCCGCCAAGCCGATCTCGAACACCATGTCGAGCGCGGGCCCCGGCGCCCCGCCGTGCAGCGGTCCTTTGAGCGCACCGACCGCACCAGTGACCGCGGACACGAAATCCGATTCCGTCGACGTAATGACGCGCGCCGTGAACGTCGACGCGTTCAAGCCGTGATCGGACACGGTCGTCAGATACACGTTGAGCGCACGCACGAGCTCTTCGTGCGGCTCGGCGCCCGTCAGCATGTACAGATAGTTAGCGGCAAGGCCGAGATCCGCGCGCGGCGCGAGCGGCTCGGCGCCGCGCAGCAAGCGCGCGTGGGCCGCGACGATCGTCGGAAACGACCCGACCAGAACGCGCGCGGCGGCGATGTCGTCGTCGGCCGCAAGCGTGCCGGCTGCCATACGCAGCGCGTCCATCGGCGAAACGCCGCGCTCGGCCGCCGCACGCAGCAGCGCCAACGTCGAGGGCGGCAACGGCAACGCGACGACACGGCCTTGGCGCACGACGCCGGCGGCTTCCCAGAGCTCCGCGACGACGTCTTCGAACTCGTTCCGCACGAGATCCTCGAGCCGATGCCCCGCGACAATGAGCTCGCCGCGCTCGCCGTCGACGTGGGACAGATGGGTCTCGGCGGCGACAACGCCTTCGAGACCGGGATTCGCGCGTGTGGACATTTGCGTCGCCATGGCGGCCAAAGTATGGTGTATGCACATCTGAGTCAATATTGATTGAACAATCAACATGAAAGAATCCAAAACAGCCTGGCTCGACGCCGACGAGGCCGTCGCAACGCTCGGCGTCAGCCGCGCGACGTTGTACGCGTACGTGAGCCGCGGCCGCATCCGCTCCGAAGCGGCGCCCGGGGCACAACGCCGCAACCGCTACTCGCGCGACGACATCGAGCGCCTCAAGGCGCGGTCGCGCGAGCGACGCAATCCCGAGAAGGCGGCCGAGCAAGCGCTGCACTGGGGCCTGCCGATCCTCGAATCCGCGATCACATTGATCGCCGACGAGCACATCTACTACCGCGGCCACGAGCTCGCTGCGCTCGTCCGCGAGCGCTCGGTTGCCGAGGTCGCCGCGCTGCTGTGGACGGGCACGGTGGATGCGCCTGCGCTCGAGCCGCCGCCGCGCGCAACCACGGTGCCTCGTGCGCGCGACGGCGTGCCATTCATCGCAGCGGCACAGTCGGCGCTCGCGCTCACCTCTGCCGACGACCCGCTCGCGTACGACCTGCGGCCGCGTGCGGTCGCACAGACTGGCTGGCGCATCGTCTGGCTGCTCACGAAGCTCGCGGCCGGCGGCGGCCGCGTCGCTGAGACCGTCGACGCCACGCTCGCCGCCGCGTGGGGCGCGCCGCGCTCGGCCGACCTGATCCGCGCCGCACTGATCGCGTGCGCCGATCACGAGCTGAACGTATCGACGTTCACGGCTAGGTGTGTCGCGTCCGCTGGAGCGTCGCCGTACAACGTCGCGATCGCGGGTCTCGCGGCGCTCGAAGGCACGAAGCACGGCGGCGCGACGGCGCGCGTAGACGCCGCGTGGGACACGCTGCGGCGCACCGGCGACTTACGCGCCGCGTTCGCGGAGCGCTTGCGACGCGGCGAGGTCATCGAGGGCTTCGGCCACCCGCTGTATCCCGGCGGCGATCCGCGCGCCGCGCTGCTGCTCGCGATGCTGCCGAAAGGCAAGGCGGCGACGTTCGCGCGCGAGCTCGTCGCCGCCGCGAAAGGCGTCATCGACGAGGCGCCGACGGTCGACTTCGCGCTCGTCGCACTCGCTCGCGCGCTCGGCTTACCGAACGGCGCAGCGCTGACGCTGTTTGCGATCGGCCGCACGATCGGCTGGATCGGCCACGCCATCGAGCAGTACGAAGCGAACGCGATCATTCGCCCACGCGCGAAGTACGTCGGCGCGACCCCCACGGTCTAGTCGGTGGGAGAGCTGGCAACGCAGGGCCGTTGGCGTTAGCGTGGCCGAAGAGACGTTCTGGAGGGTGCTGTCCGCTAACAGGAGAAACACCATGCTCTTGCTCGTAGCTGCGGCTTTGGGGATCGCCTTCGGGTATTGGCTTGGAATCACCAAACGAGGATTTGTCGTCCTCGGGTCGCTCTCGCTCTGTACGTCGATCCTACAAATCGGCCTTCTCTTCATTACGACCGACCGCACGCAAATGACGCTGCTGCCACTCGTCATCGGCACGATCATGGTTGCCGGCGTAGTCATTGGCGCGTTCATGCGAATGGCATTGCATGCATCAACCGCCGCGTAACCGGCTCCATTGATCGAGTCACGACAAGACTCCTCTATTCATGCGAACGATGGAGTCCGAGCGCCAGAAAATGCTCGCCGGCGAGCTCTACGATCCGCTCGATCCCGAGCTCAGCGCTGCGCGGGCACGCGCTCGAGAGCTATGCCGCGCGCTCAATGACACGCGAGAGACAGAGCAGAACGAGCGGCGCCGGATTCTGGAAGAGCTCTTCGGCACCGGCGGCGACAGCGTCTGGATGCAGCCACCGTTCTACTGCGACTACGGCTCGAACATCTACTTGGGCGCGCGCGTGTTCTTCAACTTCAACTGCGTCGTGCTCGACGTGTGCGAAGTTAGGATCGGCGACTACACGCTGTTTGGACCCGGAGTGCAGATCCTCACGCCGCTGCACCCGCTCGACGCGGCCTCGCGAAGAAGACATGAGCTCGGCAAGCCCGTGGACATCGGCTCCGACGTCTGGGTGGGCGGCGGCGCGCTAATATTGGCGGGCGTTCATATCGGGTCGCGAGCAGTGATTGGCGCCGGCAGCGTGGTCACTCGCGACATTCCAGAGGCTGTCTTCGCAGCTGGCAATCCATGTCGTGTCATCAAGGACCTTTCGCCCGCCTAGGGAGTGAATGATGACGTGGCGAGTCGCGCTCGTTAGGGGCGTGCTCTTCGAAGCACTCGTCGTGGGCAGCTTGGCCCTCTACGTCTTCGGCGTGATCCCACCGAGCGTGTTCGGCGGCGTGCATATCGCTAGGGTCGCTTTCGTGCTGCATCTGCCGGGCTCGCTCTTGTCGCTGCCGATCTTTTGGGTTGCGACCAACATTGGCGGCCTGAGCCCCCCGCAAAGTTTCCTGGTTGCCGCCATCATCGGGGGCGCGTTCCAGATCGTTTTCTTGGCTGCTCTCGCATTCGGCGTCGTCAGACACCCCAGAATCAGCGCTGCGGCGGCCCTGGCCGTGGTTCTCGCGGCCCTCATCATCAGGGTCAGTACGCCACTGCCCTATCCGGAGGGCATGGACGCAAACCGAGATCGCTTGGTAAGCATGGACGAATGGATCAGTTTTCACGGCGACCATCCAAAGTTCTACGGGGGCTTTGACCAGAGCGGCTACATTACGAAAGGCAGCGCGGATTACTACGAGCGAGAATTCGAGCGCGTCGACTGCAACCATGACTCGGCGATGGACGCTTTCGAATACGGGGAGCTTCATTGGAATCTGCGCTGGTGTACATCGCCTGATCGTCCGCCGAGACCATGGTGGAAATGACGGTACTCGTAGCAGCCTTTCCTCATTCGGAGAAAAAGATGGACACTGCCCCAATCAAGGTTGGCCAACTCGGCATCAACTACATCGTCGATGGCTCTCCAACCAAGGGTCTCGGGATGTTCGAGCTGACCGTGCCGCCCGGCTCGAACGTTCCTCCACCGCACAGCCACTCGAACAACGAAGAATGTGTCTACGTCCTGGCGGGGACGCTCCGCTACTCCGTCGGGTCGGACACCCGCGACCTCACGGTTGGCCAAACCATGCGCACGCCGAAGGGCGAGGTTCACGCGTTCTCGAATCCTTTCGCGGAAACCGCGCGCGCCCTGATCATCAATTCTCCGGACATCGGGGCCCAGTACTTCAAGGATGTAGCGGCCGTCGTCAATAAGGGCGGTCCTCCAGACAAAGCGGCGTTGGTGGCTGTCATGTCTCGCTACGGTCTGGTGCTCGGAGCGCCGAAGTGACGCAGAGCGCCGCCGAGCCACCTCGCCCGCCCTTCCCGCCGTTCACGATCGAGACCGCGGCGCAGAAGGTGCGCATGGCTGAAGACGCGTGGAACACGCGCGATCCGGAGCGCGTCTCGCTCGCCTACACGCCCGACAGCGTGTGGCGCAACCGCTCCGAGTTCTTGACCGGCCGTGACGCGATCCGGCAATTCCTCGCGCGCAAATGGGCCAAGGAGCTCGACTATCGGCTCGTGAAAGAGCTTTGGGCCTGCGAGGGCAATCGCATCGCCGTCCGCTTCGCCTACGAGTGGCGTAGCGAAGCGGGTGGCTGGTGTCGCTCTTACGGCAACGAGAACTGGGAGTTCGACGATCGCGGCTTCATGAGACGTCGCATCGCGAGCATCAACGACCTGCCAATCGGTGAGGGCGAACGCAAATTTCGTTGGCCACTCGGCAGGCGCCCGGACGATCACCCGGGGCTCACCGCGCTAGGCCTGTAACGCCCGCGTCGATCTGGTAGTTTGGGCATCGTCGACCGCCGCGAGGGGATTCGGATGCGCAAGGTATTCAGCTCGATTGAGCTCAGCGAAACCGTTCTTGTGCGCGACGCGCTGCTCCATCGCGGCATCGCCGCAACCATCCAGAACGAATACTCGGGGCGGACCGCGATCCCGGAATTTCGACCGGCCGGGGAGGTTTGGGTCAACGATGACGGCGACTACGAGCTCGCGCGGCGCATCGTCACCGAAACGATCGCGACGATCGACAGCAAGGCGCACGCCCCACCCTGGATCTGCCGGAGCTGCGGCGAGGAAAACCCGCAGTCGTTCGACATCTGCTGGAATTGCGCCCACGAGAAAGCCGCGGCGTAAAACACAGCTCGAGTAACGAACCATGGCAACACCACCGGGCGTCTCCGAACGCGACTTCACACGCGCGCTCACCGAGTTTCGCAACGCCATCGGCGCGGACTGGGTGTTCACGTCCGACGAGGACATCAACCTCTACCGCGACGCGTACTCGCCGTTCAAAGGCGAAGCCGAGGATCGCGTCCCGTCGGCGGCCGTCGCGCCGAACAGCACGGAGCAAGTGCAAGCCATCGTGCGGATCGCGAACGCGCACCGCATCCCACTCTGGACGATCTCGACGGGGCGCAACTTGGGCTACGGCGGCTCGGCACCCGCCTACTCCGGCAGCGTCATCGTCGATTTGAAGCGCATGAACCGCGTCATCGAGGTCAACGACAAGACGCACTTTGCCGTCGTCGAGCCCGGCGTCAGCTATTTCGATCTCTACCGCTACATCCAGGAGCGCGGGCTCAAGGTTTGGATCGATCCCGCCGACCCCGGCTGGGGCAGCCCCGTCGGCAACGCGCTCGAGCGCGGCGGCGGCCGCACGCCGATGCGGGACCACTGGAACGCCGTCTGCGGCCTCGAGGTCGTGCTCGCGAACGGCGAGGTGCTGCGCACCGGCATGGGCGCCATGGCGAACTCCGAGGTGTGGCACCAGTACAAGTACGGCTTCGGGCCGCTCGTCGACGGCCTCTTCTCGCAATCGAACTTCGGCATCGTCACGCGCATGGGCTTGTGGCTCATGCCGTCGCCCGAGGCGTATCGCGACGGCCGCGTCAACGTCGCGCAGCACGACGACCTCGTGCCGTTCATGGAGACGTACGCGTACCTCATGAATTCCGACATCTTGCGCGGCACGATGCTGCTCGAGAGCCCGCTGCTGAACTATCACGTCACGCAAGGCGGCTCGTTCTTCGAGATGCCAAACGGACCCTCGACGGCCGAGCTCGACCGTTTGGCGCGCGAGCGCAACCTGCCGTACTGGAGCGCCGAGTTTCGATTCTGGGGCCCACCGAAAATCATCGACGCGCAGTGGGAGTACGTCAAAGAGAAATTCGGCGTGATTGCCGGCTCGACGTTCGCCGACGGCCGGCGCTACGTGTTGCCGGCCGAGTTCGATCAGAACGATCCGACGCTCGAAGTCGCGCTCGGCATCCCATCGCTCGGCGTGTTCGGCCTACTGCAAGGCGGCGGCCATCTCGGCTTCTCGCCGATCATTCCGATGACGGGTGACGCAATCTTCAGAGCGCAGCGCGCCTTCGGCCGGCTGTACGCCGAGCTCGCTCTGCCCGCGGCGAATCAGTTCGCGGCGCTGCCGTGGTCGTACAACCCGCGCGCGCTCGTGCTGCTGTTCGGACTGCCGATGTCGCGCGACAAAGAGCAGAACCGCCAGAGCCGCGAGGTTTTCGAGCGCCTCGTCGAAGTGTCGGCCCAGAACGGCTGGGCCGAGTACCGAACGCACATCGCGTTCATGGACAAAGTCGCCGAGATGTACACTTTCAACGACCACGCGATGCGGCGCTTCCACGAGCTGCTGAAAGACGCCGTCGATCCGAACGGGATCCTCTCGCCGGGCAAGTCTGGCATCTGGCCGCGGCGCCTGCGCAGCAACCGAGGCTGAGCGGCTGAGCGGTTGACACCGCGCG
>Ga0075428_100004233_pt1 | contig 15796 bp, 13 predicted proteins | sample RhiMetdeltSRZDD2_FD_75291 | JGI IMG/M metagenome (GOLD analysis project Ga0075428, IMG submission 75291) | Populus rhizosphere microbial communities from Tennessee, USA - Rhizosphere MetaG P. deltoides SRZDD2 | ecosystem: Host-associated > Plants > Roots > Rhizosphere > Soil | place: USA... | reverse complement strand
TGATCTCGTCGTAGGTCTTGTCGAACGTGCCGCCGGTCACGAAAATGCGAATCATGTGACGCCTGATACCTTAACCATCCCTGATGCCTGATACCTTGACCACCCCTGAAACCTGATACCTGATACCTGACACGTCATACCTGCTACCTATTCCGGAACGACTACTATCTCACCGTGGCCGACACTTCCACACGCATCGAATCCACCGATCATCTCGTGCGCGGCATCGGGCTCGCGCACGCGACCGCGCTGAACATGATCGACATGATCGGCGTGGGGCCGTTCATCACCATCCCGCTCATGGTTGCCACGATGCACGGTCCACAGGCAATGCTCGGATGGGTGCTCGGCGCCGCGCTCGTTGTCTGCGATGGGATGGTCTGGGCCGAACTTGGCGCGGCGATGCCCCAGGCCGGCGGTCCGGTGCGCTATCTGCGCGCGATGTACCCGGGCCGTGCCGGCCGCTGGCTCTCGTTTCTGTTCGTCTGGCAGCTCACCTTCAGCGCACCGCTCTCGGTGGCGTCGGGCTGCATCGGCTTCGCGCAGTACGCGGGGTACCTGTGGCCCGCGTTGATGGACACGATCACGTCCACCAAGGTGCCCATCCCGATTCCTGGCATTGGCACGACGGCGATTGAGTTCACCATCACGAAGGGAACGTTTCTGGCGATGGGGGTCGCTGCGTTTGCGGTGGTGCTGCTCTACCGGCGGATTACGGTCATCGGCCGAATGGCTGCGCTCCTCTGGATCGGCGTCGTTGGCACGACGCTCTGGATCATCTTGTCGGGCATCACGCACTTCAACGCCGCGCAGGCGTTCTCGTTTCCTGCGGGTGCCTGGGATTTGTCGCCCGCGTTCTTCACCGGCCTCGGCGCCGCGCTGCTGATCGCGGTCTATGACTACTGGGGGTATTACAACGTCTGCTATCTCGGAGCCGAGATTCGCGACCCGGCGCGTGTCATTCCGCGCGCCATCCTGCTGTCAATCGCGGGTGTCGCCGCCATGTACCTGACGATGAACATTTCCATCCTGGGATCGATGCCGTGGCAGGAGGTGGAGAAATCGAGTTTCATCGCGTCGGATTTCATGGCGCGCATCTGGGGGCCACGCGCCGCTGCGATTGTCACGGTGCTGATGCTGTGGACGGCCTTCGCCTCGGTCTTCTCGCTGTTGCTCGGGTACTCGAGAGTTCCGTATGCCGCTGCGCTCGATGGCGACTACTTTCCGGTGTTCGCGCGGCTCCACCCTAAATATCAGTTTCCAACCGTATCGCTGCTGGTTCTCGGCGGCGCGGCCATCATCTTCTGCCTTTTCCGTCTGGCCGATGTGGTGACGGCGCTGGTCGTCATTCGCATCATGACGCAGTTCCTCGCGCAGACCCTCGGCATCATCGTTTTGCGGACGCGGCGGCCCGACTTTCCGCGTCCGTTCAGAATGTGGCTTTATCCGCTCCCCGCACTGCTGGCTTTCGCGGGTTACGTCTATACAGTGGTGATGCGGCCAAAGTCGATCGAGTCGATCCGCCTGGCTCTGCTCGTGGTGATTGTGGGGACGATTCTCTTCTGGCTGCGCCAGCGTCAGGGGGTCAGACCCGGGTGATGGGGCAAATCAACGCCCAATGCGCAATGCCCTGTGCGCAATGCTCAATCAATGTTCAAGGCGCAATGGTCAATGCTCAAGCATTGAACATTGAGTTGAGCATTGGGCATTCTGCATTGGATATTGCTTGAGCATTGGGCATTAAGCGAGATCCACTAAAGCGCTTGCGCCCCCTCGCGCCTCCGCATGGCCGCGTCTTCGACGTGCTTGAGAGCGGACTCGACCCACGCGCGGTCGCGCTGCAGCAACTCATGTGCGGCATCCAGCGCGCGCGATGTCTCGGCCGGCGCTGGACCGCCTGGGGTACGTCGCACCTCGACGAAGTTGCGGGCACTGAGGATGCGGGTGAGCTCCTCGTCCGTGTATCCCAACGACGTCGGCGGAACGACGCCGGAAAGTAAACCAGCGGCGATCGAGTGCGCCATCGTGAACGAGATGTTCTGATCGCGCACGAGCCGATCGGCAAGCTCAGTTAGGGTCGTGCCGCCCTCTGAGGCATGCGACCGCATCCGGTCCACATTCAGCTCGGCGCCCCGGATTGACACGGCCAGAAGCCCGACGGCGCGCTGCGAATCGCGGAACATCGCTGCCACGAGCGGCTGCAGATCGTCTTCCGTGTCGACGATGTCGCCAAACGGCGTGTTGTGAACGGCAGTCGTGATCGCCACCGCTTCGCCGAGCGCCTTGCTCGTGAGCGCGCGCGCGTGCTCGAGTGCGACCGGATTCCGCTTCTGCGGCATGATGCTGCTTCCCTGGACGAGACCGTCGGCCAGACGCATATACCCGAACTCCCGAGTGCACCACAGAAGCAGATCCTGGATGACACGCCCAAGTCCGATGAGCATCACCTGCGTTGCGCCAACGCTCTCGAGCAGGTAATCGACGGTCGCGATGCTGCCGTAGGTGTTGCCGGTGGGCTCGTCGAAGCCGAGGAGTTTGCTGGTGAGCTGGCGATCGATGTGAAAGCCGGTGCCCGTAATCGCGCACGACCCAAGGGGACACCGGTTCGTTGACGAGTATGCCGCCCGGAGCCGGACGTGATCGCGTTCGAGCTGCTCGCTGACGGCCAGCACATAGTGCGCGACCGTCGTCGGCTGTGCCGGCTGGGTATGCGTCAGCGCGGCGAACAGGGTCTCGCGATGCTGCATCGCGAGGTCGATCAGCGCACTGCGCAAGTCGAGTGCCGCCACGATGAGCGCGGCGATGAACTCCCGTTGCCGTATGCGGTACATCGTCATGTCGATGTCGTTGCGGCTTCGGGCGATGCGAAGCCGCCCGGCGATCTCTTCGCCGCACGCCGCAACGATCTTCCGATCGAGATAGAAAAAGAGATCTTCACAGGCGTGGTCGTACTGGGCCGTGCCGACGTCGGCAACAGCAATCGAATCGAGCGCATCTCGCAGCGCGCGGGCATCCGCGGCAGTGATGATGTCCCGCTCGCGCAGCATCACCAGATGCGCGTAATTGATGGCCATCAGCGGCGACAGGAAGAGGACTTTCGCGTCCTCGAAGTTCTCACTCAGGACGCGTGAGACGTATTCGGGATCAAAGGCCATCACCCTCGCTTATGCACGCGCAGCGATCTCTCCGCGCAGCCATGCATCGAGCAGACGCCGCTGTGCGTCGCTCGCGGCAGGATTCACTTCCAGGCGCCACGCTTTCTGCGGTTCGGCGCCGAACGTCATCGGAATGCGTACCAGCTGCTCGCGGCGTGCCACGAGCACCGATACTTTGTCGCCGGTCTTGTACTGTTCGAGCCGGTTTTCGAGCCGATCCACGCGAACCCGGAATTCGTCGATCGCCAGGATCTCATCGTCCACGTTCAGGCCGGCCACGTCTGCAGGCGAACCACGCTGCACCTGCGTGATCACCAGGCGGCCGTTGTCGTTTCGGGTCGTGATGCCCAGCCACGGTCTCGATGCCCGATCTGCCGGCTGTTGCGCAGCAGGTTTGAATCGCAGACCAAACGCCTCGAGCGCTTCCGTGTAATCGAGCTCAGAGGTGCCCTCGACCGTCGATTCCCAGAATCCCTGCAGGCTTCGGCCCGCGACCTGCTCGATCAGCGCACGGAATTGCTCCGGGGTGTACCCCTTCGGTCCGGAGAACTTCTCATACGCCAATCGCATCACGTCGTCGAGCGACTTGGCGCCGTTGGTCGCCTTCCGAATCTTCGCGTCGAGGAGAAGCGCGATGACGGTGCCCTTCGTGTAGTAACTGATCGAGGTATTGTTGGAGTTCTCGTCGGGCCGGTAGTACTTGATCCAGGCGTCGAACGACGCCATCTCTGCTGACTGCACGAGGCGGCCCGGGGTTGTCTGCAGCAGCTCAATCGTGTTCGACAGGTCCTCGAGGTACTCGTCGCGGGTCTGCAGCCCCGCCCGCAACACCTGCAGGTCCGCGTAGTAATCGGTGAAGCCTTCCGCAATCCACAGACTTCTGGTGATGTTCTCGTTCTCGTAATCAAATGGGCCGAGCTCGGCGGGCCGCAGCCGCTTGACGTTCCACGCATGGAAATATTCGTGGCTGGCCAGCTCGAGCCAGCCGAGATACGCACGGCGCGTCCGCGTCGACCAGCGGTTCGTCATCAACACGGTCGAGTTCTTGTGCTCGAGACCGCCACCTGACTCGGTGATCATATTGAAGAAGACGTAGCGGTCGTACGGCAGGAATCCCCACAACCGCCGGTCTTCCTTGACGATCGCCTCGAGATCCCGGGCCGCGCGGGCACCGTCGAACACGCCGCCCTCGCCAACGTTCACGAGCGAGTGCTTCTTCCCGTCCACTTCGAAGTCGTAAACCGCCGGATTGCCGATGACGATTGGCGAGTCCACCACTGTGTCGTAATCGGGCGCCCGATAGCGGTGTTCACCGTCGTTCATGGCCGGCAGAGCGGTCACGGATCGTTTCCAGCCTGCGGCGGGGTTAATGACGATCTCATGCGGCCGCGGCGTCAGATCGGCAAGCGTGATGAAGGTCGGCGCGCCGTTGAGCAGTGCGAAGTCGGCTTCGACCCAGTTGGTTCGCACCGACATCTCGCGGCAGTAGACGCGATATTTCATCGTGATCGTGGGCGCACCGCTCGTCGCAATCCGCCAGTGGTTCTTCTTCGACTTGTCCACCTCGAGGAAGCGGCCATCGGGCCCTGCAGCCGTCACCGCTTCGACGTTCCGGGCGTACTCGCGAACCAGATACGAGCCCGGCGTCCAGACCGGCATCATCAGTTCGACCTGCGGCTGGCGGCCGGTCGGAACTGTCGCGGTGACTTCAACGTAGTGAGTTTGTGGTGCCGGGAAACTCAGCGTGTAGCGAATCGGTTCCGGCGCGCTCTGAGCGCGCGCCGCGGCGGCATGCATCATAAGTAACAGGGCGACCCAATACTTTGCGGCCATGTTGCGATTCTATAGAATCCGAACGGTTTTGTTCCGAAATACGTCTTCTCGCAGGATCACAAAGTCATCGGCGTGCGCGCTGACTAGTCTGTTTTTCTCCAGATTGGCTTCTCGCTCGCCGTTCTCTTCCGGTGGCAGCTCGCCTATCCCCGTCAGGTACCAATAGTCGGACAGTGGCTCGGTGAACTGAACGCGCCGGGCGGCATGGCCATTACCGCATGTGCGGCTTCTACACCATTCAGACGCAAGCCGATTTCGAAGCCTGGCTCGCCAGCCAACCCGCGGGATTCTGACCTCTGGTTGGTGGTTGGTAGTTGGTGGCTGGTGGACACCTGCTTTCTAACCGCGAGTAGTACCAACGAACCTTCGAATCATTCTGAGCGTTCGAACGATCCCGAACGATCCGAACGATCAACGACGGAACGTTCACGTTTCAACCTCATGAAGCATCTTCCACACGTATCCATATCGCGCGTTGAGCTCGCATGGACGCGCTTCGTCAACACGTCAGCGTTTCTCGAGCGCTTTCAAACAATTCCGCGAGGAACTCGCGGATGGCGCTGATGCGCAAAGCGAGGCGAAAGGGGCTGGCGCGCCGCTTGCTCAATCTCGGGGGCAAGGGCACCTGGCCCGCGAGAGGAGATTGAATGGCGAGGAAAACACTCCCCGCACACCCTACGCGCGACCGGACCCGCGACGAGTCGCTGCTGCTTCGCTCGGCGGAGTCGCTTGGTCGCATGATCGGATCGCTGCAACGGCAGCTTGACGTCGCGACCGGCCGCCTTACTGCAGGCAAGCCGAATGGACGCGGCCGCAAGAGTGTGGCCGCTGCACGCAGCAACGCGAAGGCCAACAGCGGGACGACGGGTACGCGCGCGGCGGTGCGCAGGAAATCGTCGGCGGGGAAGAGCACGAAGAAGCGCTGACCGGCCCTCCTGCTGTCGCCGGTATAATCCGGCGCGGCAGGAGGATCGTGTTCCGACCGCGACATCGTGCAGTTGCACACGCCGCATCTGCAGCGACCCTCCCCCCAATTCAGAACGACCCCGACCTGCTGCAATCATTCCTGAGCGACGCGGCTCATGTGCCGGGCGGTACGGCGGAAGGCGTGGTGTTCCCACACGATGTGGACGAAGTCGCAGCTGTCGTCCGCGCCGCGAGACGTGTCCTGCCGGTCGGCGCGCAGTCTTCGCTGACCGGAGGCGCGACGCCCCGAGGCGATGTCGTGCTCAGCACGCGCGGTTTATCGAAGATCGCCGAGCCTGCGGGCAACATGGTTCGCGTCGGTGCCGGGGTTCCGCTATCGGACTTGCAGCGGTTCCTCGCCGCGCGCGATCTCTACTATCCGCCGGTGCCCACGTTCGATGGCGCATTTGTGGGCGGCACGGTCGCCACCAATGCCGCGGGCGCCGCGACGTTCAAGTACGGAGTGACCCGCGACTGGGTCGCCGGCCTGACGGTCGTCTTGGCGGATGGATCCGTTCTGGACCTTTCACGCGACGATGTGCGCGCGTCTGATGAAGGCGTCATCGAGGTCGATACCAGCGGACGCGATTTGATCCGCTTCAACATTCCCACGTACCAGGTACCCGCGCTTCCGAAAGTGTCCGCTGGCTACTTCACGGAGCCGCACCTCGACCTGGTCGATCTCTTCGTCGGCTCCGAAGGGACGCTTGGCGTCATTGCACGTGCCACGCTCCGTGTCAAGCGACGCCCTCTGCGTTGCGTCGCGCTGATCGTGTGCAGCTCAGACGCCGAGGCGATCGCCGTCACGGCGAGGTTGCGCGCGGAAGCGTCGCCCGCCGCGGATCCGCTCGACGTCGCGGCAATCGAGTACATGGACGCGAGATCGCTCGCCCTCGTCGAGGACTCGGTCTTCGCTCGTGCCGGCGTTCGATCTCAGATCGACAGCGCAACGATGCTGCTCGTCCAAATCGAAACTGAAGGCAGCCCAGACACCGCGCTGACACGGCTTCAGGAACTTCTGCAAACCATTGGCGTCCATGACGATCCGCTCGTCGCACTGCCGAACGACGAGCGCACGGCAACGCGACTGTTCGAACTGCGCGAAGCCGTGCCTGCTGCAGTGAACGCCCGCGTCGGAGCGGTCAAGGCGCGCGCCGGCGACGCCATTCAGAAAGTGGCGGGCGACTTCATCGTGCCGTTCGACGCGCTCGCGCGAGCGCTGGCGCTCTATCGCGAGGCCTTCGAGCGGAGAGGTCTCGAATACGCAATCTGGGGACACATCTCGGACGGTAACCTGCATCCGAATGTGATTCCGCGTTCACTGCAGGATGTCGAGAGAGGACGCGATGCGCTGCGCGAGATGGCGCGCGGCGTGATGGCGCTTGGCGGCGCACCGCTTGCCGAGCATGGCGTCGGCCGAAATGCGTTGAAGCAGCAGTTTCTCAGGGAGATGTACGGCGAGGCCGGGATCGAGCAGATGCGGGCCGTCAAGCGCGCGCTCGATCCCGAGGGAAAGTTTGCCGCCGGGGTGTTGTTTCCGTAGAAAGCCTTTTCTAGCTCCGTGTTCTCCGTGCCTCCGCGGTACGTGAAACGGAGCGACGTTTTGGCTAGAGCAACAGGCTGATTGCGGTTGCGGCGAGGCCCGCGATCAGCAGCCACAACGGCAGCGCGCCCGCGTCCGCACGTTCAGGTTTGTCGGTGCGTTCGGCATTCACACGACCCTGAGCGGCGAACGCGGCACCCAGTGAACCGAGCAGTAGCAGCCATCCTATCCCGAGCACCACGCGGGACGGCACACTCGCCTGTTGCACAAACAGCACGGCGATTGACGCAATCCAACCGATCAGTGCGGTCCCCGCTAACAGACGCAGACGCCCGATCTCCCGATCGACCGTCTGCCGCCGCAGCTCCAGGCGAAGCGCTTCCTCCGCACGACGCCGCTCCTCCTCGATCTGCGCGCGTTCAAGTTCGAGCCTCGCGTGATCGCGGTCGAACGCCTCCTTGAGGGCAGCCACGACGACATTCGTCAGGCGCGCCTCGATTTGGCCGGCGAGGCCTTGGGCGGCGGCGGTCTGCGACAGCGACGTTTCGGACTTCGAGGCCGAGGAGGAGTCCTTGAGACGACGCGCGGCATCGCGAAATGAGATGACCGCGTCGTACGCGCGGAAGAGGTTGGTGAGATTCATCAAGTGGGTCCGTTCAAAACGTGTTCCCCGCACGGGAACTCAGCCAGCCGTCTCGAAACCGCCGCTGTGTGTCGGTCAGCGCTCGACCAGCCTGTTCGACAGGAACGACCTCAAGGATCGGATCTGCCACCGTTCGAATCGTCGCCATCAACGGCTGCCCTCGGCCACGGTGCAAGAAAGCGACCGTCACCGTGCCTCCGGCCGGCGTGGCACGAATCGCCGCGTCGACGTCCTCCGCACGGCTCATTGCCCTTCCGCCCACAGCCGTGATCACATCGTCGCGATCAAGGCCGGCACGATATGCCGGTGAACCCGCTGGAACGGCCGCAGCGATGCGCACGCCGCCGGGCAAGTCCTGCAGACGAAGATCTCCCGCGAAGCCCGACTGCGGAGCGTGCGGACGCAGCGCCAGTCCGGCTGCGGCCAAGAGCCGCGCGTAATCGGGAACCTCATGGCCCTGAATGTACCGGGCAAAAAAATCGTCGGCGAACGCACGGTCACCGGCAACCGTCGCCAGGACTGCCTTGGCGTCGCTCATCGTGTAAGGACGATCGACGTACCCCGGTTCGCGACCACCTGGCTTTCCGAACTGCTGCCACATCGCGCGCATGAAATCGTCGAGCGTGGTCCTGCCGTCGCTCCGCTGCCGCAGCGTCAGGTCGAGGCCAAGGGCAATCGACTCGCCCCATGTGTAGTAGGAAATGAACGTGTTGTCGAAGTTCGTGCGATCGACTGACGTCGCGGCGTCGACAAACGGCGCCATCTGGCTCATCTCCTCTGCCGTGTGAACCTCCCGACCGGGACTGAGCGTCACCTCGTTGATGGCGGAGGCAATCGTGGCGGCAAACTCGGAAAGCTGTGTCAATCCCGCGCGCTGCAGCACGAGCGGACCGTAGTAATTCGTGAAACCTTCGGCGAGCCACAGCTCACCGGACATGTTCGCGTCGTCGAAGTTGAACGGTTCGAGCGACTTCGGACGGATTCGCTCGACGTTCCACGAGTGAAAGAACTCGTGCGACAGCGTGCTGAGCAGCCCTCCGCGATTTGTCCGGATCGAGGACGATGACGCGAGGATGGTGCTGTTGCGATGCTCCATCCCGTCGCCGTTGGCCCACGGCAGATAATCGGCGATGAAGGTGTAGGTACCGCCGTCGTAGGGCGCGAACTCGCCGTACACGCCGCGCTCCTCTCGAACGATCTTCTCGACGTCGCGCGCAAATCCATCGAGCTCCGCGTCGTCTCCCTCGTGATGGATGGCGATGCGGAACGTTGGCTGGCGCGAGCCATCAGCGACGGTGAACGTTCGAAGCGCAAATGAACTCAGCTCTGACGGGCTGTCCATCAGATATTGCAGGTTCGGCGCCGTGAAGGTTTGCGCATCGCCTCCAGGGAACAGTTGCGTCGCCACGCGCCAGTTGGAGCCTGCAGGCGGCTCGAATCGCACGTGCACAGCACGTGTCTCCAGGCCACGCGCCCACATCAAGGCGGCGGGCATGTTGATGTGTGCGTGGGCCGAATCGATGGAGAGATAGGTCCCATCGGTCCGGTCGCCGAAGACGCGATACGTCACGCGCACCGTCGAAGGGTGAGTCGTCACGACCCACTGCTGCGGAGCTGTATGTGTGACGGCAAGCGACGTCCCAGCCGAATCGGTCACCTGCAAGTCGAACACGTTTTTCGCAAACTCGTGGAGCGCATAGCGTCCCGGCGAGGCGCGGCTCATGTGCAGCTCGAGCGGATTGGAAGACAAATCGGGGAAGGACACCTCCACCTGCATCCACCGATGCTCGGGCTCGGGAAACGTCAAACGGTACGCAACAGGAGCCTGGGCGAAGGCGGGTGCTGGAACGATGATCAGGAGCAGCAGTGCTGCCGCGGCGCAAATCCTCATGAGACCGGGTTTAATTCTGCCGCATCCGCGGCAGGAAATGCGGCGTCGCGTAAATCGCTCGACTCGGTGCGCTCGCTCGGGGTAAACAGCATCGATGAGCATCGCCGCCGCTGTACCTGCATCAACCGTGGTCCTTCTCAGGGGTGATCACCCGTTCGAGGTCTTTCTGGTACAACGCAGCGACAGCATCGCGTTTCTCGGGGGCGCGCACGTGTTTCCAGGCGGGCGTGTCGATCCGTCCGACCACAGCCATGACTTCATCGGTGGGGTCCGCCTTCAGGCGGACCAACACGTTGCCACCACTGAAACCATCGCAGCGCGGATGCCTGACGTGCCGCCGGAGGTCGCGATCGCGCACTCCGTGGCGGCCGTACGCGAGTTGTTCGAGGAAGCCGGCGTCCTGCTCGGGCGGCCACTGACCGCGGTGTCGGTCGAGCGGCTCGCCGAGGCTCGACGCGATCTTCTCGGCGGGCGAATCACCTTCGCAGACATCATGCGGCGCGAGCAGCTGCAGCTCGCGCTCGACGAACTGGCGTATTTCGCCCATTGGGTGACACCGGAGATCGAGATCCGTCGATTCGATACGCGCTTCTTCATCGCACGCACACCGGAGGGGCAAACGCCGATTCACGACGAGGGGGAGACGACACATAGTGAGTGGGTCGAACCGGCCATCGCGATCGAGCGCTGCCGCGCCGGCGTCATCTCGCTGCCCCCGCCGACCTGGACGACACTCCAGACGCTCGCGAGGTTCGATTCGATAGATGCCGTATTCGATTGGGCACTACGGAAGCCGATTCCCCGTGTGCAGCCGCGATTCGAGAAACGCGGCAACCGGACGCTTCTCTTCTACCCGGGCGATCCGATGTACCCGCCCGTGGAAGGATTCGACGCAACCGAGACGAGATTCGTCCTGGAGAACCGGCGCTGGATACCGATCACGCCGGACTGACAATCGGCAATGGACGGCCGGTTTCGTACCTCCGCATCGTCCGAAGTACCACGTCGGCCATCATGTCGACGAACAACGGATCGTCGTTCACGGCCGCCGCGCGAACCATCGGCAGCCCGATCGACGTGCAGGCGTCCGCCGCTTCGCGATCCAAGTCGTACAGCACTTCGATGTGATCGCAGAGAAAACCGACGGGGCAGATCACGGCGGCCGCGAGTCCCTGTGCGTGTTCGCGGCGCAGGTAGTCGCAGACGTCGGGCTCGAGCCACGGATCCTGCGGACGGCCGCTTCGGCTCTGATAGACCAGCGCCCATGTGAGCCCGACCCGCTCCGCGATCGCGGCGCACGACACTGACAGCTGATGCTCGTACTGCGAAGCGTCGGCCATCGACGTTGGAATGCTGTGGGCGGTAAACACGATGCGTGCATCTTCACGCACGTCAGCCGGCAGGCGGTTCAACGCGTCGCGAATGTGTGACGCGTTGGCAGCAATGAATTGCGGGTGATCGAACCAGCTGTCGACAAACGTGATCTCGACATGGCCGCCCTCGTTTCGAAGGGCCTGCTGCGCCGACGCGACGTTCTCCCGGTACTGCTGACAGCTCGAGTAGGAATGATGAGCGGCGGCGATGAAGCCGATCGCGCGGCGGACGCCCTCCGCATGCATCTGCTTCAGGGCGTCCGTGAGATACGGATGCCAGTTGCGCATGCCGACGTACACCGGCAACGGGTGGCCCGCAGCAGCAAGCCGCTTGCGCAGGCCATCGGCCTGCCTCTGCGTGAGCTCGGTCAGCGGTGAAACGCCGTCGAACAGCTCGTAATGATGCGCGACCTCTTCGACGCGCTCGGGCGTCACTCGCCGACCACGGAGCACGTTGGCGAGGAAGGGGCGGACGTCGCCGCGGCCTTGTGGACCGCCGAATGAAATGACGAGAACGGCGTCGAACATCTGCAATCTTCGACCGACAATTTGAGTATCTCAAACGAAGCCGAAGATTGGAGCATCAAGCAGTCGGAAGGCACGGACGTCACGTCGAATCACTTCTTCTGCGGCTGCGCCTTCTTCAGGTTTTCCGCTACCGCCTTTACGGCGTTCTGAAGCGCCTCGCCAAGCGCGGCGTCGTACGAGGGGCCATTCTGACCGGGCACGCCACTGAGCGCCGCGTTGCTGGCGATCGATTGCTGCATCAGGAACGACGCCGCGCCGGCCGTCGGATCGATCCCCATCCCCATGCCGATCTGCATCCCGGCCTTCATGCCGAGCCCCTGCGCCTGCATGTTCATCATCGCCGGATTGCCCAGCATGCCCATGCCACCGAGGTTGTTCGCCATCGACCCGTTGAGGGCGTTCATCATCATCTTGCCGGTCATCATGTTCATGTACATGGTGCCGGCGAACTTCGCGACACCAAGACCGGTCTTCATGTCGAAACCACCATCTTTCCCCTTCGCGGTCGTCGTGTAACGCGCCTTCCCGTCTGGTTGAACGAGCTTGATCGTGACCGCGGCTTCCGTCGGGTCCTGAGTCGTTCCGCCGCCCGCGACCTTCGATGCGGCTTTGAGCACGCCCCCGAGTCCACCTCCGGCTTTCGACACCTTCAGATCGGTGATCTCCGCCACCAGGACATAGTCGTACCCGTGGGACCCGGCCACCTGCGCGATATCCGCTTGCGATCCGGCCAGCGGCGCGGCGTTGAGTTTCGCTTCGGCGAGCTCTGACACGAGACGTCCGCGCAATGCGCGCGTGTCAATCTGCTGCGACGTCTTGTTCACGACTTCCGGAACACCGACCAGGGCCGCACCCGGTGTCGTGGGCGCAGGCGGTGCCGCCGGCGTGGTGAGTTGCTGCGCGAGTTTTGTTTCGTTCGCGTCGCTGACGGCGCGCGTCAGCGCCTGAAGGTTGCCCGCGTCGCTCATTCCCGGCGGAACGTCGAAGAGCGTCGCATCGAGCGTCGTGACCTCTAGCTCGGTGATTTCCATCGAGACGACATTCGGTTTTCCGTCCTCGCTCGTAATCGTCGTGGAGTACGCGATAGGAAAGCCGAGCACCTTCGGATCGCCGTTCTGCGTTGCTTTGATTTCGTCCACGCAGGCAGCAGGCTCCTGAGGCGGTGCGACGTCGGATTCGGCCGGAGCCGGGATTGCCAAGTCAACGTACCAGCCATCCGTTTCGATGTGTCGTTTGGCTGGATCGCATGCGCCCGGGGTCGGTTGCTTGTCGATGACCATCTTCGCGTGCCGCGCCTCGCGGCCGAGCATCGTTTTCCGCTCACCAATGTCCGTAATTGTTGTCGTCATTGTGATCACGCCCGGCTTTTGCGGAGGCGCGTTGGGTACCGCTGCCGGGGCAGGCGGAACGGGAGCAGTGCCATCCGGAACGACCATGTACGAGTTCGCAGCCTTCATGATCTGAATCGTCCGCTTCAGATCGTGCTGCTTGAGGAGAACGACATCGCCGAACTCGAAACGTTCGCGCTCACCTTTGCGGTAGGTCACGCTCTCGGTCTTCTGCTCGCCGGCCGTGTAAACCGTCTTCATCCGCAGATCCTGCGCAACTGGCTTTGGCAGTGGCGGAGGTTCCGCTGACTTCGCGGCAGGCTGCGCGGGTGGACGCTGAGGATTGGCGGGCTGCCGGGGCGCAGCGGGCCTCGGCGGTGTTTGCCCGCGAGCACCAGGCCGCTGCGCGGCCGTCTGGGCGTCGAGCGGCGCGGCGAACAACGCCACGACGCACGCAAACACGAATGCGGATACGACATTGAAACGGAAGAACGGAATAGACATGGGGAGCCTCACTGAAAACAGGAAGATCGGGTTCACACCGCGTTAACGTGTGGAGGCGGCGAGCCGAACACCTTCACCGGCCCTCCCCGGGGAGGGCGCCAGCGTCATACGCGCGTTTCGATGAGAACGGGGCTCAGAGTCTGCAGGGCGGGGTCGAGTACGGCCGCCTGCAGCTCTCCTTGAAGTGCGTCGCAATTCATGGCGGCGTCGCCGGGTCGAATCGCCTTCGTCTGCGCGTCGGCGATGGCGGTCTGCAGCTTCTGCATTTGCTGCAGACCTTGCACATACACGTCTCTCTTTCAAACGTGCGAGCCGCGTGAGTCGAACGGTAAGGCTGGGGGGAGCCTTTAACCCGTTACGCGCGTCCTGCAGAAAAGCGGCTCAGGAGCCCGTTAGTTCTCGATAAAGCCACCCTTTCGCCACCGCCCATTCGCGTTTGACCGTGGCTGGCGAGATTCCGAGCGCGGCTGCCGTCTCCTCGACGGTCAGGCCGCCGAAGAACCGCAGTTCCACGATGCGGCCCTGATCGGGGTCGAGCTCTTCGAGCTTCTGCAGCGCCGCGTCCAGCGCGACGGCGTCGAGCACGTCGAGCGATGGCTCCGCCGGCTTCGAAAGCGCATCGCTCAATTCGACGTGGATGGCGCCACCGCCATGCTTCTCGCGCAACTCACTCCGCGCGTGATCGACGAGAATCCTGCGCATCAATTGAGCGGCGATCGCGAAGAAATGTCCGCGGTTCTGCCAGTCCACCTGCCGCTGGGCAAAAAGCTTGATGTAAGCCTCATTGACGACGGTCGTCGTCTGCAGGCGGTCGTGACGCCACTCGCGTGCGAGCTGTCGCGAGGCGATGATCCGGAGCTCTTCGTAGACGATGGGGATCAGGCGGTCGAGCGCTTCATGGCTCCCGTCTTTCCACTCGTGGAGAATCCGTGTGACGTCGGCGGGAGACCGCGACTGCCCATCCATAAGCTGGCTGAGTTAAGCACCTTTTGGCCATGCCAGTCAAAAGCTACATCAGCGTAGGCGAACCAGGTTCTGTTCAATCCTTGCTATAAGTTGCGGCTCGTCGTCGTCGAACGGTCCATCTGCACGGCGTCTGCTCACGCCCAGCTCGTTCAGCACTTCAAGGCTATGCGGATACCACTGACACTCGGCTTCGCACGCCTGGGACAGCGCCGCGGCAAGCCCGCCCACAAGCGAGACGACAACCAGCGCTGCCGTGATCACGCCGACGCGATACCGCGCGATGAATTTGGCGATGCGATACAGCGATCGGAGCCCTTCGGCGGATAGCGAATCGTGCGCGATCTTCAACGCGACGACCTGACGGTATTCCTCGTCCGCACGCTCCGCGAGGAAATACGCGCCCCATGCCGCCGCGGCCGATCTCCTTGATGATGCGGTACGGACCAAAGCGGCCACCGATGCGTGGCGCGGTTGCGTATGCCGCCTGTTCGATGAGGTTGATGGCCGACGGGGTCGCCAACACTGGGGCTTCAAACAACGCTGAGGCGCTCACGGCGGAAAACAGGAGCGAGCGGACTTCCTGCTCGAGCGGCTGGTCACCGGCACAGGCGTCAGTCACAAAACCGGGTCGCCTTGCCTCAGGTTGCTCGAGTGCCGCTGCTGTGATGGTTTTGACGCGGACCCAGTCTTCGCGAGTCATGCTCTGAATCGGTACGCGTGGATTTGGGTAACTCGGCTCAGCGAGAGTTAACCACCGAGTCGTGTGCGGGTCAAAACAGTGCAGCGGTGCGACCGAAGGAGCTTGCCTAACCGAAGGAGCCTCCGCTGTGGCGTCTCACGGCTGGCGGTCTGGAGATGCCCGCGTGAGAGCCCATTCGAGAAACTGTTCCGTGTAGTACAGAGACAGCTGCCCGCTTGGTCCGTTCGGAATCGCGTCGAACGCATGTTCGGCCCATGGAATTGTCAGCAGCACCGACGTGGCACCCGCGGCGCGCAGCCGATCGTTAAGCATCGCCCCGAATCGTGGCAATACGACGTGATCGCGGCCGCCGTAGATCAGCAGCGA
>Ga0075428_100004232_pt1 | contig 15797 bp, 14 predicted proteins | sample RhiMetdeltSRZDD2_FD_75291 | JGI IMG/M metagenome (GOLD analysis project Ga0075428, IMG submission 75291) | Populus rhizosphere microbial communities from Tennessee, USA - Rhizosphere MetaG P. deltoides SRZDD2 | ecosystem: Host-associated > Plants > Roots > Rhizosphere > Soil | place: USA... | reverse complement strand
CAATTCGCGTTCAACCGGTAAACAGGCCGCCGTTGATGTGAATGGTCTGACCGGTGATGTAGCGCGCACCCGGGCCGCAGAGAAAACGAACCAGCGACGCAACCTCTTCGGGCGTGCCGCGGCGGCCGACTGGCGGCGTCTTGCCGGCGTGATGCGCGGGCTCTGCGCCTGCGCGTGTCGTGTCGATCATCCCCGGCGCGACGCAGTTGACGGTGATCTGGTGAGGGGCAAGATCGTGAGCAAGAGCGCGCGTCAGACCGACGAGGCCGGCCTTGGCGGCAATGACGTGCGCCCGGCGGCTCGCGCCCGTATGCGATGACAACCCGCCGATGTTGACGATCGATCCGCCGCCCGCGGCGGCCAGGTGCGGCAGCGCCGCGCGCGCGCACAGGTAGGCGCCGTCCAGCGTCGTCGCCAGGATGTCACGCCACTCCGCATATTCGAGTGCGGCGAGATCCGTTTCCCGGCGGACGCTGGCGTTATTGACCAGGATGTCGACCCGGCCGAACGCCTGCACGGCCGCATCGATGAGACTCGCGGCCGACGCGGGATCGCCAACGTCGGCGAGCGCAACGGCCGAGCGCCCGCCCCTGGCGCGGATCTCCTCGGCGACGGCGTCGGCCTCGGCGTGTGCGCGCTTCGCGCTGACGAGGACCGCGGCGCCGCCGCCTGCGAGCGCGACCGCAATCGCGCGGCCAATATTGCGTGCGCTCCCGGTCACGACGGCGACGCGCCCGACAAGTTCGTGTTCGACACTCATGCCCTGAATTCCTTCATCACGTCGAGCGAGGGACTCTTGAAGATCGTGCGGGATGCCCGCAAGAGTCCTTGAGCGGCCTCCGCGGTCCATCCGCCGTAGATCGCGTTATCCAGGAACTTCGCTTCCAGCTCCACGGCGAGCAGAGGATCGCGCGTCCCGCCGCGCATATACGGCTGCCGGTACTCGCGCGAGCTGCCATCGGCGAGCGTCGCCCGCAGATGGCCGGTGAACTTGCGCGGGTACGGGTTGGCGGGGTCAATCGTGTACCGGATCGTCGAGGCGAGCGCAAGCACCGCGGGATCGGCAATGCGGGCCTCGGTGAACTGCGCGAGCCCGGCCTTGCCGTCGAAGAACCCGACCGCCATACAGAACGGCGTGCTGAACTTCGCCGCGTACGGCGTCGGCGGCCGATGCTTCGACGCCAGCGGCTCCCAGAGGCGGGGCACGGTACCGCCGGCGACCTCACATTCGATGTCGCGCACGTCTGCCGCGCGGATCCCTTCGCCGGCCAGCCGCCGCGCGCAATCGATGAACGGCTGCGTCATGGTGCCGCAGGCGTACGGCTTGAACGCCACCGAGGGCATCACCCAGCCGTGACCCAGGCCGTCCAGCAGCGGCGCAAAGTCGGGCGGAACCGTCGGCGCGAACGCGCGATACAGGCCATGCCTGCCCTCGAAGACGGTCCGCGGACCGGCAAAGCCGCCGCGCGCCATGAGCGCGGCCCGCACGCCCGACTGGGCGGCCCAGCCGGCGTGCATCCGCTTGGTCCAGGTGCCTTCGGCCAGGTATTCGATGATGCCCGACGCCATGCTGCCGGCAATGCCGAGCGCCGATGCGATCGCCTCCGCGGGCATCTTCAGCGCCGCGCCGACAGCGCCCGCCGCGGCGATGGCGCCAAACACGGCCGTCGGATGAAACCCGGCGTTGTGCGCGCCCATCGGCGCCACCAGGCTGAGACGGCACAGCAGCTCCGTGCCCGTTACTATGCCGACGAGAAAGCGATCGCCGGCCAGTCCTTCCCGTTCGCAAGCCGCAAGGACGGCCGGGACGATCACCGCGCCCGAATGAACGGGCCCCCCTTCGAACGTGTCGTCGAAATCTTCGCCATGCGCGGCGGTGCCGTTGACGAGCGCCGCACCAAAGGCATCGAATCCACCGGCGTGGCCGAGCGCTGTACAGCCTCCCTCGACAGAACGATCGACGGCCGCAAGCGTGGCGGTGACGTACGGCGCGCGGCGCGCGGCGATGCAGAGGCCCGCCACATCGAGAAACAGCTTGCGCGACGTTTCGGCCGTCTCCGGAGGCAGGCGATGCGGGGCTGTGCCGGCAAGCCACTCGGCGACGGTTTCGGCGACGGTCATTACAGCTCGCTCCTCCTGAGGTGACGCACGAGCGAGCCGAGCATGAAAACGAAAGCGACGGTGAGAAGAATGGCGGAAATTCGATCCTGCACGAACGTCATGTGGTCGCCGCTCGACAGCACCAGCGCCCGGCGGTAATTGGATTCCACCATGAAACCAAGGACGACGCCGAGGACCATTGGTAGAAGGGGGACGGCGAAGTAGCGCATCGCGTACCCGACGACGCCAAAGCCGAGCGCGAGTCCCACCTGGAATTCACTGGTTTCAATCGCATACACGCCCGAGACGACCAGCGCGTAGATGAACGCCATGAGATACGGCTTGGGCCGGCTCACCAGCCAGATGCAGGGGCCCATGATCAGATACCCGATGATGACCATGGCGATGTTCGCGGCCAGCAGTCCCGCAAACAGCCCGGTGACCACGTTGGTGTCCTGCACGAACAGCATCGGCCCCGGCAGCAGGCCGTGCATGAGGAATCCGCCGAGCAGCACTGCCGCTGAATTCGAGCTCGGAATGCCGAGGCTGAGCAGCGGGATGAGCGCGGCGCAGGCGACCGTGTTGTTCGCCGCCTCGGGTGCGGCAATGCCTTCCGGCGAGCCGTGGCCGAACTCCTCCTTGTGGCGCGACCAGCGCCGCGCTTCGTTGTAAGCGAGGAACGACGACACTGCCCCGCCGCCGCCCGGCATCACCCCTTCGAATGTCCCGATGATCGAGCCAATCAGCTGGGGCAGCGCAATGCGCTTCCACATCGCCGGACCGGGAAACCGGATGCGCGCCCGCTCCTCAACCGCCTGCCACCCGGGTTCGCCGGTCTGTGCCAGCAGTTCGCCGATGGCGAAGAGCCCGACCATCACCAGGATCGGCGCGATGCCAGACAGCAGGTCCGGGCTGTCGAAGGTGAATCGGGTGAGCCCCGTTACCGGGTCGGTGCCGACGGTCGAGATCATCAGGCCGAGCACGCCGGCCATCAGCCCTTTCACCAGCGACTCGCGTGAAAGCGAGGCGATCACGCTCAACCCCAGCACGCCAAGCGCGAAGTACGCCTGCGGCGTGAACGCCAGCGCCACGGTCGACAGCCGCTCGGCGAGCAGCACCAGCACGCCGAGACCGAAGAGGCCGCCGACGAAGCCTGAATACAGGGAGATGCCGAGCGCCTCGCCAGCCCTCCCCTGCAGCTTCATCGCGTAGCCGTCGGTGACGGTGGCCGCGGCCGCGTTGGTCCCGGGCGTCCGGATCAGGATGGCGGGTATCGAACCGCCGTACTCGGCGCCGACATACGTCGACGCCAGCATCACGATCGCCACCGTCGGCTCCAGCGTATAGGTCAACGGCAGCAGCAACGCCATCGTGATCGACGGCGAGATGCCGGGCAGCGCCCCGCCGAGAATGCCCCACGCGACACCGGCACAGGCCGCGGGCACGATGGACGTCAACAGCAGCAGCACGCGCTAGAACAGCGAGGGCCAGATGCCCGGCGGGTGCGGGATGCCGAGCACTGCGACGAACAGGATCCAGAAGAAGACTGCGCCCGACAGAGCAACGAGCGCGACACGGCCGTTCAGCCCGCCACCCTGATAGTAAGTCGTCGCGGCGATCAGTCCGGCGAGAGCGAGGATGTAACCAGTCCATGGGACGACTGCGAGATACACCGCCCCAATCACAATCATCCCGGCCACACGCATGATCGGGACGCGATGAGCTGAGACAGAGAATCGTGTGTTCCAGGATCTGAAAATCAGGACCAGCGACAGCGCTCCGAGAACGACCGCGTACGTCTTTGGAAGTCCCTGCGGACCGACGGCGTCCGACAGAGCGCTCTCGGGAATCGCCGCCGCCATCAGGTAATAGCCGGCCGCGAGCGCCAGGCAGACGGCGCCGAACACCAGGTCGCGGTTCACCGGATGACGCCGGACTCCTTGAGGAACGCTTCCGTCTGCGCGCCGAACTCGCTCATGAACTTCACATAGTCGGCGTGCGCGATGAAACCGGGCAGCAGATTGTTCTTCGTGTAGACCTTCTGGTACGCAGGATCAGCCAGCAGTCTTGGCACGGCCGCTTCCCACGCGGCAATCACCTCGCGCGGCGTGCCCTTCGGACCGGCGATGCCCCTGAACTTCCGGACTGAGAGATCGATTCCCTGCTCCTTTGCAGTTCTCACATCGGGAAACTGCGCCAGGCGCTGGTCGCCCACGACCGCGAGCAGGCGGACGCGGCCCGAATCCAGCTGCGCGCGGATCTCCTGCAGTTCGCCAATCCCCATGTCGAGGGTGTGGTTCAACACGTTGATCAACATGTCGCCGCCCCCCTCGAACGTCGCCACGACCGGCGTCACCTTCGCCCGCTGCTTGATCCGCTCCATCGTCTGGCGCTCGAGCGAGGCCGGGTTCGCCGCGCCCCAGCGTCCCTTGCCGCCGCGCGCGTGATCGAGCACCTGTTGCAGTGTTTTGAACTGGGAGTTGGCCGCGGTGTACAGCACTTCAGGGTCGTAGAAGATGTTGACGATCGGCTCGAGGTCGCGGTAGCTGGCCGCGGGCCGGCTCATGAGCGACGTGTAGATGAAGGTGGGCGTGGTGGCGTAGAACATCCCGCCATCCGGCTTCGCCTTCGAGAGCACGGCCATCGCCTTTGCACCGCTGCCCCCTGCGAGGTTGTCGACGACGATCCGCACGCCCATGATGCGCGCGAGGTAGGGCGCCATCTCGCGCAGGAAGACGTCGCTGCCGCCGCCGGGGCTGGAATGCGTCGTCAGCATAACGACGGTCTTGGGATATTTGGCCTGCGCATGCGGAAGCGCGATGAGCGCGATCATCGCTGCGAGCGCGACTGCCAGCTGGCGCATCGGAAGAGTATAGTCTGCCGTCCCTGGAGATATCGGAGGGGACGGGCCTTGTCGCGCGCACGCAGTCCCGATAAGCTTCCGCCGCCATGCATATGTCACGACTGCTGGTTGCTCTTCTCGTTGCCGGATCGGTGTCCGTTGCCGCGCAGGCGCCGCGGCCTGTGCTCTACGAGGGCGCCCGTCTCATCACCGGCGACGGCGGGGCCGCCATCGAGCGCTCAGCCTTCCTGGTCGAGAACGGCAGGTTCACGCGAGTGGGCCGCCAGGGGGAGCTGCAGGCGCCGGCTGGGGCCGCGCGCGTGGACCTGACGGGAAAGACGGTCATCCCGGCGCTGATCGATGCGCATTCGCACATCGGCTACATGAAGGACCTGACCAGCGGGCCGCAGAACTACACGCGCGAGAACATCCTCGACCATATGCACCGCTTCGCCTACTTTGGCGTCGCGGCCAGCCAGGCGATGGGAAGTGATTTCGGAGAACTGCCCTTTCAGCTCAGGGAAGAACTGCGCGCCGGGAAGGATCCGGATGCCGCGCGATTTCTGACAGCGGGACGCGGCCTGGCGCCGCTCGAGGAAATCAGCCCGAACAATATGCGCCACGCCGCGTATGTCGTGACGACGGTGCAGGGGGCACGCGCCGATGTGCAGGAACTCGCGCAGCGCAGCGTTCCGCTGATCAAGATGTGGGTGGACACGCGAGGCGGGACCATCAAAACGCTGACGCCCGACCTGTATGGCGCGATCCTGGATGAAGCGCACAAGCACGGCATGCGGGTCGCCGTGCACGCCACGGGCAAAGACGACGCGAAAGCGCTCCTGCGCGCGGGCATCGACGTCTTCGCCCACATGATCAGCGACGTCGACGAGGAGCTGCTGGCGCTGTTCAAGCAGCACCCGCGGACATCGATCCTCCTGGCGCTCAGCGCGCCCCGGCGCGTCGTCTCGGCGCCATGGATCAAGCCGCCGCATCCGCTGATCCTGGAAACGGTGTCGCCGGGGCAGATTAAGCGCCTGCAGGAGCGGCTCGCCTCGCAGACGCCTGATGCCGCGAAGCAGGCGGCCGACGCGTGGGACCGCCTCGCGCGAGGCGTCCGGCTGCTGACGGCCGCCGGCGTGAAGATTGGCGTCGGCACCGACGGCGGCGGCCAGACGGGGGATCAGTTCGTCGGCTGGACGATGCACGCCGAGCTCGAGAACATGGCGGCGGCGGGAATGACGCCGGCGCAGGTCCTGGTGTCGGCAACGCGGAATTCGGCAGAGATTCTCGGGCTGACCGACCTGGGCACCGTCGCCGCCGGCAAGAGCGCCGACTTTGTCGTGCTCGACGCGAATCCGCTCGATGACATTACCAATACGCGGAAGATTTCGAAGGTGTTCCTGCGCGGCCACGAAGTCGACCGCGCCGGGCTCAGGGCTGGTTTCAGGTAGCTGGGTGGCTAGGTAGCTGGATGGCTAGGTAGCTTGGGAGTTGGTGATTGTGAGTTGGGAGTTGGTGATAACTCCCAACCACACAACTCCCAACTCCCAAGCAGCTATTGCCACGCCGAGTAGATTCCCTTGCTCATCAGATAAGCAGGGTTCGCGCCCGGACGCGGGACGAACTTCTGGAAGAGACCCGAGTCGACTGACGCGGTATACAGATTCCCTTCCTGGTCCACGCTCATACCGTGGACGCCCCACAGCATGCCCGGGAAATCGCCGACCGCGCCCCATGCGTACTGCAGGTGCCCTTCGAGGTCGTACTTCAGCATCTTCTGCGTGTTGCGATCGAAAGCCCAGAGCATGCTGTCGGCGCCGATCTGAATCAGGTGCAGGCTCGACGGCCGGACCTTGATGCTCCACTCGGAGAGATACTTGCCGTTCTCGTCGAAGATCTGAATGCGATGGTTGCCGCGGTCGTTGACGAACACGCGCCGCGAGGCGTGATCGACGGCGATGCCGTGCACGTTGTTCCAGTAGCCGGGACGCGTTTCGTTGCCGCCCGGCGCACCCTTCTCGCCCCAAGCGGTGACGAACTTCCCGTCCTTGTCCAGCTTCACCGCGCGGGTGCCGTTGTAGCCGTCAGCGACGTAGATGCTTGCATCCGGACCCCACGCCATGAACGTCGGACGATTGAAGTGCTTGTCGTCGGCGCCCGGTTCGCCGACGGTGCCAATCGTCTGCACCAGCTGCTTCCCGTCATGGGTGAACTTGTAAATCGCGTGCTGGTGATCGTCGACGACCCACACGTGCTTCTCGGGATCGAACGGGCTGATGTACACGGAGTGCGGACGCTTGAAGATCTTGTCCCACTGCGTCCACTCCTCGGTGATGTTGCCCTGCGCGTCGACGACGACGAGGCAGTGCTCCCAGCGGGCGTCGACGCCGACCTCGCGGTAGGGCGGCTTGTCGCCGCGCCAGTTCTCCATCGCCTTTGCGGGATCCTGTCCCGTGCCGCCCGAGCCAGGCAGCGCCGTGGCCGTGGCGCTGCGCCACGGCAGGCCGCCGACCGGGAACTGCAGGCTCGGTCCGAGCTGCGTCAGCTTCGTCGTCTCCGGCTCCGGCAGGTTCGGGAGCTCGCCGCGCGCGAGCAGATACACCCGGTTCGGGCTCTCGGCGAAGATGCCCTGGGCGGCGCCCCACGTCCACTTCTCGTGACCTGGCAGGGTGCTCAGGTTCTTCGGCCAATCCGCGGCCGTGTACGCTCCGGACACGTCCTCGGCGCCGATCTCGCCGGGCACGGCAGCGAACGCGGTCGAGACCGCCCCGCCTTCGTCATCGGGACGCTGCTGCGGCATCACGCGAGTGCCGAGCGGAATCCCCGCCGCGAGACCGACAATCAGCGCAAGTGCGACTGTGGCTGACTTACTCATAAGTCCTCCCTTACCGGGTTGGTGCAGGGGCCACTTCCGACCCCGGAATGTTGGCGCGATCGATTGAGGCCTTGACGAAACCCGAGGCGCGCGCCTCGGACACAAGACGGTTCACTTCCGCGAGCCGCGCGCGGTTGCCTTTCGGCACCGCGATCGCCTGACCCACGACCATGAAGTTGTCGGCAAGGACGCGGATTCCCGGGAACGCCTGCGCGAGCTCTTCCATGCGCGTGCGATTGGCGGCAAACGCGTCGACCTTGCCTCCGGTCAGCAACGCCGCGAGCTCGGAGTTGGAAGGCACGGCCGGCAACGCATTCACGCGCGCCGCTTTCAGATTCTCGTGCACCCAGACGCCCTGGCTCTGACTGCTGACCGCGCCAACCGTCACGCCCGGGCGATCGACGTCTGCCGAGGTTCGGATCGGCGAATCAGCACGCACGGCGTAGGCGCTGCCGCTCACGAGATAGGCGTCTGAAAAATCGACCTGCATCGCGCGCGCCGCCTCGATCGCCAGGCATCCGATGTCGGCCGTGCCGGCGGCGATGCTCGCGATGACCGCGGTCGCGTCCGGCAGCGGAGTGACGACGACCGGCACACCGCTCCGCCGCCCGAATTCACGCACGAGATCGGGACACGGACCAGTGGTCGCGCCGTTGGCGCCGACGCGTCCCTGAACGGGATTGTTGCCGATGAACGTGGCTCGTAATGTGCCGGTTGGCGCGAGCTGCGCCGTGGCGGGGAGCGCCAGAACGAAGACGAGGGCTACAGGCGCAATTCCCAACACCCAACCTCCAACTCCCAATGCGCTCCTCTTGGGAGTTGGCTTTTGGGAAGTTGGGAGTTGGCAGTGTTTCCGTGACACTGGGAGCTATCGACTCGCGGTGTTTGATCCGCGCGGAACCGCTTTACCGAACACCTCGAGCGAACCGACGTGGACCCATCCGCCCGTGCCATGGCCGCTCCCGGGAATCAGATCGGCAATGCCGACTTCATCGACTTTGCTCAGGTCCGGAGTCGCCCAGATCTGATTGAACGTGCCGCCCGGGGTTGTCATGGTGACCACACGCATCGGATCGAGCTTCATCCAGCGAACGGTGCCGACGTGGAATTCGCTGATCATCATGGCGGCCACGTTCTGGCTCATCACGTCGCCGATGAACATGTTGCCGTCCAGGAGCTTCACGACCGGCTGCACGGAGTGGAAGCCGGACGTCTTCGTCGCCCATCGGATCTTGGCGCCGCCCGTCAGATCGAGGGCGTTCGTCTTGCTGCGGAACGTCAACGCGAAGGGGCCGGTGGTTTCGCCCGTCCAAAGGCTGAAGGGGATGAACTGCGCCGGGTTCCCGGCGTTCGTCAACACTTGATTGCCCGACCCGTACTGTTTGAGTTCGATATCCGGATTGGCAACGTTCCCCTGCACAAACGGCAGCTGCTCGGTCTTTCCGGCCACGGCCGGCTGAAATGTGACATTCAGGACCGATGCGGCCGGGACTGCCGCCGGCTTCGGGGCACCCTGTCCGCCGCCGCCGCCGCGCCCGCCCTGGGCGGGTTGCTGCGCGGACACGGTGGCGATCATGCCCAGCGCGACGAGGAAACCAACCGCCGAGGTCATATAACGATTCATGGACCCTCCTGCTGGGCACAACGCCCGCAAACCGTATTACCCGGCGGGAAGTCTACGCCAGATCACGGGTGGCTGGGTAGCTGGGTGGCTATGATCTGGGCGGAGTGGTATCGTCTGCCTGATGAAGGCCGCATTGGCGCTCATGATGCTCGCCGGGGCAGGCCTGGACGCGCATCATTCCATCGCCGGGATGTACGACAGCACGCGCCCGGTGACGATCGACGGCGTCGTCACCGAGTACCGGTTCGTCAGCCCGCATCCCTACCTCGACCTGCGCGACTCCCGTAGTTCGCAGACGTGGCGCCTGGAGATGGACAACCGGCGCGAGCTGGAATCAATTGGGGTCAACGAGGAGACGATCAAGCCCGGCGATCGCCTGGTCGTCACCGGGAGCCCGTCGCGGCGGGGGGCGAACCAGATGTACATCGAGCGCCTGCAGCGCCCCTCTGATGGTTTTGGCTTCGAGCAGTATCGAAGCAGCCCGCGGCGGTTAGGTTCGCGGTCTCGATAGCACGACGACTGATCGTCTATCTCTGCGCCGCCTGACGCACGCTGGGAGGGACCGGGACGACGACATAGACGTTGCCGGTTTCAGTTTCGGTGGTCGTCAGATCACGCACTGCGGTGCCGTTGCGCTTCTCGACAAGCTTGCCGGCGTAAAAGGCTTCGATCTTGTTCAGCTCACTATTCCAGTCCCGATAGTCACTGTAGGTGAATTCAGTGACGACGTTGCCGAGGGTCACCTCGACGCGCTCGGCCTGGTTCTGCGCGCTGAGCGTTGCCTTCGCCACGGCGCCTGGCACGCCAGGAACCGGATACGTCACAACTGGCAGGCCGGTGTCATGCGACACCGTCGTCCTCTCGCCGCCGGCGGCGGCCGCCTTCGGCGCCCCCTGCGGGCTTGCCCACAGGCGAATCAGCCGTTCATGCAGCGCGCCCGGCATCGGCGTCGCCTTGCCCTTGCCCGGAACGATCTCGGCTCCGACGATGTCCTCGTTCCACGCAAACTGCCCGCTGACGACTTCGATCGCCGAATACTGCTGGCCGTTGGAGCGCGCGCAGGTGTACTGAATGCGCTGTCCAGAGACCTGGTAGTTGGTGCTGACACGGTATTTGGAGAGCGTGCACGGCTGGCCATCGACCTGGATCACGCCGGTCGCCTGGTGCTCCAGCGTAGCGACGGCCTCGACTTCCTGCGGGCCGCGCAGCATGCCCATGTACCACATCCAATTGAAGAGGACCGCCTTGACGTCGCGGGCGCCAGGTGCCGGGGTATACGTCCGCCGGGGTCCGCCAGATCTGATCTGCTGTGCGGCCGACCAGGGCGTGATGACGAACAACGCCCCAAGCAGACAGGTCGAGGCAATGACTCGTTTCATCAATGGCGGATCTGCGTCACCATGTTCGCGTGGTCGTAGTCGCGGCACGGCGTCGCTTCGCTGAGGAGGCCCGCGTCCTTGTTCGTATTGAGACGAAGCGTCCGCGGCGTCATCACCCAGGGTTCGGCGAGCACCTCGGGGTCCTCAACGGTGACCTCGTAGACCAGCGTATCGCCCTTGCGGGTGAATCGCTCGATCACGCGCTTGTTCTCAGACGTGAAGTAGCCGCCCTTGTCGAGCCAGGTCAGATCGTTGAAGGCGACGGAATCAATGACAAGCGTGTCGCCTTCCCACCGGCCGACGGAGTGGCCCCAGAACAGCACGTCCTGTGACTTGACGGGGTCGTGCTTGCGCCCGTCGATCGGAATCGTCCGGTACTCGGCGTTACCCGTGCCGCCGCCGCCCGCCGCATACAGGAAGACGACGTCCTTGTCTGTCTGGAGAATGCGGGCGGGCGCGCCCGCACGCGGCAGGCCCAGCGGCTGACAGAAGAACAGTGGATCGTATTTATTGGTCCACATGTCCAGCTGCTGCACTTTGTCCCAATACTCCGGTTTGTAGATCGGCCGGTTCGGATTCAGCCTCGCCGTGAACTCGCCATCCTCGGACTGATTGGTGTAGTCGCCGCAGTTGACCTGGTTGGGCCCGCAGCGGCGCGACGGGAACTCCTCAGCAAGCTTTCCCGGCTCATACTCGACGAGCTCGCGTCCACCGCCCTCTCCACCTCCAGCTCCCCACGTGCCGCTGAGATCGGGCCGGCCGCTGGCAAGTCGCGGCGTCGGCACCGCGCCGTCACCGCCGGGCCCATTCGACTGCGGGCCCTGCGCAGCTGGCAACGCGCCCGCGATCGCGATGATCGCCAGCGCTCCGACATAGGCGAATACGCGCGTCATGATTTCCTCCTAGTCGTTCGGGTCACCGAACCAGAAGGTCATCTCCTTCTTGTCCGGGAAGACGAGAACGCGAAGGAAGCCCATCGGGTTGCCGTTTCGCGCGGCAAACCCCTTGACCGTGTAGGTGGCGCCCTGTTCCAGCGAGGTCCGCGCCAGGCCCTTCGACCGGAGCGACCCCGCGTTGGTCGTCTGGAACACCCACGTCGTCACGGTGCCATTGGGATTCTTGACGTCGAGATGGAGCATCGAGTGCGGGTTGATGAACTCCATTTTGTTGAGGGTGCCGGTGATCTCGATCGGCTTGTCCATGTCGTACTGCGCCACCAGCGCGTGATGCGCCGCCACCGGCACCGCCGCCATGAGCAGCCCGCAGACCGCCAGGATGCAGAAAAAACGCTTACTCATCTCTCATCCTCCCTGAGACGCCTAGAACGTCGTCCGGAACCCGAACTGCATCGTCCGTGGCTGGAACGCGATGTTGCTGTCGAAGCTGGGCGCTCCGTAATTGCGCGCCGACTCGTTCGTCACAAAGGAATTGTAATTCTCATGGTTGAACAGGTTGAAGACCTCGACGGTCCCCTCGATCGCGAGCCGCGAGCTGAGCCTGAACCGCTTCAGCAGCCGCACGTCCACGCGGTGCAGGTCCGGCCGGTTGAAACTGTTGCGCTCGATGAGCGTCCCATTGGCGCGCAGCCGGCCGGGGGTGGGGGCGGCCGGCGCGGCGGGGGCACCCATTCCGCCGACGCCGAGCACGTCGACACCCGAGACTGGCGTCGTCCAGCCATTGTCGGCGAAGAAGTACAGACCACTTGCCTGGAAGCCGTACGGCAGCTGCCAGATGCCGTTGACGGTCAGCCTGTGCATCTGGTCGGGCGACCGGAACCGCTCGTACTGCAGCACCGGGTGCAGCGTAATCGGTGTATCGCAGGTGAAGACGCCAGGCGAGGGGTTGGTCAGGGCGTACTGGCAGCCCGCCGCGGTCCGCACGGGCGGGTACTGATAGTCCCACCCCGCCGAGATCGAGTAACCGAGCGAAGCCTGCCAGTTGTGGGACATGCGCTTGTTGACCTCGAACTGCACGGCGAGGTCCTCGCCCGCCTTGGGCACGTGCTGGCTCATGTTCACGTTGCCCCATCCCCGGTTGGGACGGCGCGTCTGGTCGCTGAACGGATAGTTCGCGCCGGTCACGGGGTTGTACGCCAGATTGATATCCATTTGCGTGAAGCCGGACCGCTCGTCGCTGTAGACAAGATCCGTCGCCAGCGAGATCGAGCTGCCGATCTGCCGCTGCACCCCGATCGACGCCTGATGAGCGTAAGGAATCACGGGGTGATCGGAGGGCAGCGTGAGGAAGAGCGACCGCAGCGCTCCGCTCCTGACGACCTGGTCGTAGGTGGGAATCGGGCCATTGAACGGGTTGCTCGCGAAGTCCGGCCGGCCGTCGTTGTTGACCTGAACGTTGATGATCTGCGTTTCTGTGTAATAGGCGTGGGCCGCGCCAGTGCCACCGCCATAGAACAGGCCCCAGCCGCCGCGCGCCACCGTGCGATCGTTCACCGCGTACGCAAACCCGAGCCGCGGCTGGATGTTGTTCTTGTCGAGCGGCCGGTTCGGCGCGAGCCACGGATCGAAACCGCGTTCCTCACCATACGTGCCCTTGATGATGTCGTAGCGCACGCCGAGATTGAGCGTCAGGCGGCCCATCGTCCAGTCGTCCTGGGCCCAGCCGGCATAGCTGGATACCGGGTTGTTCGACTCGAAGTCGCCGACCGCCAGCTGGTAGAAGCGGGCGATCGGGCTGAGCGCGTTCAGGTTCCAAGTCGAGATGTCGTCCCAGACCGGGAACAGCTGTTCGATGTTCGCCGGAATCGGCCCGCCCTGCACATCGAGGGTGCCATTGGAGTTGATGCCCAGGAAGATCGGCTGGTCGCTGTAGACGAACTCGCCGCCTACGTTGAAATCGTGCCGGCCCGCCTTGTTGTAGGCGAACTGGAAGTCGTTGCGCACGCTCGGGCCCCGTTCGGTCAGGATCTGCGGGGACCGGCCGTGCTGCTGGCCCACACGATAGCCGCGGAAGAGGATGGTCGGCGACCCGTTCGTCATGCCGTACGGCGCGGCCAGCGGATGATTCGGCCAGTTGACAATCGGCTGCGTTTTCCAGTGATAACGCGACCAGTTGGCCGCGAACTCGTTGACCGCCCGGTCGCCGAGCACGTGGGTCAGCCGGTTCGCGATGCTCTCGCTTTCCTTCGGCACCGCCGTCGCCGACGAGGGATGGAGGTTCCCTCCCGACCAGCGCGCGTCGAGCGGATCGAAGGACCGCTGTATGTTCGCGCGCGTCGTCAGGCGGGTCCGCGGCGAGAACTGGTAATCGAGCCGGACGCCGCCCTTCTTCTCGGTCCGCGTGCCGGGCTGGTCGATGTTGAAGCTGGGAAATGGGCTCGAGTAGGTGCGGACGTAGGGCTCGCGCTCGTACTCGAAATTGGCGAAGTAGTGAAACCGGTCCTGCACGATCGGCCCGCCGTAGGTCGTGCTGAACTGCTGGTTGGAATAGGGCAGCACGCGGCCCTGGATGGGGTCGGCGGCATTGAACCGGTCGTCCCGGAAGAAGCCGGCCGCGGTGCCCGCTCCCACGTTCGTCCCTGACTTGGTAATGGCGTTGACCTGGATGCCGGTCGATCGGCCCTGCCGGGCGTCGAACCGGTTGGTGATCACTTCGAACTCCGCGATTGTGTCCTTGCTGAACCGCGGCTGGCCGAAGCTCGTCGCAATCAACTGCGTCACCTGCTGCCCGTCCACATTCAGCTGGAAGCTCGCGCCCGGGGTTTCCGCCACGAAGTTCTGTTTACTCCCGGACGAGAGGAGCGTGAGGTCCACCCAGTTGCGGCCGTTGAGCGGCAGGTTCTCGACCTGCTCCGCGCTCACCGTGCTTCCCAGGTTCGACTGCGTCACGTTAACCAGCGGCGCTTCGCCGGTCACCGTAACGGATTCCTGAACGGTGGCCGGAGACATCTGCAGGTTGATGACGGCCTGCTGGCCAACTTGCAGTTGCAGGCCGGTGCGTTCCAGCACGGCGAAGCCGGTCAGCTCCAGGCGAAGCCGGTAGGTGCCGATCCGCACCGGAACGCGGTACCCGCCCGCAGTGTCCGTGACGGTCTCGAAGCTATTACCGCTTGCTTCATGCACCGCCGTCACGACGACGCCGGGAAGCACACCCCCTGTGGCATCGGTAACGGTGCCGGAGAGAACGGCCTCCTGCCCGGAAGCCAGCGTAGGAACGAGCAGCGCTGCGCCCAGAAGCAGCAGGAGTCGGCGGATCGCAATCCTGACCATCGGTTTCTCCTGTGAATGCAACTGCAGGGCGGGCCTGCGACATCGGCGGTGCCAGTCCCGTTATGCGACTGGCGCGGAGTCTACTCCTCGGAATGGCCCGGGTCAACGGACTCACAGATGGCGCAACGCGCCCAAACCGATCGGAAATCAGAAGCGGAACGTGTAGTTAAGCTTGACGCTGATGTCCAGCAGCTCCGACCGGAAGGCGCCGTTCCGGTCCCTGTCCTGCAGACTGTGATTCAACACGATCAGCCCCTCCTGGCCAGCCTTCGGTATCCAGTTGAGCCGGGTGTTGACGCCGATCACCTCCGAGACGTTGTCGTATTGAATCAGGCTCACCCAGTACAGCGTCGAGGAAAAATTGACGTCAGCGGTCAGCCGGGTCAGACGCGTGATGAACTCGCCCTGCGGCAGGTCGATGTCGTTCCAGTCGTATCTGAACCCGAGCGCAAAAAGGTTCGACGGCTTCCATGAGAAGTCGCCAATGAGGTTGATTCGCGAGCCGCTGAGAAAATCTCCCCGGCGGACGGTGGCTCCGCCCGAATACGTCCGCTGGCCGGCCGCCGACATACTCAGCGCTGTCTCGCCGAACGAATAGCTTCCCAGGGGGACGACGACCTGGCGGGCATTATCGCGGTAAATGGTGAACGGCTCGGTCACGACCTCCCGCGTGGCGCTGTAGTGAACGTTGAGCGCGTCGCCGGTGTTGTTCCGGAGCTCGAGCAGCCGCCCGAGCACGACTTCAGACTGA
>Ga0075428_100004229_pt1 | contig 15804 bp, 4 predicted proteins | sample RhiMetdeltSRZDD2_FD_75291 | JGI IMG/M metagenome (GOLD analysis project Ga0075428, IMG submission 75291) | Populus rhizosphere microbial communities from Tennessee, USA - Rhizosphere MetaG P. deltoides SRZDD2 | ecosystem: Host-associated > Plants > Roots > Rhizosphere > Soil | place: USA... | reverse complement strand
ACGATCGACTCACGCTCCCCCTCCGTCAGCAACGTCAACTCACCGACCCGACGATCCGGATCCTCCACCACACCCCGCACCAACCGCACCAGATGACCCAGCATCCGGTCGATCGTGGCCTCGTCGAAGAGATCCGTCGCATAGACGAGCACCAGATGGAACCCGTCGTCCTCCTCGTCGGCCGAGAGCGTCCAATCGAACTTCGCCGCGGCGTATGCGGAATCGAAGGCCTCCATGGAGAGTCCCGGAAGATCGAGGCTCGGCGCCGGAGCGTTCTGCATCGCGAACATCACCTGGACGATCGGCGTCCGGCCCGGATCGCGCTCCGGCCGGATCTCCTCCACGAGCCTCTCGAAGGGCAGATGCTGGTGCGCGAGCGCCTCGAGCGCGGTCTCGCGCACCCTGCGGAGCACCTCGCGGAACGTGGGACCTCCGGACAGGTCGCACCGGAGCGCGAGGGTGTTCACGAAGAAGCCGATCAGCCGCTCGGTCTCGGGTCGCGTGCGCCCCGCGACGGGCGTCCCCACCACCAGATCGGTTTGCCCGGTGATCCGGTGCAGGAGGGTCACGAACGCCGCGAGAAGCGTCATGAAGCTCGTCGCGCCCTCGCGGCGCCCCAGATCCCGAAGCGCCGACGCCAACGGATCGGGCACGACAGCCGCTCGCGCCGCTCCGCTCGAGGACCGGGCGAGGGGACGCGGACGATCCGTCGGCAGGGGAAGAAGCTCGGGGGCGCCCTGGAGCCGGCGCCGCCAATACGCGAGCTCGTCCTCGATCGCCGGCCCTCGCAGGAGCTCGCGCTGCCAGAGCGCGAAGTCGCCGTACTGGAGGGAGAGCTCGGAAAGGGGCGACGGCTTCGCGCTCGAGAAGGCCGCGTAGAGCGCGTTCAGCTCTTCGACGAGGATCGCGAGGGACCAACCGTCGGCCACGATGTGATGCAGCGTCAGGAGGAGAACGTGGTCCTTCTCCGCCAGGCGAAGGGCCGTGGCGCGGAACACCGGGCCGCGCGCGAGGTCGAACGGCCGCTCGGCCTCTTCGGCGGCGAGCGCGCGTGCGCGCGTCTTCCGCTCGGAAGCCCCGAGAGACCGGAGATCGAGCACCGGGATTCGAAAGGGCTCCGCGTCTCCGACGACTTGGATCGGTTTTCCGTCGATGTCCGGAAACGTGGTGCGAAGGGCCTCGTGCCGTCTCGTGATCTCGCCGAGACTCGCTTCGAGCGCTCCGAGGTCGAGCGCCCCGCGGAGGCGAAGCGCGGCCGGCAGGTTATAGGCCGAGCTTCCCGGCTCCCATCGGTCGAGGAACCAGAGCCGCTGCTGAGCGAAGGACAGCGGAAACGTGCTCCACTCGGTCCCTCGCTCCTCCAACGCCCGAGCGAGGCGCGCGCGCTTCTCGGGCGACAGGTTGGCGAGCCGCTCCACGACATCGCGCATCGAAGCCGCTCCTCAGAAGAGCCGACCGCCCACGATGGCCTTCATGTCAGGAACGACCAAGGCGGTTCCTCGGTCCTCGGTCGGCACGCCGAGGGTCAGGACCTCCGAGACGTACTTGCCGATCCGTCGAGGCTCGAGATTCACGACGGCGAGGACCTGGGTTCCCTGGAGCGTCTCGGGAGGGTGGTTGGTGGCTTGGGCCACGCTCACCTTGGTCCCGATCTCGGCGCCGAAGTCGATCACCAGCTTGTAGGCGGCTGCGCGCGTTCCCTCGGTTCGCTCCACCGAGCGGATCTCGCCGACCCGGACGTCGACTCGGGCGAACGCCTCGAAATCGATCGAGGCGTCGCCGGAAGAGACCTTCTCCATCTCAGGCGGCCAGCTTCATCGTCGCCTCGTGGAGTCCTCCCCAGAATCCCGCGATGAGATCGAGATGCCGCTGGTATCCGTCGGTGATGCGGGCCACGCTCTCCGTGTCCCGCGCGTATCGCTTGACCGCGTGGAGGGACTCGTCCTTGTGGTCCTTCTCGGCCGCACCGATGTGCACGTAGAAGTACTCGCAGCTCTCGTGGAACTCGTCGGGGTTCTTCCAGAGCGGCAGATAGTTCCGCGCGCCGTCGTAGAGCTTGCGCAGCATCGTGTAGGCCTGCCACTCCAGGGCGAGCTGGGCCCCGAAAGCCCGGTCCTCGATCGCGTAGAGCTCGCGCTCCCCCCGGATGAGAGCGAGCGTGGTGGGAAGGAGGTCCCCGTTCTTCTCGAGACGATCGCGATCGAGCAGGGACTTGTGGCCCATCCTTTCGGAGAGCTGGGACAGGAAGGCGTCGAGGAGCACCCAGTGCACCTTGTCCGCATGGCCGTACCCCATCTCGGAATGCAGGGTCTTGACGTACTCCCCCTTCGCCTCGAGATCGTCCGTCGAAAGGATGAGGACGGCGAGGGCGTCGGGGAACGATTTGACCCAGGCCCCGTAGTTCCGGGCGAAGACCTCGAGGGCCCGAATGCCGAACGGCCGGGCCGTCCAGGCTCGGTAGAAGTCGTTTTCCAGCGCCGGATGGCTGGTGATCTCTCGCAGCATCTGTTCGATCGTCGTCGTCGTCGTAACCACGTCGAGGCTCCTCTCAAGGAATGAATCCGTGGATTCGTGCTCGGTCCGTTGACTTAGGTCGCATCTCCGTCTTTCCCGGAATCGGCCGTGGCGTCCGGGAGCGCCTCGATCTCTTGAAGCAGGCCGGCGAGACTCCCCGTTCTCTTCGCGCGACAAATCGTCGAGGGCGCGCTCTCCGAGGATGCCGGAGCGCCCTCGATGCAGGCCGCGAGACCCGCGATCGACGGCCGATCGAAGAAGCGCGGAAGGGGTACGTCCGTGCCGAGTCGTTGCTGGACGCGCGACAGGAGGAGCGTGGCCAACAGCGAGTGCCCCCCCGAGGCGAAGAAATCGTCGTGAATCCCGACCGCTTCGGCTTCCGAGGACAGCACCTCCGCCCAGATCGCGGCGACCGCTCGCTCCAGATCGGTTCGCGGCGCGATCCCCGCCTCCCGAGCCACGCTCGAGCCGAGCGGCGCCGGCGGAAGAGCCTTCCGGTCCACCTTCCCGCTCGGCGTGCGAGGGAGCGCGGCGAGAGGGACGCACAGGGAGGGAAGCATCCCCTCCGGGAGCGACTCCCTCAAATATGCGCGAAGGTGCTTCGGATCGACGGATCCCTGGGAGGGCACGTAGAAGGCCACGAGGTGCCTCTCGCCGCGCGTGTCCTCGCGAACCACGACCGCCGCCTCCTCGACGTCCGGGTGCCTGCCGATCGCGACCTCGATCTCGCCGGGCTCGATCCGGACCCCTCGTATCTTGACCTGCTCGTCCGTGCGCCCCACGAATTCGACCGCGCCGTCCGCGGCCCACCGGACGACGTCGCCGGTTCGATACAAGCATCCACCCGGATCACGGCCGAAGGGGTCGGGAACGAACTTCTCCGCGGTGACGTCGGGTCGGTCGAGGTAGCCTCGCGCGAGGCAATCGCCTCCCGCGTAGAGCTCTCCCGCGACGCCCACCGGGACCGGCTGCAGGGATCGATCGAGAACGTAGAGCGCCGTGTTCGAGATGGGCCGCCCGATCGGCGGGAGCTTCGGCCACGCGCTCGGATCGGAAGCGAGCGGCTGGCTCGTGATCACGTGGGTCTCGGAGGGGCCGTAGTGATTGACGAGCCGGCAGCGCGGCAACCGGCGGAACAGCGCCGCGATCGCGGGCGTGATGCGCAGCTGCTCTCCTCCGACCAGGATCTCCCGGAGCGTCCGGAGCGTTCCCTCGCGCTCCGCCAGCTCCTCGGCGAGCCTCTGCAGCACGACGTTGGGAAGGTGCGCGCGCTCGACCTCCCACCGGTCGATGAGCGCGCCGAGCGCCGCGGGGTCGAAGCGCACGCGCTCCGGGACCAGGACGAGAGCTCCGCCGGCGCGAAGGGTGGAGAAGATCTCCTGAAAGCCGACGTCGAAGCTCAGCGACGCGAACTGGAGAGTCCGCGAGCTTCTCCAGGGGGCGCTCTGGTGCCACTCGATCAGGTTCAGGAGGCACCGGTGCGGCATTCCGACCCCCTTCGGACGCCCGGTGGAGCCCGACGTGTAGATCACGTACGCGAGATTCTCCGGGCAGACGGGCCGGCCGGGAGTGCGGCGTTCCGGGCCGTCCGCGGGCTCCTCCGGAGCGTCCAGGCACACGACACGCTCGTCCGGAAACGGCACGCTCGATCGGAGCCGCGTTTGAGTCACCATCACCTGGGCGCCTGAATCCTCCAGCATGAACGCTCGGCGCTCCGCAGGCCAGGCCGGATCGAGCGGCAGGCACGCTCCCCCGGCCATCATCGTTCCCACGACCGCGACGATCATGTCGCTCGATCGATCGAGGGACACCCCGACGATCGAGTCCGGACCGACACCGCTCGCACGAAGACGCGCGGCGAGATCCTCGGATCGGTGGAGCAGCTCCGCATAGGACAGCTCGTCCGCTTCGGATGCGATCGCCAGGGCGTCGGGCGTTCGCCGCGCCTGCTCGACGAAGAGCTCGTGGACGCCATGCGCCTCGGAGCGGACCGCCGTCGTTCCGCTCCCCCGATGGATGATCCGGCGCGACTCCTCTCCCGTCAGGAGGGGGAGCCGGGAGATCGGTCGCGAAGGGTCGTCCGCAATCGCCTGGAGCAGGGTCGTCCAGCAGCCCAGGAGCCGTTCGATCGTCGTGCCGTCGTAGAGGTCGGTCGCGTACTCGCACCATCCGTGGAGATCCCCTGGCGCATTCACCATGCAGAGGGTGAGGTCGAATCGCGATGTCCCCGTCTCCAGGCCGACGACCTCCGCCCGCGTTTCGGGTAGCTCCAGCTGGCGCGCCGGCACGTTCTGGAGGATGAACATCAACTGAAACAGAGGATGCCGGGACGGATCCCGTTCGGGACGAATCTCTTCGACGAGCTTTTCGAGCGGAAGGTCCTGGTGCGCGTAGGCCTCGAGCGTCGTCTCGCGGACCCGGTCGAGCAGCTCGAGGAAGGTCGGGTCGCCCGACAGGTCGTTTCGGAGGACGAGCGTATTGGCAAAACAGCCGATCAGCTTCTCGGTCTCCACACGATTCCGGTTGGCGATGAACGAGCCGACGATCTGGTCCACCTGTCCGGTCAGGCGATGGAGCAGACCGTGGAACGCCGCCAAGAGCGTCATGAAGAGCGTCGCGCCTTCCCGCCGAGCGAGCTCCTGAAGCGCGTCGCCGCACTCGCGAGAGACGCTCATGGCCACGTGGGCGCCGCGAAAGCTCTGCTCGCGCGGGCGTGGCCGGTCGGTGGGCAGCTCCAGGACAGGCAGGGGACCCGCGAGCCGCGTCTTCCAGTACTCGAGCTGGCGATCCAGCACGGCTCCCGTCAGCCAGCGCCGCTGCCAGACGGCGAAGTCGGCGTACTGGATCGGAAGCTCGGGAAGCGACGGCGGCTCACCCCGCAAGAGCCCTTCATAGAGGCTCGCCAGCTCCTCGAGGAGGAGCGCTCCGGACCAGCCGTCCGAAACGATGTGATGGAGCACGATGAGGCACACGTGATCGTCGGGACCCAGGCGGAACAACGTCACCCTGAACAGGGGGCCCCGCACGAGATCGAACGAACGGCGCGCCTCGTGGCCGATCCTCAGCATCACCTCGGCTTCTCGAGCCGCCGGGGAGTCCCCCGAGACGTCGACGAGCGCCGGCTCGACCCCGCGGGCCTCGCCGATGACCTGGACGGGACGGCCGTTCTCGAGCGCGAAGGTCGTTCGCAACGTCTCGTGACGTAGGACGATCTCGCCGAAGGCCCGCGCCAGGACGTCGAGGTGAAGCGGTCCCCGGAATCGGGCGGCCTGAGGCACGTTGTAGAACGCGCTGTCCGGCCGGAGCTGCCAGAGGAACCAGAGCCGCTCTTGAGCGAACGACAGCGGCGGAGGTCCCTCCTCGTCACGGCGCTCGATCCTCTCCGACCCGGTCACGGAGGACCCGCGCCCTTGGCGCAGCCGCTCGAGGACCGCGCGCTTCTGGAGCGAGAGCGTGAAGCCCCGAGACTCGCCGCTCACGACCGTTCCTCCTCGAGGAGACGCTCCACTTCGTCCTCGGACATCGCCGCGAGACGGACGACCCACCGGGCCGTCTCGTCGACCGCGCCGCGATCTCCCGCCGCGAGCGTCAGGGCCTCCGCGAACCCCGCGGGGGTGGGAGACTCGAAGATCGATCGCAGGGGAAGGTCGACCTCGAAGATCTCTCGGATCCGTGAAAGAACCTGAGTGGCCGTCAACGAATGGCCGCCCAGCTCGAAGAAATCGTCCTGAACGCCGAGGCGGGGCACTCCGAGGACCTCCCGCCAGACTCCGACGATGACCTCCTCCGTCGGCGTGCGGGGCGCGACGTACGCGGCGTCGACCCCGGACCGATCGCGCTCGGGGGCCGGCAGCTTCGCGCGGTCGATCTTGCCGCTCGGAGTCCGCGGCAGATCGTCCAGGACGAGGAAGGTCGAAGGGATCATGAAGTCGGGAAGGCGGCGCTTCAGGTGGGCCCTGAGAGCGCTCGGGCGCGGCGTTTCCCCTTCCCGCGGCGAGACGTAGGCCGCCAGCCGCGCCTCCCCGCCCTCGTGCCAGACTCGCACCGCGCCGGCGCGGACGTCCGGATGGCTCCGCAGCGCCTCTTCGATCTCCGCGGGCTCGATGCGAAAGCCGCGCACCTTCACTTGGAGATCGTTGCGCCCGACGTACTCGACATCTCCGTCCGGCAGGCGGCGACCGAGATCCCCGGTTCGATACAAGCGGCCGCCGGCCCGCCCGTCGAACGGATCGGGGACGAAGGACTCCGCGGTCGCCTCGGGCCGGTCGAGATAACCGCGAGCGACGCCGGCACCTCCGAGGCAGATCTCACCGACGACCCCGACGGGAACCGGCTCGAGCCTGCCGTCGAGGACGTGGAGGTCGGCCCCGGCGATGGGGCGTCCGATCGGAACGGAGCGCTGGTCGCGCACGTCGCCGCAATCGAACACGCTCGCCCACACGGTCCCTTCGGTAGGGCCGTACTCGTTGTAGAGAGCGACGGTCGGAAGTGCCGCGAGGTGATGGGACACCAGATCGAGCGGGCAGGCCTCACCCGCAACCACGACGGCACGAAGAGACGCGAGCTCGGCCGGCCGCGACTCCTCGAGGACCCTCGCGTAGAGCGACGGCAACAGGAGGACGTGCGTGATCGCATCCGACGCGATCGCCTCGATGAGACGTCGGGGCTCCCGCTGGGCCCCCTCCGGCAGAACGTGAAGGGTCCCGCCCGAGGACAACGTCCAGAACAGACCGGCCACGGAGCTGTCGAACGCGAACGAGGGAACCATGAGGAACCGCTCGACCGGCTCACGGTAGTAGGCCAGGCGCGCGCGCGTCGATTCGACGAGGTTCCGGTGGCTGACGACGACACCCTTGGGCGTTCCCGTCGAGCCCGACGTATACAGGACGTACGCCGCGCGATCGGTGGGACGCGACGAAGCGGGCGGCCCCTCCGCGGTCCCCGGAGCGCTCGCGTCCCCGTCGAGAAGGATCACCGGCGCTCCGCTCGCACCGAGCCGACCGGCCGTGCTTCTCCGCGCGACTACGACGCACGGGCGAGCGTCTTCGAGCATGAACGCCAGGCGGTCTTCGGGATAGGCGGGGTCGAGAGGGACGTAGGCGCCTCCGGCCTCGAGCACGGCCAGCATCGCGACGATCGCGTCGACGGAGCGCTCGGCCCCCACGGCGACGCGGCTCTCGACGCCGACTCCCAGCTCTCGAAGGGTGGAGGCGAGAGCCCGGGAGCGCCGGCCCAGCTCCCGATACGTGAGCGTGACGTCGCCGCAGGTCACCGCGGGGGCATCCGGGGCTTCCTCGACCCGCGCTCTGAAGAGGTCGCCGACCTCCTTCCGATCGTCGCGCCGGGATCGGGGACCCTGTGCCGCTTCGAGGGCCGATCGACGTTCCGCGCGCGACATCAGATCGAGCGCCGAGATGCGGCGATCCGGCTCGGCGACGATCGCCTCCAGCAGCGTCTCGAGCTGGCCCGCCATCCGCTCGATCGTCGGCGGCAGGAAGAGATCGGTGTCGTACTCCAGGGAGCCGACGAGCCCTTCCGGGGTCTCCGTGAGCGTGAGCGTGAGATCGAACTTCGCCGTTCCGGTGTGCTCGGTGCGAACGGTGGCGGTCAGGTCGGCGAGACCGGGCACGGGCATGGGCTCGTTGTGGAGATCGAACATGACCTGGAAGAGCGGGGCGCGTGACAGATCGCGCTTCGAAGGGAGCGCCTCCACGAGCCGCTCGAACGGAAGATCCTGATGCGCGTAGGCGCCGAGCGTCGTCTCGCGGACGCGCTCGAGGAGCTCGCGGAACGTCGGATCGCCCCCGAGATCCGTCCGCATCACGAGCGTGTTGACGAAGAACCCGACGAGCCCTTCGAGCTCCGAGCGATTCCGATTCGCGATCGGAGTCCCCACGACGATGTCGATCGCACCCGACACGCGATGGAGGAGAACGTCGAAGGCCGCGAGCAGGACCATGAACATCGTCGCGCCCTCGCGTCGAGCGAGGTCCGCGAGCCCATCGCTGAGACCGCGCGAGAGCTCCACGGCGCGAAGCGCCCCTCGATGCGTCTGCACGGGCGGACGGGGGCGATCGGTCGGAAGCTCGAGCGCCGCGGGCGCCCCCTCGAGCCGGCGCGTCCAATACCCGAGCTGGGACTGGAGCACGGGCCCTCGGAGCCAGCCTTGCTGCCAGATCGCGAAATCGGCGTACTGGATCGGAAGGTCCGGGAGCGGAGATGGCCGCCCGTGCGCGAACGCATCGTAGAGCTCGGCCATCTCGTGAACCAGGACGCCGATGGACCATCCGTCCGTGACGATGTGATGCATCGTGACGAGAACGACGTGGTCGTCCGGGCGTACGCGTACGAGCGACGCCCGGAAGAGAGGTCCCGCCGCGAGGTCGAAAGGCCTGAGGGCCTCGGCCGCGATGCGACGCTCGACCTCCGCCTCGAGGCCCGCTTCCGACGCTTCGGACAAGTCTTCGACGTCCAAGCGGAAAGGCGTCGGAGGAACGACGACTTGCTTCGGCCGCCCCCGGTCCGACGGGAAGACCGTCCGCAGTCCTTCGTGGCGCAGCACGACCGCCTCGAACGCACGCTGGAGGGCGCGGGCGTCGAGCGTCCCGGCGAGGCGCAACACGACCGGCACGTTGTAAGAGGGGCTTTTCGGCTCGAGCTGATCGAGGAACCAGAGACGTTGTTGCGCGAACGACAGGGGAATCTCGGCTCCGCGCTCCGCCGGTCGGATCTCCGGGACGGAGTCCCCCGCCTCTTCGCGCAACAGCCTCTGGATCCTCGCGGCCAATCCCGCGATCGTCGGATCCTCGAACACGGCTCGCAACGGCAATTCGACGCGGAACGCGCTCCGCGCGCGGGAGACGATCTGCGTCGCGCTCAGAGAATGGCCGCCGAGGTCGAAGAAATCGTCGTGGATGCCGATGCGATCGACGCGGAACGTCCTTCGCCAGATTCCCGCGAGCAGATCCTCGACCGGGGTTCGAGGCGCGACGTAGGGCTTCCGGCCGACGACCTCGCCGCGCTCCGGCACGGGAAGTCTCCTGCGATCCAGCTTCCCGTTCGGGGTGAGCGGGAAGCCATCGAGCCAGAGGAAGGCCGACGGCATCATGAATTCGGGCAGCCGCTCCTTCAAGAAGTCCCGCAGGACGGACGGCGGGACGCGCGGGCCGGTGGGGACCAGATAAGCGACGAGGACGCGCTCTCCCGGCTCGGCTTCCCAGACCGTCGCCAGCGCCTGCCCGACCGCCGGGTGCTGTCCGAGAACCGTCTCGATCTCCCCCAGCTCGATGCGGAAGCCCCGCACCTTGACCTGATGGTCGATGCGGCCGACGAACTCCAAGGAGCCGTCGGGCCGGAAGCGCCCGAGATCGCCGGTCCGATGCAACCGCGCCCCGGGGACGTCTCCGAACGGATCGGGGACGAACTTCTCCGCCGTCAGCTCCGGGCGGTTCACGTAGCCCCGCGGGAGGCCCTCGCCTCCGACGTGGATCTCTCCGGCCACGCCGGGGGAGACGGGCTGGAGGAACGGGTCCAGGAGGTAGACGCGGGTGCCGGGAATCGGCCGTCCGATCGGCGCCAGCTCCCCCTCCGGGTCGCGCGAGACCGCCTCCGCCGTCGTGTAGACGGAGTCCTCGGTCAGGCCATAGAGGTTCCAGACCCTTCGAATCGTCCCACGCTCGTAGATCCGCTTCACGAGCGCGCTCTTGAGCGGCTCTCCCGCGAGGTTGATGACGCGCACCGAGTCGGGGATCCCGCCGCCCCGCAGCAGCTCGTCGATCGCCGAGGACACGGTGCTGACGAGCGTGATCTCCTCCCGCGCCGGTAGGTTCGGGAGATCCAAGACGGTCTCGGCGACCACGACCGCCCCGCCTCGGAGCAAGGGGAGGAAGATCTCCAGGACCGAAGGATCGAAGCAGAGCGAAGTCGAGGCGAGCACGCCCCGCAGGTCGTCGTCGTCGTAGGCCGCGGCGGCCCAGCGGAGCATGGCGACGACGCCCCGGTGGCGCAGCGAAGCCCCCTTGGGACGACCCGTGGAGCCGGACGTGTACAGGACGTAGGCGAGCTGCTCGGGGTCGACCGCGATCCCGAGATCGTCCGGCTCCCACCCGTCGATCGTCGCCGCGTCGGTGTCCATCCGGACCAGCTCCGCGCGGCTCGCCGGGAGCACGTCGACGAGCCGATCGTGCGTCACGACGACCGGCATCTCCGAATCCTCGACGGTGAACTCCAGCCGCTCCTTCGGGTAGGTGGGGTCGAGAGGCACGTAGGCGCCACCGGCCTTGAGGATCCCGAGCATCGCCACGACGATGTCGAGATTCCTGTCCAAGCAGACGCCGACGAGGACGTCCGGTCCCACGCCGCGCTCGCGCAGGTGGCGCGCGAGCCGGTTGGCGCGCGCGTTCAGCTCCGCATAGGTGAGCCTCGCTCGACCATGCACGGCGGCGAGCGCGTCGGGCGCCCGCGCGACACGCGCTTCGAACAACCTATGGATCGTGCCGTCCGGCGCCATCCGGGCCGACGAGCCGCTCCACACGCCCGTGACGAGGCGATTCTCCGTGTCCGACAGAAGGCACAGCGTGTCGTGGGGCGTCCCCGGTCGCGCGGCCATGGCCGCCAGTACCGTCGCGTACCGCCGCCCGATCTCCTCGACCTGGTCGCGATCCAATTCGGAGATGCGGTAGTCGAGCGCGAGGCTCACGCGGGCCGACTCGTGATCCTGGTTGAACTGCGTGGTCAGGGCGAGGTAGGTCTGCTCCGAGCCCGCATAGTCGAGGACCTCGAGCCCTTCGATTCCGGACAGCCGGCCGTAGACATGGAAGTTCGTGTAGTTGAAACACGAGTCGAAGAGCGGCTGCGGACCGTGGAGCCGCTGCAGCTCGGCGAGCGGAAAGCGGCGGTGGGGGAGGGAGTCGACCTCCGCTTGGAAGGTCCGGCGGACCAGATCGCGCCAGCTTTCCCGCCGGAGATCCAGACGGAGCGGGATCGTGTTGAGGAACAAGCCGAGAACCTGCTCCCCATCCTCCACCTCCGGGCGTCCGTTCTGGATCAGCCCGGTGATCACCTCCCGACGGCCCGTGATCGATCCGATCACCTTCAGATGGGCCGCGAGCAAGACGTCCTTGATCGGGACCCCCTCGCTTCGGGCGATCGCGAGGAGCCCGTTCGAGACCTCGTCCGGAATCGGCACCTCGACTCGGCCGACCGGTGACGCGTCCTCCGCGCGGGCGTGACGGTTCCCCCGCGACGGGAGCGTTCCCGCCGCGACGCCCTCGAGCTGCCCGTCCCAGTAGCGCCGGGACGCCTCCGAGAGGAGCGACTCCCGCTCGAGCGTCACGAAGTCCTTGTAACCGGCTCGGAGGGGAGGACGGTCCGGAAGGTCGTCCCCCGCCGACAGACGGAAGTACGTCTCGAACACCTCGGTCAAGAGGGAAGCCACGCTCCAACCGTCGAAGAACGGCTCGCTGACCGTGAACTGGAACGCGTCCTCGGCCCGTCGATGGACGTGAAACCGGACGAGAGGACAGCTCGTCCATGCGAACCGGTGCCGCAGCTCGCCGTCGAGCCACGCGGCCACGAAGCGATCCTGATCGTCGCGGGCGAGGTGGCGGAGATCCTCGACGACGAGCGGGATGCGGACGTCGCGGTGAACGAGCTGCATCGGCTCGCTGAAGCTCGTGAAGTCGAAGGACGTTCGGAGCATGGCGTGACGCAGGACGGCCCGATCGACCGCACGCTGGAGCGACGCGACGTCCAGGGCCGCCTTCAGGTGGACGCTCGTGACGTAGATGACGTAGTCGTCGCTGGACTCGCTGTGATAGACGAACCCCTCCTGCAGGCGGGAGAGAGGATAGGCATCCTCGACCCCCTCGGGGAGCCGCCGCAGCTCGTCGGGCCGCCCGACGGTGGCGGGTCCGCCTCGCGTGCCCGCTTCGAGCCCAGGCTCCTGGATGGTCAGGTGCCGGGCCAGGGCGGCGATCGTCTGGTGCTCGAACACCGCGGGGACCGACAGGCTCAGACCGTGCTCCCGGGCTTTCGCCACCACCTGAATGCTCCGGATGGAGTCCCCACCGAGCGTGAAGAAGTTGTCGTGAACTCCGGGGCGCTCGATCTGAAGGACCTCGGACCAGACCCGCGCGAGGATCTTCTCGGTCGCCGTCGAGGGCTCCGCGTACGCTCGCTCGAGGTCGGGCCTTGCTCGGTCCGGAACCGGCAGCCGGTTGCGATCGACCTTGCCGTGCGCGCTCAGCGGCAGCGCATCCAGGGCGACGATCGTGGCCGGCACCATGTAGGCGGGAAGCTTCCGTTCCAAGTGCCGGTGCAGCTCCTCGAGGGTCGGGGCCGATCCCGTCCGAGGCACGACGTAGGCCACGAGCCGTCGGTCTCCGCTCACCGGCTCGATCGCGGTCACGCAGCTTTCCCCGACGAGGGGGTGGCTGTCGAGCGCGGCCTCGATCTCGCCCGGCTCGACCCGGAAACCGCGGATCTTCAACTGGTGGTCGATGCGGCCCAAGTACTCGAGGTCCCCGTTCGCCAGGCGCCGGGCGAGGTCCCCCGACCGGTAGAGCCGCCGTCCCGGTCGGGCGCCCAACCGGTCGGGAACGAATCGCTCCGCGGTCTTCTCGGGGCTGCCGAGGTAGCCACGGGCGAGGCCGTCTCCTCCCACGCACAGCTCGCCGGGAACGCCGAGGGGCGACACCTCGAGGTTCTCGTCCAGGACGTACACCTCGAGGTCAGAAATGGGAACTCCGACGACGCTTCCCGAGCCGCGATCGAGGTCCGCCGCGACGATCGGACGGTAGGTGACGTGGATCGTCGTCTCGGTGATTCCGTACATGTTGACGAGGACCGGACGCTGGTCGCCGTGGCGCGCGAACCACGGCCGCAAGCTCTGGAGCTCCAGCGCTTCGCCGCCGAAGATCACCCAGCGCAGCGAGTGGAAGCCGTCGTCCGGCGAGGCTTCGTCGACTCGAAGGAGCTGCCGGAAGAACGACGGAGTCTGATTCAACACGGTCACGCGCTCGCGGCGGCACAGCGTGGCGAAAGCCTCGGGATCGCGGCTCGTCTCGCCCGGCACCACCACGAGACGTCCTCCGTGAAGGAGAGCGCCCCAGAGCTCCCACACCGAGAAGTCGAACGCATAGCTGTGAAAGAGCGTCCAGACGTCGCTCTCGTCGAAGTGGAACCACGATCGCGTCGCCTCGAAGATCCTGACGACGTTGCCGTGACTGACGGGCACCCCCTTCGGCCGACCCGTGGACCCGGACGTGTAGATGACGTAGGCGGTGGCCTCGGCGGGAACGGCGATGCGAGCGCCGGCCATGGTCGCTTCCGGATCGCCGTCGTCGATCACGACCGTTCTTCGCCCGTCTTCGGGGAGGCGATCGAGCAGATGACGCTGGGTGACGAGGACCGGCGCCCCCGAGTCCTCGAGGATCAACGACCGACGCTCCTCCGGGTAGCTCAGATCGAGCGGCACGTACGCGCCGCCGGCCTTCAGGATTCCCAGAATCCCGACGACCATGTCCAGGGAGCGTTCGGTGTAGAGGGCGACGAGCACCTCGGGGCCGACGCCGGCTGCGCGTAGGCGATGCGCGAGCCGGCTCGCTCTGCGGTCGAGCTCGCCGTACGTCAGGGAGTCGTCTCCGCAGACCGCCGCCACTCGGGAGGGGCGGAGGGCGGCGACCCGCTCGAACAGGGTGTGCAGGCAGGCGTCGTGGGGGAACTCGGCAGGCCGCGAGTTGGACGCGGCCATCAGGAAGCAACGCTCCTCCTCGGGCACGAGCGGGAGCGCGCCGATCCGCGCGTCCGGATTCTCGACGACTGCCTCGAGCAGCGCGCGCAGCCGCGCGAGCATCCGCTCCGCGGTCGCGGCGTCGAACAGGTCGGTGCTGTACTCGAGGGAGGCGTGCCATCCCTCCTCGCCCTCGGCGAGGCACAGCGTGAGATCGAACTTCGAGGTCCCCGAATCCATCTCGAGCGGGGCGACCTCGAGACCCGACAGCGCAAGCTCGGGCATCGGCGCGTTCTGGAGAACGAACGCGACCTGGAACAGCGGAGTGCGGCTGCGGTCGCGCTCCGGTTGAATCTCGTCCACCAGCTGCTCGAACGGAAGGTCCTGGTGGGCGTAGGCGTCGAGGGTCGTCCGGCGCGTTCGCGCGAGGAGCTCCCGGAAACGCGGGTTGCCGGAAAGATCGGTTCGCAGCACGATCGTGTTCGCGAAGAAACCGATCAGGCCTTCCAGCTCCGTCCTGCCGCGGTTGGCGATCGGAGAGCCCACGACGATGTCGTCCTGCCCCGAATGACGAGCCAGCAACACGTTGAAGGCCGCCAGGAAGGTCATGAAGGGTGTGACACCTTCTCGACGACCGAGCGCGACGATCCGGTCGCCGAGCGACCGGGGCAGCACGGTCGAGCGGTACGCGCCGGCGTGCGTCTGGAACGCAGGGCGCGGCCGATCGGTGGGGAGCTGCAAGATGGGCGGAGATCCGGACAAGCGGGCACGCCAATACCCGAGGAGATCCTCCAGGCGCTCTCCGGAGAGCGCCCGGCGCTGCCACGACGCGAAATCGGAATACTGGACGGGAAGCTCGGCCAGGGGTGAGGGCCGCCCCTCTGTGAAGGCCTCGTAGAGGGCGCCGATCTCGCGGACGAAGACACCCATCGACCAACCGTCCGAGATCGCATGGTGCATCGTCACGAGAAGGACGTGCTCGTCCCCCGCAGTCCGCGCGAGCACGACCCGGAAGAGCGGCCCCTCCGCGAGATCGAACGGTCGGCGGGCCTCGTCTCGGGCGAGCGCCGAGAGGGTGGCCTCCCGCTCCACCGCCGGGATCCCCCGCAGGTCGACTCGCCTGCACGGTAGCGGAAGGTCGGGGCCGATCCTCTGGAACGGACGTCCGCCTTCGGCACCGAAGGTCGTGCGGAGAATCGCGTGGCGTCGCACCACCTCGGCAAGGCATCGATCGAGCGTGGCCTCGTTCAGTCGCCCGCGAAGCCGCACGGCGGCGGGAATGTTGTAGGCCGGGCTGCCGGGCTCGAGCTGATCCAGGAACCAGAGTCGCTGCTGCGCGAACGACAGCGGAACCTCCCCGTCGTCCGTGCGAGGCTGGATCGGATCGTCCCGTTGGAGGGCGTCGCCCATCTCCTCACGAAGCAGGCGATCGAGCAATTCCCGTCGCCGCTCGGCCAGGTCCGTCGCTCGCGCGGCTCGGTCGCGTATCTCGGTCACACCAGATCCCTCTCGCGCTGGCACTCCTCCAGACGACGATGGACCTCGTCCGCCGGCATCGC
>Ga0075428_100004226_pt1 | contig 15813 bp, 16 predicted proteins | sample RhiMetdeltSRZDD2_FD_75291 | JGI IMG/M metagenome (GOLD analysis project Ga0075428, IMG submission 75291) | Populus rhizosphere microbial communities from Tennessee, USA - Rhizosphere MetaG P. deltoides SRZDD2 | ecosystem: Host-associated > Plants > Roots > Rhizosphere > Soil | place: USA... | reverse complement strand
GCGGTCCGTCTCGGCGAGCTGCAGCGGGCGTTCCTCAGGCTGGCGACGCGGCTCGCGCCGAAGCAGCGCGCGGCCTTCGTGCTGAAGGAGATCGAGGGGCTCGAGACCGCGGAAGTGGCGCGCGTGCTCGGCGTCACCGAATCGACCGTGCGCAACCACCTGCTCCAGGCCCGCCGGATCCTCCGCGAGGGGCTCGCCAGCGATTACGGCGGGATCTTCGGCCGCCGCCGCGGCTCCGGCGAAGGGAGCTCCTCGTGACGCCGCACGTCGATCCGCGGGAGCTGTCCGAGGCGCGCGGCGCCGATCGCCTCGAGATGGTGACGCACGTGGCCGGCTGCGCCGCCTGCCGCGACGCGGTGATCGATCACGACCCGGCGCTCCTGTTCGCGCTGCTCGCGATCGCGCCGATCCCCGGCAGAATCCTCGAAGAGGTCTCAACCGCGGTCGCCCCGCGCCCCGAGGCGAGCCGTCCGCGGCTCAAGGTCGCGGCGGCCGCCGTCATCGCGGGCCTGGCGCTCGCGAGCGGCTACCTGACGCTCGGCCAGCGGCCGCGCCTCGCCGCGCGGAGCGTCGCGACCGACCTCCCGACGACAGCGTCCGCTGCTTCCCTGGCCCGCGCCGACGTCGAGGTCGAGCCCGCGGGCGGCGTGTCCCACGTCGTCGACCTGACGGTCGGCGAGACCCAGGTCGTCATGGTCTACAACGGGGACCTCGACCTGTGAGGCGGGTCGCCGTCCTCCTCGCGCTGGCCCTGTCCTTCGCGGGCGCGCTCGGGGCCCCGGCGGACGGCGGCGACCCGATCTCGGCGCGCGCGTACCAGGTCCGCTTCAAGTCGCTCGCCGACGCCGCCGAGCTGGTGAGCTCGGTGCTGAGCCCTCAGGGGACCGTGACGCTCCAGCCGCGGCTGAAGACCCTCACCGTGCAGGACCACGCCAGCGTGCTCGATCGCGTCGGCCCCCTCCTCCAGAGCTTCGACACCGCGCCGCGCAACGTCGAGATCGCGCTCAGCCTCTTCCTCGGCACCGACCGTCGCGAGCAGGAGGCCGGCCGCGTCATCCCGCCCTCGGCGGTGACGCGGGAGGTGCGCGGGATCGCGGAGACGCTCGGGGACTTCACGAAGTGGAACGCCTACGAGTCGCTCGGCGGGCGGGCGGTCACGGGCGCCGAGGGCGGCCGGGTCGTCGTCAACCTCTCCGACGAGTACCGCGTCGGCTACGTCGTCGAGACCGTGCGCGACCAGAGCGTCAAGCTCAGCGACTTCGTCCTCCAGCGGATCACGCACGGCGCCGACGGGAAGGAGATCACCCAGGACGTCTATTCCGCCGAGGTCGTTCTGCCGGTCGGCCGCATGCTGATGATCGGCGCGGCCCAGAACCCGGCCTCGAAGCGGGCCCTGTTCCTCACGCTCCAGGCGCGGCCGAGGTAGGCGGTGGCCCAGTTCGTCTGCCGGATGGCCCTCCCCACCGGGGAGATCGTCGAGCGCGCGATGGTCGCGGAGACCGAGGCCGCGCTCCGGCGGGAGCTCGAGGACAAGGACATGCTGGTCCTCGAGCTGCGGCGGCAGAACCCGGTCGTCTCCGCGATCGGCGAGGCGCTCTCGATCCGTCCGCGGATCGCGGCGCGCGAGTTCCTGTTCTTCAACCAGGAGTTCTCCGCCCTGCTCCGGGCGGGGCTCCCGATCCTCACCAGCCTCGACATCCTGATCGACCGGCGGAAGAACCTGGTCTTCAAGAAGGCGCTGCTCGGCGTTCGCGACCGGGTCAAGTCGGGCGAGGCGCTGTCGGAAGCGTTCGCGGCCCAGGGGGAGCTCTTCCCCAAGCTCTACGCCGCGAGCCTCGCCTCGGGGGAGCGGTCGGGGGAGCTGCCCAACGTCCTCCGCCGGTACATCGCGTACACCCGGAGCATCCTGTCCATCCGCAAGAAGGTCGTCGGCGCTTTGATCTATCCCGCGATCCTCGTCTGCGTCTCGATCGCGCTGATCTCCCTGATGGTCTTCTACGTCATTCCGAGCTTCTCGAACCTCTTCCGGGACCTGGGCACCGACCTCCCCATGACCACGCAGATCATGATGGACGTGGCGACCTTCTTCCAGAGCCAGTGGAAGCTCGTCGCGGCGCTCCTGGTCGGCGGGGTCGCGTCGTTCATCGTCTGGCATCGCAGCCCCGCCGGCCGGATCGGGTTCGACCGGTTCAAGATGAAGCTCCCCCTGGTGGGCAACGTCATCCGCGACTACGCCCAGAACCGGTTCACCCGCACGCTCTCGACGCTCCTCTCCGGCGGGATCCCGCTCGTCACGTCGCTCGAGCTGGCCGGCCGCGCGGTCGGCAACGCCGTGCTCGAGCGGGAGCTGATGGGGGTGACGAACCGCGTGCGCGAGGGGCAGTCGCTGTGGGAGTCGCTCGAGCGCACGGGCTACATCACCGAGATGGCGGTCGAGATGGTGAAGGTGGGCGAGTCCACCGGCGCCCTCGTCGAGATGCTCGACAACGCGTCGGAGTTCTCGGAAGAGGAGATCGACTACAAGCTGTCGAAGATGGTGACGCTGATCGAGCCCCTCATGCTCGTCTTCATGGCCCTGGTCGTGACGGGCATGCTGCTGGCGTTCTACCTCCCGCTCATCCGGGCGGCCGGCTCCTCGAAGTTCTAGGCGGAGGCGCGAGCATGCCCGACCCGAAGCTGCGCGAGGAACGCCCCCTTCCCCCCCTGGAGCCGGAGGCCGGCGGCGACGTGCTGTCGGAAGAGTTCCAGGCGCGGCGCCTCGCGGAGCGGATCGGCATCGAGTACGTGGATCTCGCGAACTTCGAGATCGACCCCGAGCTGTTCCGCTCGATCCCCGTGGACCTGATGTTCCGGTACAACTTCGTCCCGCGGAACCGCACGGCGACCGGGCTGCAGATCGTCGTCGCCGACCCCACCGACGTGCTGATGATCGACGAGCTCGAGCTCCTGCTCGGCACCTCGATCGAGGTCGTCGTCGGGACGTCGGGGGCGATCCAGGAGATCCTCAAGAAATCCGAGTCGTCGCAGCGCGTGCTCGAGGAGGCGACCGAGGAGTTCCGCATCCAGATCGTCCTCGAGGACGAGGAGACGGGCGAGGAAACCCTCACGATCGACCGGCTGACCTCGGATCAGTCGCCGATCATCAAGCTCGTCGACTCGACGCTCTTCAACGCCCTCCAGCGTCGCGCCTCCGACATCCACATCGAGACCCGCGACCGCGAGGTCGTCATCAAGTACCGGATCGACGGCGTCCTCTACCAGGCGATGGAGCCGATCGACAAGAAGTTCCATCAGACGATCATCTCGCGCATCAAGGTCATGTCCGAGCTGGACATCTCGGAGAAGCGGGTCCCGCAGGACGGCCGGTTCAAGCTCCGGATCAAGGGGCGCACGGTCGACTTCCGCGTCTCGATCATGCCCTCCGTGCACGGCGAGGACTGCGTGATCCGCATCCTCGACAAGGAGTCCACCAACCGCGAGTTCGCCTCGCTGTCCCTGGAGGTGTGCGGCTTCGAGGACCGGGACATGCAGCGGATGCGGCGCTTCATCAAGGAGCCGTACGGGATGGTGCTCGTCACCGGGCCGACCGGCTCCGGGAAGACGACGACCCTCTACGCCGCGATCTCGGAGATCAAGAACGACGAGGACAAGATCATCACGATCGAGGACCCGGTCGAATACCAGCTCCCCGGGATCACGCAGATCCCGGTCAACGAGAAGAAGGGGCTCACGTTCGCGCGCGGGCTGCGCTCCATCCTCCGGCACGACCCGGACAAGATCATGGTGGGCGAGATCCGCGACGCCGAGACCGCCCAGATCGCGATCCAGTCCGCGCTCACCGGCCACCTCGTGTTCACGACCGTCCACGCGAACAACGTCATCGACGTCCTCGGGCGGTTCCTGAACATGGGGGTCGAGCCGTACAACTTCGTCTCGGCGCTCAACTGCATCCTCGCGCAGCGGCTGGTCCGGCTGATCTGCACGAGCTGCAAGCGGCCGGTCAAGGCGACGCGCGACCAGCTCCTCGAGTCCGGGCTCGATCCCAACCGCTACCTCGACTACACGTTCCACGAGGGGAAGGGGTGCATCGACTGCAACGGGACGGGGTACACGGGACGCACCGCGATCGCCGAGCTGCTCGACATGTCCGACCGGATCCGCGAGATGATCCTCGAGAAGCGCCCCGCCGCCGACATCAAGCGCGCCGCCAAGGAAGAGGGGATGACCTTCCTCCGGGAGGCGGCGCTCGCGAAGGTCTTCGCCGGCAAGACCACCCTCCACGAGATCAACAAGGTGACCTTCGTCGAATGAGCGTCCTCGACCCGATCGTCGCCCGCTGGAAGCGGTTCGATCCGCAGGTCCTGCTCGAGATGCGCCCCGACTACCCTCCGGTCGCGATCGAGATCGACCGCGGTCAGCTCACGCTCGTGCGGGTCCGGCCTCGGGGGCGCTCGCGCCCGTCGCTGGAGGCGTTTCGGGTGCAGCCCGCCCCCGAGCACGCGGTCGGCGCCTCGATCTTCCGTCCGAACCTCGGATCCCTGGGCGAGATGACCGCGCAGGTGAAGGACCTGCTCGAGAGGTCCGGGACCAAGGCGGGGAAGGTGTCGCTGATCCTCCCCGACAACCTCGCGAAGGTCTCGATCGTGACCCTCCCCGAGCGTCCCCCCAACCGCAAGCAGCTCAACGAGCTGCTCCGCTTCAAGCTGCGGCGCTCGGTCCCGTTCCGCCTCGAGGACGCCGTGATCTCGAGCTGGCCCCTCCCGGGTCCCGGGCCGGAGCTGCACCTGCTCGTCGCGGTGATGCTGCGCTCGGTGGTCGAGCAGTACGAGGCCGCCTTCCAGGCGGTCGGCGCCCGCCCCGGGCTCGTGGACCTGTGCACCCCCAGCCTGTTCAACCTGGCGCGGCCGGAGATGGCCCGCGCGGTGGCGGGGGGATCGGACGCGGCCCTCCTCAACTGCACGCGGAACTACTTCACGCTCATGATCGTCCGCGCCGATCGCGCGGTGTTCTTCCGCTGCAAGACCTACGCGGGCGGGGAGGACGACGACACCGCCCCGAGGCTCGCGGTGATGGGGCGCGAGCTGGCGTCGTCGTTCTCCTACTACGAGGAGAAGCTCTCCGGCGGCGGCGTGGGCACGGTGTTCGTGCGGGCGATCGACCCGGACTTCGGCGAGGTCGCCGCGCTCCTCGAGCGGATCGGGATCGGCTCGGTGCGTGCGGTCGATCCCGCGGCGATGTTCGACATCCCGCCGCGCATGGCGCTGGGGACGGGAGAGGGGCAGCGCCTCGCCCCCGCCCTCGGCGCGGCGGCCGGGAGGGCGGCATGATGCGCGCGCTCGAGCTCAACCTCGCGTCGCGGCCGTTCCGCAACAACACGCCGATCTGGACGGCGCACGGCCTGCTCCTCGCGGCGGTGGCCGCGTTCAGCGCCTGGAACGTCCACACGTACGTGCGGGCGGCCCAGAGGCTCGACGCGATCGAGGCGACCATCGGCTCGGTCGAGCGGCGGATGCAGGAGCTCGACGGGCGCGAGCAGGCGGCGACCGTCGCGGCCCGGGCGTTCGACCTCAAGACGATGGGGATCCAGGCCGAGAAGGCGAACGACATCCTCCTCCGCCGCGGGCTCTCGTGGACGCGCCTGTTCAACACGCTCGAGAAGATCGTCCCCTACGAGGTCCGCATGAGCGCCATCCGCCCCGTGTACGGGACGCGGGAGGCCGCATCGCGGGGACGCACCGCGACGTTCGAGGGGACCGTCCCGGTCGACGTCGAGGGGACCGCCCACAGCCTCGAGGCCTTCCTCGAGCTCGAGCGCGCGCTGATCATGGACCCGCACTTCGCCGACGTCGAGCCGATCCGCAGCGAGTCGAGCCCCGGCGTCGACGAGGTCAAGTTCCAGCTCCGGTTCCTCTACGACCCCGACGGACGCCTCGGAGGCGAGCACCCGGCGATCCCGCACGTCCTCGACGCGGCGCGGAAGGCGGCCGAGGAAGGGGGCGAGGCGCCCCCCTCGGCCCTGGACAACCTCCAATGACGGCGAAGCCCCGGCGGCGGTTCGACGTGCGCGAGGAGAGCGGGAAGATCCTGCTGGTCCTCGGAGCGCTCCTGCTCGTCAACGCCGCGGCGTCGGTCCTGATCGTCCGCCCGAAGGTCGTCCGCCACCACGAGCTGACCGACCAATCGAGCCCGCAGGCGAAGCTGGTCCGCGACCGGGAGCGCGAGGTGCTCGCGAAAGAGAAGTACCGCGAGGCGCTCGAGCGGGCGCGCGACGACATGAAGCGCCTCGCCCAGGACGTCCTCTCCACCCGCCAGCGCCGGATGATCGCCGTCCAGCTCGAGATCGCGAAGCTCGTCCGCGAGTTCGGCATCGCGTTCGATCGCGTGCAGTACGAGAACGAGTCGGTGGACAACGGCGCGCTCGAGCGGTTCGCCATCGTCGTCCCGTTGGCCGGCGGCTACACGAGCCTCCGGAAGTTCATCCAGGCGGTCGAGAGCTCCGACAACTTCCTCATCATCGAGCGCGTCGCGCTCGGCACGGGGAAATCGACGGACGTCGTCGAGCTGAACATCACGCTCGCCACCTACTTCATCGCCCCGGACGCCGACGTGGACGCGATCGGCAAGAAGCCGGGCGCGGCGGCGCGGAGATCCTGATGGCCCGCAGCCTCACGCGCCGGGAGATCACGCTCGTCTCGGGGCTGGCCCTCGCCGCCGCCTTCTGGCTCTGGCGCGCCTGGTCCCCGGCTCCCCCCGAGGAGCCGCCCGCCGCGTCGGTCAAGCACGCGGACGCCAAGCGCGAGGGGGCGCTCGGGGCGGTCCCCGTCGTCCACATGGACCAGCTCACCAAGTCGGTCGTCGCGTACGACGCGCGCGGGCGGGACCTGTTCAAGTACGGGCAGCGCCCGCCGTCGTGGGCGGAGGTGAGACGCCTGAAGGCCGAGGCGGCCGCGGCCGCGAAGGCGCAGCGCGAGGCGGAGGCGCGCGCCGCCGCGGAGGCGGAGCGCCAGCGGATCGAGGCCGAGCAGCGCGCCGCCTACGAGCGGGAGCACCCGACGCCTCCGCTCCCGCCCCAGCCCCCGGTGATCACCTTCCAGTTCCTGGGGTTCGTGGGGCCGCCGAACGGGAGGATCGCGGCGCTGAGCGATTCGACCGGCACCATCGTCGCGAAGGCCGGCGAGATCGTGAAGAAGGACTTCCGGATCGATGAGATCCGCTACGAGTCCGTCGTCATCAGCTACGTCGATCCGAGGTTCAAGGGTCAATCGCGGGAGCTGCCCCTCCTGCGGGGGAAGTAGGGGTCGAGCATGAGAAGCTGGATGGGAGCGGCGCTCGCGCTGCTGATCCTCGCGGCCACCGGGTGCGCCGCTTCGAAGGCGTTCCACACGGCCGAGCACGAGGCGCGGCGCGAGAACTGGGACCAGGCGGTCCTGAACTACAGCAAGGCGACCGCCCTCGACCCCGGGAACTCGCGCTACGACATCGCGCTCGCGCGGGCGAAGCTCAAGGCCTCCGCGCAGCACTTCGAGAAGGCCAAGCGCTACGCGAAGTCGGCGCAGTGGGACCTCGCCGTCGCCGAGTACCAGCAGACCCTGCTCCTCTACCCCGGCAACCAGCACGCGGCCGACGAGCTCGACAAGGCGCTCGCGATGATCCGCCGCCGGGACGAGCAGCCCTCCGAGATCCAGCGGATGAAGGAGCAGGCGAAGAAGGACGCCCTCGCGCCCCCCAAGCTCTCGGCGAAGTCGAACATCCCGATCCAGGTCCAGTTCCGGGACAGGCCGATCGGGCAGATCTTCGACGTCATCGGCAAGGCGTCGGGGATCAACTTCATCTACGACGAGAAGACCGACCTCAACAAGCCGATGACGATCGAGATCGGGAGCGTGACGATCGAGAAGGCCCTCGACATCCTCATGCTCCAGACGAAGAACTTCTACAAGGTCATCGACGAGCACACGCTGCTGATCGCCCCCGACAACCGCCAGACCCGCCAGGTCCTCGAGGACCAGGTCATCCGCACCTTCTATCTCTCGAGCGCGGAGACCAAGCAGGTCGTCGCGGTGATCCGGACGCTGCTCAACTCCCGCCAGGTGGCCGAGAACGACGCCCTCAACTCGGTGTCGATCAAGGACACGCCGGACAAGGTCGCGATCGCGGAGAAGCTGATCGAGTCCAACGACAAGTCCAAGGGCGAGGTGATCATCGACGTCCAGCTCATGGAGATCAACCGGAAGACCCTCCAGACGCTCGGCATCGACCTCTCCTCGAAGTCGCTGTCGCTGACCTTCCAGGACGGGAAGTCCTCGGTCCCGCTCAACAACCTCTCGACGCTCAAGCAGAAGGGGAACTGGCTGATCGGGCCGATCCCGAGCGTCGTCCTCAACTTCCTCAAGTCCGACACCGACACGAAGGCGATCGCGCAGCCGCAGCTCCGGGTCAGCGAAGGCGAGAAGGCGGAGATCGTCATCGCGAACCGCGTGCCGATCCCGAACACGTCGTTCAACAGCTCGCAGACGGTCGGCGGCAACATCGTGCCCATCACCTCGTTCACCTATCAGAACGTCGGCATCACGCTCCAGATCGAGCCGCGGGTCCACCACAACAAAGAGGTCACCCTCAAGGTCCAGGTCGAGGTCTCCAACCTCGCCGGGACCGTCGATCTCGGGACCGGGGTCACGCAGCCGATCATCGGCACGCGTCAGGTGCAGACGGTCATCCGGCTCCGGGACGGGGAGTCGAACCTGCTCGCCGGCCTGATCAAGCGCGACGACACCACCTCGAAGTCCGGGGTCATCGGGATCACCGACATCCCCGGGATCGGGGACGTCTTCTCGACGCGCAACATCGACCGCCAGGAGACCGACATCGTCCTCACGCTGACCCCGTACATCGTCCGCATCCCGGACATCCAGGAGGACGACCTCCAGACGCTGTGGGTCGGGACCGAGGACAACATGCGCCTGCGCGGATCGGTGCGGGGCGTGATGGGGGTCTCGCCGTTCCAGGAGCCGGAGGACAACGGGAAGTCGCTCGAGATCGCCCCGAACCCGGCCAAGCCGTATCTGCCCCCCGTAGCGAGCCCCGAGGCGCAGAAGTCCGGAACCGGACCCGTGATCGAGCACGGCCGCGAGGGGGCCCCGGTGCCCGCCCCGGCCCCCGGTGGCGGAGGCGGGGGAGGCGGCGGGACGACGGTTCCGGTCCCGGTGCCGACCCCCGAGGGGAGCCCTCAGGAGGCGCCGCCGACCGAGGAGACTCCCTCGGAGACCGCGGGAGGCGAGACGGTCGACGAGAACGCGGCTCCGGAGACGCCGCCCGCGGTCGGTCCGGCGACGGTGCGCCTCGTCCCCTCCGCGCCCTCGTTTCGCGTCGGCGACCGGGTGATCGTCGAGGCGCGGATCGAGAACGCGACCAACGTCGGCTCGGTCCCCTTCCACCTCCGCTACAACCGGCAGGTCCTCGAGTTCGTCCCGCCCGCGGTGCAGGGCCCCTTCCTGAACGGGGACGGGGCGAACACGGTCTTCCTCGCCAACGACGCGAACGGGGGCGGGGAGATCGTCGTCGGCCTCTCCCGCCTGGGCGGCGGCGAGGGGATCTCCGGCGCCGGAACGCTCGCCACCTTCCAGTTCCAGGCGATCAATCCCGGGGACTGCGGCTTCGCCTGGGCGGGCGCCTCGGTGAAGGATCCCCAGGCGCGGAACGTTCCGGCGAGCTTCCTCACCGCGCCGGTCTCGGTCGCACCCTAGGAGGAGGATCGATCGTGTTGTGGAGACGAGGACGTCGGAGCGCGGGGGAGGCGGGGGTCACCCTGATCGAGCTCGTCTGCTGCTCGGCGATCATCCTCGTGCTCGCCGGGGTCGCGGTCCCCGTCGCCAACACCTGGGTCAAGCGGCGCAAGGAGCTGGAGCTCCGCCAGGCGCTGCGTGAGATCCGCACCGCGATCGACCGCTTCCAATGGGACGCCGAGCACAACCCCGGGATGCGCGGGACCAAGATGAACGCGACCAACGAGGAGATGTACCCCGAAAAGCTGGAATGGCTCTACGAGGGGTACGACCTCGGGGATGCGGCCGGAACGAAAGTGAAATACCTTCGACGCTTGCCGAAGGACCCGATCACGGGAAAGACCGATTGGGCGACCCGGTCCAGCCGGGACCGGCCGGGCTCGCTCGGCACCGATGGGATCAACATCTTCGACGTACATTCCAGGAGCGAGGCGGTGGCGCTCGACGGGTCGCACTATGTGGAATGGTAGGCCCGGCGCGAAGACGCGCGACCGGGGCTTCACGCTCGTCGAGCTCCTCGTCGTCTGCGCGATCATCGGCATCCTGTCGGCGGCCGCGGTGGCGAACTACAGGAGGAGCATCGTCAAGGCGAAGGAGGCGGCGTTGCAGCAGGACCTGTACACGATGCGCACGCTGATCAACCAGTACTTCGCGGACAAGGGGAAGTACCCGTCCGACCTGACGGCGCTGGTGGAGGACCACTACCTCCAGATCATTCCGCGGGACCCGTTCACCGACAGCCCGGACACCTGGATCACCGAGCCGGCGGAGCTCGACGCCGGGGAGGACATCTCCACCGAGCCCGGGATCGCCAACGTGCGAAGCGGGGCGGAGGGGCGGGCGCTCGACGGCAGGAGCTACGGAGAATTCTGACGACCGTCCCCCGGACGGTCTCGAGGAGACGAGGCGATGAGAACCACACTGCGAACCCCGACGGCGGCCCTCCTGGCGCTCGCCGTCGTCGCCGCACTGACCACCGGTTGCGAGGACTCCCCCCTCACGGCGGGCGCCGACTTCACGATGAGCCTCGTCGCCAAGCCCGGAGTGGTCATGATCGATCCGGCGCAGGGGATCGATTCGGCGCAGACCTCGATCGTGGCGACCGTGCTGAACGCGAACGGCGTCCCGCAGCAGGGGATCGACGTCTTCTTCAGCAACAACGGCGGCGTCCTGGGCTCGGCGAACAAGGCGGTCAAGACCAACAACGCCGGGATCGCGACGGACGTGCTCACCGTCTCCTCGAGCGACGCGGCCGAGATCGAGATCACCGCAACGTCCGCCTCGCTGACGAAGACGATCACGGTGACCAAGTCCACGACGCCGGTCAACCGTCCGCCCAACCCCGGGATCGCGGCGTCGCCGCAGCACGAGCAGGCCTCGGGCAAGCCGGTGGTCTTCGACGGCAGCGGCTCGAGCGACCCGGACAACGACGACTTCATCACGATGTGGAAGTGGGTGATCACCTCCACGAACCCGGACGATCCGCTGAACAACCCGATCGTCATCGAGGGGCCGGGCACCTCCGGGCTTTCCTTCCCCTCCGACACCAGTCCGGCGTTCGTCAACCTCCAGGATCTGACGGTCACGCTCCTGATCACCGACGACCCCGACGCCCCCAACCAGTTCGAGGCGGGGCAGCCGGTCGCCTATCGCGCGCAGCAGACGATCCCGTACCGGATCACCGCCGTGCGATGCGAGGACAACACCCTGCCGACCGCGGTCATCGCCGGTGCGGACAGCCAGCAGTCGTTCGGCTTCGCCGGGTCCACGGTGAACTTCCTCGTGGACGGCCGGCTCTCGACCGACCCCGAGACCCAGATCGAGACCTACACCTGGAACTGCGGGAACGGGAGCATCGCGCTCCCGCAGGGGAACGGGTCGACGGCGATCTGCAAGTACACGGTGGATCAGACGCCGCGGACCTATCCCGTCACCCTCGTCGTCACCGATCGCGGCACCGGCAACCTGGTGAACGGGGCGTACGAGTGCGCGGCGCAGTCGGTCCCGGACACGATCAACGTCACGATCTCGCCGCTGGCGGGGAGCCCGTGACGAAGCCCCGGCGCGCGTCGCGTCAGCGCGGGGCGATGATGGTCGCCCTGATGGCGGGGATCGCCATCATGATGATCTTCTCCGGGATCGCCGCGCAGAAGTGGGCGGACGTCATCCGCCGGGACAACGAGGCCGAGATGATGTTCCGCGCGCAGGACCTCGTGCGCGCGCTGAAGCGATTCCAGAAGGACAAGGGGAAGCTCCCGAACGAGATGAAGGAGCTCCTCGAGCCGGGGCAGAAGGGGCAGTACTTCGCCCGGCGCCTCTGGAAGGACCCGCTCGTCCGCGGCGGCAAGTGGCAGCTCCTGTACCAGAGCCCGGGCGGGGGCCTGCTCGACCCGACGACGCCGGCGATGAACGCGTCCCCCGAGGTCGGCCAGGAGTCCCCCGGACCGAACGGGAACGTCCCGGTGGGGATCCCGGACATCGTCACGAAGGACGACGGCTCGAGCGAGGTCTCGGGGCTCCCGATCGCAGGGGTCAAGTCGCGCTGCACGGACCGTCCGTTCCGGGTCTACCGCGACAAGAGCGAGTACAACGAGTGGGCCTTCTCGGTGTTCGACCTCGACCGGCTCGGCGGCGCGGCGGGACAGCCCGCGGGACAGAACCGCCAGAACCGCGCGCCCAACTCCTCGACGCCCAGCTTCCCGCCTCGCTGACCGAAGGGGGCCGCCTGCTATACTCGCGCCCCTTCCGCGCCGCGCTTCCCGCGGCGCGCGCCGCGAGGCCCGCTGGATGACACGAGAGACGATCCGCAAGGAGATCCTTCCCAACGGGATCACCTTGCTGACCGAGCGCATGCCCCACGTCCGCTCGGTGACGCTCGGGGTGTGGCTGCGGCGGGGGAGCCGCCACGAGCCCCCGGGGCTCAACGGCGCGTCCCATTTCATCGAGCATCTCGTGTTCAAGGGGACCGAGAACCGCTCCGCCCGCGAGATCGCGCTCGCCGTCGACGCGATGGGCGGGCAGATGGACGCGTTCACCTCGAAGGAATACACCTGCTTCTACGCGAAGGTGCTCGACCAGAGCGTCCCGGAGGCGGTGGACCTGCTCTCCGACATCGTGCTCAGGCCGCTCTTCGACGCGACCGAGCTCGAGCGCGAGCGCAAGGTGATCGTCGAGGAGATCCGGATGGTCGAGGACGCGCCCGAGGAGCTCGTCTACGACCTGTTCGCGAACCACTTCTACCCGCGGCACGCTCTCGGGCGCCCGATCCAGGGGACGGAGGGGACGATCCGCGGGCTCTCGCGCAAGCGCCTGCTGGAGTACTTCCGGCGGATCTACGTCCCGGAGAACCTCCTGATCGTGGCGGCCGGGAACCTCGAGCACGCCCGGCTCTCGCGGCTCGTCCGCCAGGCGTTCGGCGGGATGAAGACGGGAGCGCGGCGGTCGGCCGACGCGGGCCGCCCGCGGCCCCGGGGAGGGGTGGTGACCCGGGCGAAGTCGGAGCTGGAGCAGCTGCACCTCCTCCTCGGCGTCCCCGCCTTCCCGGAGCGCTACGCGCACCGCTACCCGCTGTTCGTCCTCAACGCGCTCCTCGGCGGGACGATGTCCTCGCGCCTCTTCCAGAAGGTGCGCGAGGAGCGGGGGCTCGCCTACAGCGTGTACTCCGCCGTCAACGCGTTCCGGGACAGCGGCGTGATGATGGTCTATGCGGGGACGAGCCCGGACAAGGGGGACGAGGTGCTCGCGGTCGTGCGGGACGAGCTCCGCGGGCTCGCCTCGGCGGGGCCGAGCGCGCGAGAGGTGGAGATCGCGAAGGAGCACCTGAAGGGGAGCCTGATGCTCTCGCTCGAGTCCACGTCGAGCCGGATGTCGAACATCGCGCGGCAGCAGATCTATCACGGCCGGACGTTCACGATGGCGGAGATCCTCGGACGCCTCGACCGGGTGACGCGCGCGAGCGTGCACGGCGTGGCGAAGCTCGTGTTCCGCCCCAGGACGATCGTCCTCGCCGCGGTCGGGCGGACGCGCGCGCTGCGGTCGGTGCGCGCGGGCCTGTCGCTGTGACCGCGGTCCGGGTGGCTCTGCGCCGCACGGCGGCATCGGCCGGGCTCCCGCTCCCGGCGCGCGCGAGCGCGCACGCGGCGGGGTTCGACCTCCGCGCCTGCGTCGCGGAGGACCTCGTCGTCCGGCCGGGGGAGCGGGCGCTGGTCCCCACCGGCCTCTCGATCGCGCTTCCCACGGGGTTCGAGGCGCAGATCCGGCCGCGCAGCGGGCTCGCGCTCCGCGACGGCGTGACCCTGCTCAACGCGCCCGGCACGGTCGATGCCGACTACCGGGGGGAGATCGGCGTGATCGTGATCAATCACGGCGCGGCGCCGGTGACGATCGCGCGCGGGGACCGGATCGCGCAGATGGTGATCCACCGCCTGCCGGAGGTCGTGCTCGAGGAGGTCTCCGAGCTCCCGGACAGCGCGCGCGGGGCCGGAGGGTTCGGGCACACCGGGGTCCGGTGATGGTGCGCGTTCTCCCGCTGGGCAGCGGCTCGTCGGGGAACGCCACGCTCGTCGCCTTCGGGACGACGACGGTCCTCGTGGACGCCGGACTGTCGGCCCGGGAGCTGACGCTGCGGCTCGAAGGCGCGGGGGTCGCCCCCGCGTCCCTCGCGGCGATCCTGCTCTCCCACGAGCATCACGACCACGCCCGCGGCCTTCCGCGGTTCGCCGCGAAGCATCGCGTGCCGGTGTTCACGACCCCCGAGGCGCTGGCGGCGCTGAACCTGGCGCCGCGCCACCTTCCGGCCTGGCACCCGCTCGAGCCGGGGGTCCGCTTCGAGGCCTACGGTGTTGCGGTCGATCCGTTCGCGGTGCCGCACGACGCGGCGAACCCGGTGGGGTTCGTCTTGTCCGCCGCCGGAGTCCGCGTCGGGATCGCGACCGATCTCGGCCACGCGACCACGCTCGTGGTCGAGCGGCTGCGCGGCTGCCACGTCGTCATGGTCGAGGCGAACCACGACGACGGGATGCTCCTCCAGGGCCCCTACCCCTGGGCGCTGAAGCAGCGGATCGGAGGGCGCCTGGGGCACCTCTCCAACGACGAGGCCGCGGCGCTCCTCGCGGAGGTCGTGGACGACGACTGCCAGGCGGTCGTCCTCGCGCACCTGTCGGAGAGCAACAACACCGGCTCCCTCGCGCGAGCCGCCGTGAGCACCGCGCTCGCGCGGGCGGGGCGGACGCGATACGACATGAGGGTCGCGGCGCGGTGCGCGGCGACCCCCGTGGTGGAGATATGAGCCGATGATCGCGCGGTACACGCGACCCGAGATGGCGGCGCTCTGGAGCGACGAGACGAAGTACGCGACCTGGCTCCGCGTCGAGCTCGCGGCGACCGAGACCCTCGCCGGGCGCGGCTTGGTCCCGAAGGAGGACCTCGAGGCGATCCGCGCGCGCGCGGGCTTCGACGCGAAGCGGATCGAGGCGATCGAGGCCGAGGTCCGGCACGACGTCATCGCCTTCCTCCAGAGCGTCGCCGAGCGGGTCGGACCGGCCGCCCGTCACATCCATCACGGGCTGACCTCCTCCGACGTCGTGGACACCGCCAACGCCCTCCTCCTGGTGCGCGCCTGCGATCTGCTCCTCGCGGGGCTCGATCGGATGCTCGAGGTGCTAAGGCGGCGCGCGGTCGAGCACAAGCGCACGGTCATGGTCGGCCGGACGCACGGCATCCATGCCGAGCCGTACACGCTGGGGCTCAAGCTCCTGGGCTGGTACCACGAGATCGCGCGGAGCCGGGAGCGGATCCTGGCGGCGCGCGAGCACGTCCGCTACGGAAAGCTCTCCGGCGCCGTCGGGACCTACGCGCACCTGGATCCCGGGGTCGAAGCCGAGGTGCTCGCGCGGCTGGGCCTTGCGGTCGAGCCGCTGGCGACGCAGGTGATCCCGCGGGACCGCCACGCGCAGCTCGTCGCCTCCCTCGGGATCCTCGCGTCGTCCCTCGACCGGATCGCGACCGAGATCCGTCATCTCCAGCGCACCGA